>Ga0315285_10001361_pt1 | contig 25687 bp, 20 predicted proteins | sample YL17G09_36_MG_FD_203698 | JGI IMG/M metagenome (GOLD analysis project Ga0315285, IMG submission 203698) | Sediment microbial communities from Yellowstone Lake, YNP, Wyoming, USA - YL17G09_36 | ecosystem: Environmental > Aquatic > Freshwater > Lake > Sediment | place: USA: Wyoming | collected... | reverse complement strand
CTTCTTGTGGAGATCGCATCCAATGTGTGATACCTTCTGCAACGTTTCCATGGCTGTCTCCTTGGTCTCCAACCTACTCGTCGGGCAACATCTTGCCCGGCCGGAGACAGCCTTTCATGGGATTACGGGCCCGCCGATTCTGCCACGCACCCGCTCGCGAGCGAGCTGGTGCGGACCCTCGCCTTCACTTCGGACTCTGATTCACGCCGCGAAACCGCGCTGGGCCGTGTAAGCTGCCCGTCGGCGGCGATCGATCGGGGGGCAGTGGCCCATAAAAGGGCCTCGCGAAGCACATGGCGCCACTACGCCAAATCCCGCAGTTATCGGAGCTTACGATCCGGACAGAATCGTAGATTTTCATTGCCAGACTGCGGTCGCCGTGCGTAGAATCCGCCGCAACGGAGGAGAGAGTGGTTGGCAGCTCTGCCGATCATGTCCGGTCACAACTGAATACTTGCGCAACGGTCGCATAGGACGCACGGGGCCCGTTTAAGCCAGGATGGCGTGAGAAGCTGGTCTCTTTGTCACTTGTTGGATGGAGTGCGCCGTGGGCAACGGGCGAAAAGTAGATGTCTTCGTCGATATGTGTACGCAGCGTGACTATCTCACGCCGCTGGGGGCCCAACCAACGCTGAATGCCCATCACATCCTTCCCAACCTGAAGCGCCTGATGGCCTTCGCGCGCTGGGCGGGCGTGCCGATGCTCTCGTGCGTGGACGCCCGCCGGCCGGGCGAAGTGCGCGGCCTGCCGCAGTCGCACTGCGTGCTGGGCACGCCCGGGCAACTGAAGCTGCCCTTCACGCTCTTACCCGACCGGGTGCAAATCGAATCGGACAATTGCCTGTGCATCTCGCTGGATCTGCTGCAACACCACCAGCAGGCGATACTCGCCAAAGAGCATCGTGACCCCTTCACCAATCCGAAGCTGGACCGGCTGCTCACGGAGCTGCCTATCCGGCGGTTCGTGGTCTTTGGGGTTTCGCTGGAGACTTCGATCCGGCTGCTGGCCCTCGGGCTGTTGCTGCGGAGCCGCCGCGTCGCGGTCGTGTGGGATGCGTGCGGCTGGTGGAATGCCGGGGACGGCGACATGGCCCTGCGGCAAATGGTGGCCAAGGGCTGTGAGCTGGTGACGACGCGGCAACTGGTCGAGGTTGCGCTCAGTCAGCATCGGCGGAACGGGCATCATCGCTATCGCCGGCGGTCGGTGGCATAACCGGGGTGTAGCTGGTACGAGAATGCGCTGTGCGCTGGTGCGAGAATCCTTTCTCGCACCAGCGGATTCTCGCACCAACGGGTGCAATTGCCTTATCATCGCGGCATGTCGCTGCCCCTGGTGGTCATTGTCGGCCGGCCGAACGTCGGCAAGAGCTCGCTGCTGAACGCGCTGGCCCGCGAGCGCATCAGCATCGTGGACCCACGCCCGGGCATCACGCGCGACCGCGTCACCGCGGTCATTGCGCACGGCGAGCGGTACTTCGAGCTGGTGGACACCGGCGGCATCGGGATTATCGATAGCGACCACCTCGAAGCCCACGTCGAGGAGCAGATCCGCTTTGCGATCGAGCGGGCGGACGTCATTGTCTTCGTGGTTGACGTGCTGGCCGGCGTTACGCCCCTGGACCAGCGGGTCGCCGAGCTGCTGCGGCACGCGGCCAAGCCGGTCGTGGTCGTGGCCAACAAGGCCGATCACGTGAAGCACGAGGCGGAGGCCGGGCAGTTCATTCGCCTGGGGCACGGCGAGCCGGTGTGCGTGTCGGCGTTGCACGGACGCGGGCGCGAGGAGCTGCTGGAACGCCTGTCGCCCTGGCTCGGGCCGGCCACGGCGGAGCCGGCGGCACCGGTGATGAAGCTCGCCATCGTCGGCAAGCGCAACGCGGGCAAGAGCACGCTGGTCAATGCGCTCGCGGGGGAGCCGCGCATGATCGTGAGCGAGATTCCGGGCACGACACGCGACGCCGTGGACGTGCGTTTCGAGCGCGACGGCCGGCAATTCATCGCGATCGATACGGCCGGCGTGCGCAAGAAGTCGAGCATGAGCGACATCGACTTCTATTCGCATACGCGGGCCCTGCGCTCGATTCGCCGGGCAGACGTGGTCATGCTGCTCATCGACGCCATGGTGCCGGTCGCGGAGGTGGACCTGAAGCTGGCGGAGGCCGTCCTGGAGGAATACAGGCCGGTCCTCCTGACGGTGAATAAGTGGGACCTGGCCCAGGACCTGACGACGCCGCAAGTGTACGGGCAGTACCTGACGCGTGTGCTGCCGGCGCTGAGCTATGCCCCGGCGGCCTTCGTGACCGCGACGACCGGCCGCAAAGTGGATGCGGCGGTGGGCGTGGCGTTGAGCCTGCACCGGCAGGCGCACACGCGCGTGCCGACGGCCCGGCTCAACAGTGCGCTGCAGAAGATCCTGGCGCTGCGCGGGCCAAGCGCGAAGCATGGCACCAAGCCGGTCAAGATCTATTACGCGACGCAGGTGGGGGTGGCGCCGCCGACGATCGTCTTTTTCTGCAACGATCCCGGCCTGGTGCGGGACGATTATCGCCGCTTCATGCAGAACCGCCTGCGCGGGCTGACGCCGTTCAAGGAGGTGCCGTTGCGGCTGTGGTTCCGGGCCAGCGGGGCGGATCGGCCGCGGCCGAAGTGAGCTTGCAGTGAGCAGGCTGGCCGCGATAATGGAGTGCGTAGCGCAGCGAGGGTTGGTGATGGCGATCGAGTTTCACTGCGATCACTGCGGGCATCTGGTCCGCACGTCCAATGAGAACGCGGGGCGGCGTGGCAAGTGCCCGCACTGCCACCTGAGCGTGTATATCCCGACGCCGAGCGAGGAGCTGGAGCCGCTGCGGCTGGCGCCCGTCGACGAGGCGGAGGAGCGGGCGCGGGAGCGCGAGCTTGAGGAAAGCCGGGCGCTGGCGCGCAAGCTGCGCGAGGAGCGCGAGGCCCCGCCGCCGGAGGCTCCCAAGCCGCCGCTGCCGGAGCCCTTGGGGGATGTCCGGTTGCCCAGCGACATGGAAGCGCTCGTTACCGAGTACGCGCTGTGCATGGCGGATGGGCGCTTGAGCGAGTCCGAGGACCTGGCGGTGCAGATCCGCATGGATATGCGGCGGGCCGATGAGTACATCCAGCGGTTGACGATGGACGAGCTGCCGCCGGCGCGGCTGGCGCACATTTCCCGTGCGCTGCTGCTGGGTCTCCTCAAGCAGTTGCACAAGCCGGCTTAGTTCGTAGCGCCGGACCTCCGTGTCCGGCGCCGCAGGGAGGTGAGTGGCTGCAGGCGCACTTCACCGGTATCGACTGGGGGATTCTGGCGGCGTACCTGGTTTTCACGACCGTGCTGGGCGCGAAGCTGGCCGGCAAACAGGCGACCATCCGCGACTTCTTTCTCGGTGGCCGGAAGCTGCCCTGGCCGGCGGTCAGCGGCTCCATCATCGCGACCGAGATCAGTGCGGTGACGCTGATCAGCGTGCCGGCCATCGTCTACGGCCGCGGGGGCGATCTGACGTACCTGCAACTGGGGCTGGGGGCGATCGTGGCCCGGCTGGTCGTCGGGCTGTGGTTTGTGCGCGCCTTCTACGAACGCGAGATCTACAGCCCGTATGACTATGTCGGCAACCGGTTGGGGCTGCCGGCGCGGACGGTGACGACGTGGCTGTTCGTCCTGGGGGCCGTCCTCGGGCAGAGCGTCCGCGTGCTGCTCACCGCGCTGATCCTGCAACTCATCAGCGGCATCCCGGTAACTGCGTCGATCTGGGTAATCGGCGTGTTTGCGGCGGTGTGGACGCTGCTGGGCGGCATTACCACGGTCATCTGGACGGACGTGATCCAGTTCTTCGTCTTTCTGATCGCGATGATCGCCGGGCTGGCGTTTGTGCTCGTCGACCTGCCGGGCGGCTGGGGGCAGATGTGGAGCGTGGCGGGAGCGGCGGGCAAGCTCCGGTTCTGGAATCTGAGCACCGACCCGCAGATCGCGTTCACGTTGTGGGCGGCCCTGCTGGGCAACACGGTCATGTGTCTGGGGGCGTATGGCACGGACCAGATGATGGCCCAGCGCATGTTCTGCTGCCGCGGGCGGCGGCAAGCCGGCTATGCGATCATCGCCAGCAGCGTCGGGCAGCTCATCGCGGTGCTGGCGTCCTTCGTCGGCCTCGGCTTGTTTGCGTTCTACCAGCGGCCGGAGAACGCCCTGGCCGGCGAAGCACTCCAACTCGTCAGCCGGAACAAGGACAACATCTTTCCCGTGTTCATCCTTCAGGAGATGCCGGCTGGCCTGGTGGGTCTGATCATCGCCGGGGTCTTCGCAGCGGCGATTTCGAGCCTGGATTCGGCCCTGGCGGCGCTGGCCCAGACGGTCGTGTCGGGCGTGTATCGGCCCTGGCGAGAGGGTAGGGCAGGCGAGTCGCCTGCCGGCGCGACTCCAGACGACCGCCATTACCTTGTCGTCTCGAAGATCCTCGTCGTTGTCTGGGCCCTGGTGCTCTCGGCGATGGCTCAGGTCAGCGGGCTCGCGCTGGACCGCTATGGCGACATCCTGAATCTGGCCCTGGCGATGGCGACGTACACGTGGGGCGCCCTGCTCGCCGCTTTCATGCTGGCAATACTTCGCCTGAACGTGGACTACCGCGGTCTGCCATGGGCAGCGGCGCTGTCGGTGCTGACCGTGTTCGCCGTCACCTGGCATCAGCCGTGGGCGATGGCCATGACGATGGGGCTGGCAGCGGTGATCGTGCTGGCGTGGTTCGTCGCGCGGCGGCACGGGCGCGGCACGTGGGGGTCGTTCGTAGTCGTGCTCGCAGCCGGGGTCGCGGTGTTCTTGTCGAGCTTCAACTATCTGGCGGCAGGCGACATCCGGCACCTCACCGTCGCCTGGCCGTGGAACGTGCCGATCGGGTTCGTGGTGGCGTTCTTGGTGGGCTACCTGGTCGGACGACGTTCTTCATCCGAACCGCAAGCGCAAGCGAGCGCTGGTCCACGTAGGGCAGGTGGAGCGTAGCGACACCTGCCAGGCAGACCCGTCTTGGCGGCTTTCGCAAGCTCGACCTGCCCTGCATGGTCAGGCGGACGGCCTGGTTCGCCGTCGGTAGGCTCGTACGATCAGGATCGCCACAACCAGCAGGACCCACCAGACGAGGCCGCCGATGAGCACACTTACGAGGCCGGCCAGCGTGTTCACCAGGAACAGCGTGCCGTTCTCCCAGGCCCTTTGGAAGGTGTCGCCGAAGTGCGACCACAGCCCGGTTTTGGGAGGCGGCGGGGCGGGGGCGTCCGCGGGGCGGATGATGACCAGAACGGTCGCGAGCGAGACCAGGCGGCCGAAACGGTCGCGCTGGGCGGTGAGTTGTTCGATTGCCTGCCGCACGCCGCTGATCGAGCTGCGCAGCTCGAGGATTTCCTTGAGGGGGGAGTTCTTGCGCGTCTCCAGTAGCGTGAGCAGCTCCGCTTCGACACGCTGCTCGTTGCGCAGCCGAGCTTCGAGGTCTACTACCTGGCCGGTCACGTCCTCGCCGGTGATCTTCTCGGAGCGGACCTCGGCAAGTTGACGAAGTTCGTTGAGGACTTCGGGCAGACGGTCGGCGGCGACCCGCAGGGTGAGACTGGCCTCCGTGTGCACGCCCTCGCCAGTCAGGCTGGAATCCTGGACGTACTCGCCGCGGGCCTCGCTGAGGAGCTGAGAAGCCTTCAGGAAAACGGCCTGGACGTCCTTGGCCTTGAGCTCGATGGTGGCCTTGCGGATGACCTGGCGCTCGGCGGTTGGCTCGGAAACGGTCGCCGTGCCCTGGGCTGGCGTGGATACGCGGCCGCCTTTCCCGCCTCCCCTGACGGCGCCTCCGCCGCCGCCGGGTGTGCCGCCGGGAGGGGAGGACACATAACCGAGGCTGGCGAGGTCTCGCAGGCCGTCGCCCGTGGCCTCTTGCAGAGAAGTTTCCAGGGCCGAGGCCGGCGTCCTGCGCACTGCGCGTGAAGGCGGCGATTCTCGCGCTCTGCTTAAGGACGGCAGATTCGCCATGACGGCGACGATGATTAGTGCTGCGACCGCCAAGGCACCCACGAGCCAACCGGGAACTGGCTGGCGTAACATGCTTGGCGATCTGCTGCCGGCGCGCTGGGACTCGGTCGTCTTGAGCGCCCGTCGCCAAAGCCCCGGCACCGGGCCGTGCCAGGCGGTCAATTCGGCGAGCTGCTGTTCGAGTGGTGCAGTTGGGGCGTCGCTCATGACGTGGCCTCCGCAGCGGATAAGGCCGCACGCAGCTCTGTGAGGGCCGCGTGCAGGCGGGACTTCAGCGTCCCGAGAGGAAGCTCGAGAATCTCGGCAGCCTGCTCGTGCGTCATCCCGGTGTGGTAGCACAGCAAGATCACGAGCCGCTTGTCAGCGTCGAGGCGCTCGACGGCCTGCCGGACGGCGTGGTTCTGGTCGGCGGCTTCCGCAGCGCGCGCCGGCCCGGCGTCAGTCGCGTGCTTCGCCGGTGGCGGATCGGTGGTTTCACCGGCGGCGCGGAGCGTTTGGAGCGAGCGGCATTGATTGACGGCGATCCGGTAGACCCAGGTCTTGAAGCTGCTGCGGCCGGCGAACTGGTTGCCAAAGCGGATCACGCGGAGCCAGGTTTCCTGGATGGCGTCGCACGCCAGGTCGCGTTGGCCAGCCAGCAGGCCCAGCGCCAGGCCGAGCAGCCGCGGCTCATAGCGAAGGGCCAATTCTGCCAGGGCGGCTCGCTCACCGGTCAGAAAGTCCGAAAGAAGTTGTTCGTCCGTCTTTTCCGCCGTCATAGTTGCCTTCCCGTCACCCATTAGACTGGCGACACGCGGATTTGGTTCGCGAAAAGAAGCGCCTATAGGGATGCCTCGAGCATAGCGCGCATTTCCTGCAAGAAGCGGGCCTTGCTGAACCGCTGCGCGTGGCGGTGCAGCGCCTCCGCGTCAAAACGGGTCTGCTCGCACCGCAGCATGGCCTCGGCCAGGCAGTCGGGGGTTTGCTCCCCGAACCACACGCCGGTTTGGCTGTCGATGACCGTTTCGGTCGCACCGCCGACGCCGTAGGCGATTACCGGGCAGCCGTGGCCCATCGCCTCGACGGGGACGATGCCGAAGTCCTCTTCGCCGGGGAAGAGCAAGGCGGCGGCACGGCGGTAGTAGTCGCTGATAACGTCCGGTTCCTGCCAACCGAGCCAGGTGATGAGCGGTCCCGCGGTCGGACGAAGCCGGGGCACGTCGGGGCCGTCGCCGATGACGACGAGCTTGCGGCCCAGCTTCCGGCAGGCCGCGACGGCGAGATCGAGCCGCTTGTACGGCGTGTGATACCCGACACAGAGGTAGACATCGTCTCGCGGGCCGGTCGCCGGAGCAAAAGGGACGTCCACCGGCGGATGTACGACGACGGCCTCGCGGCCGTAGTGCCGACGAATGCGATCCGCCACGTGCCGGGAATTCGCGACGAACACGTCGACGCGTTGGGCGGCCCGCCGATCCGCTTCACGGACACGCCGGCAGAGAGGACTCCAAAGCGGGCGGAGCACACGTGGGAGAGAGCGCCGGTATTCATCGCTCAGGTCCCAGATGTAGCGCATCGGCGAATGACAGTAGCAGACGACTTTGCTGTCCCGATTGGGGGTCATGGCCTTCGCGATAGCGGCGTCGGAGCAAAGCACCAGGTCGACGGGCGGCAACCTGACCCGTCGCGCGGCCCAGGGCAGCAAGGGTAGGAGCTTCGGGTAGTGCCGCGTGGCGCCCGGCAGATACTGCAGGCACGAGGTGTGGACCGTGTGGCGGGCCAGCGGCGAGCCGGCCATGCCGGCCACGTCATGGACCAGCGTGTAGATGGGGGCGTCCGGCAGCAGTTCGGCGAGTGCCTCGAGAACCTTTTCGCCTCCGCGCACGCGCACGAGCCAGTGGTGCGTGAGGACGGCCGAACAGCGGAGAGGCTCGGCGGCGGCGCTCTTCTCAGCAGACAGAATCGTCATGGTGCGCGGGCAATAGTAGCCCCGCGGCACATTCCGGGCGAGCGGGTCATGGTCGGTGGACAAGGAGCGAATTGCTCGTCGGCAGCCGGTGGGAATACACTGTTCACGGGGCGTGTGGCGAGCGCGGCCCGATCCGCGGGCGAGAATCGACGTGGCCAGGTTCGGCGGCGTAATGTGGTTGATCGTGGGCGGGGCCGGCATCACGGCGTGCTGCGGGTGCAACGCGACGAGTCCGCCGACCACGCAGCCGGCAACCCGCGACCATGCCTCGCTCTCGGCGCTGATCGCCCCGGAGTCCCGCGACTGGTCGCGCGAGGAGGCCAGCGCGCACCTGGCGGACAACAAGCTGGGCATCAGTGCGGCGGTGCGTTTGGTGCGGCTGGCAGAGGTGTCGCCGCTGTGCGTGCCCGCGGAGCTTACGGATGCGCATGTGGCGCGGCTGCGGCTCGTCGGGCTCTCGCCGGAACGTTGGGCGCTGGGGCTGGCGGACGCGCAGGACGAACGGCGGCTGCGGGCGCCGGTGCTGGTTTCTGCCGGCGGCGATGTGTCTCTGCTGGCCGAAGGAATCGAGGAAGAGGTGGCGGTACTGCACGTCTCCAACGACCCCGACGTGTTTCCGCACGTCGTCACGCTGCCGCAGCGCGTGCTCCTGATCGGGGATGACGTGGTCTCAGCGGTGGCACTCGACACGTGCGAGCATGTGCAGTTTGAGCTGTGCCAGGAACGCGGCTTCAGCTACATTGGGCTGCTGCTGACTAGCTCTGGTCCGGTGCGGGAAGTGGCCCGGTACCGCTGGGATCCCTACGAGCTGACGTTCATGGGGCCGGCGTGCGACAAGCTGCCGGACCCGCCCGGGGGCAAGTTCCAGATCGACCTGAAGGCCAGTCGGCGGCTGGAGCCTGTGGGCGGTGAGATTCCGGAGCCGGAGCCGGACAGGAAACCGCCGCCCACGCCGGAGCCGGTCTTGCCAGGGGATGAGTGGGCATGAAAGCGAAAGCCACGCAGCGACGGGTCAGCGCAGCGCGGGGGCGCGAAACCGATGCCACCCGGCGTGCACGGGCGGCCCGGATACTGCAGCGGTTGCGGGAGACTTACCCAGACGCCACTTGCGCGCTGCATCACGACAACGCCCTGAAGCTGCTCGTCGCCACGATCCTCTCTGCCCAGTGCACCGACGAGCGCGTCAACCTGGTGACGCCGGACCTGTTTCGCCGGTATCCGGACGCAGGAGCGCTGGCGGCGGCCGATCCGGCCGACCTGGAGGCGGCGATCCGCTCGACGGGCTTCTACCACAACAAAACCAAGAGCCTGCTCGGGATGGGCCGCATGCTGTGCGACGAGTTCGGCGGACAGGTGCCGGCGACTATGGAAGAGCTGCTGCGGCTGCCGGGCGTGGCGCGGAAGACGGCGAACTGCGTGCTGGGTACCTGGTTCGGCCAGAACGAGGGCATTGTGGTGGACACGCACGTGGGTCGGATCGCCGAGCGCTTGCGCCTGGCGCCCATGGCGCGCGACAGCAAGGATGCGGAGAAGATCGAGCGGGATCTGATGGAACTGTTTCCGCGCGACACCTGGACCTGGCTGGCCCACGCGCTGATCGAGCACGGCCGGAAGCTTTGCGTGGCCCGCAAGCCGAAATGCGAAATCTGCCCGCTGGCGCCGGATTGCCCGTCGGCGGGGACGTTCTGATGGCGCGCGCGTTGAATCGGGCGATGCTGCTCGCGGCGGTCCTGTCCCTGGTGGGCAGTTGTCGCCCGTGGATTGTGGACGCGGCGCTGTCGCCGGTCGACACGGCGGGATATGAGGTCGAAGACCTGCCGGTCGTAATCACGGCGTCGTTTGCGCACGGGGACGATGTGTATCTCGGCCTCGAGACCGGCGAGATTAAGAAGGCGAGCGACAGCCATTTCTCGGGGCCGTGGTCCGATCTGGGCCGGCCGCTGCCGGGCGGTCCGCGGCTGTTGTTCGCCTCGACCGCCGGCGTGCTGTTTGCATCGATGGATCACCAGGCGATGTACCGTTCCGCCGACGGGGGTGCGACGTGGCAAGCATGTCTGGACGTGCCGGTATGGCGCATGGATGAGGATGACGAAGGCGGCCTGTATGCGGGCGAGTACATCAAGGACGCGGAGCACGTCGCGGCTCTGTACAAGAGCACAGATGCGGGTGTGACGTGGTTGCTGGTCTTCGTGGACGAGCATGCCCACCATATCCACACGGTGCGCTGGGATGCGCGCGGCCAGCGGCTGTACATTGCTTTTGGGGACGGACCGGGTGCGGGCCGTGCGTACTCCGACGACCACGGGGCTTCGTTTGAGGTCATCGCCCGCGGCTTACTGGAGATGTACACGGACGTGGCGTTCACGCGGGACTACGTTTTCTGGTGCACCGACACTGCGTCGGGACAGATTCTGCGGGTGGAGCGCGCTACGGGAACCCAGCAGATCATCACCGGCTGGTCGCAGTTTGTCTGGTTCGGGGTGGCGGATGACGAGCAGATCTACGTGGGGACGGTAGTCTCGCGGGACATCGGCGGCGAGCGCGCCGCGCTCCTCGCGTCGCACGACCAGGGCCACACCTGGCAGAAGCTTTCCGAGACGGCCTGGTCCACCGGAACCTACTCGCAGGGGTTTTTCGCCGAGTCACGCCGACTCAGCGCCGGCGGCTGGCTGTACTGCACCGGCGGCGATGAGCAGGGGCCGCGCTCGTACCGCGTGCGGCGCGCCTTGCCCTGACGGCCGATCCCGGCGCGCCGGGAGGGTCGGCCGCTACGTGGGCGTGAGCACGAGCGCCGTGCGGGCGGGGATGTAGATTTGGACGCTTTGGGGGCGGTCATCCCAGGGCACGGCCTGCACGGGGTAGACCTGCCCGGTCAGTACTTCGCCATGGCCCCCATGCCAGATGTCGTCCGTATTGAGAATCAGCTTGTAGTCTGTAGTCGCAGGCACGCCAATGCGGTAATCCACATAGGACTGGGTTGGGTGAAAGTTGAAGGCGAACACCAGGTTTCCGCGGCGGCATGCGAGCAGCTTACGGTCCTCGTGAACGTGAAGCCGTTCGCAGGGCGACAACGCGAGCAGGTTGTGGTCTTCGTCCAAGCGGATCATCGCGCGGTCAAACGCCGCCAGGGCGTGGTAGCGCAAGAGGGGATCGTCCACCAGCGGCCACTGGCGGCGCGCATACTTGTAAGAGAAGTTGTTGCCTTCCCGCGGGAAATCGATCCATTCCGGGTGGCCGAACTCGTTGCCCATGAAGTTCAGGTAGCCCTCGCCGCCCAGGGAGAACGTGATCAGCCGGATCATCTTGTGCAGCGCCATGCCGCGCTCGATGATCAGGTTCTGGCTGCCCTTGACCATGTGGTAGTAGATGTCGGCGTCCATGAGGCGCATCGCGATGGTCTTGTCGCCGACCAGGGCCTGGTCGTGGCATTCCGCGTAGGCGACGTGCTGCTCGCCGCTGCGGCGATTGGTCAGGGTGTGGTACAGGCCGCCCACGTGCCAGTCTTCGTCGCGGGTGTCCGCCAGCAGCTTGATCCAATAGTCGGGGACGCCCATGGCGAGGCGGTAGTTGAAGCCCAGGCCGCCCTCGTCCAGCGGCCGGGCGAGGCCGATCATGCCGGAGACGTCTTCCGCAATGGAGAGCGCCGGCGGCTTTATGGTATGGGCCAGCTCGTTGGCGAGCTGCAGGTAGACCAGCGCATCGTCGTCGGTGTGGGGCGGGAAGTAATCCTCGTATTGGTTGAACGGGTGCCCCAGACCGTGGTCAAGGTAGACCATGCTGGTGACGCCGTCGAAGCGGAAGCCGTCGAAGCGGTACTCCTCGAGCCAGAAGCGGACGTTGCTCAGCAAAAAGCGGAGTACTTCGAGCTTGCCATAGTCGAAACACAGCGAGTCCCAGGCGGGGTGCTGACCGCGGCCCCCGGCATGAAAGTACTGGTAATCGGTACCGTCGAATAGATTCAGCCCTTCGTTGATGTTCTTGACCGCGTGGCTGTGGACCAGATCCAGCAACACCAGCAGTCCCTGGCCGTGGGCCGTGTCGATCAGTTCTTTCAGATCCTCAGGCGTACCGAAGCGCGACGAGGCGGCGAAGAAGCTGCTCACCTGATAGCCGAACGATCCGTAATAGGGATGCTCCTGGATCGCCATGAGCTGAATGGCGTTGTACCCGGCGCGGAGGATGCGCGGGAGCACCTGCTGGGTGAACTCGCGATAGGTGCCGACGCGCTCCTGCTCGGTTGCCATGCCGACGTGGGCCTCGTAGATACGCAGGTTGCCGCGGAGCTCGGGGGCGGCGTGCTGCCAGACATAGGGCTGCGGCGCGTTCCAGTACTGGCCGGCGAAATCGTGCGTACGCGGGTCGGAGACGGCCCGGCGGATGTACGCGGGGATGCGGTCGCGCGGGCCGAGGGTGCTATGCACGTGGACCTTGACGTGGCTGCCGTGCGTGAGCCGGTCGCCGACCTCGGCGTCCGGGAGGAAACGGCTCCATACGCCGAACTCGCCTTTGTGGAGCGGATGGGCGAAGCGGTCCCACTTGTTAAAGTCGCCGATGAGCGACAGGGCGATGGCGTTGGGGGCCCACTCGCGATACCAGACGCCCGGTTGGCCGTTGTGCTCGCCGCGGTTCAGGCCGTAGTACAGGTGTCCGCGGGCGAATCGCTCCAGCGAGCCTTCGGCGGCGATGATGCGCTCGCGAGTGGCGTGATAGCGCTGGTAGCGCTGCCGGAGCGTTTCCGCGTGCGGCTTGAGCCAGGGGTCGAGCTGGATCAGACCGGTGCCGTCGGGGGCGGTTGGGGTGGCATTGACTTCTGAGGCGGAAGATTGCGGATCCATTTCGCTGCCACCATATCGACATGGGGGAAGCGGTCAAGCGCGCCGCGGACTCGACCCTCCCCCAACCCCTCCCTAAGAGGGAGGGGAGTTAGATGGGGCGCTTCGGGCTCTGGGGGCGGTGGCACGCGAGCCACGCCGCAAGTATGATCCGCGGCGGGTTCCAGGCCCTGGGGCTGGTGCAGCGTGGCACGGGTAGACAAAATCGCCATCATCGGGCTCGACTGTGCCGATCCGGTCCTGGTGTTCGACCGCTGGCTCGCTGACTTGCCGAACCTGCGGCGGCTGACCGAGCACGGCCTGTGGGGCAACCTCGAAAGCTGCATTCCGCCGCTGACCGTGCCCGCCTGGAGCTGCATGGCGTCCGGAAGGGACCCCGGGGCCCTCGGGGTCTACGGGTTTCGCGGCCGGCGCGACTGGACTTACGAAAACCTCGGCCTGGCCACCAACCTGGACATTCGCCAGCCGCGGCTGTGGGACTTCGCCGCGCGGGTCGGATTGCCGTCGATCACCATCGGCGTGCCGCAGACGTTTCCGATCGTCCGGCCGCCGCGCGGCTGCCAGATCACGTGCTTCTTGACGCCGAGCACGAAGAGCCCGTTCACACATCCGCCGGAATTGGCGGAGGAGATCCGCGGGCTGCTGGGGGGCGAGTACATTCTGGATGCGGCGGGGTTCCAGACCGCGGACAAAGACCGCTTGCTGGGCCAGATCTACGAGATGGCCGAGCAGCGGTTCAAGGTCAGCCGGCACCTGCTCACTACGCGGCCGTGGAACCTGTTCTGGATGGTCGAGATGGGGGTCGACCGCATCCACCACGGCTTCTGGCGGTTCAGCGACCCGCAGCATCGCCAGTATCAGGCCGGCAACCCGTATGAGCGCACGATTCACGACTATTACGTGTTTGTGGATCGGCAAATCGGGGAACTGCTCGACGTACTTGATCTGAACCGCACGGCGGTGTGGGTGGTGTCGGACCACGGGGCCAAGCGGCTGGACGGCGGCTTCTGCATCAATGACTGGCTGATTCGCGAAGGTTTGCTGGTCATGAAGAACCCGGTCCGGGAGCGCCGCCGCTTCGAGCTGGCCGACGTGGACTGGAGCCGGACGAAAGTCTGGGGCGACGGCGGCTACACGGGACAATGCTTCATCAACCGGGCGGGGCGCGAGCCGCAGGGCATCGTTTCAGCGGACGAGCACGAGGTCTTGCGCAGCGAGCTGGCGGCGAAGATCGAGGCGCTGCCCGACCACGAAGGGCGGCCGATGGGCAATCGCGTCTTCAAGGCCGAGCGCTTGTACGGGGACGTGACCGGGTTCCCGCCCGACCTGATCGTGCTGTTCGGCGACCTGCACTGGCGGAGCGTGGGGACGCTGGGGCACGAGAGCGTGTACACGTTCGAAAGTGAGAGCGGGCCGGACGACGCGAACCACGCGCTGGCGGGCATGTACATCCTGTCGCACGCGTCGTTGCCGCGCGGACGGAAGGACGCATTGCTCTACGACGTCGCGCCGACGACGCTGGAGCTGCTGGGCCTGAAGCGACCGCGGGGTCTGCGCGGGTGCTGCCTGGTGTGAATTGAGGCGCGGCACGGTTTGCCGCCGGACCTTACAATAGGCCCAGACAGGGCGGATACCGCGTGGGGCTGGAGAGAAGAGGTGCTCATGCCGCATACAGCTCGAAGGAAGTTCCTTCGGCACCTGACCGTTGGGCTGAACCTGCTCGTCGCCGCCGTGGCCAGTGCGCAACTGCGCGTCGCGACCTGGAACATCTCCAACTACAGCGGCGGGCGGACCGCCGACATTCAGACCGCCGTGTATGGCGTACACGAGGGGCGGTCGCTCACGCCGGACATCATCATCTGTCAGGAGTTCCTGACGGCCCCGGCGGTGACGGCGTTGGCGAGCATCCTGAACAGCGCGCCGGGCAGTCCGGGCGACTGGGCTGGGGCGCCGTTCGTGGACGGGCCCGACACGGACAGCGCGTTGGTGTATCGCACGAGCAAAGTGACGCTGCTGGGCGTCACCGTGGTCGCGACCGGCGGGACGGCGCCGAACCACCCGCGGAACATCATGCGCTACGACGTACAGCTCGCCGGGTACACGTCGCCCGCTACCGTGCTGGCCTGCTACAGCACGCACATGAAGTCCGGGACCGGCGGCGGCGATTACCCACGCCGGCTGCTCGAGGCCCAGCGCATCCGCGATGACGCCGAGGCGCTGGAAGCAGGCTGGCAATTCCTGGTCGGCGGGGACCTGAACATCCAGTCCTCGAGCGAAGCCGCGTACCAGGAGCTGGTCGGCAGTCAGGCCAACAATGCGGGCCGTTTCTTCGACCCGATCAACACGCCGGGAAGCTGGAACAATAACGGGGCGTTCCGGTTCGTGCATACGCAGGACCCGATTGGCCCCGGCGGGATGGACGATCGGTACGACCAACTCTTGTTGTGTGACGGCCTGGTCGACGGCGACGGTTTTGACTACATCGGCGACCCGGCGAGCCCGTACAGCACAACGACCTGGGATGACCCCAACCACTCGTACCGCGCGTGGGGCAACGACGGGACCAGCTTCAATACGACGTTGACCATCACGGGCAACCAGATGGTCGGGGCGGCGATTGCCCAGGCGCTGATCAATGTCGCCTACGGGGCCGGGCATCTGCCGGTATTTCTCGATCTGCGTGTGCCGCCGAAAGTCGGCTCCGATGAGGCGATCGACTTCGGACAGGTCGAGCAGGGCACAGTCGCGGAAGCGGAGCTGACCGTCTGGAACGCGGGCGATGCGGCGCTGTGGACTGCCAGCGGGATTGCGGATTTGCAGTATACGCTCACGGCCAGCACCGGCTTCGGCGCGCCGCCGGGGACGTTCTTCGCGCCCGCCGACGGCGGCGCCAACACGCACACGCTCACGATGGATACGTCGACGATCGGATCGCTGACCGGCACGCTGGTCATCGCGTCGAACGCGCCGGACGAACCTGCGCGGGTCGTCGCGCTGAGCGGCGAAGTCGTTCCGACGGGCGGCCTGCCTGGCGACCTGAACTGCGACGGGACGGTGAGTTACGCCGACATCAACCCGTTCATCCTGGCGCTGACGGACCTGGCGGCGTGGCAGGCGGCGTATCCCGGTTGCCCGCCGGCCAACGGCGACATCGACGGCAATGGAGTCATCAACTTCCAGGACATCAACCCATTCATCGCGCTGCTGGTCGGCGGGTAGCGTCAGGCCTCTGCGCCTGACGAAGCTGTCAGCCCGTAGCGTCCGGGCTCCGTACCGGACGTAGCGGCCTGCGCCTCGCTGACCGACGAACGCGGCGTCCAGGTCCGCCGGCGGCGGAGCGCGGTCGTCCCGGTTGGCGGCCACACAGGGTATTGGCTCCTGACCCCCTTCAAGGTACAATAGAGCCGGTAACGCTTTTGCGGCAACTCGCGCTGGGGTAGGAGATTCAGGGGCGGCACTGTCTGCCGCGGCGCACAGTGGCACACGGCGGGGAACAGCGGCCCAACGGTGCCGCCTGCCCCGAAGCGGGTAGAATGTCGCTATGAGCGCGGACAGTCCCATCGTGGATGAAGTACGGCAGCGTGCCGGAGAGCTGAGCGCACAGTACGGCCACGATCTGCGTAAATACGCTGAGCACTTGCGCGAAACCGAGGCGCGCCATCGCGCGCGGGTGGTGGATCAGGTGACCGTCATAAGAGCTGCGCCCGCGCCGCCGGAGTCGCCGAGCGAGCCACGGTCCCGAAAGAGCGGTTGATCCGAACGCGGCGCGCGGCTCACCGGGTAAGCAAGTAGGGATGGCACCTAGCTTTTGTTGCCCCGCCGAACTTGGTATTATCGCCTTTGAGGCTGGACAACCCCTTGGTGGCGGCATAGGCGGCCGCTATACTGGTTTGAAGAGGCAGGCCATGTCACTCATCCGTGCCCATTTCGACGGGAAGGTGTTCGTACCCGAGGAGCCGGTCAACTGCCCCAGGGACACGCCGGTGCGCTTGTTGCTGCTGGACGACGCCGATGGCCGGCGACCGCTCGTCGATCTGGCGCGATTGGCCGAGTCATTCCCCGGTGACCCCGATTGGCCCGCGGACGGCGCGGCGGAGCACGACCATTACCTGTACGGCACACCGAAGCAAAGCCAATGATTTTTGTGGACACATCGTATCTCGTGGCGCTGGCCATGCGTGCGGACGGGCTGCACGCGTCGGCGCGGGCCAGCACTGACGGCGGGGCGACATGGGCCGTGCCGCCCGACGGTGCGGCGCGGTATGATATGGGTAGCGTAGCTGGTATCTGACGGGCTGGGCCGTGACGAAGCACGCGAAAACGCTGGAACGAGTCTTGCGTGGCACGGCGGACCGCTCGGTCCGGTTTCGCGATCTGACCGCTTTGCTCAAGAGGCTCAGTTTTGAGGAGCGCGTGCGTGGAGATCATCACATCTTCACACGCGACGGCGTCGATGAGATCATCAACCTGCAGGCGAAAGGCTCCCTCTCGAAGCCGTACCAGGTGAAGCAGGTCCGGCAACTCATTCTAAAGTACCGTTTGGGTGACGCGCTATGAAATACGAGGTGATCATCTACTGGTCGCACGAGGATGAGGCCTTCATCGCGGAAGTTCCCGAGCTGCCCGGCTGCATGGCCGATGGGCGCACGTATCGCGCGGCGCTGCGCGCCGTGGAGCGCGTCGCCCGCGAGTGGATTGCGACGGCCAGGGAACTCGGGCGCCCGGTCGCGCTGCCGCGCGGCAAGCTGCACTATGCTTGAGCGCGGAGACGTCGGCGGCGGTGGAATGCAGGCTCCGTTCAGGCGGTGGGCGCTTCTCGTAGGCGGCGGTCGGCGTTACAATGGGAGCGATAACGCTTACTCGGCAGCTTCGGCGGGTGCGACGGTTCGGGGAAACCTGACGCCGCCGCCGGCGGATCGCGGATTTCACGGTCAATGGCACACGGGGTATTGACTCTTGTCGCGCTTCAAGGGACAATAGAGCCGATAACGCTTTTGCGGCAACTCGCGCTGGGGTAGGAGAGAGAGGGTGAGCCGGGCTCACCAACACGTCATGTGCAAAGGGCAACTTTGGGGCCCTGTCCGGCGTAGGTCACTTGCTGATGGTTGAAGGCTGACGGCTCATGAAAAACGAAAGGGGCAAAGTCGTGCATCGAGGACTGGGCAGAATCACGACAGGTTGGGCATTCGGGTCATTGCTGCTGGTGGCGGTTGGAGTCGTGCTCTGCGGGACGGCGGCGCGGGCGCAGGACGCGGGGGCGATCGTGGGGTGGGGCCCCGGCGTCACCGATGTGACGGCGCTCCAGGTAGGCTTCGTCGCCGTCGCGGGTGGCAACGAGTACAGCCTGGGGCTGAAGGCCGACGGCTCGATCGTGGCGTGGGGAGACAACGGGTACGGCCAATGCAACGTCCCGGCGCCCAACAGCGGCTTCGTCGCCATCGCGGGGGGCTACTACCACAGCCTGGGCCTGAAGGCCGACGGCTCAATCGTGGCGTGGGGAAGGAACAACTACGGCCAATGCAACGTCCCGGCGCCCAACAGCGGCTTCGTCGCCGTCGCGGCGGGCTTCTGGTACAGCTTGGGCCTGAAGGCCGACGGCTCCATCGTGGCGTGGGGATCAGGGCCAGGCAATCCACCGGCGCCCAACAGCGGCTTCGTCGCCGTCGCGGGGGGCGGATACCACAGCCTGGGCCTGAAGGCCGACGGCTCCATCGTGGCGTGGGGAGCTGGCGCGTGCGGACAAACAGGGTGGCCGCACTACGGCCAATCGTGTGTTCCTGCGCCCAACAGCGGCTTCGTCGCCGTCGCGGGGGGCTACTACCACAGCCTGGGCCTGAAGGCCGACGGCTCCATCGTGGCGTGGGGATGGAACAACTACGGCCAATGCAACGTCCCGGCGCCCAACAGCGGCTTCGTCGCCGTCGCGGGGGGCTACACACACAGCCTGGGCCTGAAATCCGACGGCTCGATCGTGGCGTGGGGATGGAACTACCGCGACCAATGCACGGTCCCGGCGCCCAACAGCGACTTCGTCGCCGTCGCGGGGGGCTGCTACCACAGCCTGGGCCTGAAGGCCGACGGCTCGATCGTGGCGTGGGGATCGCCCTACTACGGCCAGTGCAACGTCCCGGCGCCCAACAGCGGCTTCGTCGCCGTCGCGGGGGGCTACCACCACAGCCTGGGCCTGGAGGCCGACGGTTCGATCGTGGCATGGGGATACAACTGGGACGGCCAATGCAACGTCCCGGCGCCGAACAGCGGCTTCGTCGCCGTCGCGGGGGGCTGGTACCACAGCCTGGGCCTGAAGGCCGACGGCTCGATCGTGGCGTGGGGAAACAACTTCGCGGGGCAATGCAACGTTCCAGCCTCCAACAGCAACTTCGTCGCCGTGGCGGGGGGCGGGTACTTCAGCCTGGGCCTGAAGGCCGACGGCTCGATCATGGCGTGGGGAAGCAACACCTTCGGCCAATGCACCGTCCCGGCGCCCAACAGCGGCTTCGTCGCCGTCGCCGGGGGCGCGTACCACAGCCTGGGCCTGAAGGCCGACGGCTCGATCGTGGCGTGGGGAGACAACCAGTACAGCCAATGCAACGTCACGGCGCCCAACAGTGGCTTCGTTGCCGTCGCGGGGGGCGGGTACCACAGCCTGGGCCTGAAGGCCGACGGCTCGATCGTGGCGTGGGGAGCCAATTGGTACGGCCAATGCGACGTCCCGGCACCCAACAGCGGCTTCGTCGTCGTCGCGGCGGGCTGGTTGCACAGCCTGGGCCTGAAGGCCGACGGTTCGATCGTGGCCTGGGGATACAACGAATACGGGCAATGCAGCGTCCCGGCGCCGAACAGCGGCTTCGCCGCCGTCGCGGCGGGCTACTACCACAGCCTGGGTCTATTAGGGTCTCCCCAGCAGCCGCCGGTGGCAGCGGCCGGCGGGCCGTATCGCGACATGGCGGGCGAGAAGATCATCTTCAACGCTTCAAATAGCTACGACCTCGATGGCAGCATCGTCGGCTATCGCTGGGACTGGACCGGCGACGGGACATGGGACACTGATTGGACAACGGTCCCAACCACGTCGTATACGTACAATGCCGAGTTTCACGGTCACGCACTGCTGCAGGTCCAGGACAACGACGGCTACACCGCATCGGCACTTGCCGACGTCGATATTGAGCGGTTCTTTGTTCATCTCACTGACCCACACGTAATCGCCGGACTTGGCACCGATCGCTGGACCAATATGTTGAACACCATAAGCGACCCAAACCACCCCTTGGCCGCCAAGCCAGCCTTCGTTCTATGTACGGGTGACCTCACCGAGTGGGGCGGTGACGCCTTGGGAATGCTCAATATGGCGGCTGTGGCCGCGTGCCTGGATGGACTACCTGGTGCATGGGGGACAATTCCCGCCGGCAACATACCAATCGCGTTCTGTCCCGGCAACCACGATTCGCGTTTTTGGGACCAGGTGATGCCACCATATTCCCTTTATTTCTACCAGGTTATCATAAACCCTGAGCTCTACTTTCATACTTTGGCTGGTAACTGCGCCGTATTCTCCATTGACACAGGTTATGACTATTGGCCATACCTGTGCGAGCCAATCGACCTGCCCGAAGGGGTGGGCCTCGATCCTAACGATGTGAATTCCCTGAGTCGCGACCTCGATGCTCTAGATGGCGTTCAGAGCAATACGGACACGAGTGACTACATCAAAATCATCATGCTTCATCATCTGTATCGGGGCCCCGACTGGTGTGACGGCTCATTTGCGTTGTTTCGAAGTGAGTTCAAGGAGATCTGCCAGGCGTTCAACGTAGACTACGTCGTATGCGGCCATACCCACGGCCGAGGTCAGTTCAATCTCGACGGCGACCTGTGGGACCCCAGTGACGGAACAAGGGTGTTTGTGACCGGCTCTGTGCGGGTCGAGGGGGACAAGCGCAAGATCCCGATCGTTCACGCGGCGGACTCTGGCTGGACGACGTGCGACCCTGGGCAACAGAGCGGGCGCGTCCTGTCGACGATTAACGTTTTCTCGGAAGGAAAGGTCGATCTGCGTCTATGGGACAGGGAGGGCAACTGGACGGGTCTCGGCGCGAGCGGCGAGCTCGTGGTGGGGATACCGCTTTCAAGCTATTCCCGCTGGCAGGTCTACGATCCGAATACCGCGATCGACGTCCTTTTTACGGAGGCATTTGCAGAGAAAAATGACACGCGAGACTACTGCGTTACTATGGAGGCGACGGAACCGGGCTTGGTGAGCATTCGAGTGGACGCCCTCTTGCAGAACGGAGTAGATTTGCGCGCGTTCTACAACAATGTTCCGATGCTGAGCGGATCAGTGGGAACGCTTACGGCCACACAATCAATCTGTGACTATGTCGTGCATATCCAGGACCCGGACGGAACAGAGAGACAGGTGAGCCCATCCGCCTGGGAGGGGAATCTTCCGGCTGGGCAACCCGCTGGGCCGGCTGGTCCAACGTCGGGATTCACGGGGCTCGTTTATCAGTACTCGACGTACGCGACGGACCCAGAAGGCGATCCGGTGTTCTACCGGTTCGACTGGGGCGACAATACACTCAGCGACTGGCTCGGGCCGTTCGCTTCCGGAGTGGCCTGCGTCGCATCCCACCAATGGCCGCAAGCGGGTACGTACGATGCGAGAGCGGCAGCGAAAGACGAGTGGGATCACATGGGGGAACGCTCCGAGCCGCTGATCGTGACGATTGCACAGGCCGTGCTAGGCGATCTGAACTGCGACGGCGCGGTGGACTTCGGCGACATCAACCCGTTCGTGCTGTTTCTGTCGAACTTCTCGGTCTGGCAGCAGACCTACGCGGGCTGCCCGGCGGAGAACGGCGACATCAACGACGACGGGCTGTACCCCGACTTCGGCGACATCAACCCGTTCGTGGCGCTCTTGGCGGGCCGCTAGAGCGGTTTCACTTTTTTTCCGTCGGGTGCCACTGGCAGCTTGCTGCCAGTGCGGCCTGTAACACGGGCGGACAAGCCGCCCGTGGCACCCGAGCGGAGGTGAAAACGCTCTAGAATCGCGGGACGGGTTTGGCCGCAGACGCCGCGGCTGGCATAATGCGACAAGCGAGCTGGGCTGCACGAGGCGCAGTCCTTCGTTGGCACGAGAGAGAGGCGAAATGAGCGTGCGCAGATTTCGAGTGTGGTCAGCGGTGCTGTGGGCTTGCGCGGGTGCCGGGCCGGCGCTGGCCCAGTGGAATCCCTCGAGCGGACAGTGGGGCAAGGTGGACGCCGACGACGTGCGCGTCTTGACCTGGAACATCGACGACGACATCTGTCGCACGGCGACCAAGGTGGAGGGTCAGAATTCGTGGACCGCGCTGGCCCGCATCGTGGCCGCCATGCGACCGGACGTCTGGCTCATCCAGGAAGCCGCCGACAACAGCGGCAACGGCACCGGCAGCGGGTGCGACTCCGTTTCGCAACTGACGACGACCATCGAGCTGTTCTTCCACGGCGGCAGCGACCCGTTCATGGGCGGAACCGTGACCGCGTACGTCCAGAAGTACGCGCCCGACTATGATCTGCCGTACATCTTTGTGTGCACCAAGACCGACAGCTACAATCGCAACGTCATCGTCAGCCGGTTTCCCTTCGCCGACCTGAACGGGGACACAGTTTCGCAGCGTTCGGAGCCCAGCGTGGGCGCGGATGAATACGCGCCGGGCGGCTACCTGGAGCCCTTGCGCGGCTTCATGTTCGCGGAGTTCAACCTGCCCGACAGCACTTATGCGGGCAACCTGGTCGTGGGCAATGCGCATCTCAAGTGCTGCAGCGACGGCCTGGTCGAACGCGAGCTGTCGGGGAAGAACACCGCCTACTACATCGACTATTTCTTCAACGGCGCGGGCACCGGCATTCCGGACCCGCACGACAAGATCGCCGACTATCCGCCGGCGACCTCCATCCTGGACGATTACACGCCGGTCATCGTCGGCGGCGACTGGAATGAGGACGAGCTGGAGAACGGGCGCAAGGGTCCGACGGAATGGATCACGCGGGCGGCGGTAACCGGGGGGGCGGACGGCACAGACCGTGACCGCTCCGACATGACGTACGACGACGCCCGGAACCCATACGACAACAACCGCGTCACCTACGGCTCGAGCAAGCTCGACTACCTGGCCTGGCAGGATAGCATCGCCACGCTGCGTAATACGTTCATCTTCCACACCACGGGCTTGCCGTCCGCCTGGTATCCGCCCGAGATCCTCGGCTTTCCCAGCCCGCCCGTCATCAGTGTGTACGCCTCCCCGCACCGGCCGGTCACCGCGGACTTCATCCTGCCGGCGGCGCCGGCCTGGCCGCCGGGCGACATGAACTGCGACGCCACCGTGGACTTTGGCGACATCAACCCGTTTGTGCTCGCCTTGAGCAACCCGACGGTCTACGGCCAGACCTACCCGGGCTGCCCGATCCTTAACGGCGACATCAACGGCGACGGGACGTTCGACTTCGGCGACATCAACCCGTTCGTCGCGCTGCTGAGCGGCGGCGGGGCGTGAGGTCCTCCGGAGAAACAGGCCCGGTCTGGTAAGATGGGGGCGAAAGTTCCGCCAAATAGGTTTGCAGCGGGCGCACCGCCGCCAGTATAATGGGGCCTGGAGGCATGAAAGTGGCTTGTTGCCGCCGAGGTTCTCTCGGTCCGCGCGCGGCGCTCCAAGAGCCGCAGCGGAGAGTCCCTGTCCTGCGCATGCAATAGGAGGTACAGCCCGTGAACATGAGACGAACAGCGTGGCAAGTCGTTTGGGGGTTGGCGGCCGGTGTCTGCTTATTGACGGCGGCGACCGCGGTCGCTTCGGACGAAGGGCAGGCAGCAGCCAACCAGGTGAGCCAGCTCAACTACGTGAGCTTGATGAACTTGCAATTGTACACGCATGCAGGGAACAGCCGCGGCCAGAACGGGGCGCAGCACGACTTGGCGCGCAACAACATCAAGACCCTCTTCGAGAGCTACGGCTTACCGACCTACTTCGACACGTTTCAATACAGCGGCCAGACGCAGGAAAACGTGGTGGCCGAGCAGACCGGCACGCTGTTTCCCAACTCGATTTACATCATCGGCGGCCACTATGACTCCGTCAGCAACCCCGGCGCCGACGACAACGCCAGCGGCGTCGCGGGGGTCATCGAGGCCGCCCGCATTCTCACCCAGTACCCCTCGGACTACACCATCCGCTACATCGCGTTCGACATGGAGGAGGCCGGGCTGATCGGCAGCGACTACTACGCAACGGCCCACGCCGGCGAGGACATCCGCGGGATGATCTCGCTCGACATGATCTGCTATGAACCCACCAATCCGCCGACGAACCTCGCCCTGATCTACGGCACCAGCGCATCGAACCCGATCAAGACCGCGCTCGCGGCGGCCATTGCCGAGTACAGCGGCGGCCTGGCGTCCGCGGACGAGGGCGGGCTCGACGCCAGCGACCACGCGCCGTTCGAGTGGCAGGGCTTCCAGGCCTGCCTGATCATCGAGGGCGCAGTCTGGAGCAACCCCAATTACCACACGCAGAACGACAAGTACGAGATGCCCAACTATCTGAATTTCCCGTACGCCGTGAAGATGACCCGCAGCGTCGTCGGCTGGCTGGTTGATGCCGCCGGCGTGAATGTGCCCGTCGATAAGCTGGACTTTGTGTACCCGTTTGGGCTGCCGGAGTACAGCGCGCCCGCCGGCGGAACGCTCGTCCGCGTCGAGGTCGTCGGTGTCGGCAACAAGGTGCCGCAGCCGGGGACCGGGCTGCTGCACTATAAGACGGGCGTGAATTGGCAGCAGGTCCCGATGACGCAGGTGGCGGACAACGTGTACAACGCCTATTTGCCCGCCGCGACCTGCGGCAGCCAGTTGCTCTACTACTTCAGTGCCCAGGCCACGGATGGTCAGATGTACGTCGATCCGTACGGTGCCCCGACCAGCTCATTCTCCGCCACCGTGGCCTACGGCGTGGACGTGATCTATGAGAACAACTTCGACACCAACCCGGGCTGGACCGTGCAGACCCTATGGGCGTTTGGAACGCCGACCGGGCAGGGCGGGGAGTACGGCGGGCCCGATCCCACCAGCGGGCATACCGGCACGAAGGTCTACGGCTACAACCTCAATGGCGACTATGAGAACAATCTGCCCGAGAAGCACCTGACCAGCACCCCGATCGACTGCACGGGCAAGTACGGTGTGCGGCTGAGCTTCTGGCGCTGGCTGGGTGTGGAGCAACCCCAGTACGATCACGCCTATGTCCGTGCGAGCAACAACGGAACCTCGTTTACCACCGTGTGGCAGAACACCGCCACGATCGAAGACACTTCGTGGCACGAGATGGATCTGGACATCTCGGCCGTCGCCGACAATAAGCCCGCCGTGTACCTGCGTTGGACGATGGGCACCACCGACGGCGCCTGGCGGTTCTGCGGCTGGAATGTGGATGACGTGAAGCTGACGTCCCTGGTGTGCGTGCCGCCCTGGCCGGTCGGCGACATGAACTGTGACGGCTCGGTGGACTTCGGCGATATCAACCCGTTTATCCAGGCTTTGACCGACCCCGCCGCCTGGCAGCAAACGTACCCAGGCTGCCCGCTGTCCAACGGCGACATTAACGGCGACGGAGCGCTTGACTTCGGCGACATTAACCCGTTCGTCGCGCTGCTGGTCGAGTAGCGGCCGTTCGCCGTACGGTCCGTCTTGGTGGCGTAGGGCGGCCAGCGTTTGAACGCTGTTAGAAGTGCCTCGTGCTGCGCTAGCCCGGATTTCTCACCGGGGGGATAGAAGAAGGCTGCCTTCTGTGGCATAAGTGCGTTTGTGGAACAACACTTGTGCCGATGCACGGAGGCAGCCTTGATGACAACAGAGTGTACCCAGGCGAC
>Ga0315285_10001360_pt1 | contig 25695 bp, 25 predicted proteins | sample YL17G09_36_MG_FD_203698 | JGI IMG/M metagenome (GOLD analysis project Ga0315285, IMG submission 203698) | Sediment microbial communities from Yellowstone Lake, YNP, Wyoming, USA - YL17G09_36 | ecosystem: Environmental > Aquatic > Freshwater > Lake > Sediment | place: USA: Wyoming | collected... | reverse complement strand
GACATTATTTCTCCAATGTCGCCCTACCGAAGGTGAAAGAGATCATCCATAAAACCAGAGCCGGACTCGATCGAGTCGATGTCGCCACGGATGAGCGAATTTTCCCTTTGGAGGTTTGCTGTCTCCGGTGCAATCACAGTCTTATGGACCCCCACCACTATATCGATGGTCACCCTTCCATCCGGGTGACGGTCTCTTTTGGAGATAGACATGGATGGGTCAGACTCTCCTCTCTTTACGGCAGTTTCTCCGTGGATCAGGAATATGAAGTCCCGATAGACGCAGTGGTTAACTTCTTCTGTCCCCACTGCCATGCCGAATTGATTGGCACCTCAGACTGCATGGCCTGTGGCGCACCCATGGTGCCGATGTTAATACGTGTTGGAGGGGGTATGGTGCAGATCTGCTCGCGGAGGGGGTGTAAGGGGCATATGTTGGATCTTACAGAAATCGATTTTGAGAGGGAGGCCACCCCATTGAATTCAAGACAGATAAAAAGGATGCATTGATGGATAGGCTCAAATCGATTGATGACTTTCTGATCCTGCAAAACAGGCTGGTTGCTAATAGGGATCCCCGAATCCCAACACTTGTAATTCCGGCGGGGACGTGCGGTCAGGCAAGTGGGGCCAATGACCTCATCCGTATTACAAAACGGGAAATTCTCAGGAGAAAATGGACCGATCAGATCCACCTCCGCATTACCGGCTGTCATGGATTCTGTGAGATGGAGCCATCAGTGCTCGTGGAACCCCGGAGGGTCTTTTATCCGAAAATCGGTCCTAAGGATATGGTTCGGATCATCGAGGCCGTGGCCAGAGATGAGGTGCTTGAGGAATTGTTCTTTGTGGATCAGGAGACGAATCGTCGTATTGAAAAACAGGATGAAATACCCTTCTTCAAAAAGCAGATTCGAACCCTACTCAGCTTCAATGAGAAGGTCGACCCTATTCGTATTTATAACTACATTGAAAATGGTGGTTACCTGGCCATGGCACTGGCCATGGCAAAAGTGCTTTTAAATAACAACCCTCAATATGTTGTAGAAGAGGTAAAGGCCTCAGGACTTCGTGGCCGGGGCGGTGCCGGTTTCCATACCGGTCTGAAGTGGGAACTTCTGGAAAGACAGACAAATGGCAATGGGAAGTTCATCATTTGCAATGCCGATGAAGGAGACCCCGGTGCTTACATGGACCGTAGTCTCCTTGAAGGTAACCCACACAGTATCATAGAAGGAATGATCATCGGTGCTTATGGGACCGGAGCCACTGATGGGATTGTTTATGTCCGGAATGAATATCCTCTTGCCATCAAACATCTCACCATTGCCCTCAGACAGGCCCGTGAGCTCGGCTTTCTGGGAGAAAAAATTTTGGGGACCGATTTTTCTTTCGACATCAAGCTGGTGAAAGGAGCGGGCGCCTTTGTATGTGGTGAGGAGACAGCCTTGATCAAATCGATTGAAGGAAAGATGGGAGAGCCGAGACAGCGGCCACCCTATCCTGTGCAGAAAGGCCTTAATGGCAAACCCACAATCATCAACAATGTTGAGACCTGGGCCAATATTCCAGTCATCATGAGAGCTGGGGCCAAAAATTTCGCTAAGATCGGAACAGAGAAGAACTCCGGCACCAAAATTTTTAGCCTCGTTGGAAAGATCAAAAATACCGGCTTGGTCGAAGTCCCAATGGGAATGACTCTCGGGGAGGTTGTCTACGGTATCGGAGGCGGCCCTGCCGGCAACACAGAAATCAAAGCCGTTCAGACAGGAGGACCCTCTGGTGGCTGCATCCCGGCATCACGATTTGACCTGACCATCGATTATGAGAGCCTAAAAGGGTTAGGTTCAATCATGGGATCTGGTGGGATGATCGTCATGGATGAACATACCTGCATGGTTGATGTCGCCAGGTACTTCATGAACTTCCTGAAAGATGAGTCCTGCGGAAAATGCTTCACCTGCCGAAAGGGTACCCAGCGGATGTATGAGATTCTCGATGACATCGCAACAGGCAAAGGAACTTTAGGGTCACTGGATCTTCTCGAAGAACTTGCCACCACCGTGAAGGACACAACCCTTTGCGGCCTGGGACAGACAGCACCGAATCCTGTCCTCTCTACCCTTCGCTATTTCCGTAACGAGTATTTAGAACATATCGAACATAAACGGTGCCCTGCGGGCGTGTGTAAAGAACTGATCACCTATTCCATCAACAAAAACTGTACGGGCTGCCAGGTCTGCTTAAGAGCCTGTTCAGCGGAGGCGATCACCGGGAAGAAGAAGGAACTCCATGCCATCGATCCGGACAAATGCATCAAGTGCGGAACCTGCAGGAGTGTCTGTAAATTTGATGCCGTGAACGTGAGATAGATTCAAAACAAGGATAGATAAAATGGTCACCTTTTATATCAATGGATTAGAGGTTTCAGTCGAGGAAGGGTCAACTCTGCTTGAGGCTTCGAGGTTTTTCGGTTTCCCCATTCCAACCCTGTGTCACATGGAGGGGCTTTCCCCTTATGGGGCCTGCCGTCTCTGTGTGGTCGAAATTGGCAAAGCCCCTAATGCGAAACTGGTCACTTCCTGCACTTACCCAGTCGAGGAGGGACTTCAGGTACGCACCGCCTCCTCTCGCGTTGTAAAAGCTCGGAAGATGATCCTGGAACTTCTCCTCGCTTCGTGCCCGCAGTCGAAGACAATCCAGGATCTAGCCTCGGCTTATGAGATTCGCCAGCAGCGTTTCAAACAGGAGTATGAAGATTGTATTCTCTGTGGCCGGTGTGTCCGGATGTGTGAAGAGCAGATGGCGGCCAAGGCCATCGGTTTCCGGGGCCGGGGAGAACGGAGAAGTCTCGGCACTCCCTTTGACCTCAAATCAGAGGTCTGCCGCCTGTGCGGGGCCTGCATGTATGTCTGCCCGGCCTGTCAGCTTCGATGCACCTTCAGCTCTCCGGAAGAGGCGGTCTGCGGAGGGTGCGCCAATCTGAGCCCACCCTGCCTTGAGAAGAATTCTTTCGACGACATGATGTGCTATATGGAGCCCTGTGTGGCCTGCGAGATTAAAAAAGATTGAGGAAAAGAAAGGAGAATGACAAATGTCTTTATCCAAGATCAATGCCTCCGCAGCAACCCTGACGAAAAACAGGACCGAAGGTTCGGTGGTCCCCGCTTCAGGGATGTGCGTGACCTGTGTGGATGGTTGTATCGGAATGTGCGAGGTCGGAAAATCCGCTTACCGGGGCCATGAGGTGATCTATCCACAACCTTTTGGAGTGATTACGGCGGCATCAGAAAAAGCCTACCCTGTAGACTATTCCCATTTCAATATCATGGGTACCGTGGTTGGAGCCCATGGCATCAAGGCAGACAGTGACCGGGCCATCTTTCCTTCGGTCAATCTGGAAGTGATCATCGGCCATGACAGAGGAATAAAATTTCGTTACCCATGGTTGATCTCAGGCATTGGCTCGACCGACATCGCCAAAAACAACTGGGAAGGATTGGCCATTGGATCTGCCCTTTCAGGGACCGGCTTGACCATCGGAGAAAATGTTGTTGGAATGGATCCCGAAGCGGTCATCAAGAATGGCAGGGTCATCGATACGGTGGAACTGAAATGGCGGGTCAATCTTTACAGGGAATACCAGCGAGACGGGTATGGAGCGATCATTGTTCAGGCCAACATTGAAGATACCCGTCTCGGCACCCAGGAGTATGCCATCGAAAAGCTCGGGGTCGAATGTGTCGAGCTCAAATGGGGGCAGGGAGCAAAGGACATCGGCGGGGAAGTAAAGATAAAAAACCTCAACAAGGCTCAGATGCTCAATGAGCGAGGTTATATCGTCCTGCCTGATCCAACCGATCCCGATGTGATCAAAGCATTCGAACGCAGGACATTCAAGGAATTTGAGCGACATTCACGGGTCGGTATGATCTCTGAAGAATCTTTTGCAAAAAGAGTTGATGAGATGCGTAAGGCAGGTGCCAGGTACATCTTCCTCAAAACCGGTGCCTTCCGGCCGGCTGACCTGGCCAGAGCAATCTCCTTTGCCTCCAAGTACAGGCTGGATCTTCTCACCGTGGATGCCGCCGGAGGTGGCACAGGGATGAGTCCCTGGCGGATGATGAATGAGTGGGGAGTTCCACCTGTAGAACTCCATTCCCTTCTGTATCAGTACGCCAGATATCTAACCCAGAAGAAAAAATATGTTCCTCCATTGGCCGTAGGAGGAGGATTCACTTTTGAAGATGGAATCTTTAAGGCTCTGGCCATGGGCGCACCCTTTGTGAAACTGGTAGGTATGGCCCGTGCACCCCTTGCAGCAGCAATGGTGGGAAAGACAATAGGCCGGGCGATTGATAACCAGTTGATTCCTGTCTACATTGAGCGCTTTGGCCATTCGAAGGACGAGATTTTTGTAACGGCAAGTTCATTACGTAAGGAATTAGGTGATATGGAGTTTGAGAAAATACCTACCGGTGCCCTCGGCCTGTATACCTATTATGAGCGATTGGCTCAAGGCCTCCGGCAGCTCATGGCTGGCAGTCGAAAGTTTTCTATGGAACACATATCAAGAGACGACATCGCGGCCCTGACACGTGATGCCGCCGATATCAGCGGTATCAAATATATTATGGATGTTGACAAAACAAAGGTTGAGGAAATCCTTAATTATTAGATTAACCCATTTTGGCCATCCACAGAAATTCTATTTAGAGGGAATACTTCCGAAATGGTCGGAGCTGTCATTGTTGCACATTCTTTTATCGGAAAAGAGCTGATTGCGACAGCAGAGTATATTGTCGGGAAAATTGAAGGTATAACTGCAGTTTCTATCGATTGTGAAACGAATGCCTTTGAAGCAAGGAGGACAATTTCAGAGGCAATTAAGCAAGTTGATCAAGGAGACGGTATCCTCCTTTTGACAGACCTTTTCGGAGGTTCTCCTTCAAACATTGCATTCTCCTTTTTAAACAAGGAACCGGTTGAAGTCATCACAGGAGTTAATCTCCCTATGATCTTAACTTTTTGGAATAGGCGAAAAGGCAATAGTCTGATGGAGTTAGCCAAATTTATTTATTTTGCAGGCAGGAGAAGTATTGTGATAGCAAAAAATTTAATGGAAGCAAAAGGTGCCTCTGGAAGAGGAATCCCAGCAAAGAACCGACAGGTTTTCTAAAAAAAGAAAAAATATTGTAGGAGGTTAAGTATCATGCCCTGTCCTCTTTATCTGGGTTTGACTTCGGGGAACCCCCTAAAGGTTTGCGGCCCTAAGGAACGAATCGGCTATGCCCCAAGTTTAGCCCATTTGAAAATGTTTTGCCTTTCGATCTCGGCATACCAAGAGTGCCCCATGTATAAACTTAAGATGAAGAATTGGAAGGAGACGAATCGTTGGTTTCAGTTTTTTAAACAACTTTTTGGATTTTCTATTAAGAAATGAGAAAAGAGATGGAATGCCCAGTATACAAGAGTATTTTTCCTAAGTTCAAAGAGGTTTTGATGAGGGTTGATCGAAGCTTCTACTGTCATCATTGCTGGAGCCGACTTATTTCTTATCCCGATGGAGAGGGTGGGTGTACAGTTGAAGAGGACCTCACCGGTGAGAAATGGAGAAGTATGAAAAAACTATTGGGCTAACCTATTAAAGAATGTTCGGGGGGAACCGCATGAAGGACACAAATAGAGATTTGGATATCGATCACAAAAGAAAAGGTGTTTCGTGTGATGCAATTAAGAGGGAGAGTATAGACTGATAATTCATATGAAAGCGAATATGGCTATATAAGAGTGCGTTCATATTCGAAAACGATGAGATGGATAGGACAATCTGAGGATGATTTCTAAAATTTTGGTCATTGCTAATGCATCAAGGCAGGCTTCGGTATTGATATTGGATGCCTTTCAAATGATTCATAAGCACAAGCCGAGTGTAAGGGCCATCTTCATGTCCTGTTTATCCGAATTTTTCAAAAAGAATTTAGGCCCCAATACCCTAAACCATTTGATGAAAGAGGAGAAGGGATCCTTGGAAAGAGTAAGAAATTATTTCACCAGAATGGATATTCCTTACAGTTTTAAGGTCATTACAGCTTCTCCTTGGGAGATAATTCTTAATGAGATCGAAAAAGGGGATCAGGATATGATCATTCTTCAAGGTGAATTTCTCAAAATTTTGAGAGAGGATACCTTGGATTACGGATTATGCTCTCACGCTATTTATAAGTTAAATTGTCCCATTTTGTTGATTAACCAAACAGAGGAAGCTTCCTTATCCCATCTTTTAAATTCCGGCGGTTCATGATCAAATCATTGATGGGAAATGGGTAGAAAACGAAGATGATCCGAATTTTTACCAAAATGATTGCATTCTTAACCAATGGAACCATCTGCCCTAAATGTGGACATTTACAAAGTCTTCCCTCAACGAGTAAATCAAATAAGATTAAGTGTGATCAATGTGGCCACATGTTTTTAAAAGAACATTATAAAGACCCTTCAGGATTTTGGGAAAAGTAAATTTCTTCTATGGATTTTAGGATCTCTGGATGGGCAGATGACATTGGGTTCAGTCAAACGATCATCAATAGGAGCAATGGTTATCATGACAGGTAACAATTTTCAACGAAGAGATGATATCTGTAAAGCCATTTTATAAATCATAGCAGATTATCAGCCAATAACTACGAAGGATATCTGGTATGAATTGGGGGAAGACGACAGATTTAAGGATGGTATAACACTTGCCGAAGTTAATGAAACCCTGTTCCAATTGGAAAAACAAAAAATGATCGTCAGGGTAGAAGATGAGAAATGGAAAATAAAAACGATCGTTGCCAAGAGGCCTCGCATATCGCCAGTATAAGAAGCCGAATTCCAACAGAAAGGCTTTCGTATCCTTAGCATGATCCAGTCTAACGCATTGGATTGCAAAAACCAAAGGAGGAATCAACATTGAATTCAGACATTTTTGGAAATCTTAGAGAATGGGGGCAGGTTCTGGAACTTCTTGAGAGTCTAAAAAAATCAGAAAAATTGGATGAACATCAAAGCGGGCTGGCAAGGATATTAAGGTATGGGGAGAATTGGAGACTTCTTGAGGCAGTCCTTGAGTATGGGAAAGAAATAAATCAGCCTACGGATGAATTTCTGCAAGAAGTGAATAATATTATGAATGACCAAAACCTCTACCTTGACGCAAGAATGCTTGCTGTTAATACTCTGGTATGCCTTTTCCCCCGTATAAACCGTAAGAACAATCATAAATTTAGTCAGACCTTGGTTGTTCGCAAGATGAGGAATATTCTGAATTCACCAGGACCACCCATTTTTCATGAAGTAGTCAAGAAATCACTAAATTCCATCATGGGGAAATAGGAGATTAGGATCATCTAATGGGAATCACCCTTCATACGGACAGGAGTGAAGTATATGATGAACATTGGAATTCCAAAAGAAATTATGGTTGGAGAGAAAAGAGTTGCAGCAATACCTGAAACAGTACAAAAATTCATCAAGATGGGCTTTAACGTTATGGTAGAAGCATCTGCCGGTAAAGGTATTCATTGTGACGATTTAGAGTATGAGAAGGCAGGTGCGGCCATCATGCCCGATGTGGAATCCTTATATGGGAATGCGGATGTGATTCTAAAGGTAAAAGAACCCTGTTACCACGAAACTATAGGGAGACATGAGATAGAAATAATGAAGGGGGAAAGCATTCTAATTGCCTTTTTACACCCTGCTGCCCCTTCGAATCATGAAATGATCAAAATGCTAAGAGATAAAAGGATCATCTCATTCACGATGGATGGCATTCCGCGTATCTCCCGTGCCCAGAGCATGGATGCCCTCACTTCCATGAGTACAGTAACTGGTTACAAATCCGTCCTCATCGCCGCCAGCCATCTGCCAAAGTTTATTCCCATGATCACGACTGCCATAGGGTCAATGAAACCGGCAAAATTTTTAGTCGTCGGTATTGGTGTCGTGGGCCTTCAGGCCTTAGCCACCATCAAAAGACTCGGTGGAATCATGACGGCTGTAGATATTCGTGACGAGGCGAGGAAGGGAGCCATGAGTTTAGGGGCAAAGATCGGAGGTTTTGAGGTACCTGAACAATTGTCTATTGGGAAATGGGGCTATGCCAAAGCTCTTCCCGGTGATTGGTTGGAAAAGGAAAGGGCAGTCCTAAGTCCTTTAGTGGAAGAGGCTGACACAGTCATCTTAAGCGCCTTGGTGCCGGGTGAAGTCGCCCCCATTCTGGTGACAGAGGAAATGTTTTCTAGGATGAAACCTGGCTCTGTCATTGTGGATGTATCGATTGATCAGGGAGGAAACTGCGCATCTACAGAAGCGGGTAAGGAGATCATTAAGCATGGGGTTTTGATCTCTGGCCTGCAAAACATTCCTGGCAGAATCCCTGTCCATGCCACCTGGCTTTATGCCAATAATCTTTTTCATTATGTAAAAAACTTATTTAAAAATGGCTTAAACGATCTCGACCTGAAGGATGAAATTGTTCAAAATTCTCTCGTCACGTACCAGGGTAAAATTCTTTATGAAGGAGTTCTCAAGGCTCTGGGACAGAAGTCATAGGGCTTCATTCACTATCTCTGTCTTTTTGTCTGGAGACCATGATTTGATCGATCCGATTGCATCCATCGAATCAGGGTTAGCCCCTCTTTGAACAGGGGTTTGTAGATATTGAGTGATGGATTTCATTCAACAATGGGGTGGATAGAATATGAACATATTAATTATTATGTCATCCGTTTTTGTCCTTTCGTTTCTAATCGGGTATGTCCTCATCTCACGTGTGCCTCCCTTACTGCATACACCGTTGATGTCCATGACCAATGCGATTTCGGCGGTGACCATCCTTGGAGCCCTTCTCATATTTACTGACACAACCAACGTCCCTGGGAAAATATTAGGTGCCATAGCAATAGGGATGGCTATCTTCAATGTGGTGGGAGGCTTCGTCATCACTGACCGGATTCTTAAGTTATTTAAGAAAGGTTAAAGATGCAGGGAATATTGAGTATCACAGAGGAAATCATCAGTATGGATTGGGTGCCAAAGGAATAAATCCAATGGATTTTTTGTTCAATCTATTCATTGACATTGTGATCATTCTATTTTTTATACTGGGGGTTAGCCAATTTAGATCCCCAAAGAGGGCACGCATAGGCAATTTAACCGTAGCCTTAGCGTTGGCTTCCGCTGCGATTGCGGTTGTTTACAGAGGCAAGATCCTTGAACCTGGAATCGTTGCCATTGCCTTGATGGTGGGTTCTGTGTTTGGTTGGCATGTGGCGATGCGCGTCAGCATGATTCAAATTCCTGCAATGATAGCATTCCAGCATGGAGCGGGGGGTATTGCGGCTTTTTTAGTTTCATTCGTTGAACTGGCAAGAAATACAAACCCTGGAATATCTATAGGAAAAGTTTCGGGAATCCTTGGTCTTATCACCGGCGCGGCAACCTTTAGTGGAAGTATGGTTGCCAGCGGAAAACTTGCGAATGTAATAAAACAAACACCTCGGTTTTTGCCAAAACACAGCTATTGGATGGCAGGGATAATAGTTTTAATAATTCTTTTCGGCTTCGTTGCGAGTCATTCTATGGGGCATAAGCTCGTATACCATCTCATGATGTTGATCATACTATCTACTCTGTTGGGTCTTGTCTTCTCCCTTCGAATCGGGGGCGCCGACATGCCGGTATTGATTTCTTTTTTAAATGCAACGGCAGGGTTAGCCGCCGCATTTTGTGGAGTCATCATAGAGAATAGATTGCTTGTCACCTGTGGAGCGACAGTGGCTGCTTCCGGATCAATTCTAACCCATGTGATGTGCAGGGCAATGAATCGAAATCTTCTTAAAGTGTTTACAGGATTTCAAGAAAAAGTTGCTGTCGACTGGACTCAAACGACCGCCACAGGTTGGGCTGAACCGGAGAATAAAATTGTTACAGTGGACAAGGAGGAGCAAGCTCTCCCAGAAAAACCCACCAGGAAAGATCCGCTTTCTGAGGCCATTGAGGCAGGCAAAGAGTCAAAAAGAATCATCATGATCGCCGGGTATGGTATGGCGCTCGCTCAGGCTCAGTTTAAGGTTGTGGAGTTAGCTAATCTCCTCGAACGATTGGGAAAACAAGTGAAATTTGCTATCCACCCCGTGGCTGGCAGGATGCCTGGGCACATGAATGTTTTATTGGCTGAAGCCGAGGTGCCATACGATAAGCTTTTCGAAATGGAGGAAATAAATGCAGAATTTAAAGAGACGGATTTGGCCATCATTGTCGGGGCATGTGATGTTGTCAACCCTGCAGCAATCTGTGTAGAAGGAACACCGATTTCAGGGATGCCCATTCTGATGGTCCACGAAGCCAAAAGGGTTGTGGTTTGCAATTTAGATGAAAAGCCCGGATACTCAGGAGTCGAAAACCCGCTATATAAAGAGAGAAATGTCATTTTGCTTCTGGGAGATGCAAAAGATAGTCTTGACAGCCTGATAAAAGGCATCTCTTTGGATTCATAAAAAAATTGGAGATTTTTAACTTGCCTTGGCAGATGTCTATTCATCACTTTGAGTAAACCCCGTTAGAAAGGACGGGGCTTTAACCCCGCCCTCAATAACGAATGAACATTTTCTTTTTACATCCCCGCCATAAACCCCGTAGGATGTTTACTATCCACGGGGTAAATGGCGGGGCTTTCTAACGGGGTAAATAGAAGACACTGCCATATGAAGAGATGAGAGGCAATGGAAACTCAATAAGCCTATTTCGTCATGAAATGAGATTGGCCATAGATGTGATGGGTGAAAGGAATGGGTGAAAGGGAGGAATTCGACATGGAAAGATTAAGAATCGTTAAGATGGAAAAAATTGAACCAATTCCGGATATCGATCAGAGGGGAACATCAGACCCATTGGAGCGATTCAAAGCGGTTGTAAGAGATCTAACAGAGAAGGCCTTGGAGATTGTTAATAGAATCTCGGTCAACGAAATGAGCAAGCCTGAGCCACAGGCAGAACTCGTTGAGGAATACTACTTACTCCACCACTACCTCGATTTCTTGAAACGGTTTGCCTCATCCTCAAATAATTTTAGAATGCGAAACTCCGAACTCTGAACTCCTAACTAATTAAAGGTTGGGGGATTCGATAATCTCAACCTGGAATTCCTTTGCCGGGGTGGATAAATTTTTGAAGATGACCATGAAGGGAATGGCTTTTCCAGGAGATGTGATCATATCCTTCTCCGTTTTAGGTCGAATCACCATCTCCCCTTTAAAAAAGGCTTCTGGCAAGTTTTTCAACTCTTCACGACTAATGATGCGGCCACAGACCGTCTCTTTTTCTGCCAATTTCGCCTTTTTTTGATCAAAAATCGCCACTTTAATTTTGATATGTTTTTTTGTAACCCGAGATTGATTGTTCACCTTTCCTTCGATGACAAATAAGGGAACCTCTCCTATCTTCTCTTCGTATCCATTCAGATCTCTGACGATGAGTCCCTCTTTCTCAGACCCCCAAATCTGCTGCCAGAGGGAGGTGATCTTCTGGATTGGATATTCTAAAAGGGAGTAGGGTGTGCCGCTAGTTCCCGACTCTGTCCATAGATAGAAAAAACCGAAGACCAAGAGGATGAGGATCACCAGAATGGCAAATAAAGGAGAAGGGCCCCTCCTCTCCTTTCGAACCATCCTCTTCGGTTTAGGAGCCTTGATCTCAGCCCTCTCTTTTCCTACGGGTTCTGCAGGGAACACCTGTTCCGCTTTTTCAGTGGGGATCTTTTCAGAAAAGAGGGATGTCTCTTCCTCCTCTGGTACCATCTCTCTCTTTTCGACTTTCGACGGGGAAGGGATCTTCACCTCTTTCTGACCTGGTTCTATCAATTCTTCATGGTATTTGGCAAAGGATTCGAAATTCTCGATGACCTCCTCCTTCGTCTCGGGAGGAGGAGCAACGTTGAAGATATGCTGACACCGTGAACAACGAACCTTTGCTCCTTTGCCCGAGATTTTGGAGTCATCCAAATTAAACTTGGTGAGACAGGATGCGCAGGTGATGATCATGGTACACCCCTTTTAACCAATTTTTTGTCATTATGATGAAATGAATAGGAAAAATCAAGAAGAAAATGCAGGAAAGGAAATGACAAATGCCAAAGCCCAAAGTTCAAATAAATGTCAAATGTCAAAGCCAAATCTTAAAAAAATTATTTGTCACTTGAAGGTTGACATTTGAGACTTATATTCTTCATTTGATATTTGAACTTTGACATTTGAAATTTGTTTTTCAGAGAAGGTTATCGCCCTAACCTTTTCTTAAACTCCTCCTTCAGCATGGGGACGACAGTAAAAAGATCACCGACAATACCATAGGTGGTAATTTTAAAGATAGGAGCCTCAGGGTCTTTGTTGATGGCGACAATGATATCCGATGTTCTCATCCCGGCCTGATGTTGAATAGCGCCTGAGATACCGCAGGCAATATAGATCTTGGGCCTCACGGTTCGACCGGTCTGCCCAACTTGGTGTTCGTAGGAGATCCAGCCTGCATCTACCGTCGCACGAGAGGCACCTACGGCTGCACCCAATACCTCGGCCAGTTCCCGGATCACCTTAAAATTTTCAGCATTTCCCAGACCTCTTCCTCCTGAGACGATGATTTCTGCATCAACAAGATTGACTGTCTCCGTCCCCTTGATGAATTCCAGAACCTTTGTCCTGACCTGTTCTTCTTTCATCGGTAAGGATTCTCGAATAACCTCTCCTTTTCTCGAATCATCCCGTGGGGGCATGGGGAAAACCTTGGGCCGGACCGTTGACATTTGAGGCCGATAATTGGGATAGTCGAGAATCGTGGCCATTATGTTTCCACCAAATGCAGGCCGGGTCTGTCGAAGGTATTTTGTTTCGGGATCGATATCCAGGCCTGTGCAATCCGCAGTTAACCCAACTTCTAAGGTCGTTGCAACCGTTCCTGCAAAATCTCGACCTTGGGTGGTTGCACCGAAGAGGACGATTTCAGGTTTATATTTCCGGATGAGGTTCACCGCAGCGCAGGCATACGGATCGGCCCGATATTGTTTGAGAACGGGGCTCTCTGTCACATAGACCCTCTCTGCCCCGTAGGCCACAGCCTCTTTGATAAAATCATCGACCTTTTCCCCAAAGATCATCCCACATAACTTACATCCCAGAACATCAGCCAACTTCCTTCCCTCGCCCAGGAGTTCGAAGGAGACACTTGCAACCTTTCCGTGTTCGTGTTCGATAAAGACCCAGACATCTTTGTAGGCGCCCGTATCTATTGTCACGGCCTTTTCTTCCTTTTCTAAGGTAATCGCACTCACCGGACAGACATCCACACAGGCACCGCAAAAATTGCACTTTTCATCGACCACAGCAATCCCTTCCTTCATGCTCAATGCTCCAAAGGGACAGGCAGGAATACAGGACTCGCATCCGGTACAGGTATCTTTATCGATCAATAATTTAGCCATTCGCTTCTCCTCCTAATCCCCCCATCCCCCCTTTAGTAAAGGGGGGCAAGGGGGGATTACTAATTTTATTTGATAAATTTGGAATCCATCAATTTTTTCACCAGAAGTGGAACCACCTCGGTTAACTCTCCTTTTAATATCTCTCCACCCCCCCTCGCCTCTGGCGAAAAGACCTTCATCACCCAGGTGGGTGATCCTTTCAAGCCAATGCGGTTTTCATCCACAGGGATATCTTTAGCCGTTAGGGTTGGGATCTGTGCCTTGGCAGCCTTCTTGATCCCTAAAAGAGAAGGAAGCCTGGGCTCATTGATATCTTTGACGACAGTGATCAGGGCTGGGAGTGTGGATTGCACAACCTCCCTCCCATCCTCCAACATCCGTTCCACTACAATCTTCTTATTGGCGAGGTCGATCTCCTTGACCTTGGATACATAGGTGAGTTGGGGGATTCCCAGGCGAGTTGCAATCCCTGGCCCTACCTGGGCAGTATCTCCGTCGATCGCCTGTTTTCCACAGATGACGAGATCCACGCCGCCGACCATCTCGATCGTCTTGGCCAGGGTATAGGCCGTGGCTAACGTGTCCGCCCCTGCGAAGGCCCTATCTGAGACCAGATAGACTTTATCCGCACCCACGGCAAGGGCATTCTTCAATACCTCGATCGCCTGGGGAGGGCCCATGGTGATCACATGGACTTCACCCCCATACTTCTCCTTAGTAAGAAGAGCCTCCTCTACTGCGAATTCATCGAAGGGATTGGTAATGCTTTGCACGCCCTCTCGAATCAGGGTGTTCGTCTCTGGGTTGATCTTCACATCGGTGGTGTCTGGAACCTGCTTGATGCAGACAGCAATCTTCACCTTTTTCCTCCTTATCTCCCTTTAAAATTGGGCTTCCTCTTCTCGACAAAAGCCGCCATTCCTTCCTTCTGGTCCTCGGTGGCAAAACCGATGCCGAAGGCATAGGATTCTAAATTACAGGCCTCTTCAAGATCCATATTGAAACCGGAATCCATCACCATCTTGGCCAGTCTTACTCCAATGGCTCCATTTCCTGCAATCTGAGCGGCTACCTTTTTAGTCTCCTCCATGAGGGAGGTCTGGGGAAAGACACGGTTAACAATCCCCATCTGAAAGGCCTCCTCTGCACTGATCATTTTCCCTGTCAGAATGAGCTCCTTCGCCTTCCCTTTTCCAATCAGACGGGGAAGCCTCTGTGTTCCTCCGAAGCCCGGAAAGATGCCAAGGGTCACCTCTGGAAAGCCGAACCTTGCGTTTTCAGAGGCGTATATGAAATCACAGGCAAGGGCAATCTCCGTTCCTCCTCCCAGGGCGAAACCATTGACAGCCGCAATGACCGGTCGGTCAAGATCTTGAATTATCCTCAAAGTGAGATGGCCCAATTTTGAAAATTGGACTGCCTGTAGAGAATTCATCCCTTTCATCTCCGTGATATCGGCTCCTGCGACAAAGGCCTTTTCTCCAGCTCCTGTTAAAATGAGAACCTTCGCTTCTGGATGCTCTTTCACTTCCTGGACCCCCATCTGGATCTCTTTGAGGGTCCCGATGTTCAAGGCATTAAGCGACTTAAGGCGGTTGATCATGAGAATCCCGACCTCCCCTTCGAAGGATAACAAAATGTTTTTGTATTCCATCTTTCCTCCCAAAACGTATCCGTAACTTTTAACTCAAAACTCATAACTCACAACTCTTAACTCTTCTCAACAATCATGGCCATGCCTTGGCCTCCACCAATACAGAGAGTCGCCAAGCCCAAATTGACCTTTCGTCGCTTCATTTCGTGGAGGAGTGTAACAATCAATCTCGCACCGGTGCATCCAATGGGATGTCCCAGGGAGATCCCACTTCCATTCACATTTGTCTTATCCATATCCAATTTGAGCTCTCGAATGCAGGCGATCGCCTGTGCAGCAAAGGCCTCATTCAGTTCGATGAGACCGAAGTCATTGAGAGAGATTTTCATTTTTTTAAGTACTTTTTTGACAGCAGGAATAGGACCTAACCCCATATAAGCTGGATCGACCGCTCCAGAGGCAAAAGAGCGAACTGTCCCAAAGGGCTCTAAATTCAACTCTTTTGCCTTTTCTTTGGCCATTAATAGAACGGCGGCGGCGGCATCGTTAATTCCTGAAGCATTCCCTGCAGTGACTGTTCCTCCTGGTTTGAAAGCGGTGGGCAGTTTGCCCATTTTCTCCAAAGAGGTATCCATAGGTCTTTCGTCTGTATCATAGATCAACGGCTCTCCTTTCTTTTGAGGGATCACTACAGGTACGATTTCCTCTTTGAAGGTGCCATTTTTGATAGCAGCTCTTGCCCTCTGGTGGCTGAGCAGCCCCATTTCATCCTGTTCCTTTCTGGAAATGCCATACTTTTCAGCAATATTCTCAGCCGTGTTTCCCATATGATATCCATAAAAGATCTCGTGAAGACCGTCGAAGATCATTAAATCCACCATTTCTTGATTGAACATCCGTGCTCCCCAACGGCCAAGAGGGAAGGCATAAGGAACCATACTCATATTTTCCATCCCTCCTGCCACCACCACATCTGCCTCACCTAATTGAATCGCCTGAACCCCTAAGGCAATCGCCTTCATACCTGAAGCACATAACTTATTAACTGTAAATGCATTTGTCTCCTTTGGCATCCCTCCATAGATCGTCGCTTGCCTGGCTGGATTCTGTCCTTGTCCTTCCGGCAGGACGTTGCCCATAATCACTTCGTCGACCTGAATCTCTTTGCTTGCCCCTTCCCATTGGCCATGGGTCTTTTCTAATTCCGTCAGCCCTGTTCCCTTGAATACCTCAGGAGATAGATCTAAAACCTCCTTCTTGGTAACGGGTTTTAGACCCGCTTTTTTAAGCACCTCTCTAATCACAATGGCACCTAATTTTACTACAGGGACATCCTTTAAAGAACCTCCAAATGTACCTATTGCTGTCCTTGCTCCACTTACAATCACAACTTCTCTCATATCATTCTCCTTTTAATCTTAGCCATTCCTATCAGTAAACCCCGTTAGAAAGGACGGGGCTTTAACTCCGCCCTTCACCCCGTGAGTATAAGGATTCCGGGCCTTTGCAGCCGATCGGAAAACCAAGGGGCGTGCAAAAACAAGGATTAATCCATACGTTACTCTACGGGGTAAATAATGAATGAACATTTTCTTTTTACACCCCCGCCATAAATGGCGCAGCTTTCTAACGGGGTAAACAGTTGGTGAAACCTTCAAAAGATAATTTTCACGAGTTATGTTTATTAGCCCAAATCCGTTCTTTTGTCAACATCTTTTCATTAATCTTTTCATTAATCCATAATCCATAATTGTCATCCTGAACTCGTTTCAGGATCTGGTTTAGCCTTTTTTGTGAGATGCTGAAAAAATTCCAGCATGACAGGGAAATTGCAGGCCTTTTCATTTGTGATTACGGATTATGGGCTAATTTCAATAAATTAGATGCTGCTAAGATCGCGTTAATAAGATTGGTTGGGTCGGCCAAACCCTTACCGGCAATGTCATATGCAGTCCCATGACCCACAGAGGTACGAATAAATGGTAATCCTAAGGTAAGATTGACGGCCTCCTTAAAATTGGACATCTTAACAGGAATGAGGCCTTGGTCATGGTACATGGAAATCACAGCATCAAAGGTGAAGGGGCCTGAGAGGTTAAAAAAAGAGTCGGCAGGAAAGGGACCTTCGACCATTACTCCCTGAGACCTCGCCATTGTAATGGCCGGGATAATCTCCATCTCTTCCTCTTCTCCTAAGAGTCTCTCTTCTCCAGAATGGGGATTGAGGCCGAGGACAGCGATCTTGGGATGGACGATCCCGAAATATTTTTTCAATCCTTCGTCTGTCATTCGAATCGTGGAAAGAATGCGATCCGAAGTGATCCATTTTGAGACCTCTTTGAGTGGAAGATGAGTCGTGACTAAAACGACCTTCCATCTCGATCCTAAGAACATCATGGCAACAGAGGAGGCTTGAACCAAATGGGCTAAGAGTTCTGTATGGCCTGCGAAAGGGTACCCGGCTGCATTGATCGCTTGCTTGTTGATCGGGCATGTGGTGATGGCATCCAATTTGCCGGTCCTTACCCACTTGACCGCCTCTTCAACATATTTCACCATTGCCTCGCCACACTCCCGATTCGGTTTTCCGAAACGGAGGGAGTCTGCCCTCAATTGACTCGAGGGGGAAAGAAAGATTCTTTGAGGAAGGTATCCTTCCTCTGGAATCTTCTCAAAGATCTCAACCGTAGTATTCAGGCCCAACATTTCAATCGTCTTTAAAAGCACCTCTCGATCCCCGAAGACGAAGGGCCGGCAGGCTTGAAACGGCTCCTTCATCGATAAGGCCTTCACGATAATTTCTGGTCCAATACCAGTGGGATCACCCATGGTAATCCCGATGATGGGAAGAGTCATAAACAACCCTTTTTTTAGTTTGTCATTCCTGCAAAAGCAGGAATCCAGAATGCAATAGGGTCACATCTTCAGATGTCATAAATTTTTGTGGTATCTTTTCGATGTACCACCTGTGTTCTAGCAATATTCGTTTTCTCTCCTGTCTCTTCCTGGTTCACAGGATACACCTCTCAGACGTCTATGTCAAACATAAGAATGGAAAAAGTAGAAGAGGAATTTCTCGAATTACGGTAAATCGGACGGAAGGGATCATCTATAAAAAACTTTACATTGACTGAATTTTTCAGTCAGATAAAGTTTTGAAGGTTCTAAAACAACTTTTATTTAATAATCCATTGAACATCAATCCTGCGATTCATCCACACTACAAATACTTTCTCCGGTTTTAAGTATCTCTTCGAGGAAACCGCTCCGGGCCAATTGGGCCTGCATTGAATAAATCATGACTCCCTTCACCAACTGAATGGTTGTCTCTGACCTCACCTCGGATATAAAGCTACGCTTACTCCCCATACAAAGTTCTTCGTTAAATCCCTCCCCCGCCTCCCTTTTTCAAAGGGAGGAGTCCCGTCCATGGCAGGAATTTCCCCTTTTTAAAAGGGGTATAGAAAGCGATTTAATTGTATTGTTTTGGTCTTTTGGACATTGGCGCTTGGAAAATTATTTAAGGTTTGGTCTCGCCTTGGCGGGATTGAATTTGGGATTTACACTAGAGCTTGATCTCGATGACAGACTTCTCCTTCAACGTGCTGAGAAACTGTTGAAACGCTTTCTCCATCTCTTTTTCATAATAGTCCGCTTTGACCTTCTCCATAACCTCCTCAAAAGGAGGGGGAGTTCCTCCTTTCCGATCGAGGAGTTTAATAACATGAAAACCGAAATTCGTTCGAATGATCCCACTCACCTCTCCGACCTGGAGACGGAGGGCCTCCTTCTCAAATTCGGGGAGGAGTTCTCCTTTTTTAAAATAACCTAAATCCCCTCGATCCTTGGCAGAGATATCTTCTGAATAGAGAAGAACCATCTCCCCAAAATCCTCTCCCCCCTTGACTTTTTCTAAGACCTTTTCACACTTCTTCCTAATTTCCCGAATCTCCTCCGGTGTTGCCCCTTTTGGAACTAAGAATAGGATTTGGCTGGGTCGATAAGATTCATTGCTTCGATACCGATCGATATTCTTTTGATAAAAATCCCTCCACTCTCTTTCTCCAGCTTGCGATTCCACCTTTACTGCCCAATTGATCAACTTCATGCGCTGGAGCCTCTTTTCGATCTCCTTTTTATAGGCCTCTAAGGTCAACCCTTCATTAGCCAGAGCCTTCTCTAAATCTTCTTGGGTGGCAGCATTTCGTCGTTTGACCTCCTCCAGGGCTCCTTCTATCTCCTTACTGGTCACTTTGACCCCAGACCTCTTCACCTCCTGGTCAATTAACTTCTCCTCAATGAGCTTCTCTAACACCTTCCGATAAACTTCACGAACTCGTTCCCGTCTCTCCAAACGATCCTTGGTTTGGATCTCCTCCTGAAAAGGACCTGCCCACTTCTCCACCTCAGAGAGGGTGATGATCTCCTGATTGACAACGGCTACGATACAATCGACGACCGCTTCGCTTGAAGAGAGCGATCCGAACAATAAAAAGAAAAAGAGCCCGAATCTGAAAATGACCCTTTTCATCTTCTACTTTCTCCCTTTCATGCCCTGAACCACTTTTTGTTGATCTTTATCTTTGCCTTCCCTTTGAGCCCTTTGAGCCACTTCTGATATTCCTCCTCCCCTTTTTTCTGCCTGAGTTCCTGGAGAATCCCTAACTTCGCCTCTTCAAAAGGAATCTGTCGAGGCTCAATTTTTTCCTCCAATTTAAAGATATGATACCCATAGGGGCTTTTGATCACATCACTGATCGTTCCTACCTCCATGGAAAAAACATGGTCGAATTCGGCTGGCTTCTCCCCTTGGCTGAAATAGCCCAAATCCCCACCATTGACCCTTTCAGGTCCCAGTGATTTTTTAACCGCCAACTTCTCAAAACTCTCCCCCTTTTTCAACCGTTTCATGATCTGGATCGCTTCCTCCCCATCTGCCACAATGATCTGACGAGCCCTGACCTTCGGTTTAAGTTGAAATGAGGAAATGTGGGTTTCATAATATTGAAGGGCTTCCTTCACGTCGATCTCCCCTCGGTAATGGAGGACGCTTCTGATCATCTTCTCCGCTAATAATTTTTCTCCCAGTCGAACCTTCCATTCTTCCAAAGTCATCCCTTTAAGACCCAACTTCTCCCCAAATCCTTCCCCGGGATAATCCATTTTGATTTCTAAAATGGCCTGATTCAATTCTTCCTGGGAGACTTTAATTCCTAATCGACGGGCTTCTTGGACGAGGATCTTGCGTTCGATCATCTGATCCAGATAGGCCTGTTTCAGATCCCTAAGGTTCGCCTCCTTTGTCTCCTTGCCTGGCTCCGAGATCAACTCTTTAAATTCTCGATTGAATTCATCGACTGTGATCTGTTCCTGATTGACTCGAGCGAGAACATGTTCAGGGAGCCCCTCTCCCCATTGGGCACAACCCCAAACAAAAAAGAAAATAAGGAGCAAAGTAAACCTCGTTAGAAAGGGCGGGGCTTTGAACCCCACCCTCAATAAGGAATGAACATTTTTTTCTCCATCCCCGCCATAAATAGCGGGGCTTTCTAACGGGGTAAAAAAGGGTTGCATCTTAAATTTTCTATAACTCATTGAAATCATTTCCTCTCTTCTTTTGGCTTTACCTCCTTCTTCTCTTCTTCGTCCCATAACTTTTCGTTGACAATAATCTTGGCTCTCGATTTCGCTTCTTTCACATATTCGAGGTAGGCATCCTGTCTCTTCTTTGTCTGGAGGAAGGAGCGGATCTTTTCTTTGACCTGATTGAATGGTTTTAAGGCGGTCCCCCGTCTTTCTACCAATTGGATGAGATGGTATCCAAAAGGCGTCTTGACGATCTCGCTGACCTCCCCTCTTTCCCTGAGCGAAAAAGCCGTTTCTTCAAACTGGGTAAACGAAGGGGCCAATTGCCCTCTCCGGATATATCCGAGATCCCCCCCATTCTCCCGGGATTTATCGATATTGTAAGTGAATGCTAAATTCTCAAAACTTTCACCCCTTGCGAGCTTCGTCAACACTTCCTTCAAAATGGGGTCTGAGTTGACAACAATGTGACGGATCTTTATCTCTTGAGGCTCGGTAAAACGATTTTCATTCTCTTTATAATATTTCTGGACCTCATTCTCAGAGACTTCGCCCTTCCCTTTCAGTACCTCTTCGAGAAGGGCATCGATGACCATTGCTCTCTTGAAATCTTCCACCTTCGTCACGATCTCTTTATTTTGATCAAGGCCCTTCTGCTTCGATTCCTGATAGAGCACCTCTCGAGTAATCACGTAGTTATCAAGAAAATCCCTCAGCCCCTTTTCGTTCAACAGCCTCATTTTCCCCTCCAGAGGTTGCTTTTCCGATATCTGACGAAACTCTTCAAGGGGGATGGAAACATTGTTGATCCTGACCAGTTCTTTACTCCCTAACCCTTTCTCTCCCGATTTCTCACAACCCAAGAACCAGGAAAAAAAGAGGACCGAAATTCCAAAGAAAATAAGTCTTTTTGTCATCATTCTCTCTGTCTCCAATGGATCTGAGTAAATTCCATTAGAAATCTATCATATCAGGCCAATGCTTGCAATAGCTTTTTGGCCGCTCCAAACGGGTCCTTCTTCACCTCGGGCCATCCTTCGACGATCAATTTGGACTCTGGGGTCAATCGATATTTGCCCTTTCCTCGATGGACCAACTCCACCACTCTTTGCGGAGAGACTCGGGTCGCCTCGTCGAATGTGAGAACCAATTGGGAAGGCGTCTCCTCAAACTTTCTGATCGACAATCTCGTCAGAAGAATTTTCACTTTGATCACCTCAAGGAGGTGATCCACTTCCATAGGAATCCTCCCAAAACGATCCACCATCTCTTCCCGAATCCTCTCCACTTCATCATCGGAACGAGAGAAAGAGAGTCTTCGATAGAGACTCAATCGCTCTGCTGGATCCTCCACATAGAATTCCGGAATGAAGGCAGGAAGATGGAAGTGGATCTCCGGGGTGATCTCTTCCATCACTTCCTCACCTTTTAACTCCCGGACAGCCTTCTCCATCAACTGGGTGTAGAGTTCAAACCCCACGGCTGCAATATGTCCGGATTGGGATGGCCCGAGGAGGTTTCCTGCCCCTCGAATCTCCAAATCATGCATGGCCAGTTTGAACCCAGACCCCAGCTCGCTCAATTCCTGAATCGCCCGGAGCCTTTTCATGGCATCCTTGGAAAGAGTGAGTTCTCCGGGAATGAAGAGATAGGCATAGGCCTGATGACTCCCTCGACCGACTCGCCCCCGGAGTTGATAGAGGTCTGCCAGACCAAACTGTTCTGCATGGTTGATCAGGATCGTGTTAGCCGTTGGGATGTCCAAACCGGATTCGATGATACTGGTGCAGAGAAGAAGGTTATACTCTCCCTTGACGAACTGGAACATCACCTTTTCCAACTCCTTCTCTCTCATCTGGCCGTGGGCAATGGCCAGGGAGGCCTCCGGGATGAGCCGTTTCAAATGGTTAGCCATCGCATGGATGTTTTGGACTCGATGGTGGACGAAGAAGACTTGACCTCCTCGACTGAATTCCCTCAGGACTGCCTCTCGGATAACTTCGTCATCGTAACGAACGACAAAGGAACGGATGGAGAGACGATTTTCAGGAGGGGTTTGGATGAGGCTGAGGTCTCGGATGCCAGAGATGGCCATCTGGAGAGTCCTTGGAATGGGAGTGGCGGTGAGGGTGATCACATCCACTAATCTTCTGATTTCCTTCAATCTCTCTTTGTGAGAAACGCCAAATCGATGCTCCTCATCAATCACCACCAGCCCTAGATCTCTGAAGGTCACATCCTTCTGAAGGAGTCGGTGTGTCCCGATCACAATATCTACTTTTCCTTCTCTCAGTCGTTTTAGAATCTCCTTCTGCTCCCGAGGACTTTTAAAACGGCTCAACATTTCGATCACCACTGGATAAGTCTTAAAACGGGCAGAGAAGGTCTGATGATGTTGTTGGGCCAGAACCGTGGTGGGGACTAAAATGGCAACCTGCTTTCCATCCATCACAGTGCGGTAGGCGGCTCGAATGGCTACTTCTGTCTTACCATACCCCACATCCCCACAGATCAGGCGATCCATGGGTTTTGGGTTTCCCATATCCTTCATCACCTCTTCAATGGTCTTGATCTGATCCGGAGTCTCCTCATACTCAAAGGTGGCTTCAAACTCTTTGTAGAGTTGATCTGGAGGAGAAAAGTTAAAACCTTTGAAGACTTGTCTCGCTGCGTAGAGGTCAAGGATCTCTTTGATCATCTCTGACACAGCGGCCTTCACCCTCTTCTTCGCCCTCTGCCACGAGTTGCTTCCTAACCTATCCAGTTTAGGAGGCTTCCCATCACCTCCGACATAACGTTGAATTAAATTGAGCCGATCCACAGGAACAAAGAGCTTATCTCCTTCAAGATATTCCAAAAGGAGGTAATCGTTCGAAACGCCTTCGATGCTCAAATGTCTCAGCCCTCTGTAGAGGCCTACGCCATAATCGATATGAACGATAAAATCATCCTCTCGGAGTTCAGTAGAAGAGAGAGGTGGCCTTCCTGCTTGCAACAAGCGGGTCTGAACCCTCCCTTCGCTTAGCCTCCTTCTCTCACCAAAGATTTCCTCTTCCGTCAGAAGAACCCATCCCTCTCCGGGGTTTCGAAACCCTGAGGAGAGCGGCCCGATGAAGAGGATGAGAGCCTTCTCAGGTTGATCCACGACCTCTCTAAAGCCTCTCGCTTTTTCCAAATGGGATGCCACTTCATAATGGGAGAGAAGATCTCTTAACCTCTCAGCCTGGCCTGGGGTATGGGAAACGATGAATATTTTCATTCCTTTTTCTTGCCAGTCACGAAGTTTCTTCAAAAAGATAGAGAAGGGGGAGGTCTCGGCAAGGCCGCCTTTTACAGAGAGGGCAGCCTTCATCTCCCTTCGAAGATCGTCATTGGGTTCCATCTCAAAAGAGAAGATGGGCTGACATTGGGGAGGGGCAATTGGCCCTTCCTGGAGAAAAACCGTTTGAAATTTCTCTAAGGGAACGGAGACATCCTCAAAACTGAGATATGTGGAATCCGGAAGAGGGACAGAGCCTTTCTTCAAAAAGGCCTTTTCATAATGTTCCTTGACCAGATTGGAGAAGGCCTTTGCCTCCCTCTCCACTTCGTCTCCTTCCTCAACGAAGACCACCCCGTTCTCCTTCAGATAATCAAAAAGGGTGGTCAAGGGTCGATGAGGGGAATCTTTTGAAATATCCCTTGCTGGAAGAAGAATGGCATTTTCAATCATTCCCTGCGCGATGGAACGCTGGGTCTCTGGGTCAAATCTTCGGATGGACTCTAATCGGTCCCCATCAAATTCCAATCGCAAGGGTTCTTCATAGAAGGGGGTGTAGATATCGATGATCGCCCCCCGGAGGCTAAAATCCCCTCTCTCCTCCACGATCCTCACTGAGGTATATCCGCTCTCCTGAAGAAAATTGACTAAGTGTTCACGATTCATCTCTTCTCCCATGAAAAGAGAAAAGAGAGATTCTCTTAAGTCGAGAGGGGAGAGAACCTTCTGCATCAACGCCTTGATGGAAGAGACGATCACCACCTCGTCACCCTTCAAGAGGGAGAAGAGACATTTCACCCTTTCCCTAACGATTTCTGGATGAGGGGGAATTTCATCATAAGGGAGGGCTTCCCATTCAGGGAAGAGGAACGAAAGATCATTCGTCTCCTTCTGAAAAAATCGAAGATCTTCGAGAAGAGATTCGGCATTCCGAAGGTAAGGAACGATGATCAAAAGAGGACCCGTTACCCTTTCTCTCCAATGCGATAAGAAGTAGGCTTTAGAAGAACCCACGAGTCCGGTCAATCCAATACGTCTCCAACTCTCCCATGGTTGGGATTCGAACCACGAATGAAAAGGCGAACGATTTCCTTTTAACCCTTTTGCCATATATAATTATTTTTCTATCAAAACAGCACAGGTGTCAAGGATAATAGCAAAGCATAGAGCATAGGGCTTGCAGTTTAAAGCTCAAAGTTGAAAGCTGAAAGGTAAACCCTTTGAGCTTTGAGCATTGAGCTTTCAGCTTTAAGATCTATGCTCTTTGCCCTTAGCTCTTTGCTTTTTTATGTGAACGATAAAATTTAATCAATTTCAAAGAGAGAGGATAGGCGATCAAACTGAGGAGAGCGGCCAGGATCAAAGATCCGATCACAAAAGAGAGGAGAAGGCCCCATTGCGAGGCGACCCGACTCCAAAAATCCGAACTCATGAATCCTTGATCCATTCCCAATTGGAACACCTCCTTGAGAGTCACCTTGTCGATTCGAAATCCCGTTACACACATCCCCACCCATGTGGCGATCGTATAATAGGGAACGATCCACCAAGGAGTGTTTGACCAGACCCCTAAAAGGATCGCTACTCGGTTCAAGTTGAATAAAAAAGCGATCGCTAAACCCGCCAGGGTGTGAAACCCTAAAAATGGCGAGAACCCTGAGAAAACTCCAATGGAATAGGCCAGAGCAGTTCGTTCAGGCGTATCTTCGATATGGAGCAGTTTTCTGAGAAGATCCTT
>Ga0315285_10001359_pt1 | contig 25702 bp, 13 predicted proteins | sample YL17G09_36_MG_FD_203698 | JGI IMG/M metagenome (GOLD analysis project Ga0315285, IMG submission 203698) | Sediment microbial communities from Yellowstone Lake, YNP, Wyoming, USA - YL17G09_36 | ecosystem: Environmental > Aquatic > Freshwater > Lake > Sediment | place: USA: Wyoming | collected... | reverse complement strand
GATATTCCTTCGCGGTCGTCATCGGCAGCGAGATGTCGGCAGGCGTCCGCAATGTTACTGCCGGCAACATCGTCTGTGTGGGAACCGATCGCGCGGTCCGTATCAAAAGCACACGAGGACGTGGCGGCGTTGTGGAAAACATCCGCTTCTCCAACTTTGTGGTCGAAAATGTCAAAGAGCCTATCTCCATTACGGCTTTTTATACAAAGACCGATCCCGAGCCCGTCTCGGAGCGAACTCCGGTTTTCCGCGATATTGCTATCAGCCATTTCACGATCAAGAATTCGCCCTGTATGGCGAAAATCTTCGGCCTGCCCGAGATGCCGATTCACAGGCTGACCATTTCCGACGTCGTGGCCGACACGGAGGTGGGTCTTGTTTGCGACGGTGCGGCGGGCCTTGACCTGCACAACGTTCAGTTAAACGTCGACAAAGGACCGGCGTTCGACCTGCGAAACTGCAAGAATCTGGAACTATCCGGAATAAAAACCACAAAGCCTCGCGCTGAGGCTCCGGTTATTCGCCTGGAGAACATAGAAGCAGCCTTCATTCGCGGCTGTAGCGCATTTCCAGGAACCGGCAGCGCCCAGCGTGGCTGTCGCCACTTTCTCGAAATCGCAGGAGAGCGTACCACGGGCATTGTCTTGGTCGGGAACAGTCTTTCAGGCGCGAAAAATTCGTTCGTCTTGAAAAACGGCGCTCAAAAAGAAGCAGTTGTCGAGAAATAGGGACGCTTCACCGCTCGGTTGGAAGAAAAAAACGCCGGTGCGGATATGGCACATGGAGGTTGGCGCTCCGGAATTCCGGATTGCAGAGCCTTTCAAAGGCTTTGTCCTAACGCCCCAGGTTTTTTTTCAACCTCGCACCTGGTACTTGGACCGGTGGCTCAACCGCTCCGGCTATTAGAGTATAGCACCGAAGGCCCCCCCTGCTTTCTTGCGAAAGCAAGAAGGGGGGTGCGCGGCGTTACTGCTCGTCAGGACGACTCGTCAGGGCGAAGGCCCTTGCCGGAGCACGAAGGTCCTTGCCGGAGCACGGCGAAGTCCGGCTTAAACAGTTTGCATTGCTGCGGCTAATCAGGCAAAATGCCGTAAAAAGGTCCGAACTGGAGCTGCCTGACGAGATGGAAGGCACAACTCTTTATCAGCTTTATTCGAATATGGACGCTGTCAAGGGACCCCGTTTCGCGGGAACATAAATGTATGCCCTAATCGCAATGGTTTTGGCGCTGGCTCTTTTGGTTGTTCTTCTGCGGCTGAAGATCAAACTTGGCCGTTCGATGCTTTTGTCAGCGGTCGGATTGGCAATACTTCTGGGCGTCAGGCCGGGCGAGTTCTGCCGGACTGCGGTTGACGAATGGCACAACAAGCCTCTCGGTCAGACAACCGGATATCTCTTGGTCACGCTGACGGCGCTGGTTATGCTCGTCAACGTGCTGGGAACGGCGATGAAAGAGACGGGCGTCTCGCAGCGGCTTGTGCCGGCGCTTCAGGGCCTTTTTAGAAGTCGGCGTTTTGCTCTGGCGGTCATTCCTTTAATGATGGGCCTGCTGCCCACGCCGGGTGGAATAATGCTGTCGGCGCCGATGGTTCGTGACCTCGGCGACCACGTCGGCGTGGACCGCACACGATTGGCAGCCATCAATTTCTTCTTCCGTCACCAGTGGGAAACCGTCTGGCCTCTTTTCCCCGCCGTGCCGCTGATACAGGGCATGTTGGGCATATCCGCGTTTGCCCTTATTTCGCACAACATCGCTATTATGCTGCTGGGCACACTCGGCGGCCTTATCTTTCTACTACTGCCGGCGATTCCGCCAAGAAGTCATAAAGACCTTTCCGGCAGCGGATTTGTGACAAATCTGCGCGGCTTTGCCCATGCTTTCTGGCCGATCGCGATGGTGGCGGTGCTCTATGCCGCCGTCAACATTCCGCCCGCAATCGGACTGCTGCTGGCGATATTAATATTCCTGCTCTTTCACAAGGTCGCTTTGAGCCGCTGGGCGTCGATATTCAAATCGGGTCTGGAACCTGACTTTGCACTTTTGATACTTGGAGCTTTGCTGTTTAAGCTTAACCTCGAGGCAGGGGCAGCAATTCCGGCGGTAGTACAATTTTTATCGCAAATGAATGTGCCGAAGCATGTTGTCATTTTTTCCCTGCCGCTGCTGGTGGCCTATCTTACTGGCGTGACCATGCCGACCGTTGCGATTACCTTTCCGTTTTTGGCCCCTTTTATCGGCGCAGGTGAGCAAGCAAAAGTCGGGCTTCAAACGCTGGCGTTTTCGGGCCTGGTCTGCGGACTTCTGGTGACGCCGGTGCACTTATGCCTGGCACTTTCAGCAAGCTACTTTGAAGCCCCGCTTCTAAGAATCCTGCTGAGCCTATTGGGCCCGATAGTTTTTGTTGCCGCTGCAGGTGTCCTGGTAGCGGTACTTTCTGGATAAGTGACGTCCGCATGGGCACCCCACGTGGAACGTGGGGCTAATTAGCCCCCCCTTTCAGGGGGGGTCTTTGCGGTAGGAGATCTCGCAGAATGTGGTTGGTAATCCTTCTTTTGCTGACTATCGTCTTTATTATTGTCGCCACGACCAGACTAAAACTGCATCCCTTCCTGGCACTACTAATTGCAGCTTTTGGCTACGGATTACTCTGCGGCAAGATGTCGCCGCAAGAGGTTGTCGAATCGGTCAACGCCGGCTTCGGCGGCACCATCGGCTACATCGGCATTGTCATTCTGGCCGGGTCGGTCATCGGCACATTCCTTGAAAAATCCGGCGGCGCTGTCAAATTGGCCCAGAAAATCCTACAACTGGTAGGCTATAAGAATGTCCCTTTAGCGATGGGCATAATCGGCTACATTGTGAGCATCCCTGTGTTTTGTGATGCCGGCTTTGTCATCCTCTGGCCGCTGGCTAAATCATTGTCCGTCAGGGCGAAAACCTCACTGGCGGCAACCGCTATCGCTCTCAGCCTCGGTTTGTACGCCACGCATACTATGGTGCCGCCCACGCCGGGGCCGGTCGCCGCCGCGGGCATACTCAAGGCCGACCTGGGATTAGTCATTTTGTGGGGCCTATTTGTCGGTATTTTCGCCCTGGCAGCCGCCTGCGTATTTAGCATTAAGTTTGCCGCCAAAGTAGATATAAAGGTTGAATCAGAATCTGAGCAATCCGATAAAGAAAATCTCCCGGCTCAAGCTCCTTCGGCCTTTAAGTCGGTGATTCCGATATTTCTGCCCCTCCTATTGATTGTGTTGCGGTCGGTAAGTGACTTCCCGAACCATCCTTTTGGCCAGGGCAGTGTGGCGGGTTTTATCGAGTTTGCCGGCCAGCCGGTCGTGGCGCTGCTCGCGGGCGTTTTCCTCGCCTTTCTGCTGCCCAAAAAGCTCACCGCCGATATGTTTTCTCCTTCAGGATGGATAGGCGAGGCGGTGCTCGCCGTTGCAGCCATAATCATAATTACCGGCTGCGGCGGAGCTTTTGGCAAGGTGCTGCAGAACTCCGGCGTCTCCGAAGTTGTGGCAGAACAGCTCGGCGGCAAGAACCTCAGCATCGCCTTACCTTTCATTATGGCGGCAGCGCTGAAGACCGCACAGGGTTCATCAACCGTCGCTATCATCACAACCGCCGGCACCATGGCGCCGCTGATCGAATCGCTTGGTTTGGCTGATCCCACGGGCAGGGCACTAACCGTGGTGGCGATCGGAGCTGGGTCTATGGTCGTAAGCCATGCAAACGATAGCTACTTCTGGGTAGTCACCGGCCTTTCCAAAATGAGCGTTAAGCAGGGCTATAAGCTGCAGACGCTGGGAACTTTAGTCCAGGGCATCGCAGCAGGCTTTACACTTTGGATTATCAGCCTGATTGTCCGCTAAGGCATTCTTGACAGGAATTATCAGCCGGACTATTCTGGGACCAATGGGAAATCGCAAATCGCAAACTTGTGGTGAGCCAAGTCGAACCATCGCAAACCGCCCCCCGCTCTTGTCTTCGACAAGAAGACGCGGGGGCTTTTTTCTGGCGATGGCACTACTTGTAGGCTGTAACTGGCCGGCTCGATTCTCGATTCTCGATACCCGAAACTCGACGGGGATCAAGCATTTAGCATCCAACTCGATAGGCAAGGCGCTGGCGGAATTCAACAAAGGGGCGGCCTTGCTTGAGCAGTACAGATATGCCGAGGCAGCAAAAGCCTTCGAGACGGTGTTGGAACTTGCGCCGGATTGGAACGCGGCGCGGTTTAACCTGGGCCTGGCTTATTTTAATCTGCAGGAAACGCCCGGCGGCAAGGACTATCTCAAAAATGCCGAAGATGCGTTTGAAGCCGTTTTGCAGTCAGACCCGAATCACCTTTCTGCGCGATTTTGTCTTGGGCTGTACTGGCAGCATTTCGGGCAGAACGAGAAGGCGATGGAATGCTTCCAGGCAGTGCACCGGGCGGATGCCGCCGATCCTCACGTCGCGTACAAATACGCAGAGGCCCTATTGAGCGTTGGTCGTAATGAAGAAGGCACGCGGATGCTGGAGGAGGTTGTTGCGCTCGATCCGGGCTTTATCTCGGCGATATATCGGCTTGCCGGCCAGTATCAGCGCACCAAACAACGCGAAAAGGCATTGCCTCTTTTTGAACGCTTCAAAAAACTTAACGAGGCAGAACTCACCGGCGGCAGCTTCACCGTCCTGAAGGCCTACGGAACGGTGGGAAAATACTATATGGCACTTGGTGCGGATAATCTACCCCGGCCCGTGCACCCCCCCTACAAGGGGGGGCTAATTAGCCCCACGTTCCACGTGGGGTCGCCAGCGCGTATTCTTTTTTCGCCCGAAGTAAAGGCGATAGATGGCGAGATTTCAGATTGGAACTGTCCCAGCGGAACTATCGCGCTTCCGGGACTCGCCGCCGGCGACTTGGATGGAGACGGCGACATCGATCTACTTATTACTGGTTTAGGTGCAAATGGCACTACATCGCTCTGGCTTAATAACGGCAAGGGCGAATTTTCGCACCATGCAACTATAGCCCAGCAGGGCATTTCGCCCTGCTTTGGGGACGTGGATAATGACGGAGACCTCGATCTCTGGCTGGGCTGCGCAGGCCCCGACCTTTATTTTGAAAACGACGGCAAGGGCAATCTCAGGGCCCCCGCTTCGCGGGGCACTCCGTCGCCCGTGACCCGTGACCCCGCCGTTAGGCGTCCTGCGGAGAGCGACGAGCGACGAGCGACGAACTGTGCCCGGCTTGTTGACCTCGACAGCGACGGCGACCTGGATTTCCTGGCATTTCGTACCACCCCTGCTCCTGTCTTCCGACAGGAAGACGCAGGGGGGAGCGTCTACAACAATAATAGCGATGGTTCGTTCACTGACATCGCTGAAAAGCTCGGTCTGCGGCTGGAAAAAACTGTCGTTGCAGCGGTCGTGTATGATGATTTCGACAACGACCGCGATTTAGATTTGGTGATTTTTCCCGCCGGTGACAGCCAGAGCCTCGGCTGGGTGAACGACCGGGCCTGGCAGTATCACACACTCGACGGCGAAAAAACGGGGCTCTCAGTTACAGGAGTATTTAGTGCGACCTCCGGCGACCCCGACAAGGATGGAGACCGCGACCTTCTGGTCTTTACAGATAAAGGCCTGCATCTTTTCTTAAACCAGGCCTGCCCTGAGCCCAGTCGAAGGGGCGGTTTTCGTTTCGCCCGTGACCAAACTTTTGCCGATAGCTGCGGCCGGCTCGGCGGCACGGGCGGGCAGTTTGTAGATATGGATAATGACGGCGACCTGGATATTGTGATTGCCGATGCTTACAGGCGCGACGGCAGCCGTGGGCCTGCGCTATTGATCAACGATTGGCCTCGAAACCGTTTCATCAATGCGATTGAGATCGACCCTGGAAATCTCCTGGCCGCCATCAACACCAACGGAAATGCCAGTTGTGTGGCGGCCGACTTTACCGGCGACGGAAGATGCGATATCCTCCTGGCGGCAGCCGGCGAAAAACCGGTCCTAATTGAAAACGCAACGCCGGGCGGACATTGGATTGAGATTGACCTTCTCGGCACTCGCGGACAGGACAGAAAATCCCGCTCGAACAATTCGGGCATCGGTGCTCGCGTAGAGATCAAAACCGGCGACGTCTTCCAGCAGTACGTAGTAGGAGTACCGTCAGGGCCGGCGGCGATGCCGCCCTACCGAATTCACGCCGGCTTGGGCCGGTACGCCGGGGTGGATTGGCTGCGCATAATGTGGCCTGACGCCGTCCTGCAGGCGGAACTGGAGCTTCCGGCCGATCAGGTCATCACAATCACCGAGCTGCAGCGCAAGACCTCATCCTGCCCGCACCTTTTTGCCTGGGACGGCTCGCACTTTGAATTCGTATCCGACTTTGGAGGCATGGGAGGCATCGGCTACCTTACGGCGCCAGGCGTGTACTCCAAGCCCGACCCGACGGAGTACATTCCCATTCCGAATCTTGCGCCCCGGGACGGCGAATATGTCCTCCAGGTGCTGGAGCCTATAGAGGAAGCGGTCTACTTCGATGAAGCGAAGTTGATAGCGGTTGACCATCCAGCGGGGACGCAGGTTTATCCTAATGAGATGATGGCGGTTAGCGCTGCGCCGCCGCCTTTTGAGCTATTTTGTTTCAAGGACATAATTGAGCCGGTGCGGGCCGTTGACCACCGCGGCGTCGATGTCACCAGAGAAATAAGTGCGATTGATCGGCGTTATGCCGGCGCGACTGATCTTGACGGGCGTTTTGTGGGATTTGCCAAAGACCACTTCGTTGAGCTTGACTTCGCAGACCGTCTCGCCGGAGTCTCGCCGCAATCGCGGCTTGTGCTGTTTCTTTATGGGTGGGTTGAGTACCCCTACTCTGCCACAAACTTTGCTGCCAGCCAGGCGGGTTTGCGTGTGCATCCGCCGAGCATCCACGTGTTTCGCGACGGCGTATGGGCTGAGCTTTTCCACGAGGTCGGATACCCCGGCGGCGTCCAGCATACGATGACTCTGGACGTAACCGGAAAAGTGCTGCCTGGCGATCAACGAATTCGCATCTCGAGCAATATGGAGCTATACTGGGACCGCATTTTTATCGCGCCGATACTCGACTTTCTTTTAGCCCCGGCCAGTGGCCGGGGTACCCCCGCCGATAGGCGGGGGCTAATAGTCCAAGAAGTGCCAGTGAAAAACGCAGACCTTCACTTCCTGGGTTATCCACGAGAGTACTCTCCCGACGGTCGTCAGCCGCATCTTTACGACTACGACAACATCGACCGCGCGGTGCCGTGGAAAACTATGCAGGGCAGCTACACCCGCTATGGGCCGGTAGGAGAGCTTCTCTCTGAGGCGGACGACTGTTATGTAATTATGGGCCGAGGCGAAGAGCTTACGCTGCGTTTTGCTGCCGATGCCTTTGGCCCGATCCCGGCAGGATACCGTCGGACGTTTATTCTTAAAACCGACAGCTTCTGCAAGGATATGGACCTATACTCGGCATACCCGGATACTGTGGAGCCGCTTCCTTTTCATTCGATGAGCAATTATCCTTACGGGCCGGATGAAAAGTACCCGGATGACCAAAAGCGGCAGCAATACCGTCAGCGTTTTAACACCCGGCGTGTAGGCGGGCATGAAAATTGAAAATTGAAAATCGACGATTGAAAATTGAACCCCGCGGAAGCGGGTGGCTAAGCGGGCTAATCGTATGCGCGGTGGTTGGGGGAACCACGCCTGAACCGGCAAGTCAGCAGCTTGCAGCCGAGCAGCAAACCTCGGCGCTGAAAAAAGAGGAGATGGAACTTGCCCAGATGCTCCTGCGACAGTTTCCTGACAGCGAGGACCCCATCGTGCTGATAGGCAATGTCCGGTGGAGGCACGGTAATGCAGCCGAGGCGCTAAAATTCTGGCAAGAAGCCCTGCAAATGAATCCCAAGCGGGCCGATGTCTACAAGGCTATAGGCTGGTTCGCCATGGGAAAAGAAAACTACGAGGAAGCGATTATACACTGGCGAAAAGCTTTGCAGGTCGCCCCCAAAATTCCAGGCGTGCACAACAGCATCGCCCGCGCACTGATGGGGTTAGGCAAACACGCTGAAGCCATCGAAGAACTGCGCAAGGACATCGAGATATTCCCTCAGTCCAGCTCCAGCTACTTCTTGCTCGGGCAAGGATATTTGCAGCAGAAAGAGTATGAAAAGGCCAAAGCCAATTACGAAAAGGCAATATCGCTCGAGCCTGACCTTACGAACGCCTATTACGGCCTTTTTACTGCGTGTGCAAGGCTGAACCAGCACGAAAAAGCCCAAGAGTATCTGGCCGTTTTCAAGAAGCTCAAGGCTGAGGATATGAAGGTTCTGAAGGACCGCAACGATGCCTATAACGATTTAATCGACATGCGCCAAGGTGCAGCCGAGACTTATATGTTCGCCGCAAAGATGTATCAAGGCCGGGGCGACACACAAAAGTGCGAACAGCTTCTCAAAAGGGCGGCGGCACTCGATCCGAACAATACGGTGTACCTGATGGAATTGGCGTCCTTATATGGCACGAGCAGCCGTTTCTCGGATGCACTCGCCATGCACAAGAAGATCGGCGAGCTGGAGCCGAATAATCCGGTCTGTCACTTGAATATTGGGGTTTTTTCCGCCCGGCTGAAACAGTTTGCCGATGCTGAGCCGGCCTTTGCAAAAGCCATAACGCTGGCGCCGGAAAGCTCGGCGGGGTATCGCTCACTTGCTCAGTTGTATCTGGAAACGGGCACAAAACTTCCACAGGCGAGAGCCCTTGCCCAAAAAGCTGTGACGCTGGAGCCAATCGCGGCCAACTACTTTGTGTTAAGCTGGGCCTGCGACAGAAACGCAGATACAGATAGCGCGCTTTCAGCCATAAAAAAAGCCCTGGAACTGGAGCCGGACAATCCGAGATACCAGCAGATGTACGAGCTTATCCGGAAAAGGAGCTCCAGGCAATGAAAGGCCTTGTCACTGCGGCAATGCTGTTATTATATGGGCTTTGCGGTGCGCGTGCCGGCAGTCCCATCCTGCTCCGCGATGTCACCAAAGAAACAGGAATAACCTTCATACATACTGATGGCAGCTCCGGCCAGCGCTACATAATGGAGACGGTAACCGCCGGGCTGGCACTTTTCGATTACGACAATGACGGCGATATAGATATCTATTTTCTCAACGGCGCACCCCTTAAGGGAACAAACCCCTCAGTGGCGACGAACGCCCTTTATCGAAATGAAGGTAACTGGAGATTCACCGATGTCACAAAAGAGGCCGGCGTGGGTGACACCGGGTACGGCCTGGGCGTCGCGGTCGCCGATTACGATAACGATGGATATCTGGATATTTACCTGAACAATTACGGCCCCAATGTCCTGTACCGCAACAACGGCGACGGCACCTTCACCGATGTGGCGAAGAAAGCCGGCGTCGACCTTGGCGACCACGTCGGAGCAGGCGCCAATTTCCTGGACGTGGATAAAGACGGCGATCTGGACCTCTTCGTAGCGAGCTATCTGGAATTCTCCTATAATAAACACGTTTTGACTACGACCGCGGGCTTTCCTGTGTATGCTAATCCGCGTTTTTACCAGCCTGTGCCGAACAATCTGTATCGCAACAATGGCGATGGCACGTTCACAGATATCAGCAAGGTAAGCGCCATAGCAGACCATGCAAGCTGGGGCATGGGAACGGTGTGCGCCGATTACGATAATGACGGCGATACGGACATCTATGTCGCCAACGACGTTGGTGAGAATTTTCTCTTTCAGAATGATGGCACCGGTAAGTTTGAGGAAGTCGGGCTTATCACCGGCACCGCCTACGACCTGCACGGCGATGAACAGGGTAGCATGGGCGTAGATTGCGGTGACTATGACAACGATGGCTGGCTAGATTTCTACGTTACTTCGTATCAGAGACAGTTAGCCACTCTCTACAAGAATCTGGGAGACGGCACATTTGAAGACGTGACTCTCAGGACCGGTGCAGGAACCGGAACTCTGCCAAACGTGACCTGGGGCAATAGCTTCGTCGATTTCGACAACGATGGTGACCGCGATCTTTTCGTCGCCTGCGGCCACCTGCAAGATAATGTCGAGCTTTACGATGGCACCACTACCTATTTTGAGCCGAATATACTGCTGATGAACACCGGCGATGGAAAGTTTGTCGATGTATCAGATATCAGCGGCGATGTCCGCAAGACAAAACACAGCGCCAGAGGCGCAGCCTTTGACGACCTGGACAATGACGGTGACATCGACGTGGTCATCCTGAACTCCCGGCAGGGACCTACTATCTTGCGAAACGACTCGCCCGCTAAGGGACATTGGCTGCAAGTTCGTCTGCGGGGCGTCAAAACCAACCGCGACGGCGTTGGAGCACACGTCAGAGTCACAGCAGGCGATTTGAACCTTTTAGACGAAGTTCACAGCGGCCGCGGCTATCAAAGCCATTATGGGATGCGTCTTCACTTTGGATTGGGAGACCGCAATAAGGTTGACCGTATCGAGGTGCGTTGGATCGGTGGCGGTGTCGATGTGTTTGAGAATGTCGCCGTGGACCAGCTTATAACGCTCACCGAAGGCAGCTCAAAAGCAAGGTAGGGTGGGCTTTAGCCCACCAATAAGGTGGTGGCGGGGCGAGCACCAGCCATATTTTTTACTTCTGTGAAACCGGCAGCACACACCCGTTTCTTATTGTGCCCAGCGCAACCCGCCGGCAGTTGCTGCCGAGCGGGTCCCACTTTATGCTTCCTGTGACACCCTGCCAGGGCGAAAGCTCCCTAAGTGCATCGCAGATGCGCACACGATTGAGCCCGGCTTTGCGTATAGCTGCAATAAGAAGATTAACGCCGTCATAAGTATGCGCGGCAAGATAATCGGGCTGCTTTCCAAAGCGGCAGGCAAATTTATCTTCAAAACTCTTTGACGCTGCGCTACCGGCATAGAGCAATGGAAAGACCGCTCCGTCCGCTGCCTTGCCGGCTTCTTCGATGAAGCTGCGCCGTCCCATACATGGCCCGCCGAAAACACGCCCGGCAAAACCTTTTTCCCGAACAGCTCGGATTAGATGTGCGCTTGCCTCTCCGCCGGCAACCAGGACCAGAACTTCCGCGCGGGTGTCTGCGATGTGCTGCGCCAGTTCTGTGACGTTTCCCTTGCGAGGGTCAAATTCATAATGGTAGAACGGTGCCAGCCGGAGCTCAACAAAATGCCTGATAAGTTCAACCGTGAAAAGGTGCGAATCATGGTCCACAGCCGATACAAGCACAAACGGCTTGTTCTGAACGCATGGTGCAATCGCCTCGGCAAGAACCGGCGTCTGCAGATGATCCTGCGGAAGGCATGAAAACATCCACGGGACATTAGCGAGATTCACCGTCCTATCTGTGCTTACCGGACTGAGCAGCGTAAGCCGAGCCTTTGCGACTACCTGTTCTGCCAGGTGCGTCGATGGCCCGTCGATGCCCCCGATGATAGCCCAGACATTGTGCACATAAACCATTCGGGTTACCTGCGTGACGCCCGAACCCCAGGGATTCTCCGCCCAGCCCGCCACAAGCCGCAGTGGCAGACCTTTATATCCACCCGCCTGGTTAGCCTCCTCAATCGCTAAGCATGCCGCATTCCACATATCGCCCGCCTCTGGATGCGAAGGTGTGCTGGGACCGAAGTATCCTATCGCTACTTCCTTTACGTCACCGGCAGGACGGTTCTCGCGTCCGGGGCCGGCGTAGTATGTTTGGCGACTTCGGGCATCGAAAAATGGACGCCGGACTTGATTGTCACCTCCCAAAGCTGTTAACGATAGGACAAAGAGTATAAAAGTTATGCCTATGATCCTACGCATGTCTGGCAAGTGCCTTTCGCAGACCCCGCCCAAAGTTGATTAGTGAATTGGTTGATTAGTGAATTGCTAACTAATCTGCTAATTCACTAATTCCCTAATTCACTCATTACTATCACGCGGACGAATATAACCTCGCGGTATCTTTAGATCCTCTCTGGAGTAGAAATTCCATCGGCCGTTTTCTCGCTTTGCCAGGTACACTTCACCCACGTCATCGTGACAGGCACTGAGCACGATATCACCGGTTACACCGTTCCAGGGTTTGGCTCTGTATGCCAGGATATCACGGATTTTTGCTCTATTCAGACCGGCCGCCTGGACAGCCCAGATGAGCATATTCATCCCGTCGTAGGCGTGGGCGGCATAGGTCTCAGGCTCTTGCCCAAAACGCTCGCGGAAATCTTTATGGAATTGTTCGAGCCGGGGATTTTCGCTTGTGGGGTCCCACGGATAGGCACAAATTACACCCTCTGCGTTTGGACCAGCGACTTGGACGAATTCATCGGATACGCAGCGGTCGCAGGCAAAATACGGCTGTTGCATCCCCATAGCGCGCATTTGATTGAGGATCACTGCGCCATCGCGGGCATCGCCCCAATGTACGATCGCATCGAGGTTTTCAGCCTTGAGCCGCTCCAGTTGCAGCGAGAAGTCGGTTGTTCCCAGATTGTAAGCCATCTCCAGGATTATCGGGTGGCCCATACGCCGGCTGCCATCATTGATCTTGCGGACGCCAAAGCGACCATAACGGTTGCTGGCGCGAATTATGCCGACGCGATTGAGCTTGAGTGTTCTGTAAATGTAATCGACAAGCAGATAACTCTGTTGACGGTCGTCGCCAATGCAGCGGAAGACCCATGGGATGTTGGTCTCGATGAAGGTTGGGTCTGTGTCTCCGGAGTTCATCATCGGGATCTCGATCTTGAGCGCCACGCGGATAGCGATGTGGCTATTTGCACCGTCGATTGTGCCCAGGATGGCCCAGACCTCATCCCTGTACGCCATTTTGATGATTTCATTGCCGGAGGAACCCCACAGGCCGTTGTCGTTGGTTACGACCATCTCAAAGGGAATGTTTCTCTTACGGTATCCTCCTCTTGCGTTGGCTTGCTCGATGGCCAGGCGTGCCCCTTGCAGCATTTTGATTCCCAGAGACTCCTCATGGCTTTTGCCGCCCGTGGCAACCGAAACTGTGGACATAATCGGACCAATAAAGCCGATTTTAACAGTATTGATGTCGTGCGGCTCGGCAACTGCTCTGCCGGCGCCGGTGTACTCGATTTGCAGCAGGAAATGCTCTTTGTAGGGCATCACGTGGCGAAACGGCTCGACATCCTGCGAGGTTTTCGCGTAGATCCTATCTTCTCGCAGCCCCAGGTCGGGAACCTGATAGGCGTTGACTGAGTTAATCTTTTTGAGAGCTTCGGCTGTCTGGCGGTCAAGATCGAATATAGCAGGCTGCAAGTCTTCCCCGCTTACGCGGGGCAAGGCCTGCCCCTGCGGGGGTTCCCGCTCTGCGGGGGCCCGAGGAAGGGGTCCAGCACACGAAATGACCGCGATTACAGGTGCGGCGAACAATAGAATCAGAACCTGCTTCATACTAAAGCTCCTCGCTCCCCCGATTTCCAACTATCAATTGTCAATCGCCAATTGTCAATTTTTTCCAGGCCGGCTTTTCTTTGACGCCGGCGTAGTAATCTTGACCTATCCCCCAGCCCAGTCCTTTGCCGGTGGCTACCCATATATCGTTGCCGTCGATGTCCAGATTGATGATGAAGTTGTGCGGGACGGCCTTTTCCATGTCCACCGTCGTCAACAGTTTTCCAGCCCTAAAGACCTGGGCCTTACCCCGCAAGGTGTTAGGGTCGCGGGTGTAGGTAACCACGCTTTCGGTGGGGAAGTCCGCGACAACACCCAGGCCCTTATCCATGGCGAAGTAGCACTCGTTGGCGCTGCGGGCTTTGACATTGTTGGTAAAGTCGCTGGGTAGGCCGGTCTCGTGAGCGTAGAAGCCGCGCCAGTACCGCCCGTCGTAGCGGCTGTTGCCGAAATAAGTTGATACCCACAGCACCTCATCGACAGAGCTTACCCCGGTAGTGATCACATGAATAATCCCGTCGTCGCGGTATAGGTCGATTTCCATTTCACCATCGGGGTCGAGGTAAACCTTCCAGGTCTCTTTCTTGCAGTCAAACTCCAGACAGCCGCTGCCCCAGACGGCAAGATAAATCTTGCCCTTTCCATCGTAGCATACTCCGTAGTTCCAGATCTCCTCCATCGGGGCATTTTTTTCGGTAAATATCGTCCATTCGCCGGTTACAGTATTGTACCTGCTTGCGCCAGCGGTGGTGGCGACCCATACGTTGTCGTTTTCGACCGCTATTCCGTAGACGACATCGTTGACAAGACCGCTATTCAACTGATGCCAGTGGTCGAAACGTCCGCCGCTGAATCGGGCAAGGCCGCGGCCGAATAGGCCGATCCAGAGGTCCCCCGTCTTTGGACTTACCTCCAGCGCCGTTACCACCCGCCAGGGCAGGCCATCCTGTTCTTTCCATGATTCTATTTTGCCGGTTGTTTTATCTATTCGTGCCAGGCCGTCTTCGGTGCCGACCCAAACCTTGGGGCCGTCGGCTTTCACGGCAAAGATATGGTCGTTCGGAAGGCCGTTCTCAACGGTAAAGTGCTTCCACTGCGTATAAACGTAAGGCAGCTCTGGGACTGTCGATTTTCGATTTTCGATTTTCGATTTTTCGGGCGTACCCATCGACAACATTGTTGACAATAACAAGGCCGTTGCAAGATATTTCATGGTGATTCCTTTTGCCTGTTCCGGCAAACTACAATGTCTTGAGATATTCTATCAAATCGTTGAGCTGGTCTTTGGTCATATCGTTGGTAACGCCATGTTTGTCATTAGGGTTATATCTTGTCCAGATTTCTTCCAGTGTTTGGGCGATGCCATTGTGCAGGTACGGAGCCGAGTCGTAGATGTTGTTAAGATGCGGCGTGTCGAACCTTCCCTCGCGGTCGAGCTGGAACTTCGTGCCCACATCGTGCCGCTGCCGATCGGTGAAAAGCGGCGGAAAGTGGCAGGTGACGCATCTATTCGGCTTGGGGATAACACGACCGTCATTGGTGACGGTTCGCTCAAACATCGCTTTGCCGCGACGTTGCGCATCAGTAAGCTCCGCCCCCAAAGGACGGTAACGATTTGGCGGCCGCGAAATCGTACAAATATAATTATCCAGCGCCGACAGCTCTTGGGCAGTAAACGGCTGAATCCGCGTGAAGAAAACCGCCAGCCTGGGGCCGCACTGCCTCTGCAGGCTCGGATTCGTGCCCTCCCATTTGAACGGCGCCGTGTCCAGAATCCCTCGCAACGTGCGGTTATCAACGGGGCTTACTCCGATTCCGTCAGGCTCAATATCGTAGGTAAGCCCGTCAACATGCCCGTCGGGATGACACGAGTGACATGAGAATTGACGGCGGAAGGTATTGTCGGCGCTGTGGAAAACTTGCTCGCCCCAACGTACCGGCGTAACAACTGCGGGGCCTCCGAGGTCGATGTATCCTGCCGCCTCAAGTCGATCAATATCAATTACCGTCAAAGAATCATCCAGCGCATTTGCCGCAAACGCGGTCTTGCCGTCCGGGCTGATAATTATGCCGCGCGGGCTGCTTTTCGTAGGTATATGCTTGATAACGAACTCCGTGGGCTTGCCCAGGTGATTGGGCAGCACATGCTCGCGTTCGTAATCGCCGGCCGATTCGAGCATGGAAATCAGCTTGGGCACGTCCACCACCGCGACGCGATCTGAGCCGGAGCTGGTCACCAAAGCAAATCGACCGTCAGGCGTAAGCGCCACATCAGCCGGGTCCGGAAAGCAGACGCCCGGCTCATCAAGAAGGACCTGATCCACACGACCGTCTTTCCAGACAATGCCAAGCCCATTGGTGATCGTCCAGCCCTGCAGCAGTCGAGTCATAGGCACGAGATTTTTGGTTCGGTTAAAGGTAATCAGAGCGAATCGGCCGCTTGGATGCCAGTCAATACCCTGCAGAAGGTTGGCAGCGGGAACCACGATGCGGTCCTGGACAACGGCCCGGCCGGCATCAACGACCGTCACTTCAGATATCGAGGGCGTGCGGAACGAGACAAACCGCGATAGATTATTGGTGATGTAGATGAGTGAGCCGTCCGGCGAAAGTGATAAAGACCAGGGACTCCGGCTGGCACTGAGGCGCTTGACCTGTCTTAATGTACTTGTCTCGATGACTGATATGCTGTCGGAAGAGGTATTGAGCACGTATAAATGCTCGCCCGTGCCGTCGGTAAGCACGCCGTGCGGCTCATCGCCCACAGGGATTGTGGCAACAACTTGACGGGATAAGACGTCTATAACTGAAACGCTGTCGTCAAGCCGATTGCTCACGTAGGCTTTTGAGCCGTCCGGACTGAACGCAACGTCTGTGGGGTGACGCCCCACGGGAATCTCGGCTACTTTCTGCCGTGTCGCAGTGCCGACCACAATAACCGTGTGCGAGGCCTCACAGGCCACATAAATCTCCTGCCCGTTGGGACTGAGAGCCATGTTGAGCGGCGTTTTATAGCGCGGCTCTTGCGAGATTTTCGGCGGCACGGTCGGATGGGCGATTTTTTTCATCGCCGCGTCATAATCGAACGGTTTATCGTGCGCGTTCTCGTGACAGGCCAGGCAGGTTTGCCGTGTCACTTCCCTGAGCCCGGCTGACTTGGCCGCACGCGGGTCTCGCATTATTGCTTCAGCATAATAATTGCTGCCGGCGCCGTGACAGGCTTCACAGCCTACACCCTCGTACACAGAAAAGGACTCGATAGCACCTGACACGCTCCTGTGATAAGCAGTCGTGTGACACTTCAGACAAGCCGGACTGGCTTGCGGATCGTCACCGACGCCCTGCTCTTTGGCCATCTTGTACGCCTGCTCGGTCGCAAGCACGGCATACGCGCGGGAATGAGCACTCAGACGCCACTTGCTAAACTGGTAACCCATCGTCGCGCTTTTGTGACATGCGGCGCAGGTGAAAACCCCAATATACTTGGGCTGGCCTCCTTGCGGAGCAGTCGGCGGCTGAACTTGCTGCGGTGATTTATATTGAAACTCTCTCGGCGCAGGATGGGCAATATCCTGCAAGGCCTTTGTCATGTCAAGCGCGGGCAGATTATGAACAGCAACATGCGAGCCTTTCACCTGGTGACAGCCCATGCAGTCCTGCACAGCAGGCATCACCAGCCCGGCTTTTTCAGCCGCTTCGCGATTCATCATAACAGCTTCATCTATGTACTCGCTTCCGGGGCCGTGACATTTCTCACATTGGACGCCTTCCTCGGCGAAGAACTTTTCATCTTTTTCCCAGGCTTCGGCATGAGCGCCCGTGGCGTGACAGCCCAGACACATCGGCGATTCCTGCGGCTCCTGGGGAATACCGCTCAACTGGGCTATTTTCTTGGCCTGCGGGTCAGCCAGAACTGCGTAAGCCGTGGCGTGTTTGGAGGCCAGCCATCGGCTGAATTGGCGGCCCATACCTTTTCCATCGTGGCAGGCTGCGCAGGTCCTTACACCGACATATACCGGATGTTTCTGGATGCCTTCCGCTGCCCAAAGTGGGGGCAGAAGACAGAGGACAGAGAACAGAAGGCAGCAAACAGAAGACAGAAGACAGAGGACAGAAGACAGAAATGGGCCCTGCGTCCTCCGTCCTCTGTCCTCCGTCCTCCGTCCTCCGGCCTCCGTCGTCCGTCCTCTGTTCCGAACTGGGTGACTACTCATTTTTACGTTCCTGGATCACGGTAAGAATCTGGTTTGCCTTCACGTTGGTAAGTCTGGTGGTTCGCTTATCCGGCCAGCGGATTTCAACTACATCCGCCTGGCCGGCTGTGCCGAGGCCAAAATGACAGCGTGGGTCGGCCTGTGAAAGATAGCCCCTCACCGGAATCAGGTCCTGCAATTGAATGAGCCCCGGAGCGCCGGGGGTCGTGACGGTAACGCGTGCGCCGACAGCATCGGTTCTGCCGCCTGGCAACTTTGCTTGGATGATGAGCCAGTTGTTGCGGTTACCGCCGTCGTTTCGCAATAGGCGAGCCCTGTCGTTGAGATTGACCACCAAAAGGTCAAGGTCGCCATCGTTATCGTAATCACCGTATGTGGCGCCGCGTCCAACGTATTTTTGTTTGAAATATTCGCCGGATATTTTTGCCACATCCACGAATTTTCCGGCGCCGTCCGTTCGGCTTTGCTCAGAGCCTGCCCCGAGTTTGTCGAAGGGACAGGCGTTTCGCATGAGCACATCTTCTTCGGGATACTCGTGGTGGGCGTCGCCATTGGCGATAAAAACATCGAGATAGCCGTCACAGTCGTAGTCAAATAGGATTCCGCCCCAGCCGGTATACTGACCGCAGACGACGGCCAGACCGGATGGAGCGGTACGATCCTCAAAATAATCCTTGCGATTCATCAGAAGACATCCGTATCCCATATCCGGAATGTACACGTCGAGCCAACCGTCGCGGTCGACGTCACCAACTGCCGGCCCCATCGAAGAGACGCCCTGGCCGCCTTCGCCAAAAGCCAGTCCCATCGCAAGGCCTTCCTCTTCGAACGTCCCATCGCCTTTGTTTCTAAAGAAGTAGTTTTCCATCGCGTCGTTGGGAACATAGATGTCCACCAGCCCATCATTATTTAGATCGGCAGCAGTTGCACTCATAGCACGTCCGTTTGGCCGATATATGCCTGCTTGCTTGGTGACATCAGTGAAAGTCCCGTCACCGTTGTTCCGGTAAAGGGCATCGGGCTGTCCACCGTAGCTGAGCGGCCCCGGATAGCCCGCCGCCGCGTAGTAGGAGCGGAATTTGCCGCTGTCATACTGCAGGTAATTCGCCACGTAAACATCGAGGTCGCCGTCATTATCATAGTCGAACCAGACAGCCGAAAGACTCCAGTTGGGATTTGCCAGCCCGGACTGCTGCGATATATCGGTGAACGTCCCATCGCCGTTGTTGCGGTAAAAAACGTTCGGCCCGTAGTTAAGCACGTAAAGGTCCAGGTCGCCATCGTTATCAAAATCCGCCGCCGAGCAGCCGACTCCGTAGTGTTCTTCGTCGCCGACGCCGGCCTGCTTCGTGACGTCGGTGAACGTTCCATCGCGGTTGTTTCGATACAGGGAGTTGCTCAGCTTGCCCCTGAGACTGCGGCCACGATTGTCGCTGACGTCTTTTAGCCAACAGCCGTTGGGAAAATAGATGTCGAGCCAGCCGTCGCCATTGTAGTCGAAGAACATTGCCCCGGCGCCCGTGCCCTCGACTATATTGCTCAATTCAAAATCACCGAAACTATGTTTTGCGCGGATCCCCGCTGCGTCGGTAACGTCGGTAAAGACCGGCAGCTCCGGCGGCACTGCGCCGGCACCGGGAACCTGAGATGTTGCGATCAATATAAGTAATAGCCCTAAAACCTTCACTGCTCACATCCTCCAGAGCGAACTTCGTACGCGGGCAGATTCTCCGGCCCCGGAATACCATCCCATAAGGCTCCCATATCAATCCACTCAATAAAGGTTCGCTTCTCGTCTTCGGTCAACACTGACGAGCCTGTCGGTGGCATTTGGCGGACTCTCTGAGGCCCGAACGTCTCGTCCCACGGCCTGCAAGTATTACGCCCAAATATGTGCCATATAAGCGGACTGGTTCTCGCCCTTCCCGGATCAACGTATTTCCCATAGCCCGCTTGATTTTCTGCCGCAACAAGGCTTTCATAGCTGCGATTAAAAAGACCCTTTCCTCCCGTACTCGTCGCAGGGGAAACCTCCGGCGTAAGGCGGGGTGTGGCTTCGGCCTCGGCGTGACACCGAGCGCACCTCTGGGCGATAATCGGCATTACGTCACGCCGGAAATCAACGGTTCGCCTTCGCTCGGCAGGTAAAGTAAGCTTGATGGATGGGCGAGTGACGGCGCTGACTAAAACATTTTCCGGCGTCAGCTCGCCATCCTCGTGACAGCCGATACAGCCTCTCGGTTCGTGATTCTTCGCCCATATCCAGCCGCAGCTTCGCAGTGCCATCCCGTCAGCATCCAGAGTTTGAAGCTCAATAGGAGTATTTGCCGGCACTTCGATATTGAATGAGCCATCCTTTTCTACGTTAATCTCACCGAGAATACGCCTCTGCGCCAACGGCACGAAATTTTGAATATTAAATTTTGAATTTTGAATTTTTATTGCAATGCCTTCGAGGACGCGGAGGCGCACAACCTCCCCGACAGGGAGCCATTCTCTATTTTCAAGAGCCTGCCCTGAGCTTGCCGAAGGGTCGCAAATATAGACGTTCAAGCAGTACAGCTTGCCGTTAGGGTCTTCCTCGGCAACCACGCTGGAACGCCCATCGGGTTTGGCGCGCGGATACACCGCTTTGGCTTGTATATCGTGATAGTCCGGGCTATCGAAAATCAATTCAAATTGTCCGGCGTAAGGGTCCAGACGATAGACGCCGTGGGTATCGCTGCCGTCCGCTGATCGGCGAGAGACCAGGACCGTGCCGTCGGGAAGCGGCGAAGGACTGTGGAAAAGACCATCCCTGTCTCTGGTAATCGGCCGGTAGGAATGGAGCGGCCTTCGCAAATCTACGCATGCAAGCCGGCCCGATCCATCCCAGGGAACGCTGCCCGCTTCGACAAATACGGCTAAGCCCTTTGTCGTGACACAAGGCATGTGCTTTATTCGCTCACCCTCATCCGTGCAAAACGCCGCGTAATCCGCACCGTCAATATTGATGCCAAATAGGGCAACACGTCCCAGCGGCCCTCGGTCCAGCCTGGCCCGCTGCCAGGCGGCAAACAGCAGCCGCCCATCGGGCATGATAAACGGATCCATGTCACTGGACAGATTGAAGGTCAGCCGGCGAACGGCTGAGCCATCGAGCTTGCATGAATAAAGATTGGTGGCTGACATAACTCCACATTCATTCAAGAAACCCTTCTTAGAACCTGCAAAAGTTATCCGGCGATTGAGAGCAATCATGTCAGCCCAGCTCTCTGACACCTCTTGCGAGCTGACAAGCGCTGCCTGGTTCTTGGGCTTCGGAGGAGAGATCGTATATAGCGGCGGCTGATAACAAGGGCTTCGGCAGCTGCCCATACCATTAGTTATCTGCCTCATATTTGACCCATCTATCGACATTTCAAAGATGTTCCAGTCGTCAGAGGGCGTTTTTTTTGCCGCAAAAAGTATGTGCGAGGCGTCGAACGATACTTCCGGATCGCACGCGCTGTAAAAGCCGTCACTCAGCAGTCTTGTGGAAAGATCCGGGTATACCATAACCAGGCGTGCTCTATCACCGAAGTTTGCCCGTAGCATGCCGCCCGCTGCTGGCGCTTGCCGCTCAGCATCAGTTCCGACAGGAAGCTGGGTAACGACAAAGGCACTCTCAAGACGCGGGCGTGAAGACGCCGGTGGGTTTACGCCTTGACCTGGAGCCTGTGCCCAAACCGAGCGCATTGAAAGGGCTGAACATAAAACCAGCACCAAAATTGACCCGCCTATGGCGGATAAATTGAAAATTGACAATTTTAACTGCACTCGAACTCCTCTTTGCGACGGAGTACGCAGCACGAGTATACTTATTTCGTGCGAACCGCATCTACCTCAATCTCAAATAGCAATTCATCTCGGCAGATATCATTTTCCACAATCACAGCCGGGAACTGTCTCAGGTTGTTCTGCGTGCAGTATTTCTGAAATATCGGTGCATCCGTAGCGTGTTTGAAATAGGCAAGCGCCCGCTTGGCATTGTCCCAGCCCATGCCGCGCGATTTTAGGATCGCGTACACTACCTCCATCGTAAGTTTTACCTGCGCCTCCGGGTCGCCTGCGTGCGCCGTCCTGCCGGCTGGATCTATGCTGGCGGTGCCGGAAACGTATAATCTGCTATGATCGGGCAGATCAAGCTCCACCGCCCGGCTAAAGGAGCTGCCGTATTCCGTGGCGGAATCTTGCAGAGGCGACGGCACAGCAGCAGCCCGCACAGCTTTATCTAAAGGCACCACCGCCAATAAACCACCTGCCAATGCTGTGCCGGCTGCATTACGCCCCCCTACGCCCGTGCTGGCAGGCAACAGGGTCTCAAAAATCCGCTTCTTAAGAAAAAAATCGTTGCGCACCTTGTTGAACTCGTCATACCAGTCAAGAATATTATCATTGTAAAACCAGGTCCGTATCACATTGCTGAATTCCATCCCGTTTCTCTGCAGCACCGCGTCCATCTGCTGAAATACTTCAGCGGTCTGCTCGCTCGGCGACCGTGATGTATCCTTCGGCAGCAAACCGCCCAGCCGGCAGTACTGTGCGAAGTCATCCTCGAACAGGCTGCCTATTATTCTGCCGTCCAGCTCCAGCGATCTGACCGCCGGCCCCGAAACAGCCCACAGATGCGTGCCGCAAAGACCTGTCTGGTGTCCATTCTCCAGCCACGTTACCGGTGCGTTGGTCCCGCCAAAGGCATTTTCCAGCGCCTTGACGTTGGCCCCATCGTCAACCGCTATGCCAAACACTTCCTGTGAAACGACTTGCGCATTTTCCCGGCGGACAGCCTCAGCCACTCTTTGAAAAAGCGCTGCCACGGACTCGCCGCGCCGGGCAACTGAGGTTATGAAGTACTCCCGGCACGCATGCCGGCTTAACGTTACGATTACTAAGCCCGGCGAAACTCTCTTATCCAGATGCGCCGCACCGGAAGATTGGTCGTCCACCATCTAGGTTCCTTTCCTTCGACCCTGCTCAGCACAGGTCTGCACGCCTATCAAGTAATAGTAACGGGTTACTACCTCTATAGATTTAATTGATTTTTCCCGTTAATACCACTTATACCTGCCTTTGGGCTTTTCCGCTTCCCGCCGGCAGGTTCAAAAAGCCGGATAAACCGCAATATCAATACTGATAATGCGGTTCAGGGTCCCACCAAAGCCGTTTAAGGATACCAGGTCTGTCTTATGTCCGCTACCTATGCGGAGCCAGATTATAGGACGATAAAAACACACGACTTAGGCACCGGATAGTATCAGTCAGCTACCTCGACTTCACTCAGCGGATACCAGCCTTCGGCCGTGCGTCCCTTGATGGCAAGGTTCAATATGGGCTCTTCTGCTGCCTCTGCGACGACGCCGACCGCCAGGCGGAAAACGCCTGGCGGCAAATCAGCCGGCAGCACTATGCTATCTGCAACCTCAACAATATCGCCTGGCGGCAGATCCGCAGGCTCCCTAAAGAACTCAGGCGTAAACACTTCGATTGAACCGGGCATCCAGTTCTGGACGGTGACCTTTCCTACCAGTGTCTTGGCATAGCCACTTTCGCCTGTAAGCCGATATGCGACGCGATAAGGCCGATAACATGGCGCTGAGCCAACATTCTGCCACTTCATCTTCAGCACCAGCGGTTCGCCCCGCGGTAGTCGCCTGGGGTGTGTTAGTTCCCGCAGCACCAGGCGATAGCCGAGCCGCCGAAGAAAACGCTCGAGCTCCTGGCGGACATCCTGCCCACCCGGCAGCGGCACCGACTTATTGTTCAGGTACGACCCATGCAGTGCCAAGGCGTAATTGAAGATGAACCGCAGCGGCCAATTCTCCTTCACCCAGCGGCGCATATCCCAGCAGCTCTCCCACGCAACCGGAGCCTTCTTCCAGACCTCGTTGACGCCGGATTCAGTAATCAACTGCGGATAAGCTATCCGCATGTGGCACCAGGTTTTAGAAAAGCCGCCCAAATCACCCAGGCAATCTGCCCGCCATCCCGTGCCACGCTCGGCAGCGTAGCCCAGGCACTCGCGACCACCAACGAGCATAAGCAGAGCGGTCTTGCGGAAGGCGCCCAAATACGCATCTATAATCTTCCGGCAGTTTTCTATCTTTGGCATTTTTCCCATCTTGGAGCTGCTCATGTGCCATTCGCCCCACCAGCCGACTGAGCCGAGGTCTACGTGGTCGATGTCCGGATGACCATCGTAGCGGGCGCCAAGTCTTTTGATAAAATCCAGGTGCAGCTCCAGGACCAAAGGGTCGTCAAGGTCGGGTATCGGCAGCTCCTTCTGGCTTTCATAGTCAACGATGGGTACTTTACCGCCGATTTGTTCCAGCCAGGCCGGATGGTATGGCCGGCCGCGCGTGGTCGAGCAGCACATAACCCGAAATGCCAGGCGCTGACCCGCCTGGCGAGTCTCTTGCAGAACCTTGTCCAGAAACGCATAGTCGATCGCGCCTGGCTCCGGCTCAAGCGTCCCCCAGCCCCAGCGGGCGTAGTGAACGGTCGAAGGAATCCAGTCCGGCAAGTTCTTATCTTTGTCGCGGGTCGTATGGAAGGTTTCCCAGCCAATGCCCGGATTGGCCAGCAGCTCATCGGTCTCCTGCGGCACAACGGTCACAACTTCAGGCCCCCGACGCAGGCGCGTGGCGGCCTCAAGCGCAGCTTGGGGATAGCTCAACACGGTGCCAACGCAGAAAGCAACCATCGCCACCCTCCCTGTGAGACGCGCAACTATACTATCTGCTCTCATAGCAACCTCCGGCAGGACTCACTCGTTTCATAAACAGCCTTTGCTGACGACCGGCGCAGATACGTTCGTTTATTATCGCAGCATAAACCCCGCACTGCAACGGGCATGTGCTCTTTAATTGCCCCCCAAGCCAGGCAAGGGATCTACAATTTGCAGTTTTCAATTTCGATGATTGGATACGATGTTGGCGCAAAAGTTGCCTGGGACGCCAAATCCGAGCAGATAATCAATAACCCCGAGGCCGACAGGTTGCGCAAACGCGAGTATCGCTCACCGTGGCAATATCGCTATCGAGGTTAGGCCAAAGCACCAAATTCACGCTGATCGCGTTTTCGATTACAATGTCCAGCCCTGTCGATATGGCGAGGCGATGAACTGATTAGCCTCATCGCAGTTGGTAAACCGCATATTTTCGCCGTCCCATTCGAGCTTTTGCCCAAGCATCTTGGTCGCAATAATGCCCAACTGGGCGATCTCGGTCAACGGCCCGCCGTAATCGAAATTCGATCCCGCTTGCTTTTTGTTTTTGATCGCCTCGAGCCAGTCTTGATGGTGCCCTTTCACCCGGGGCAGCGTTTGGGACGGCTGTTTGTAGGCTTTCATCTTTGCCTCCGGGATGATTCTTACTCCGCCGGCGCCGTGCGAGCCATAGGTTATCGTACCTTTATCCCCGTAGACCACCGCGCCGGTGGTAGGCGGCTTTCGGTCGGGCTCCAGGTCACTCGGACGCGGAGGCTTCTCCACGCCGTCGTACCATACAAGCTTCACAGGTCCCCGACTGCCGCGTGCAGGGAACTCGTACTCGACTATCGTGCCTGCCGGAAACGTGTCGGCGTGCTCTTTCGGATCATATCCTTTGGCCTGGGCCTGAACGGTTTTAGGGGATCCCAGGTCCAGCGCCCAGAATACCGGGTCGACAACGTGGCATACCCAATCGCCTATTGTGCCGGAGCCGAACGGCATCCACGCTCTCCAACTGCCGGGTAGATACATTGGATGGTAAGGCCGATACTGAGCCGGCCCCAGCCAAAGGTCCCAGTCCAGCTCGGGCGGGACTTCGTGCTTTTCTTTGAGCCTGGATAACTGGTCGATCCTACAATGAACCGCGCCGCAGCAGGCGTGTATTTCGTGGATCTTGCCGATGGCGCCATCCCGGATCCATTCGCAGAAAAGACGTATAGTGTCAAACGAATGTCCCTGATTGCCCAGTTGCGTCACCACCTTATGCTCGCGTGCGGCCTTAGCCAGCGCACGAATCTCA
>Ga0315285_10001358_pt1 | contig 25716 bp, 21 predicted proteins | sample YL17G09_36_MG_FD_203698 | JGI IMG/M metagenome (GOLD analysis project Ga0315285, IMG submission 203698) | Sediment microbial communities from Yellowstone Lake, YNP, Wyoming, USA - YL17G09_36 | ecosystem: Environmental > Aquatic > Freshwater > Lake > Sediment | place: USA: Wyoming | collected... | reverse complement strand
ATTAGGGATAAAATCGCTGCCAGAAGATTTGTTGGAGGCGATCAAGGTTACTGAAGAAAGTAAATTAGTCAAAGACTGTCTGGGAGAAAAGGTCTTTGAATATTTTATCCGCAACAAGAAAATGGAATGGGATGAATACAAAGCCCAGGTTACGCAATACGAGATAGATAAGTACTTACCTATCCTCTAATGGCTAAGAAGAAGCAAGGTTATCAACTCTACATCAAACAGATTGAGGCGCTCTCCAAAATCGCAAACCTGATTACCTCTGGTTTGTATCTTGAGGAGCTCCTGCGTCTCGTGGTGCAGGTGACCGCTGAGATAATGAATTCAAAGATCTCCTCTCTTATGCTGCTTGATCCGGAAAAGAGAGAACTCGTAGTGCGGGCAACACAATCTATTTCTGAGGCCTACAATAAAAAACCCAATCTTAAGTTAGGGGAGGGGATAGCTGGTCAGGTTGCGCAGCAGAATAAACCTATCTGTGTTCTGGATGTAAGGAAAGATGGACGCTACATAAATACGGGTCTGGCTAAAAAAGAAGGCCTTGTCTCTCTGGCAAGCGTGCCGCTGGCAGTAAAGGGGCGGGTGATCGGCGTATTGAATTGTTACACTTCCAAGAAACATGTGTTCAGCAAACACGAACTTGATCTTTTGACTGCTTTAGCCAATCAGGCAGCCATTGCTATAGAAAATGCAGAACTGGATTTGCGGGCGCGTTCTGCAGAAGAGGCGCTTACTACCCGCAAGCTCATTGAGCGGGCAAAGGAAATCCTGGCGCAAGAGGCAAATATCCTTCCTTCCGAGGCGTATCGCCTGATCCAAAAACAGAGCATGAACTCTCGCAAATCCATGCGCGAAATCGCCGAAGCCATAATTTTAGCCAAAGATATTAAGGCAAAAAAATAACAGAAAATTCTACGCAGGAAAATGAAAAAAGATATTCTTAGAGCATTGCCTGCATTGGTTCTTGTATTGACGGCATTTTTGAATTCTAATGCAGAAGGAGGGCTTATGAAGATAACTAGTCCTGAATTCCAGCACAATGGTTTTATCCCCAGTAAGTTTACTTGCGAGGGCCAGGATGTAAATCCTGCGCTCCTCATTGATGGAGTGCCTCAAGGGACAAAGAGCCTGGCTCTTATCATGGATGACCCGGATGCTCCGATGGGAACCTGGGTGCATTGGGTAGTTTTTAATATGCCTGTTACTGCGCGCATTGAGGAAGATAGCATCCCCGGCACTCAAGGAATGAATACCGCCAGAAAATTGGAATTCCATGGACCCTGTCCGCCCTCAGGCACCCACCGTTACTTCTTCAAAATTTATGCCTTGGATGAGATGCTTAATTCAAAAGAAGGGATTTCCAAGGGGGCATTGGAAAAGGCGATGCAGGGCCATATTCTGGATAAGGCAGAATTAACCGGATTATACAAAAGAGGGCAGTAAGTTAGGGGGAAGAAATGTTCAGAGAGAAGATTAAGGTATTTGACTGCACTATCAGAGACGGCGGGTTAGTCAACAATCACGATTTTGACGACAGGTTTGTACGGGAAGTTTACAAGGCCCTCTCAGCCGCAGGCGTAGATTATATGGAGTTTGGTTATAAAAATTCAAAAAAACTCTTTTCGCCAAAGGATTTCGGCAAATGGAAATTCTGCGATGATGATGATATTAAAAAAGTCATTGACGGGATTACCTCCAAGACAAAGATTTCCTGCATGGTGGATGTGGACCGCGTAGATATCGAGGATGTCGTGCCCAAAAAGAAAAGCCCCGTGGATATGATCAGGGTCGCTTCATACGTCAAGGATATCGACAAGGCGATATTCCTGGTGAACCACTTTGCGCAAAAAGAGTACGAAACCACGGTAAATATCATGGCGATTTCCCGCGCCTTGGATAATGAATTGACTGAGGCCCTGCATCAGCTGGAAGAGGAGTGCAAAGCTAACGTTATCTATATCGTGGACAGTTTCGGCGCCCTCTACCAGGAGACAATCGAATACCTGGTAAAGAAATTTAAAAGTATCTTAAAAACAAAAGAAATCGGAATGCACGCACATAATAACCAGCAGCTTGCCTTTGGCAACACCATTGAGGCGATAATCCACAATGCCAATTACCTGGACGCCACTGTTTATGGCCTGGGCAGGGGCGCTGGCAACTGCCCCTTAGAACTTTTAATCGGATTCTTGAAGAATCCCAAATTCGATATCCGGCCTATCCTGGATTTAATCTCCAAGGAATTTGTACCCTTGAGAGAAAAAATTGAGTGGGGTTATATTATTCCTTATGCCATTACAGGGATTTTGGATGAACATCCCAAGGCAGCTATTGCGCTGCGCAACAGCGAAAAGAAGGAAAATTACCGCGAATTCTACGAAAGCCTGGTAGGAGAAGATTTAGATTAGATGGATGTAAAGAAATTTAAAGAACTGCCTCTTCTTGGTATCTTGCGCGGCATAGAACAAGATTCGTTGGAGCCTTTGATAGAGACAGTTATCTCAAGCGGCCTAGAGACCATAGAGATAACCATGAATACAAAAGAGGCGCCGCGTCTGATTCGGAAAGCAGCCAGGTTAGCCAATAAGCGTCTTACCATAGGCGCTGGCACAGTGCTGGATACGCAGTCATTGAGAGCAGCCCTTGATGAGGGCGCAACCTTTATTGTCATGCCGGTTCTGGTGCCTGATATCGCTAAATATTGCGTAAAATTCAAAATCCCCTTTTTCCCCGGAGCATTAACTCCGCAGGAGATATTTAATGCCTGGAATTCCGGCGCAGCCATGGTCAAGGTTTTTCCGGCAGGATTCTTCGGCCCGGCTTATTTTAAGGAAATAAAGGGCCCGTTCAATGATATAGAGCTCTTGGCTTGTGGTGGAGTTACCCCGCAAAATTTGAAAGAATATTTTGCCTGCGGGGCAAGCGCCATCGCCTTTGGCGCCAGCGTCTTCAAAAAAGAGTGGCTGGCAAAGAAAGATTTTGATAGCATAAAAGCAGAAATAAAAAAATTTATTCTCAAGTTCCGGTCTTTAAGCAGGGAGGCGATATGATAAGGAAAATAATCATTTACGCTCTAATTATACTGGCTGGAATCTGGTTTTATAGAAAATATATGGCTGCTACTCTTGAGTCATTCTTCCAAGAAAAGAGTGGTAAGGTTGATTTTATGGGAATTACTGCTCCTACCTTGGAAAAGGTAATGCCAACCAAAGGGGATTCACAATGATTGCGCGCTCCATTCAACTTTAGCTTAAAACGTTTTTCTTGACAAGGTAACTTGCTGTGGTAAACTTGTGCTACAATTTAACAGAGGACAAAGGCGTCCTTTCTTTATTGTTTATCTCTAACATAAAGAAGGGGCGCTATTTTTGTTTCTAGTAGAAGATGAAAATATTAGCGAAAAAAGTCTTAAGCAATGTCCAGGATACGCAAGTCACCCAGATTGAAGTTCTGGCCCCAGATATCTGCCGCAAGGCTCTTGCCGGACAGTTTGTAGCGCTGATGGTGGCTGAAGAAGGGGAAAGGATTCCCCTGACTATTGTGGATCGGGACTTAAGCAAGGGTTCCATTACCTTGATTTTTCAGGAAGTAGGTTTAACCACTAAGCTTTTGGGCAGGTTGAATGCCGGGGATTCTTTATACGCTATTGTAGGCCCTCTTGGCCATGCTACAGAAATAAAAAATTTTGGGAAAATTATTTTAGTGGGCGGCGGAGTGGGGATCGCCGAGATTTACCCTGTGACCAGAGCATTTAAAGAAGCAGGAAACCATATCGCTACTATATTGGGGGCAAGGACCAAAGAATTACTCTTCTTGGAAGAGCAGTTAAAGAAGGTTTCGGATGAATTCTACGTCACCACAGATGACGGCTCTTACGGGAAGAAAGGCTTCACTACCGATGTGCTCAATGAGCTTCTTAAGAAGGATAAATACGCTTTAGTGTATGCAGTGGGCCCGATTCCCATGATGAGAAGGGTTTCTGAGCTCACCAAAGATTCTGGGGTAAAAACAATAGTATCATTGAATGCTCTTATGGTGGATGCCACTGGAATGTGCGGCTGCTGCAGGGTGAGTGTGGCCGGAGAAACAAAATTTAGCTGCGTAGATGGCCCTGAATTTGAAGGCCATGACGTGGACTGGGTAGAGCTTACCAAGAGAAACGCCATTTATCTGGAACAGGAAAAACATATCTGCAAACTTAAATTATCATAGCTAGAAATGAAAAAAGAAGCGGTAAAAGCAAGAGAAGTAGAGGCCTTAAAAAGGGTAAATAATTTTGCTGAGGTTGTGGCTGGCTACAATGAAGAAGAGGCATTGACAGAGGCCAGCCGCTGTTTACAGTGCAAAAATCCTACGTGTATTGACGGTTGCCCCGTAGGAATAGATATAAAGAAATTTATTTACGAGATTTCCCAGAAGGATTACAAGGCCGCATATTTTACTCTCCGCGAAAAGAACGATTTTCCTTCTATCTGCGGGAGGGTGTGTCCTGCAGAGTATCAATGCCGCAAGACCTGCGTCCTGACCAAGAAGACAGAGCCCTTTGCCGCACCCAATGCAATTAATGTGCATTTTCTGGAGAGGTTTGTCGGCGACTTTGGAATAAAGCACAATCTTGAAATACCTTATGAGAAGGAGAGCAAGATTTCTAGATTTAAAGTAGCGATAGTCGGTTCCGGCCCTGCTGGTCTGTGTTGTGCCGGAGAACTGGCTAGAGCTGGAGTCAGGGTAGTGGTCTTTGAGAGCCTGCATAAAACAGGAGGCGTTTTGCGTTACGGGATTCCTCCTTTCAGGCTGCCCAGAGATATCCTGGATTATGAAATAAATTATTTAAAGAAACTGGGTGTGGAAATAAAGCCCAACTATGTAATTGGAAAAGTTAAGACCCTGGATGAGCTTTTTAAAGAAGGGTTTTCAGCAATATTTTTGGGTTTAGGTGCTGGAATCCCCTCTTTCTTAGGCATTCCGGGTGAGAATCTCTGCAGTGTTTATTCTGCCAATGAATTCCTGACCCGCGTTAACTTAATGTCTGCATTTAAATTTCCTGAAGCGCATACTCCTGTAAATATAGGTAAGCACGTCATTGTAATCGGTGGAGGAAATACAGCGATGGATGCGGCTAGATGTGCTTTTAGATTGCAGAAAATCAAGGGAATCGCGCCTGACACCAGCATAGTTTACCGCCGCACAGAGGTAGAAATGCCGGCACGCAGGCTGGAAATTGAGCATGCCAAGGAAGAAGGAGTAAAGTTTAAGCTTTTAGTTAAGCCAGAGGAATTTACTGGGGATGAATTTGGTTTTGTGCGCAAAATGCGCTGTCTGCAGTGTGAATTAGGTGAGCCGGATGAGTCAGGAAGAAGGAAGCCTGTGCCGATTAAAGGCAGTGATTTTGAAATGGATTGCGATATAGCGATTATTGCCATCGGCCTAAAGGCGAATCAGATTTTAACTAAAGTGACACCAGAGTTAAAAGTAGATAAGTATGCGGATGTGGTGGTGAATCCTGAAACTATGGAAACTTCCATTCCGAGAGTTTTTGCGGGAGGAGATATTGTAGGAGGTGAGGGGACAGTAATTGAAGCAATGGGAATGAGCAAGAAGGCATCCCAGGCGATTATTGAGTATCTTTCAAAAAAATAGTGAACAGACCTGCTCCAATTCGCTCTGCGTGAGAGTCGAATCGAGAGACAAAGTCAGTCAAAGGAGGAGAAGATGTCAAAGAAAATTGAAGATTTTATGCAGAAGGTGATTGAAAAGAATCCCGGAGAGGCGGAATTCCATCAGGCGGTGCGCGAGGTAGTGGAATCCTTAGCCCCCTTCATCGAGAAAAATCCTATCTATGAGGAGGCTAAAATCTTAGAGAGGATGGTGGAGCCGGAAAGGGTGATTATGTTTCGTGTTCCCTGGATGGATGATAAAGGAGAGGTTCAGGTCAACAGGGGCTTTCGCATCGAAATGAGCAGCGCCATCGGTCCATACAAAGGGGGCTTGCGTTTTCACCCGACTGTCAACTTAGGGATTTTGAAGTTTTTGGCTTTTGAGCAGGTGTTTAAGAACAGCCTGACCACTCTTCCCATGGGCGGCGGAAAAGGCGGCTCTGATTTTGACCCCAAAGGCAAATCTGATAACGAAGTAATGAAGTTTTGTCAGAGCTTTATGACAGAGCTATTCAGGCACATTGGTCCGGATACAGACGTTCCTGCAGGAGATATCGGTGTAGGCGGACGCGAAATCGGCTACTTGTACGGACAGTACAAGAGACTGCGCAATGAATTTACCGGGGTTCTGACTGGCAAAGGCCTGAATTGGGGCGGCAGCCTTATCAGGCCCGAGGCTACAGGCTATGGCTGTGTCTATTTTGTGCAGGAAATGCTCAAAACCCGGGGAGAGACCCTTAAAGGCAAAGTCTGCGCTGTATCTGGTTCTGGTAATGTTGCACAATATACCGTGGAGAAGCTTCATCAGCTGGACGCAAAAATAGTGACATTATCTGACTCCAATGGGTTTATCTACGATGAAGGAGGGATTGACAAGAAGGAATTGGCATGCGTCATGGATCTCAAAAACGTCAAGCGCGGACGCATCAAGGAATGCGCCAAAGAGTTTAAATGCACGTATTTTGAGAATAAAAAACCCTGGGGCGTGAAATGCGATATCGCTTTCCCGAGCGCCACCCAAAATGAGATTGATGGGGATGACGCTAAGTTGTTGGTGAAAAACGGCTGCATAGCCATCGGCGAGGGGGCAAATATGCCTACCACTCCTGAAGGAGCGGAAGTGTTCCAGAAGGCAAAGATCCTTTATGCGCCAGGCAAGGCAGCTAATGCCGGAGGCGTTGCCACTTCAGGACTGGAAATGTCCCAGAACAGCATGCGCATGTCCTGGAGCCGGGAAGAGGTTGATGAAAAACTGCACAACATCATGATTGCCATTCACGAGCAATGCGTCAAGTACGGCAAAGAAGGCAACTACATTGACTATGTAAAGGGCGCAAATATCGCCGGATTTGTGAAAGTTGCGGATGCCATGCTTGCTCAAGGATTAGTGTAAAGGCTATTTTCTGCCTGTTTAAAAAAAAGGATTGACAACACTGAAATAATATGTTAATCTTTTGTTGATACTTGAGCACAAGGTTTGTGCTCAGGGGAAAGAAGCAAAGAAGCGTTCTTAGAAAAGAACGCTTTTTTTGTTTTCAAGTACCTTAAATTTCGGCGTGCGAAATCTGGATAAAGGCGTCCTTACTTTAGTAGCAAAGTTTGCTGCTTAAAGAAAGGGCGTTTTTTGTTTTGGAGAACAATGGCGTTCTATGCCTCAAAAAGAGGCGTGGAGCGCTTTTTTTGTTTGGCAAGGTGAATTAATATGACTTTTGAGGAACAGGTAAAAGCATTATCCAAAATTAGCAAGGCTATAACCTCGGAATTATATTTGGAGGATCTTCTGCGACTTATTGTTACTGTTACCGCCGAATTATTGGGCTCAAATATCTGTTCTCTGATGCTGATTGATGAAAAGACCGATGAGTTGGTGGTGCGGGCTACGCAGAGTATCAGCGAAGAATATAATAAGAAGCCGCCTTTAAAAATTGGAGAGGGTATTGCCGGGAAAGTGGCTAAGGAGAATAAACCAATCGTGGTAAAGGATGTGACAAAGGAAAAGGAGTATAAACACAAGGATATTGCCAAAAAGGAAGGCTTAAGATCTTTGTTGTGCGTGCCCATGGCGGTCAAGGGTAAGGTTATTGGAGTAATTAATTGTTATACCTCCAAGCCGCACGATTTTAGCGAAACCGAGATTGATGTTCTGACCACAATCGCTAATCAGGCGGCAGTGGCGATTGAGAATACGGAATTAATGGTAAAGAGCAAGGTCATTCAGGAGGAATTGGAGACCCGTAAAAGAATTGAGCGCGCCAAGGGAATATTGATGCGCGATGAAGGCTTAACTGAAGAGCAGGCATATTTAAAGATACGTAAATACAGCATGGATAACCGCAAGACCATGCGTGAAGTAGCAGAGGCGATTATTCTTGCGGCGGATATGAAGCATTTGACAGGGGCTAAGTAGCCCAATTGCTCATAGGCTTAAAGTCGGCCTTAATCCCATGGGGGGATTAAGTCAGAAATGATGAGCAAAGTAAAGGAGGAGGGAAGGAATGAATCTGCAAAGGCCAAACGCAAATGATGCGACCGGGACGTTTAACCGTTCCAAAAATGTGGTGCCGGGTTCAGGTATCTGTTCCCGTTGTGTTGATGGATGCAGGGGAAACTGCGAGATATTTAAGGCAACTTTCCGGAGCCGCGAAGTAATTTATCCCGGTAAATTCGGAGAGATCACTGCCGGAGCTGACAAGGATTATCCAGTGGATTATTCTCATTTAAACATTCAAGGATATGCCTTGGGAGCAAAGGGCCTGCCTGGTGAGGCTCAAGGCAATCCTGATAACACAAAGTTTCCGGATGTGGACACAGAGACAGAGTATGGATGGAGCTCCAAGGTAAAAATGAAGGTTCCTATTTTTACCGGAGCATTGGGTTCAACAGAGGTGGCCAGGAAAAACTGGGAGCATTTTGCAATCGGGGCTGCGATATCCGGGATTACGCTGGTTTGTGGAGAGAACGTCTGTGGCATTGATCCGGAACTCGAGCTGGATTCAAAAGGCAAAATCAAAAGTGCTCCGGATATGGACCGGCGCGTTGCAATTTATAAAAGGTTCCATGAAGGCTTTGGCGAAATACTGGTGCAGATGAATGTTGAAGATACGCGTTTAGGCGTTGCTGAATACGTAAGGAAAAAACATCATCTGGAGACCATAGAATTGAAATGGGGCCAGGGCGCTAAATGCATAGGTGGAGAAATAAAGGTAAGAACCTTGGAAAGGGCCCTTGAGCTGCAAAAACGCGGCTATATCGTTACTCCTGATCCGTCCTTGCACGCAATTCAAGAGGCCTTTAAAGATGGCGCGATTAAAGAGTTTGAGCGCCATTCCCGCTTGGGTTTTGTTTCTGAAGAGGGGTTTTTAGCCGAGGTTAAGCGGCTAAGAGATTTAGGTTTTAAACGTATTACGCTCAAAACCGGCGCTTATTCCATGAGAGAACTTGCTATGGCGCTGAAATATTCGTCTTTAGCCAAGATTGATTTGCTAACAATTGACGGCGCTCCGGGAGGAACAGGGATGAGCCCTTGGAGGATGATGGAGGAGTGGGGAATACCTACTTTCTATTTAGAGGCGCTTACTTATGAATTCTGCCAAAAGCTAGCCAAAAAAGGGATGCGCCTTCCTGATATTGCCATTGCCGGCGGTTTTTCCACTGAGGACCATATTTTTAAGGTGATTGCAATGGCTGCTCCATTTGTAAAAGCAGTATGCATGGGTAGGGCCCTGATGATACCGGGCATGGTAGGCAAAAACATCGCCACCTGGATTAAGGAAGGCAATCTCCCGCCCACGGTATCTGATTTCGGAAAAACAGAAAAAGAGATTTTTGTCTGTTATGAGGAGCTGGTTGACAAGTATGGCAAGGATATGAAAGATATCACGCTTGGCGCTATAGGAGTCTATTCTTTCGCCCAGAAGATTAAAGTCGGGCTGCAGCAGCTGATGGCAGGCAGCAGAAACTTTAGGCTTAGCACAATCTCCCGCAATGACCTTATGGCCCTGACAGAAGAAGCCGCGAAAGTATCAGGCATTCCTTATGTGATGGATGCTTATCGCAAAGAGGCAGAGGCGATTCTGGATGGAAAAATGAGTGTAAAAGAAGAAAGTGCTTCTAGCCACAGAAAAGTGGCGGTAGGGAGGTGACCTATGCAAGGCAAAGGATTGTGTAGTTCATGCGTCAAAGACAAAGATTGTATTTTCTCCGGCAAGTCGCCTGTGTGGGAATGCGAAGAGCATAGTTTTGGCAAGGCCAAGGCAGGCATATTGCAGGGCAAAGAAGTAAAATACGAAGCAGTGTCAAAGGTTCAAGATTCAGAGGACCAGGAATAAGCTGTAACAAAGACATCGGAGTCTCGAAGTAAGGCATCTGGGAAGATAATTTTTAGCGGACTAAGGCGTCCTTTATCCAATATTCAAAATATCCAAAGTCGGGTAAAGGGCGCCTTTTTATTTTACAGAGAGGAGAATTACGATGAACTCCGGTGATATAGCTTGGGTTTTGATTTCTAGCGCATTGGTATTGCTGATGACTCCGGGTTTGGCATTTTTCTACGGAGGGATGGTCAGAAAAAAGAATATGCTGAGCATTCTTATGCAGTGTTTCATTATTATGTGCGTTTTAAGCATCCAGTGGGTGCTTTTTGGTTACAGCCTTTCTTTTGCGCCAGCAAAAGGCTTCTGGGGAGGGTTCGGTTGGCTTGGTTTAAACGGAGTGGGTTTTGAGCCTTACGTGGATTACGCGAAGACAATCCCGCATCAGGCATTTATGATTTTTCAGGCAATGTTCGCGATTATTACTCCGGCCCTGATCATTGGCGCGTTTGCCGAGAGGATGAAGTTTGGCGCGTTTTTGCTTTTTACCATACTCTGGGCGACATTTGTATATGACCCCCTCTGCCACTGGGTCTGGGGCATGGGAGGATGGCTAAGGAATTTAGGAGTGCTGGATTTTGCCGGCGGGACAGTGGTACACATTAATGCCGGGATCGCCGCTTTGGTCACGGCTTTAGTCATCGGCAGAAGGAAGAATTTAGATCATAATATCCCGTCGCCGCACAACCTTCCTTTTGTAGTCTTGGGAACTGGCCTGCTTTGGTTTGGCTGGTTTGGGTTCAATGCGGGAAGCGCTTTGGCTGCCAATGGGTTAGCGGTTAATGCTTTTATTGTGACTAATACTGCTGCGGCAGCTGCCGGCCTTAGTTGGGCTTTTATAGAATGGATGCGTAACGGCAAGCCGACGATCTTTGGCACTGCTAGCGGCGCTGTAGCCGGTTTAGTTGCAATTACTCCGGCCGCGGGTTTCGTGAGCGTTATTCCCGCTATTATCATCGGCTTGTTAGTGAGCGTGTTTTGTTTTACTGCTGTTGCCATCATTAAGCCAAAGTTAGGTTATGATGATTCTTTGGATGCCTTTGGCGTCCATTGTGTAGGCGGGATCTGGGGGGCTTTGGCAACCGGGCTGTTTGCGTCAAAAGCAGTAAATGCTGCCGGCGCAGACGGATTATTCTTTGGCAATCCAAAGCAATTTCTTGTGCAGCTTTTCGCAGTTTTAGTGACTTTAGTTTATACCTTTACTGTTACCTTTATTATTTATAAGCTTGTAGATTTAATTATCGGTGTGAGGGTAGGCGAGAAGGAAGAGCTGATGGGGCTTGACTTGACACAGCACCATGAGAGAGCGTATACGGTATTAGAGTAGATAGTAGATAGTAGGTAGGGATAAAAGACGGAGGCGAAAATGAAATTAGTGATAGCCATAATTCAGCCTTATAAATTGGAGGAAGTAAAAGAAGAGCTTTATAAGGCAGAAGTAAATCTCATTACAGTAAGCGAGGTCCTGGGCCACGGCCGCCAAAAGGGGATTACCGAGGTCTACCGAGGAGCAAAGGAGACAGGGAATCTTTTAAAAAAGTTGCGGCTGGAAATTGCCGTAAATGAAAATTTTGTCGAGCCGACGATTAAAGCGATTATTAAGGGTGCTAAAACCGGAGAAACCGGAGACGGCAAGATATTTATCCTGGATTTGCCGCAATGCATAAGAATCAGAACTGGCGAGAGAGGGGGTGTGGCTATTGGGTAAATCAAAAATCAAATATCAAAGATCAAAAATGGCACTCGGCGCTAATAGGAATTGCGCCGGTGTTGTGTCTGTACACAAGGAGGACAAAATGATAAAGAGGACAAAAGAGGATATTTTAAAGCTGGTAAAGGACAAAGACGTGAAGTTTATCAGGTTGTGGTTTACCGATGTATTAGGACAGGTAAAAAGTTTTGCCATCACTGACAATGAATTAAAGGGCGCTTTAGAAAGAGGTATGGGTTTTGACGGTTCATCCATTACCGGTTATCAGGATATTGAGGAATCAGATATGATTGCTGTGCCTGATCCGGATACCTTTACGCTGGTTCCCTGGAGGCCGAAAGAAAAGGCAGTGGCCAGGATGATTTGCAACATATTAAATCCTGACAAGACGCCTTACGAGGGAGACCCGCGCTATGTTTTAAAGAAAGCCCTCCAGCGGGCAAAAGAAATGGGATTTGACCATTATTATGTCGGGCCGGAGCTTGAATATTTTTATTTTAAAAGCGATCAGGCTACAGAAATACTGGATAAGGGAGGTTATTTTGATCTGACTACCCTGGATGTAGCCAGCGATTTAAGGCGCGAGACAATTTTGGCCCTGGAGCAGATGGGTGTACAGGTGGAATACTCCCATCATGAAGTTGCGCCTTCACAGCATGAGGTGGATATGTGCTATAAGGACGCGTTACAGATGGCAGATAGCGTCATTACCTATAGGGTAGCAGTCAAAGAAATTGCCAGCAAATTTGGCGTGTATGCCACCTTTATGCCTAAACCCATGTTCGGCCAGAATGGTTCTGGGATGCATACGCATCAATCGCTATTTAAGGGCGATAAGAATGCATTTTTTGATGCCAAAGCCAAAGACAATCTTTCTGAAGTTGCGCGTCACTATATTGCCGGGCTGCTAAAACATGCAAAGGAGATTTCTTTAATCTTTGCCCAGACGGTAAATTCTTATAAGAGGCTGGTTCCGGGTTATGAGGCTCCGGTGTATGTTGCCTGGAGCCGCAGAAACCGAAGTGCGCTGATCAGGGTGCCGTATTATCATCCTGGACAGGAAAAGGCGACGCGCTGTGAATTCAGGGCTTGTGATCCATCATGTAACCCTTACCTTACTTTTGCAGCGATGCTGCATGCAGGCCTTGAAGGAATTGAGAAAAAATATAAAGTGCCGGCTCCGATGGAGAAAAATCTCTATCATCTGACAGACGCAGAGAAAAAGGAAAAAGGAATAGAGACCCTGCCGGACAGCCTTGGAAGTGCAATAGCCATTGCAGAAGAGAGCGCGCTGGTGAAAAAGATTCTTGGAGATCACATATTCCCCAGATTTATTGAGATTAAAAAGAAGGAGTGGGATGATTACCGCATCCAGGTATCTGAATATGAGTTAAATAAGTATCTTCCGATATATTGAAGCCGGTTAAATCGCCGAAATAAGAGATGAATTTTAAACACTATCCTAGAAAACAGGGTTTATATGATCCTGCTTTTGAACATGATTCCTGCGGGGTGGGATTTGTCTGTGATATAAAGGGGAGAAAATCAAACCAGATTATTCGTCAGGGCCTTGAAGTTTTACGCAGGCTTTCCCACCGCGGCGCAACCGGAGCAGACCCGAAAACCGGAGACGGAGCAGGAATATTAATCCAGATCCCGCATGCTTTTTTTACGAAGGTATGCGCGCAGGAAGGGATTAGTTTGCCTGCTGAAGGCGAATATGGTACAGGATTAGTGTTTTTGCCTCAGGACAAACAGGAGCGCCAGTACTGCAAAAAAATATTTGAAAAGTTTGCTAAAGAAGAAGGCCAAGTTTTTCTTGGGTGGCGCAGGGTTCCGGTCGATGATTCTGATATAGGAAAGACCGCCAGAGAAACCCAGCCGGTTATTGAACAGCCTTTTATTGCCAAAAACAAAAAAATTAAGGATGAGCTTGATTTTGAAAGAAAGCTCTATTGTATCAGGAAGCACATTGAGAATTTTGTCCGTGCCTCAGGCCTGAAGCAGAAGCAGTTTTTTTATATCACCAACCTCTCCAGCCGCACATTTTCCTATAAGGGGCTCTTAATGCCCCAGCAGCTGGATAAATTCTTCCTTGACCTGAAAGATGAAACTTTGGAGAGTGCCTTGTGTTTGGTCCATTCACGTTATAGCACCAATACCTTTCCGACATGGGATTTGTCGCAGCCATTCAGATTCCTGGCGCATAACGGAGAGATTAATACCTTACGAGGAAATATCAATTGGATGCGGGCAAGAGAAGGTCTGTTAAAAAGCGATTTATTCGGGAAAGATTTAAAGAAGATTCTTCCTGTGATTGTTCCCGGCGGAAGCGATTCCGCAACCTTAGATAATGTTTTTGAACTTCTGGTCCTTGCCGGAAGGCCGCTTGCCCAGACAATGATGATGCTCATCCCATCTGCCTGGGAAGAGAATGATTTTATGGATGAGAAATTAAAGGCGTTCTATAAGTATCAGGCCTGTCTTACGGAACCCTGGGACGGCCCGGCGGCAATTGTTTTTACTGATGGCAATCGAGTTGGCGCGGTTTTGGACAGAAACGGCCTGCGCCCTTGCCGCTACATTGTAACCAAAAAAGATTTTTTGGTTATGGCCTCGGAAGTAGGAGTTCTGGATATCGAACCAGCCGACATCCTTTGTTCGGGAAGGCTTGAGCCGGGAAAGATTTTCTTTATTGATACTGAACAGGGTCGTATCATTGAGGATGAAAAAATTAAAAAAATTGTTTCCCGAATGCAGCCTTATGATGAGTGGCTTAAGGGAAATACGGTTGAACTCGACGATTTAAAAGTCGCAAAGGCACGGGAAACCGAAGAAGATACTTTAACTGTATTAAAAGCATTCGGATATACCCGCGAAGATTTAAAAGTAATCATTAAGCCCATGATAGAGAATATGCAGGAGCCAGTGGGTTCCATGGGTAATGATACTCCCCACGCAGTATTGTCTTATAGGCCTCAGCCTTTGTTTAATTACTTTAAACAGCTATTTGCACAGGTTACCAATCCGGCAATTGACCCTATCCGCGAAGAATTAGTGATGAGTTTGGTGACCTATCTTGGTCCTGAAAAGAATATCCTAGAGGAATCGCCCAGACATTGCCACAAGCTGCTGGTAAAGAGGCCGATTCTTACAAATGAAGAATTGGAAAAAATCCGCAATATAAAAGTGAATAAATTTAAAAGCAAGACTATTTCTTTATTGTTTAAGGCCTCTGGAAGAGATGCCTTCAAGAGGAGCTTAGAAAGGATTTGCAAGGATGCAACAGTAGCTATAAAAGAAGGCTATACGTTTATCATCTTAAGCGACCGCGGCGTAAATAAAGAAAATGCCAGCATCCCCAGCCTTTTGGCAGTTTCCGCAGTGCATCATTACTTGGTGGAGAAGGCACTGCGCACGCAAATCGGCATAGTTTTGGAGAGCGCTGAACCCAGAGAGGTGCACCACTTTGCTTTGCTCTTCGGTTTTGGCGCTGATTGCGTTAATCCTTATCTTGCGCTGGAAGCAGTTAAATACATAGCTTGCGAGGATGAACTGAATTTAAAGCCAGAGTACGCAATCTTACGCTATATCAAGGCTGTAGATAAAGGGATTTTAAAAATTCTCTCAAAAATGGGTATTTCTACTCTGCAGAGTTATCGCGGCGCGCACATATTTGAGGCGGTAGGCCTAAATCAAGAGGTTATTGACAGATATTTCTGCGGGACTGTTTCCAGAATCGGCGGCGCAGGCCTGGATACGATCGCGCAAGAAACATTATTGCGGCATAAAGAGGCGTTCTCTGGATTTGAGACTTCGTATTTGGAAACAGGAGGAGCCTTCCAATGGAAGAAAGACGGAGAATTTCACCTCTGGAATCCGGAAACCATTGCCTCCTTGCAGGATGCGGCCAGAGACAATGATGCAGAAAAATACCGGCAATTTGCGCAGTTAGTTAATGACCAATCAAAAAATCCTACGACATTACGAGGGTTGCTTAAATTTAAGAAAGCAAAACCGATTCCTATTGAAGAGGTTGAGCCGGCTGAATCAATATTTAAACGCTTTGCCACGGGTGCCATGAGTTTTGGTTCAATCAGCAAGGCGACCCACGAGATGATTGCTATTGCCATGAATAGATTGAAAGGTAAATCCAATACCGGTGAGGGGGGAGAAGATCCTGAGCGTTTTAATCCTTTAGCTAACGGTGATTCTAGAAGGAGCGCCATCAAACAAGTTGCCTCGGGTCGTTTTGGCGTGACCACCAATTATCTGGTGAATGCCGACGAATTGCAGATTAAGATTGCCCAAGGCGCTAAGCCGGGAGAGGGGGGACAGCTTCCCGGACACAAAGTCAGTGCCATTATCGCAAAAACCCGTTATACAACTCCAGGAGTGACTTTAATCTCTCCTCCGCCGCACCATGATATTTATTCCATCGAGGATCTGGCGCAGCTGATCTTTGATTTGAAAAATGTAAATCCGGCTGCGCGCATCAGCGTAAAATTAGTTTCTGAAGTCGGCGTAGGAACTGTGGCTGCTGGAGTGGCCAAAGGCCATGCGGATATGATCCTGATTTCAGGTGGTGACGGAGGAACCGGTGCCTCACCATTGAGCTCGATAAAGCATGCAGGGCTTCCCTGGGAATTGGGTTTAGCTGAGACGCACCAGACACTGGTTTTAAATGATTTAAGGAGCAGGGTGCGGCTTCAGACAGACGGCCAGATGCGTACCGGACGCGATGTAGCCATTGCCTGTCTTTTAGGAGCAGAGGAATTTGGTTTTTGCACTGCAGTTTTGATTACTTTGGGCTGCGTGATGCTGCGGCATTGTCATTTAAATAATTGTTCAGTCGGGATAGCAACTCAGGATGAAATCTTAGAGAAAAGATTCCAGGGTAATCCCGAATATATCATCAATTATTTTCGTTTCGTCGCAGAGGAACTGCGTCAGATTATGAGCAGCCTGGGTCTTGCCAGTATTGATGAAATGGTTGGAAGGACAGACCTGCTGGAGCTAAACAGCGATATTTTACCTTGGAAGGCAAAAAATATTGATTTTTCAAAGGTTCTCTATAAGCCTGAAGTTTCAGGCGCGGTAAAGACGCATTGCACTGTAAAACAAAATCACCAGCTACACAAAGTTTTAGATTTAAAACTGATTGAATTAGCAGGCCCTGCATTAGAAGATAGAGCGCCAGTAAGGGCTGAATTAGAAATAAGTAATGCCGATAGGGCCACAGGTGCAATGTTAAGCGGTGAGGTTTGTAAGGTTTTTGGAGAAGAGGGGCTTAGCAATGATACGATTCACTTTAAGTTTAAGGGAGTGGCCGGCCAGAGTTTCGGGGCGTGGCTTGCCAAAGGTATTACCTTTGAGCTGGAGGGTCTTAGCAACGATTATATAGGTAAGGGTGTTTCCGGAGCAAAGTTTATTGTCTATCCTGACAGGGGCTCAAACTATAATGCAAAAGAAAATATCATCGTCGGGAACACTGCATTCTACGGCGCAATTTCTGGTGAGGCCTATATCAGAGGCGTGGCCGGAGAAAGATTCTGTATTAGAAACTCAGGCCTCAATGCCGTGGTTGAGGGAGTGGGGGATCATGGCTGCGAGTATATGACCGGCGGAAGAGTAGTGGTTTTGGGAAAAAGCGGCCGCAATTTTGCTGCGGGTATGTCGGGCGGGATCGCCTATGTCTATGATCAAGAGGGGACTTTTAGAGACAGGTGCAATCTTAAGATGGTTGAGCTAGAGAGAGTCTCGGCAGAGGATGTGCGCACGATTTATAATTTGGTGCGCAACCATTTTAAATATACGCACAGCGATGTAGCCTACAGGATTCTGGATAATTTCAGCCGCCAGATTCGTAAGTTTGTTAAGGTGATGCCCAGAGAATACAAACGGGTTTTGGAGAAGAAGGAAGCAGAAGAGATCCCTGAATTGCAGGAGGTCTTGGATGGGTGACGTCAGAGGTTTCTTAAAAGTCAAAAGACAGCCAGCAAAATACAGGCCTGTTTGCGAACGCATAAAGGATTTTGCTGAAGTAAGTGTTCTTCCTGAAGCAGCGGATTCCCAGCAGCAGGCGTCACGCTGTATGGATTGCGGCACGCCTTTCTGTCACTGGGCTTGCCCCATAGGAAATTATATTCCGGAATGGAATGATTTTATGTTTAAGGGCCAATGGCAGAAGGCATATATTCTGCTTCAGGCAACAAATAATTTTCCGGAAATCACCGGAAGAATTTGTCCTGTGCCTTGCGAATATGCCTGCGTGCTGGGGATAAATGATGAGCCGGTAACTATCAGGGAGAATGAACTTGCCATTATTGAAGAGGCCTTTAAAAGAGAAATCATTAAGCCCAATCCTCCCAAAAAACGCACTGGCAAGAAGATTGCCGTAATCGGTTCTGGTCCAGCTGGCTTGGCAGCAGCAGATCAGTTGAACAAGGCAGGACATAGAGTGGTAGTTTTTGAGAAGGATGATAAGATCGGCGGAATTTTGCGTTATGGCATTCCGGATTTTAAACTGGAGAAATGGATTTTAGACAGGCGTATAAAAATTTTGCAGAAAGAAGGAGTAGGATTCAGAACAAAAATCAATGTAGGTGCGGGTTTATCCACACAAAAGATGTTAAAAGAATTTGATGCAGTTTGTTTAGCAGGTGGTTCGCGCGTCCCCCGAGATCTAAGGATAGAAAGCAGGTCTTCAGCTGGAATCCATTTTGCCATGGATTATCTTGTACAGATGAACAGGCGCGTTGCCGGAGAAAAATTTGCGCAGGATGGACTTATTGATGCCAAAGGCAAGAAGGTGGTGGTTATCGGAGGAGGGGATACTGGTTCTGATTGCGTAGGCACGGCTTATAGGCAAGGCGCTCTTTGCGTTGTGCAAATTGAACTTCTGCCCAAGCCTCCTGAGTGCAGGACAAAAGATTTTCCCTGGCCAGAGTATCCCCTGATACTAAAGACCTCCACCAGCCACGAGGAAGGCGGGGCCAGAGATTGGACAGCCCTTACAAAGAAATTTATTGCAGAAGCAGGGCAGCTCAAGAAGCTATCCTGCGTGAGGGTGGAATTTAAGAAAGACTCCCCAGGCTGTCCTGTAATGGAAGAAATCCAGGGCAGTGAATTTGAAATTGAAGCGGATTTGGTAATTCTTGCTTTAGGATTCTTGCATCCGCACAAACTTGGCCCTATTGAAAATCTGGGCCTGGAATTAGATGCGCGCGGCAATGTGAAAACTGATGAATTTTTTATGACTTCTACCAAAGGGGTATTCTCAGCCGGCGATATGCACCGGGGACAATCCTTAATTGTCTGGGCCATCTCAGAAGGTAGAAGAGCCGCCCATGCGATAGATAAATATTTAATGGGTAAGAGCAATCTGCCGATGCTTTAGAAGCATTGACACTTGAGGGAAATATGTTATACTCAAAAGTAGTCCAAAGTAGAACTACTTAAAGAAAACAAAGGCGTTTAGGGCCGGACTGTCGGCCCTAAAACGCTTTTTTTTATTGAGGCCACAACTTATGGAGCAGTGTTCTTGATTTTGGCGACATAAGTTGTTTGGCCGAAATAATCCCGCACCTTTTTAGGTATTTAAAAATACATAAAAGGTGCGGGATAAATTCGCAGACGGCTTCGCCTACAATTTACGTCATTTCATTCCGTAAATCGTCTGCTCATTTACCATGAAAAAATACATATTTGTAACCGGGGGCGTTATATCAAGCTTAGGTAAAGGAATCGCCTCTGCCTCTATAGGAAAAATTCTGGAATCGCGGGGCCTGAAGGTAACGTTAATGAAGCTGGATCCCTATATCAATGTTGACCCGGGAACGATGAATCCTTATCAGCACGGCGAGGTCTACGTTACCGAAGATGGAGCGGAAACAGACCTGGACCTCGGCCATTACGAGCGTTTTACCAATGCCCGGATATCAAAATTCAACAATATCACCACTGGCCAGATTTATAATTGTGTAATTACCAGGGAGAGGCACGGAGATTATTTAGGAAAGACGATTCAGGTCATCCCGCATATCACCGACGCGATAAAAGAGAGCATTAAAAAATGCGCCGAAGCCTCAAGAGCCGATATTGTTATTGTTGAGATCGGCGGGACAGTCGGCGATATCGAAAGTTTGCCTTTTCTGGAAGCAGCCAGACAATTCAGGCTGGATATGGGCTATGATAATGTGCTCTATATACATCTGACGCTTGTGCCCTATATTAAGGCCGCGGGAGAAATAAAGACTAAGCCCACCCAGCATAGCGTAGGCACTTTGCGCGAAATTGGAATCATTCCGGATGTCTTGATCTGCCGGACGGAAAAACCATTGTCAGAGAGCGTTAAAGAAAAGATCTCTTTATTCTGCAACGTGAAGAAAGAGGCGGTTATTGAATCTCCGGACGTGGATTCAATCTATCAGATACCCTTAGTTTTTAAGAAGCAGATATTGGATGAAATAGCCTTAAGCCACTTTAAATTGATCTGTAAATTCTCGGACCTCAAGGATTGGGAGAAAGATGTAGTTAACAGGGTGCTTAATCCGAAGAATAAGGTAACTATTGCCATAGTCGGCAAATATATTGAGCTGCAGGATGCCTATAAATCCATATATGAAGCGCTAATCCATGCCAGTATTTTTAATGACGCTAGAGTGGAGATAAAAAAGATTGATTCTGAGAGCCTGGAAAAGGGAAAAACCGACAAAATTTTAAATGGCATCTCCGGGATCCTTGTTCCCGGAGGCTTTGGCTACCGCGGGATCGAAGGAAAGATTAAAGCGATTAAATTCGCGCGCCAGAATCAAATCCCGTTTTTAGGGCTTTGTTTAGGGATGCAGTGCGCGGTAATAGAATTTGCAAGGAATGCCTGCAATTTGAAGACGGCGAATTCCACGGAATTTAAACAAACAAAATATCCGGTGATCAGTTTGCTTGAGGAGCAAAGGCAGATTAAAGATATGGGCGGTACAATGCGCCTGGGCGCGTATCCCTGTAAGATCAGAAAGAATAGCCTTGCCTCTAGAGTCTATGGCAAGAGTTTGATCTATGAACGCCACCGCCACAGGTATGAATTTAACAATAAATACAGGAAATTACTGGAAGCCAAAGGAATGGTATTTTCAGGGATATATCCGCAAAAAAATCTGGTTGAGATCGTTGAGTTTAAAAACCACCCCTTTTTTATCGCTGTGCAATTCCATCCTGAATTTAAATCCAAGCCGGATAAAGCGCATCCGTTGTTCAGGGAGTTTATCAGGGCCTCTTTAATATTTCAAGATACATAAAAAAGATGAACACCCAAAATTATTTTCTTTTGTACTGGGAAAACTTATTTATAGAATAGGGGAATAATAATGCGAGAGTTAAGAAAAGGCCAGTATAAAACTTCTTCATACTCAATTGCTTAAAAGAAGGCTCTCCCGATAGAATTTTTTTTATCTCTTGAGCATGAATATCTAGATCGCCGCCATGTTCAGGACAACTGCGGTTAAATATTCCGCTAACCTCAATAACATCCCCTTTAGCGCGGTAACCGCCAAGATAAGTAATATCCTTAAGGTCAGTTTTTCTTACCCAGACGCCAATAGCTGCATATCCGTCATTCAAATTCAACCAAGCGTGATCAGCGCGAATCATTATATCTCCTACAACTTCGCCCCGATAGACAATAATCTTTGCGTCATATTGTTTAGTATTATTTATGAGCTCAAGGCTTGAAACCGTCTGCGCATAACATGGGGAGACAAAAACCACGTAAGCCAACATACCAAGAACCTGATAAAATAAAAATTTTTTCATTTTCATTTTTATCTACCTTTAACAAACGCCACAAGAAATCCCACTAAAGCAAAAACCGACATTATCTCAAGCCTGCCTGCCCACATTTCGATTATATAGGTGATTTTTAGTATAACAGGCATGCTCGCATCCGTAATCCCGCAGGAAAGTCCTACATTAGCTGCGGCAGATGTTGATTCGAAAAGGGAATCTAAAAGAGGATATCCATAACCAACGCCTACAAGTGCTCCCAAACCATATAAAAATAGATATCCGCACGTAACCATCAAAACTCCCCTTACTTGCCGATCTTCCAAGAACATCGTCTTTATGTGATGAAACTTTTGCGCCACTACGGCACTACTGGGAAGCATTATTCTCTTAAGATCCTCTCTTAACGCTTTATAAATAATGCCTACGCGCAGCATTTTAATACCGCCGGCCGTGGAACACGCGCAGCCACCCAGTGCCATAGCAATGATGATGGCTGTTAAAGCGACATCTCCCCACTCTTTAATAAACTGCTGGGCGTAAATCGTCATATAGCCGGTAGTTGTATGCCCGGAGATAAGTTGGAAGAATCCCTTGCGAAACAGCATCATTGCCCCAGAATAAACGCCAAAATGTTTTAACCCAACTATAGCAATTAATGATACAAGCATAACAACAAATAATAATGTTCTGGTTTCGATATTTTTCCAGATTTCTTTATGGTTACCTTTCCAAAGTTGATAATGTAAATTGAAATTAAATGACCCTAAAATCATAAATACTATCGTAACGATTTCGAATAACAAACTGTGGTAATAAAGAATATTTTGCGATTGTGGCGCAAAACCCGCCGTATCAAACCCGGCCATAAAGATGCATGCGCTATGAAAAAAAGCGCTGTCAGGCTTTAAGCCGATAAAAATACCAACGATTCCCAATATAATTGTCCCTAAGATTAAATACGCAATGCTAATCAACCAGATAAACCGCGCCGTATGGACGACATTGGGCACTAATTTTTCATCCCGGGCTTCTCCTATATACATCTTCACAGCACCGCTACTTCCTCTAACCAAAAAAGAAATCGCAATAATTGCTATTCCTTGGCCTCCAATAAACGGTCCTAAGTGGCGCCATAAATTATGGGTTCGGGATAAATGGTCCAGATCCTGTACCAGTGTTAATCCCGTAGTGGTAAAACCTGACATGGTTTCAAAACACGTATCAAGGAATGACTTGTAGTGGCCGCTCATAAATAGCGGTATTGCTCCCAATGCCATAGCAACCAGCCAGGAAAGAGTGACCACAACCATGGCTTGGGCGGTATGTAAGTCTTTGTTTGTTTTACATAGCCGGCTTAATCCTAAACCTAGAAGTACCGCGATATTTGCGCTAATTAGAAAATCAAATGCCGGATTAGGCTCCTTAAACAAAACAAATCCTGTGATGAATGGCGCAAACATAGTTAGGCCAAGGCCAAGAGTAATCCTGCCTAAATAGTAGCCAATATTCTTGATATCGCTTAATTGAGGTTTTAGTATCATCTTAAGTACTTAACAAGGAAAGCAATCAACAATCCTGCTCCCATAATGACGAATGCATAGACTGTCTCCCAGAAAATACCGAGCGCAATGGTATAAAGAAACGCTATTTTTCTCATAGAATACCTCTCGCGTGCCGAACAAAGCAAAACCAGAGAACTTTCTTCTCTGGCGCGTATTCAAAAACTTGGTTTCTGATTCAACACTTCTTATTAAGGTACTCTTGAGGGATTAGAAAGGCAAGTCAAAAAAAGGTCAAAATGAGGATTTATAGTTTAGTCTTCCGAACGCAGGCGGTATCCCACGCCTGGCTCGGTTAACACGTAGGTAGGCCGATCCGGGTTAGGCTCGATCTTGCTTCGCAGGTTGCTGATCGTGACTCGTAATAAATGCAGAATGCCTTCGAAATCTTCAGTTTTATCCCATATTTCCCGAAGTATTTGCTGGTGGGTAAGAACTTTACCGGCATTTAAGAGAAATAGTTTAAGCAAATCATATTCTATAGGAGATAGATCAACTTCATTATTACCGATTGAAACCCTTCGTTTTGTAATATCCATGCAAAGTTTACCTACCTTAAGGACTTCTTCTTTGTCTAATGGCAAAAGACGCCTCATTACCGCTCTCAAGCGCGCTAAAAGTTCTCCGGTAGAAAACGGTTTGGTAAGATAGTCATCTGCTCCCGCATCGAGTGCGGCAATTTTTTCAGCCGGGTCATCTCGTACCGACAAGATAACAATCGGGGTTTTTGTGCGTTTACGGATTCGGGTTATAACTTCCATTCCATCAATATCAGGAAGTCCCAAGTCTAGAATGATCACATCAGGATGAATATTAACTGTTTCTTCCAATGCCTTCTTGCCTGTAGTCGCTTCAAAAACGCTATAGCCGTAGGATGAAAGCGAAGTTTTCAGAAAACTGCGTATGGCTTTTTCATCATCAACAACAAGAATTCTTGAATTACCCTGTTTAAACATTACATTACTCATTCTAATGGGAGCTCCACAGTAAAAGTGGATCCTTTGCCCGGCGCGCTTTCGACACTAATCTCTCCGCCATGGGCCTCGATAATACCTTTTGAAATACACAAGCCCAGCCCGGTGCCTAATACATTTTGAGATCGCTCTACCCGATAAAACTTCTCAAAGATTCGCTTAAGGTCTTCTCTGGGGATTCCCATGCCATAATCTCGTATCTTAACTTGCACCTTACACTGAACAAAGGTCGCACGTATTTCAACTGGTGATCCATCCGAAGAATACTTCAAGGCGTTATCAATAACATTAAAGAACGCTTTGAGTATAAACGGAAAATCTACGGCTACCTCAGGGGAATCTTTAGGAATGTCTATTTTTATATCTCGGGAACGTATTTTGTCTTTTAACTGCTCTAAGCATGCACCTATGAGATCTCTTAAATCGCATGGTTTTTTGGAAATCCGCAATACCTCGGATTCCATCTTTGTCATGTCTAAAAGATTGTTTACAATTCGATTAAGTCGATCTGATTCTCCTCGTGCCGTTTCTAAGAGTTCTCTTATATGCTGTGCATCTAAATTCGACTTCCTATCCAAAAGAGCGGTCAATGCTCCGGTTATTGAAACAAGAGGCGTCTTTAAATCATGGGAAATAGAACTTAATAATGCAGAATGGAGTTTCTCCGTTTGTCGCTGGATAATTTGCTCTCTCACCTTAGATGCAAAAGTGCTAACGACAATCCCAACAACCAAAAAGGCAACAAAAGTAAAGACATACTGAATATGATTAACGCTGAATGTTAAATAAGGAGGTACGAGGAAGAAATCAAATACCAAAACGCTTACAATCGAAGTTGCAACTGCAGGGCCTCTGCCCCAGCGGATAGCGACAAAGACGACAGCCAGAAGATAGAACATAACGATGTTAGTCGGTTCAAGCCTCTTTTTAACCAGTTCGCCGAAAAGAGTGGTAAGAAAAACCAATCCGCAGCTTATAATATAGGGTAAGATTCTACTTTTTTTGGATTGTATGAATTTCATGCATTTAATTATACCACATAAATCATATCATTAGTAATTATGAGTGTTAATCCTTTTTTTATCTATTGTGAAATAGTGAACATTTGAGGGAGGATATTCTTGTCTCTCAACCGCTGTTCGCAAGAGGCTCGGCATGCCGCATCGCTGAGTTTTTTTTGTTTGTTGTACCTTGCCCTAAAGGATGGGCAAGTATCACACTTTCTGTGTGAATTGCGACATAGCGGACGAAGGGCCTCTTTAAAGAAATAGGCCTAAGATCGGAATCTAAAAGCGCCTCGTGACGGGGCGCTTTTTTTTGTTGAAGAACGCCCCTATTAGAAGTAAAATATGAGCAATGAACAAAGAAGTTGCCCTGAATGATTTCCTGAAAGGCCTGCGCATAGCCTTAAGCAACGCCTCCGCTTATTCTAAAGACCATCCCTATTTTATAAAGTCGATTGAGAATTTTAGACACACAGTCGATACCCTCTTCACATTTTTATCCCCCATAAAAATCAATATTGCTCCTGATTCCCTGTTTTTGGACGGAAAACAGTGGCAGAAGCAGACGCTCTACATTGAACTTGCCAATCTGTTCCATCTTAGAAAAATCAAGAGTATCGAGTTTAGAGATGGGTTGACTACAGAGGAATTA
>Ga0315285_10001356_pt1 | contig 25736 bp, 25 predicted proteins | sample YL17G09_36_MG_FD_203698 | JGI IMG/M metagenome (GOLD analysis project Ga0315285, IMG submission 203698) | Sediment microbial communities from Yellowstone Lake, YNP, Wyoming, USA - YL17G09_36 | ecosystem: Environmental > Aquatic > Freshwater > Lake > Sediment | place: USA: Wyoming | collected... | reverse complement strand
GCCGGCTGCCTTCCGCGCCAGGGTCATCGTCCACGAGTTACTGCACCTCAGATACCCGTACCCCCACCACGGGAAGGCGTTTCAATCGCTGGTCAAATCCTACCTGGCGCAGTATGGCCTGGTGGAAATCACCCCATCTCCTGCCCCCCCGTCACGTTGATCGCCTGCCCCGTCATATAACTCGCCCCGTCCGACGCCAGGAACACCACCACGTTGCACACGTCCTCGTACGTGCAGCCGCGCTTCAGCGGCACCTGCTCGACGTACTTTTGCCGCACCTCCTCCTCGCTGATGCCCCACTTCTTCGCGTACTGCCGGTACAGCGAATCCACCCACAGCGGCGAGTCCAACAGATTGCCCGGGCACACCGCATTGACGCGCACGTTGTACTCCGCCAATTCCAGCGCCAGACTCTGCGTCAGCCCGATCCCGCCGAACTTACTCGCGGCGTAGGCCGAATTCTTGTAACTCCCCCGCTTGCCCGACTTGGAGTTGATCTGGATGATCACGCCGCTCCGCTGCGCCTTCATCGCGCGCGCGGCGTGTTTGGCGCACAGGAAGTAGCCGAACAGGTTGACCTCCACCACCTTGCGCCACTTGTCGGCCTCGATCTCGTCCACTGCTCCGGCGATGAGGATGCCCGCGTTGGAGACCAGGACGTCCAGCCGCCCGAATTCGCCCACCGCGCGCGCGACCATGGCCGCCACCTGCGCCTCGTCGGTCACGTCCACTTTCACGGCGAGCGCGCGCCGGTCCGTCTGCGCCGCGATCTGGGCGGCGACGCGCTCCGCCCCCTCCAGGTTCAGGTCGGCGACGACGACGTGCGCCCCCTCGCGCGCCAGCCGGAGGCAGAGCGCCTCCCCCAGCCCCTGCGCCCCACCGGTAACAAGCGCAACTCGATCCTGTAGCACCTTATCCATCACGTACACTCCAGTTGGCAAGATTTTTGGACGCGGATGAACGCGGATGAACGCGGATTTTTCTGTTCTTTATCTGCGAAAATCTGCGTTGATCTGCGTCCCAATATTTTCACCGCAAAGACGCAAAGAGCGCAAAGGCTCTATAATTTATCTTTGCGTTCTTGGCGCCTTCGCGGTTCAACTGGTACTCTATGGTAACATCACGTGCAATAATTCTTCCTCGGCTTCAATCGTCCATTCGCGTCCGTCCTTGAGTTTCGCATAGACGGTTGGCAGTTTGTGCTTCAGGTCTGCCAGTGGCGTGAGCGGCAACTCCTGGATGTGCGGGTAGATGACGATTTTGCCAGGGAAGACGGCCTCCTCGACCGCCCGCAGCCCGTCCCGCGCCGCGCTGAGCGAGCCGATCGCCGCCACCAGCCGGTCCGGTGAAAGCCGCCCCGCCTCGACCTGCTCGAGCGTCAACTGCATGTCGTCGAGCGTCGAGCCGGAGTGGCCGATGATGCGCACGCCCTTCAGGTACACGGCGCTCAGGTCGAGGCTCACCATCGTCCCGCGCCCCAGGCCCGCAAAGACGTTGAGCACGCCGCCCGGCGCGACGTACTCCGCCGCCTCGGCCACCGCGCTCGTCACCGGCGCCAGGACGACGACGTCGTCGAAGCCCTGCGCGCCGGCCGTCTCCAGCGTCTGCCGGTAGGCCGCCTCGTCGGCCTGGCTCACACAGGTGAACGCGATGCCCCGGGCTTCCGCGTCGGCGCGGTAGGTGGCTTCGACGGCGCGCAGCCGTCGCTCGCTCTGCGCGGTGCACAGGATCGTCTGCGGGCCGGCGGGCGCTTCGATCGCGCGCTGGACGTGCATGCTGCCCATCGGGCCGCCCGCGCCGATGAACCAGGCGCGCCCGCCAGGTTTGAGTTCGGAGCGCACCGGCACGTCGCTGTAGGCGCGGGCGACGTCGGGGCCCGGGCCGCCGACGTACAGCCAGCGGTTGTAGTGGATGCGCCCGACGTCCACGTTGACTTTGCGCGGGAGCGGCGTGCCGGCGATGATGGCCATGATGCCAAACTTGGCCAGGTGCGGGCTGGCGGCTTCGATCAGATCGGGGTCGGGGGTGAGGAGGATGATGTCGTCTATGCCGCCCTCGGATTCTCCTTTGCCGGGGGAGGGGAGGGAGGGGAGGGAAGGAATGTCGGGTACTTCGATCACCTTGATGCTGAGTGCTTGGGCGCGCTGTTTGAGCCAGTGGGAGAAGGCGGGGGGGACGTTGGTCAGGAGCAGGCGGGCGGGGTGGGAGGTTTCATCGAAGCCGGTGCTGATGGTATAGGGTATTTCTTCTCCTCTATCTCCCTCAATCATGGGTGAAACCGCCCCTCCCCCTCCCCCTCCCCGAGGGGGAGGGGAGAGGATCTCTCCCCCTGCCCCTCCCCGGGGGGGAGAGGAGAGGATCTCTCCCCCTGCCCCTCCCCGCGGGGGAGGAGGGAAGGCTGCTCCCCCGGTCTCTCCCCGGGGGGGAGGGGGGAAGGAGGGGCCGATGATCCAGGTCGTGCCACCGGGTTTCAGGGTGGTGCGGTAGGACAGGCGGTAGGCGGCGACGACGCAGGCCCACGGCTCGGTGAGCGCGGTCTCGGCGTAGCCGGTGTGGGGCTGGACCGGCAGCAGGTAGTTGCCGGCGTCGCCGTTCAGGACGCGCTGGTCAATCACGTTGTACTGCGACAGCCCGCCCTGGATCTCGTAGCCGTAGGCCAGGTTCACGCCGTTCACGTAGACGTCGGCCTGGATGAGGAAGCGCTCGCCTATGCGGTACTGGCCGCGCAAGCGCTCGCCGACGCCCACGACGGTCATCGTCGCCTCGTGGCCCAGGACGACCGGCTCCTGCCGGATGTCGCGGTAGATGCGGGGGTGCTTTTCGCCCGCCCGCACGACCTTGACGTCGGAGAAGCACAGGCCGCACGCATCGTGGCGCACCAGGAGCTCGTCTGGCCCGTACTGCGGCATCGGCACGTCAATCGGCTGTCCGGCGCGCCCCATGTGGTCGAAGCCCGCCGCGTAGAGCGGCCACAGGCGGTTACGGGCGGGCAGCGGCGCGTCGGCGCGCCGGTAGTCGGTCAGTTTGTCGGACATTAGTCTTTTCCCCCATTTTGTATCGTCCTCGTCCGGTCGGGCGGTCGTACAGGGATATTTTAGCACGCCAGGTCGATTATGTGAAGCGTGAAACGTGATGCGTGATGCGTTGTGGGTGTGTTGACTTTTCGTCGGCTACTGGGTAGAATGAGGCAGGTTGAGGGTTCTATCTGAGATGAGTAAAGAGATGCGTCGTCCCATCATCGCTGGCAACTGGAAGATGCACCTGGGCCGCGTGGACGAGGCGCTGGCCTTCGTACGCCACGTCCGGCGCCGGCTGAACGAGATCGAAGGCGTGGAGCGGGTGTTGTGCCCGCCCTTCACCGTGCTGGCGGCCGTGGCCGAGGCATTACGCGCCACGCGCATCGGCCTGGGCGCGCAGACGATGCATTGGGAGGGCCAGGGTGCGTACACTGGCGAAATCTCCCCGGCGATGCTGGCGGGGCTGTGCCAGTACGTCATCCTGGGCCATTCGGAGCGCCGCACCGGGCGTGTTGCCTTCCCACTGTCCCAGGGAGTTTCTGATCCAGGTGCAGAGGCCGGCGTGGAAAACGACGCGGCGGTCAACCGCAAGGTCCACGCTGCGCTGGCGCACGGCCTCGTCCCCATCATCTGCGTGGGGGAGAACCTGGCCCAGAACGAGGCCGGCCAGACGGAACTTTTCGTCGGCGCCCAGGTGCGGGCGGCGCTGGCGGGCCTATCGGCACAGCAGGCCGGGCAGTGCGTGATCGCCTACGAACCTCTGTGGGCCATCGGCACCGGCAAGGCGGCGACCCCCGCCGACGCCAACCGCGTGATCGGCCTGACCATCCGGGGGACCATCGCTGGGCTGTTCGGGGAGGCCACCGCCCAGGCCGTGCGGGTGCAGTACGGGGGCAGCGTCAGCGTGGAGAACATCGCCGCGTTTATGGCGATGCCGGAGGTGGACGGCGCGTTGGTGGGCGGAGCCAGCCTCAAGCCGGACTTTGTGGAGTTAGTGCGACAAGCGACGTTGGCTCGATGAGAGGAGTCCCCAACTTGTTGGGGCGCCCGCTATGGCCGGTCTCTGACCGAGCCAGCACGGGTGACCCGAACAAGTTCGGGACTCCGGGGCCGCACTTGAAGAGTATCGGGTTTCAGGAAGGAGTAATTGGTTCATTGTTCATTGATTCATTGTTCATTGGTTCATTGTTCATTGATTCATTGTTCATTCGATCGCTACTTCGTCCACCACGCCGACGACCACCGCACGTATCGCGCCGGGGTCGAGCCCCAGGATCTGCCGCGCTCCATTCCCCTCGTCTATCACCAGCACCGTGTCGCCAGGGCCGGCCTGCACCACGTCTACCGCGACGTCGTACTCGCCCGTCTCCTGCCCCTCCAGGTCAACCTGGTCCACCAGCAGCAACTTGCGCCCCTCCAGGTGCGAGATCTTGATCGTCGCGACCACCGTGCCGATGACCTTGCCGATGTACATCGTCAGTCCTCGTCCCCCGACAGGTGGTGCCAGACGGCCGTCGGCTGGTAGCGGCGCGGCCCACGTTCAACCTCGACTTCGTCCACGATCCCCGTGATCGCCAGGTCCACCGGCACGAACACCTCCGGCAGCGCCTGCGCCGCCTCGCGGCTGCCGACGACGAAGACCAACTCGCCCGGCCCCGCCTGTGCCGTGGCATCGGCTGCGATGGTGGGTCGGCCGTGCGGATGCAGTTCCTCGTCCAACGGTTGCACGACGAGGAACTTGACCCCCTCCAGCCCTGCGTATTTGCGGGTGGCGACCACCGTGCCGATCACACGTGCAAACTTCATAACTTGCCCATCACCCTGGCGCGGAAGCGCGTGGCATCCGCGACGTTCTCCCACATCTCCGGGTGCAGTTGCGGGATGACGACCTGCCGCACCAACAGGTCTGGCCGCTCCAGCACGCCCACGCCGAGCTCGACCGCCGCTTCCACGTCGGCCACCAGCCCGGAGAAGAGCACGATGCCTTTGCCCCCCAGTCCATCGGCCAGTCGCACCTCGACCAGCCGCACTTCGGCCCCCTTGATCCCGGCGTCGGCGGCGTGGATGGCGGCGGCGACCGTCGTCGTTTCCACCACGCCCAGCGCATCCGTGACCTGGGGCACCCGCCCCCCGCCGATGGCCTCCACCACCTCGGGATGCACCTGCGGCAGGTAGACGAAATCCACGACGGCTGCGCCGCCCACCTGGCGTCCGGCCGCCAGCGACTCCTCGACGTCGGCCACCAGCCCCCCGATCAGCACCAGGTACTTGCCAGGGTGCACCGTGCCCGCCTTGAGCACGTCAATCGGGGCGCGCTTGACCATGGCGTCGGCGGCCTGAATGCCGGCCGCAATACTGCTGAACTCGACTAGGGCAAGGGCTGGCTCAACCATAGACAATGAACAATGAATCAATGAACAATTGGCGTGTTACGTGACGGAACACGCAACACGTTTCACGTAACACATCACACGATTCGGAAAGAATCCTTCAATACGCAACGCCGGATGCGGCTGAAACTGATCGGATTGGTGATCCCCTCGCCGGTCGGGCTGGCGATGGTAAACGAACAGAAGCCCTCACCGCCGTAACCCAGGCCGGCCGACGAAGGGCCATTCTTGACGAAGATGCTGCAATCTATCTCGCGCGCCATGCGGCTCAGGTGGTCCAGGTCCTTGGAATGCATCACCGCCGTGTGCCGGAAGCCGCGCTCGGCCTGCTTGGCCAGGTCTATCCCCTCGTCGGCATCGCGCACGCGAACGAGCGGCATGATCGGCATCATCTGCTCCGTCAACACCAGCGGGTGATCGGCCTCCACCTCGACCAACACCAGGCGCACTTCGTCGCCCACGTCCACGCCGATCTCCTTGAGCAACACGTTGGCGTTCTTGCCGATGAACGCTTTGTTCATCGTGCCGACCTGCCCGGCGGGCGGCACCTGTGTAAAGATGACCTTCATCAGCCGGTTCAGTTGCCAGGAGTTGAGCTCGTACGCGCCGTGGCTGCACATGACGCGCTTGAGCTCATCGGCGATAGACGCGACGGCAAAGACCTCCTTCTCGTCCACGCAGATGATGTTATTGTCGAAGGAAGCGCCGCGCACGACGTCGCGCCCGGCCTGCTCCAGGTCGGCCGTCTCGTCCACCACGACGGGGGGATTGCCCGGCCCGGCACAGATCGCCCGCTTCCCGCTCTGCATCGCCGCGTGGACCACCGCCTCGCCGCCGGTGACGACGAGCAGCCGCACGTCGGGGTGGCGCATGACCTGCTGGGCGGTCTCGATGGTGGGCTCGGCCACCGCGCAGACCAAATTTGGCGGTCCCCCGGCCTCGACGATGGCCTCGTTCACCAACTGCACCGCGTGGTTGGAGCAAGCCTGCGCGCCCGGGTGCGCGTTGAAGACGACGGCGTTGCCCGCCGCCACCATCCCGATGGCGTTGCAGATGACGGTGGACGTAGGGTTGGTGCTGGGGATGATCGCGCCGATCACGCCGTAGGGCGCATACTCGACCAGCGTCAGCCCGCCGTCGCCGCTCCAGGCGGTCGGGGCGAGAAACTCGGTCCCCGGCACCTTGTTGGCGTTGAGCAGGTTCTTTTCGATCTTGTCCTCGTAGCGGCCCATCCCCGTCTCTTGCCAGGCCTCGTAGGCCAGGAGTTGCGCGTTTTCCCGCATCGCGCGGCGGATGTGGGCCACCATCTGCTCGCGCACCGCCAGCGGCATCTCGTGCAGTTGGAGATAAGCGCGGCGCGCGGCCGCCACGCTGCTGTCCACGTCGGGGAACAGATTGTCCCCGTGGCGCAGCGCCGGGGCCGGCCCCGGCGGGCGCGCCACGACCGGCGGCTCCGGCAGCGGGCCGTGGCGCGTCCGCTCCCCCTGGCGCAACTCGGCCATCACCTGTTGCACGATGGCGTCAATGCGAGCGTCGTCGAGCATCAGCCGGCCTGCGCCTTGTCGTACTTGACGACGCCGTCCACTTCCAGCGTGTCCACGATCGCCATGATGACGGCGTCACAGGGGCGCCGGTCCGTCACCTTCGTCTGGCGCGCGGAACTGCCGGTGGCGTAGAGCACCACCTCGCCCAACCCGGCACCGACGGCGTCTGCCGCGACGCGGTAGCCACCCGTCTCCCGGCCCTCGATGTCGAGTTGTTTGAGCACGAGGAACTTGAGTCCCTCCAGCGTGGGCTCCTTGCGCGTGGCGACCAGTGTGCCTACCACTCTACCTAGTAGCATGGGAAACTCCTGCACGTGAAACGCAGTGCGTAATGCGTAATCCGTAATCCGTAATTACGCACTACGTAGCACGACGCTACTCGTTCTCTACATTCACCACGGGCTGGCGGCCCAGCGGCAGCGTGCGATCCACGTTGGTGTGCGGGCGCGGGATGACGTGGACGGCGACGACCTCGCCCACTCGCTCGGCCCCGCGTGCGCCGGCTTCGACGGCCGCCTTGACCGCCGCCACGTCGCCGCGCACGATGGCCGTCACGTAGCCGCCACCGGTCTTCTCGTAACTGACCAACTCGACCTTGGCTGCCTTGACCATGGCGTCGGCCGCCTCGACCATGGCGGGGAAACTCTTCGTCTCGATCATACCTAACGCTTCAGTCATCATATCCTCCTGATATGTCTTCACCTATGACGCCCCCGGGGACGGGGGCTGTGAGCTTTCAATTATCGGACGCGGATCAACGCGGATCAACGCGGATTTTTCTATCTGCGAAAATCTGCGTGCATCTGCGTCCCATCCTTTGTTCATTGTTCATTGATTCATTGATTCATTGTTCCATTGTTCATTGATTCATTGATTCATTGATTCATTGTTCATTTTCCACTACGCCCGGCGCTCGGTCTCTGTCGTGCGCCCGCTGACGCCTTCGATTGCGGCGACGGCTGCGCCGTAACCGGCCATAATGTCGCGTTCTTCGCCGCCCAGGTAGACGCGCCCGAAACTGCCGAAGGCGCGCACCTCCAGGATGTTGATGAGGGCGGCCTTCTCCGCCTCGTTGGCCGCCAGCGCCGCGTAGCCCGCCGGCTCCACCTCCAGCACGTACAACGTCTGCCGCGCCAGCAACATGTGGCCGTGGCGCATGCGGTTGATCAGTTGCACCTGGTGGGCATCTACGTGGCGGATGATCTGGCTGGAGACCACCTTCGGCTTGATGCGGTCCGCTTCCTGCAACTCCAGCGCTTCCAGGATCGCCGCGCCGGCCGCCCGCACCTCGGCTTGCTCCTCGTGGTGCACCTCCAGCAGGCCGAACAGCCGCTCGACGATCTGCATGCCGGGGCGGACGCGCGTGGCCTTCAACGCAATGTCGGTGATACGGTTGATCTCGATGCCTGGCGAGATCTCCACCCACAGCGAGGCGTCGTGAGGCAGTGGCAGGAAGCCCTGCGCGACCGTGCCGAGGAACGCCGCGTGTTGCGGCTGCAGGCTGTCCAGAAAAACGTACGTGCGTAAGTCTACTGCCATACTTGCTCCTTTTTCATCGCTAAGGCGCCAGGAGCGCAAAGGCTTTTCAAGATTCCCTGGCGTCCTTCACACCTTTGCGATTTGCTGATTTGCCGATTTGCTGATTTGCCGATTTGCCGATTTGCCGATTTGCTGATTTGCCGATTTGCCGATTTGCGCTCCGCTACTTGCCGGCCTCCTGCATGATCTTCACGCTGGCGCTGGCGCCGATCCGGCTGGCGCCCGCCGCGATCATCTTCTGCGCGTCGGCGTAGGTGCGGATGCCGCCCGCCGCCTTGACTCCCATCGTGGGGCCGACGACGCGCCGCATCAGCGCGACGTCCTCGACGGTCGCTCCGCCCGGCCCAAACCCGGTGGACGTCTTGACAAAGTCGGCCCCAGCCGTCTTGGCTAATTGGCAGGCGATTACCTTCTCCTCGTCGGTCAGCAGTGCCGCCTCGATGATCACCTTGAGGATCGCGTTGCCGGCGTGACAGGCGCGGGCGACGGACGCAATGTCGCGCTCCACCAATTCGTAATCGCGGGACTTGAGCGCGCCGACGTTGATCACCATGTCTACCTCGCACGCGCCGTCTTGAATGGCCTGCTGGGCCTCGAACACTTTGACCTCGGTGGAGGTGGCACCCAGCGGAAAGCCGACGACGACGCAGACGGGGACACCGCTATCTTTGAGGAGTTGCGCGCACAACTTGACGTTGGCCGGGTTGACGCACACCGAGGCAAATTTGTACTTGCGCGCTTCGTAGCACAGTTGCGCGACCTGGTCCTGCGTCGCGTCGGGCTTGAGCAGCGTGTGGTCAATCATGGGGGCCAGGCGGCCGTCGGTCGGCGCGACGCCCAGCGTGGTCGCCACGCGATCCGCGCCAGCGTTGACCACCGGCTGCACGTGTTCCACGTAATTGTGGGCCGAGACAGGGGGAGGACCGGCGCCGCCAGTCCCCGCCTGCTCCTGCTCCTCCTGCACCAGGATCAGCACCTGGCGCGTGATTTGTTCGATAATACGTTCTAACGTTGCCTCATCCAGATTTTTCATCGTCCACCCCGGCGCTGTCTCTGAAGAAGCGCCGTTCGATCTGCATGATCTTGTCCACGCGCCGCGCGTGCCGCCCACCGCCGAAGGCGGTCTCGAGCCAGGTCTTGACGATCTGGCGGGCCAGGTTGGGGCCAATCAGCCCGGCTCCCAGCGTCAAGACGTTGGCGTCGTTGTGCTCGCGGCTGTTGACGGCCGTGGCCTGGTCGTAGCACATCGCCGCGCGCACGCCCGGCACCTTGTTGGCCGCCATGCACGAGCCGATGCCTGCGCCGTCCACGACGATGCTACGCCAGGCGCGGCCCTGGGCCACCAACTGCGCCACCGCCAGCGCAAAGTCCGGATAGTCCACCGCGTCCGTGCTGCCGGTTCCGCAGTCCACGACGGCATAGCCCAGTTCGCCCAGGTAGCCCTTTAGCAGCTCCTTCAACTCGTACCCGCCGTGGTCGGCTCCGATGGCGACGACCTGCTGACCGGCAGGGAGGGAGCCAGGGAGCAGGGGAGCAGAGGTGGTTTGCTGATTCGCTGATTTGCTGATTTGCTGATTTGCCGATTTGCCGATTTGCGATATGCTCAGCGTCACGTGCCGCTCCAGCGCCACCTGGCGGGCCAGCGGGGTGACCAGCGCTCCCTGGGGAACGGACAGTTGCCCCCCAACCGGGACAGCCTGCACGTCTGCCTCTGTCACGAGGGGGCGGGCTGAAGCCGGCCGAGTGCTGTGTGGCAACCCCAACGTGCGGTAGACCACGCGGCGTACCATCTGGCGAACACGGGTTTCGTCCAATACTCAGGCACTCCCTGCAAGCGGTCGAATTACTGGGACAGATTATACCACTACCAGATGCAGAAGCAAAACCGGCGCCCGGTACAAACCCAAGCGCCTGTTATTTTTTGCCTTGTTTTCACCCAACTTATACCATAATGGATTACATTTAGAACTGCGGGGACGCCGATGATGCAAAGGCGAATAGGATAATCTTTGCGTTCTTCGTGTACTCTGCGGTGAGACAGTGTGATCGCGGCGGTAGGCCGCACTGCCTGATAATACGAGGAAAGGAGGTGATATAAATGGGAGCCAAGAAGATAATAGCCATCGTCTTGCTCGTGGTCGGGATAGGCCTTTTGGTGCTATCGGTGGTCGCCGATCCTCTTGGGATCGGCACGCCCGGTTTTGGGCGCGATCAGATATTGGGTGCCGTCGCGGGAGTTATTGTGGCTATCGTAGGGTTGGTCCTGGCACGCAGAAAATGATCTCCTACCGACCTAGCCGTCTCTCCACAAGGTGGCACGTGGAGGCGGATTCCCCACCTACGGGGACAAAGCGCAAGAGCACCAGGGTGGTCATTCCACCCTGGTGCTCTTGCAGTAAAAAGGGGACGTAAACGCATTGACTTTCCCGTGAGATTGGACTATACTAAAAGGCGATCACCCACGTGCCTGGTGAGATAGGCAGCGTAAGCGTAAGTGATATAGCAAGCCGAAGGAGGGTATACGATGGCAAACCTGGAGATTATCGAGGGCATCGGCCCGGCCTACGCGGAGAAATTGCGCGCAGCGGGCATTCGCAGCGTGGATGCGCTGCTGCGCGCTGGGGCGACACCCGCAGATCGCAAGGCACTGGAGGAAAAGACCGGCATCAGCCACGCGCGCATCCTGGACTGGGTCAACCGGGCCGACCTGATGCGCGTTCGCGGCGTGGGCGAGGAGTACAGCGATCTGCTGGAGCAGGCCGGGGTAGACACCGTGCGCGAGTTGGCCCAGCGCAACGCGGACAACCTCCACGAGAAGATGCTCGAGCTGAACGCGGAGAAGCGGCTGGTACGGCGACCGCCCACCCGGGACATGGTCGCCCGCTGGGTCGAGCAGGCCAAGACGCTGGAAAAAGTCGTCTCTTACTAATGCCTCACCACGATCATCGTGATGGATTCGTAGTGGCGACTTCAATTGTTCATTGTTCATTGATTCATTGATCATTGTTCCAGGATGATTATGGCCAATCCTGACAACGCAGCAGGCACCCCCGTTTCATCCCTGCAGGCCATCTGGGCCATCTTGGTGCGCCTGGCGGGAGCCATCGCGGGTGCAGCCGGCCTCACCTTTGGCATCGGCTTCGTGCTGGTCAACCTGAGCCTGCTCAAACACGGCGTCTACGAAGGCGGGCTGGTGCGCGAGCGGTACGTGGGGGCTGGCATCTCCTTCGTCGCGCTGTTGGCTGGTGCGATCCTCATCGCGCTGGCCGCCTGCCCGCTGGCTGACTGGCTGTTGAAGCGCTGGCCCCGTGTTTTCCGCACGTTGGCGGCGGCCGCACTGGCCGCGGTATTAGACTACGTATTGGCCCTGGTGGTGTGGGGGTTCAAAGGACTGCTCTCTGTCAGTTGGGCGCTCTTCGTATGGACCTTCGTTGCTGGCTGGCTGGGCCTGTTGTTGCTGGTTGCCGATCAGATCCGCTGGGCACGCGCGCTCCTGTTCCGCAAGGCTTCCGCGTCCACCCCTCCCCCACCACCCTCCACGTCGCCTGCCGGTCCGCCCCAGCCTTCCGACCGACCCCCAGCGGCCGCACCTCAGAGCGACGGTCCTGCCCAGGTGGCCGGGACGGTGGAAATCGCCATCCCGCAGATGCTGAGCCGGGCGGAATCCCCGGCCTACCTGATTGCGCTTGGCATCCTCTTCTTTGTTCTGCTCCTCACCTACGGCCAGTACGTCTATGAGACCTTACCGGCTGCTTTGGGTGGGGGGCTCCCCGTGGTCGTCCAGTTCACCGGCAGCGAGGCCGATATGGCCGCCCTGGCCCAGATGGGCGTACCCCTGGAGGGCTCCACGATCACCGACCAACTCGAACTGATCGGTCAGACCGGCAGCCGCTACATCGTCCTGGTCCGCCAGACGCGCTGGGAAGAGTCCCTGACGAGCGGCAGGACCCGCGTGACCAGCCGCCGCACCGCGCTGGCTTTCGACAAGGAACTCGTCCAGGGTGTCCACTACTACCCGTCCGAATATTACCTGAGCGACGAATTTGCCGCCGTGATCCACGTCCAACAGGGGGATGGACTCTTCGCCCAGGAATTCTACGACGGGGCCATCGACGAGTATAGCGAGGCCATTCGCCGCCGGCCCGACTACTACCTGGCCTATTTCAAGCGCGGGCTGGCCTACCTGAATCAAGCGCGCAAAATCCCTGGCCAGCAAGGTCCGCTGGCCAACCTGGCCGCCAGCGATCTCGAACATGCGAAGGACCTGAACCCTGGCGATGCGCTCTATTGGTATCACCTGGCACTGGCCCAGACGCTGGCCGGCCAGCACGGGAGCGCGATGGAGGCACTGCGCGAAGCCACCGATCGAGACCCGTCCTACCTGGATCAGGTGCGGGCTGAACCGCTCTTCGATGCACTGAGAGTGCGGGCCGATTTGGACTTTGACTTCGAGGAACTCCTCTTCGGCAGCATTGTGGAAGCGGCCCGCGCCTATGCCGGTGAGGGACAGACCTGCTACGCCGCGGCCCAGGAGGCACCGGACGCCGAGGGCCGCCGCAAAACGCTGGACTGTGCCGCGCTGGCCTATGCCCGGGCCATCACGCTGACGCTGACGGCAACCGACGTGCCGCTGGAGCGGGCCAGTTACCAGGTGGCCCTGGCGGCGGTTTACCAGGCCCAGGGGAAGTTGGATGATGCCATCAGCCAACTCGAGCAGGCCGTGAACGCCGCCCCGGACAACGAAGGGTACCACCTGCAACTGGCCCAGGCCTACGCGGCGCAACTTCGCTGGGCCGACGCGCAACGCGAGTACGAAGCGGTGCTGGAACGCAACAGCCAGAACGTGAGCGCCTGGCTGGGCAAAGGACACGCGCTGCTCCAGCGGGCCGACCACCGCCGGGCGGCCGAGGCCTTCCAACGAGTCACTGATGATTTGGCCCCCGAGGAGGTGACCGCCTGGTACGGCCTGTGCGTGGCCCGCCTGGCCTTCGCCCCGGCCGAGGCCGAAGCGCCCCTCCGCCGGGTCGTGACGCTCGATCCTACCTATGCGATCACCGCCGGCCAGGCCCTGCGGCAGGCCGAGATGGACAGCAGCGTCCGTGAACACCTGGCCGCTGTGCTCCAGGCTGCCGAAGCGGCCGTGCGGGGCGACGCTTTCCTGAAGGCGGACGACCTGGTGCAGGCGATCAACGAATACAGCGCCGCTGTGGAAAAGGACCCGGACAACGTCGCCTACCTGGTCAAATTGGGAGATACCTACGCCAGGCGAGGTGACACCGGCGCGGTCGAAGCCTACGCCCAGGCCGCCGACGTCTACCGCCGCCTCATCGAGAAAGCAGGGGACGAGCCATCCTACCACTTCCGCCTGGCGACTGTCTACACGGCACAGGGAGAGGACGCCGCGGCGCTGGACGCCTACAACGTCGCCATCGGCCTGGCGCCGGACGTGGCGGCCTATTATGCCGCCCGGGCGGTGCTCTACGTCCGGCTGGGGCGCGCCGGCGACGCCATCGCCGACTACGAGCAGGCCATCAGCCTGGAGGCGGGCAACCACCTGTATTATGGCCAGGCGGGCAAACTCTACTACGAACAGGCGCAACATGACAAAGCCATCGCCGCGCTGACCACGGCCACCGGGCTGAACCCTCAGTATGCAGCCGGGTTCTACTATCTGGGATTGGCTCACCTGGGCGCTGGCGCTGCGGACGCCGCCCGTGTCGCTTTCACCCAGTGCACGGTGGTCGCCCAGGACGAGATCCAACGCCGTCAATGCGAGGAGCAGTTGGCCCCGCTGGTCACACCCACACCATAATATATCAAGACTTCGGAAGTCTCAAAGGAGCCAACGTGAAGAAGATCGCACTTGAACGGGCAGGGCTGGTATGCTCGTCCCATACCGGCCTGTTCAGGCCAGTGCGGCCCATGCAGGCATCGCCCACACATTGCTGCGCTCCTGCACTCTGAAGATCAGGAGGTAGGAGCCATGTTCCAGGCACGTAAGCATACGGTTGTTCTGCTGTCCGCCAGCATTCTGCTGGGCATTGGAATGCTGGCGGTGTTGGTGATTACACTTCAAAGAGGTGCAGCCGCCCAAACCGGCCCCAGCGATTCCTCAACCTCGAACAGGGAACCCAGTATTCGCTCGACAAACTCAGGGTGCGTACCGGGATTCCCATTGACCCTGGCGGCTTATCAGGCCTGGTTTGGACTGGATTCTCACATCAAGCCGCCTCCTTATATCTCGACGGACACCACCGTCATTTCTGGACACATCGCGGCAGCCCTGGCTCAGGGCATTGACGGATTCGTCGTGGACTGGTATGGCCTAGCGGCAGGTGTGCCAAACGATGCAGATCGCAAGTTCATTGACGAAGCAACGGCCAAACTCCTGCAGCAATCAGGCGAGCGAGGATTCTGTGTGGCCCTGATGTATGACGAGGGCACCGTTTTGGTAGCCGAGGCGCTTACCACGGCGTACACTGGCCGGGTGATTAGCGATCTCCTATACGCCAGGCAATATTTCAGCATGCCCGGCTACCTCCACATCGATGAGGCCCCCGCCCTCTTCGTTTTCCCCTACGATGCAGTTGACCCACACGTTGACTGGGCGACAGTGCGCAGCCAGTTAGGCGTCACCGTCACCCTGTTCGACAAGGATCCGAATCCTGATACCTGGGCACACGATGCTCAGTTCGACGGGTTCTTTGCCTGGGTGCAACCGACCGCCAGCCAGTGGTTGACGGACGGCACAGAGTGGGGGGAAGGGTATTTGAGGAGATGGTTCTATAACACGATGGTCACCTCGCCATACACCGGTGCGATTACCGTCGGTGGGGTATGGCCGGGGTTTGACGATACGCTGGCCTCGTGGGGAACGGGGCGCTACATGTGGCGGCGTTGTGGGCAAACCTGGCGTGACACGTGGAGTGTTGTCGGACAGTACAATCCACCCATCGTGATGATCGCCACCTGGAACGACCTCGAGGAAGGTACAGACGTAGAGTATGGCATCGGAGAATGCCTGGGGCCTTCACACCCAAAATCTGCCCTTCCAGGCAGCCAGATGATGTACGTGCACACCATAACGAACACCGGTAAATTCACAGACACCTTCCACGTCACCGCATCTTCGTCAAGCGTATGGCCTGTCGTCATGGACCCGATCAGTACTACGCTGCTTGGTCACGCCTCCACGACCTTGACTGTTTCGCTGACCGTCCCTCAAACTGCTCCATGCGGGACGAGGGACAGGTTGGTGGTCACTGCTACATCATGGCTCAGCACAGCCGTTCACAGTCGCGTAGTTGACACAACGACTGTATATCACGGTGTCTACCTGCCACTGGTTGTGAGAAATGCGGGGATCACCACCATTACCGGAACGTACCTGCCTGTTGGAAATCCGTGCACCACTGACCCCTGTTTGCCATGTATCGTCTACGCCGTGTTGGCCGACGGTACATACTATCACCTCACCGTTGGAGGCTCTTGGTTCTGTGAAAGTCGCTCCTGGGACGGATATACGCCGGAGATAGGAGACCTCGTGACCGTTACGGGCTACGTGAGCCAGGGAGTGGACATATTCGGCCACCCCTTCTACAACTTGGAGGTCGTATCGCTGAAACCAGCGCTCCCACTGGGAACATTCGAGGTTCGCCCGGGCCGTCCAGGTCCAACGTTACCGGGGTTACAACGGCACTGGACTGCTGGTGACAACCGTGACGCTATGATATGTAAAGTCTTTCTGAGGCGAAGCGACGGCAGGGAATTGTTATACCAGGAAGGAGGAAAGCAATGAAAAGCAAGACATTGAGCGTTGGTATGATGCTGGTGGCCTTGATCGTATGGCTGATGATTGGACCACTGGCAGGCACGGCGACGATGCAGGGAGGAGGCATAGACGTCACCTACACGACAGGCGCCGATTTCGAGCGGGGGACGCTGGTCAACGTCGATCGCAGTGCGCCGTATGACGACCAACTACGACTCAACCTGCAAACGACGCGGCCATTCCCCTTTGTGAACGTGGCCGCCTCGGGCCGCGGCACGCTCGTGCGCATCAACGCCGACACCGGCGAGGTGCTGGGCGAGTACCGCTCGTCCCCGCAGGGCCGGGGGGGCGACCCATCCCGCACAACCGTGGACCTGTTCGGCAACGTGTGGGCCGGCAACCGGGGCGAAAGCGGGCTTATCAACGGAGTCCCTCATGGCTCCGCCGTCAAGGTCGGCCTGGTCGTCGAAGGCATGCGTGTGGACGCCGACGGCACTCCCAACCCCCAGGGCGACTTCCTGGCCCCCCCCTTCGGCTACAACACGTGCGTGGATCGCGACGGCGATGGCCTGATCAAGACCTCGCGTGGGCTAGGCGACGTCCGCCCGTGGCCGGACGTCACCGACGGGGTAGGGGGCACCGATGGCAGTGGCGACGGCCTCGTGGAGGACGCCGACGACGAATGCATCCTCATCTACCAGCGCCTGCCGGAAGCCCTGCAGGTCCGTCACGTCTCGGTGGACGCTAACAACAATGTCTGGGTTGGGAATGCGTTCGGCCCTCTCGCACCGCGTTTCCACCAACTCGACGGAAACACTGGAGCCATCATCACTTCACCAGGCAAGGACGTCATAGGCTGCGGCGGGTACGGCGGATTGGTTGACGGCAACGGGATGCTCTGGTCGGCCAGCCGAGGCCCCTTGCTCCGCTATGACCCGGTGGCCGGTACCGGGACTTGCCTCGATGTGAGGGATTCCTACGGCATGGGGATTGACACCAACGGGTTTATCTGGATCTCCATGTGGAACCCCAACTCCGTCGCAAAACTGTCCCCGGATGGGGTCGTCGAGCCTGGCTTCCCCACCACCACCGGTGATGGACTGAGCAGTGAGGACGGAGACCGTGGCGTCGCCATCACGCCAGCGGACGACCACGTGTGGGTGGCCAAGACCCAGGCCAGCACTGTTGCGCGTCTGGACAACGACGGTAATTTGCTGAAGGCCATCCCCGTCGGCTGCGGTCCGACCGGCGTGGCAGTTGACGCCAACGGCAAAGTGTGGGTCACGAACGGATGCTCCGACAACGCCATGCGGATTGACCCGCACGGCGGAGAAGACGGCCTGGGCGAGGTGGACCTGACTGTGGCCCTGGGCCCCGGAGCCGGTCCCTACAACTACAGCGACATGACCGGCATCGTGGCGATCGGCACGACCTCTCCACAGGGGACTTGGTCGGTGGTAGAAGACGCCGGAACCCCTGGCGCAGTATGGAACACCATCACCTGGAACACCGAGGCCGAAGGAAGCGAGCCGTCTGGCACACACATCGTCGTGGAAGCCCGCACGGCCGACGCGGAAGCGGGCCTGGGCGGTGCGACCTTCCAGGCCATCTCGAACGGAGTGCCTTTCGCGCTGGCCGGCCAGTTCATCGAGGTGCGCGTCGCGCTCAAGGCGGCCGCCGACGGGACCGGCCCGCTGCTCTCCGACATCCGCATCCAGACCGCCGCTCCCACGCCTACGTCCACTCCCAGGCCCACCGCCACGCGGACGCCGCTTCCAACGCCGACGGCCACACCTGCACCTGTGCAGTCCGGTGTTCCAGGATGGATGCCCCTCTACCTGATCCTGATCGTGCTCGCCATCATCCTCATTGGCATCTTCGTCTGGCGCGTCGTGCGCCGGCGCCGGGCGGTATAGCCATGATTTTTAGTGAATTTCTCATATTCCGTTGACAGGATATAAACCGACAAGTGGTACGATGAAGGATGTCGTTTGGTCCAGTGGGCGGGCGTTTTGTTGCTATGACAGGAGTTGAGGCAGCCATGGTCGAGATTGATCCCGCTGATCGCACGCTGGTTGAGGGCCGCATCCTGGTGTGGGCCATCGAAGCGCTGGATAGGATCGAGCCGGCCAGCCCGCTCGAACGTGCGCTGGCCGAGTTGTTCCAGGCCGCCTACAAGCGCTGCCTGCACAGCCTCGTCGCCGAAGCGCCGGCCTGGGTGAGCGAAGAGATCCTGAGCACCAACCAGACCGTCCTGCACGGGCCGTACTGAATCGCCTCCGCCAGATAGCAGACCTCCCACACCCTTGCCAGTCTTGTTCCTGCGCTGCACGAAAGTGGTAGAGTGGGGCAGGCTTTCCAGCCTGCCATCAGGTACGCCAGGTTTGCCATTGTACCTGGCGTGCCCGCTGCACCGTTACCTGTACCTGCCCATCACTACAGTGCACCGCATTCAGCCCATTTCCCTGTTGACAGATCGCGCAAATCTGGCTATAATATACTTTGTAAGTAAATTTACTTTCCAAAGTCATCTCTTGACTGCGGCAGCCGTATGAGAGACCCCCAGGAAAAGGCCACCCGCCGCTGGACCAGAACCCACAACAGCCGCCTGGTGCTCAGGACGATCTACGACCACGCGCAGATCAGCCGCGCCGACGTCGCACGCCTCACCGGGCTCACCCGCCCCACCGTCTCCAGCGTGGTCGCTGGCCTGCTCAAGAAGGGATTGGTCGAAGAAGTCGGCCGTGGGCCGTCGGTAGGAGGGAAACCTCCCATCCTGCTGAGCGTGGCAGACGATGCGCGCCAGGTGATCAGCCTCGACCTGGCCAGGAGCGAGTTTCACGGCGCGCTGGTCAACCTGCGAGGCAGCGTTCAGCGCCGCATCGTCCTCCCGCTGCGTGGACGGGACGGTGAGGCCGCGCTGGCGCTGGTCTACGAGTTGGTGGATGCGCTGGTGAAGGAAGCCAGCAGCCCGTTGCTGGGCATCGGCATCGGCACGCCAGGCCTGGTGGACGCCAACAACGGCGTAGTACATCAGGCCGTAAACCTGGATTGGCAAGACGTGCCGCTGCGTCGCCTGTTGCGGAAACGCTATAAACTGCCGGTGTACGTGGCGAACGACTGCCACGTGGCCGCACTGGCCGAGTACACCTTCGGCCACAATGAGGGCGTCGGGGACCTCGTGGTGATCAAGGCCGGGTGGGGCATCGGTGCCGGCATCGTGCTCGGTGGTCACCTCGTGTGTGGCAATCCGTTTGGCGCCGGCGAGATTGGCCACGTAAAGATCGCCGAGAACGGTGAACGGTGCCGGTGCGGGAACGTGGGGTGCCTGGAGACGGTGGCGAGCAGCCGGGCCCTCATTCGACGTGCCCAGGCCATCGCTCGAAGCGACCCTCATTCACTGCTCCATCAATTCGCCGCCGATTCCGAGGCGATCACGCTTGACACCGTCCTCCAGGCGTTCGAAGCCGGCGACGAGACAGTGCGGCAGGCCATCGGCGAGGCGGGGCGCAGCCTGGGCATCGCTGCAGCCAGCCTGGTCGGCGTGCTTGCCGTCCGGCGCATCCTGATTGCCGGCAGCGTGGCGCGCTTTGGCCAGTTCCTGGTTGACGCGCTCAGGGAGAGTATGGCCAGGCACGCGCTGCCGTCGTTGGCCGGAAATACCGAGGTCGGCATCGCCAGCCTGGGATCCGACATCGTGCTCATGGGCGCATCGGCCCTGGTTCTGTCTCAGGAATTAGGGCTTACGTGAACCACAAATGATCAAACCCAACTTTTTGCCTCCCCTGGACGAGGGCTTCCGGCCAGCCGTGCTGGCCAACCGCGCGTTTCAGATAGAGGTCGAGGATTCAGGAGTTGGCGTGCCACTCGTGCTGGGCCTGGAACGCCCCGCTGGATCGGTGTCGCGCTTCGAGACGCAGGTGTTCCCCGCCGACCATCCGCGCGCCGACGCTAACCTGACGTACGCCGAGCGCATCTTCAAGTTCCTCCTCTGGCAGAGGGGCGGCTGGAAGGCGTACGTGGGTGGGCCCAGGCACATCGGCGACTATATCAGGAGTTGCTATGCGCCCGGCGGCGTGCGCGAGTTCGACTGTTACTTCATGGGACGCGACGTCTACGAAAAGACGTTCACCGTCGTCCCTTGCGATCCATCTGAGGTCCCTCCCGCGCGGGAAATCAGCCGCCCGCTCGGCCGCCACCTGGACGGACACCGCATCGGCTTCGACCTGGGCGCTTCGGACCGCAAGGCTTCGGCCGTCGTCAACGGCCAGGCCATCTTCAGCGAGGAAGTCGTGTGGGCGCCGCGCACACAGCGCGACCCGCAATATCACTACCACGAGATCATGGCCGCACTGAAGAAGGCGGCGTCGAAGATGGAGCGCGTGGACGCCATCGGCGGCAGCGCGGCGGGAGTGTACATTGACAACCAGGTTCGCATCGCCTCCCTCTTCCGCGGCGTGCCCCAGGAACGGTACGACGAGGTCAGGAACCTCTTTCTGCGCATCCGTGACGAGCTGGGCGTGCCGCTGGAGATCGTCAACGACGGCGAAGTGACGGCGCTGGCCGGCTCGATGTCGCTGGAGGACAACGGCGTCCTGGGCATCGCGCTGGGGTCGAGCGAGGCCTCCGGCTACGTCAATCTGGAGGGCAACATCACGGGGTGGCTGAACGAGTTGGCCTTTGCACCCGTAGACTACAACCCCGAGGCGCCCGCGGATGAATGGTCAGGGGACAGGGGAGGCGGCGCGCTGTACTTTTCTCAGCAGTGCATCTTTCGCCTCGCGCCCCGGGCAGGGATCGAGATCCCGGTGCAGATCACACCGGCTGAGAAACTGGAGTTCGTCCAGGAGAAACTCGAAGCGGGGCACGCGGGCGCAGCAAAGATCTGGCAGAGCATGGGTATCTACATGGGCTACACGGTCGCCCATTACGCCGATTTCTACGAGTTGAAGCACGTCCTGATCCTGGGACGTTGTACCTCTGGGAGAGGCGGCCAGCTCATCCTGGACGGCGCAGACCAGGTGCTCCGGGCAGAGTTCCCGGAACTGGCCGCCCGCGTCCACATCCAGTTGCCGGACGAAAAGAGCCGCCGCGTCGGCCAATCCATCGCCGCGGCCAGCCTGCCGGTCATCAGCAAGGAGGAGCAATGAAACTCAATCTGGACACCGCCGAGATCTTCGTCCCCGACGGCCTGCCCGTCGAGGAGGCGTTGGCGCGCACCACGCACGTGGCGATCGGTGCGCACCAGGACGACGTCGAGATCATGGCCTACGACGGCATCCTGAAATGCTTCCAGCGGGCCGACCGCTGGTTCTGTGGCGTCGTCCTCACCGACGGCTCCGGGTCGCCGCGAGACGACCTGTACAAGGATTACACCGACGCGCAGATGCGGCTGGTCCGGCGCAAGGAGCAGAAGAAAGCCGCCATCGTCGGTGAATACGCGGCGCAGGTGCTGCTGGATTACCCCAGTTCAGCCGTCAAGGACCGCTCCGACAAGCGGCCTGTGGAAGACCTCGTCCTGCTGTTGAAGGCGGCCAGGCCCGAGGTGGTGTACACGCACAACCTGGCCGACAAGCACGACACGCACGTCAGCGCCGCGCTGCGGGCGATCGAGGCGCTCCGCCGCCTCTCGCCAGAGGAGCGCCCGCAGCGCCTGTACGGCTGCGAAGTCTGGCGCGACCTGGACTGGATGGTGGACGCAGACAAAGTGCTCTTTGACGTTTCGGCCCACGAGAACCTCCAGGCGGCACTCCTGGGGATTTACGACTCGCAGATCTGCGGCGGGAAGCGCTACGACCTGGCGACGATGGGCCGTCGCCGCGCACACGCGACGTATTACGAAGCGCACGGGACGGACGTGGCGACCGGCATGATCCTGGCGATGGACCTCACGCCGCTGATCGAGGAGCCGGCCAGATCCATCCAGGCTTACGTGCAGGAATTCCTCGACCACTTCGCGCAGGACGTGACCGACCGGCTGGCCAGGCTGGAGTGACCCATCTTCCGGATTGGCGCAAGAACCGGCGGCTCGCGCGCGATGGCTTCTCGGACCTAGAGTATCCACTTCAAGAAGAAAGAAGGGCGCTGGGTACCGCTGTCCCGGCCGCCGGTACGTTTCGACGACGAACACGCCTACAGCGACCTGGGGGAGTGGCTGTACCTCAGCATCGAGCGCATCCTGTCCACGCTTGGATCTGCCTGCGCGATTGAGGTCTTCTCGTCGCTGTATGCGACCATAAACCCGTGGGAGGCGCTGGAACACGCGGCGATCTTCACTGCTCTGGAGCGCCTGTGTCACGTGTCCAGGCACAGACGTGGGATCAGGCAGTTCTCGTTAGCGGCAGTTTCGACCGAGATGGACCCACGATGTAGGACAAGTTGCTAACTTGTCCAGCCCAAGTGTTCGACCGAGCGCACACTGGCTCACGTCGAGCAGATGCTGACCCGCAATCTCGCGGGACACTATACGCCGCTCGGCAAGCGCAAGGTCAGCCAGGTCACGGTAGATGGTACTGAAGGAGATGTGACTGTGGCGCGGCTGTGGGGGCGTGAATACGCGCTCCTGCACCTGGCGCAGCCGCAGCCCAAGTATAACGTGCAGGTGGACTTTTCAAGGAGGGGACTATGCGACCATTAAGCCAAGTGGCCCCAGGCTGGTGGGACTATACGACGCTCGAGCGGGAGATTCTCGACGATGCCGCTCGTCTTACGGCGGACGACCTGCTGGGGCTCAGCCGCCCAGGGTTCACGGTCAAGTTCTACGACACCGTCCAGGAGTTCTACCTGGCCGAGGCGCTGGAATACGTCGCGGCGTGGCGGCAAGCCACGGAAGAAGAGCCAGCCGGCTTATGTGGCCCTATCGGCCCGACCGAGCAACTGCCGCTGGTGGCGCGCCTGGTCAACGAGTTGGGCCTCTCACTCAGGTACTGCCACTTCTGGGGCATGGATGAGTGGGTCGTGAACGGCAAGGAGGCGGGCCTGGACTTTCCACTGGGCTTTGCCCGCGCCGATATGGAACTGTGCTTCAACCGCATCCGGCCCGAGTTGGCCATGCCACGGGAGAACATCCATTTCCCGGCCGTTGACGCGAGCGGGTATATCAAGAGCTGGGACAAGGCGCGCTGCATAGTCATGCAGGGCGGCCAGGGCGAGGTCAAGCACTGGGCCTTCAACGACCCGCCCAGGCGCGAGGGCCGGTACGTGGATGCGCCGCCTTCACCTGAGGAATACCGCCGGCTCACCACGCGGGTGGTGGACCTGCATCCGATTACGCTGATTCAGAACGCGCGTACCTCGGGCGGTGGCGTAGTCCAGAACGTGCCCACGCAGGCCATCACGGTCGGCCCGGTCGAGACCTGGAAGGCGGAAAAGGTTTCGATCTGGCATGCGGGGATGCACGACAACCCCTTTGGACAGCGCCTGACGACGCTGATGATCTCGAAGCGCATCGCCGACAGCGCCGTGCCCATGTCGCTGCTGGCCGACCATCCCAACGTGCAGTTCAACTTCCTGCGCAGCGGAATCGGGACCTGCGAGGCTGAGATGCATTAACGGAATAGAACGCGGATGAACACGGATTGGACGGATGAACACGGATTCTGAGGACGCTATGGCGAAGAAGGCATTTGCCATTGGCGCACACCCTGACGACATCGAGTTCATGATGGCGGGTACGTTGATTCTGCTGTGCCAGGCTGGCTATGAGATCCACACCATGACCGTCGCCAATGGATCGTGCGGCACCAGCCAGCACGACGTGGAGACCATCACACGGACACGCCGGGAGGAATCCATCCGCGCGGCTGAGTTCGCCGGAGCGGTCTACCACGAGAGCCTGGTCAACGACATCGAGATCTTTTACGAGAAAGGATTGCTCCAGCGGCTGGGGGCCGTGATACGGGAAGTCGCGCCGGAGATCGTCCTGACACACGCAACTTATGATTACATGGAGGATCACACCAATACCTGCCGCCTGGTGCTGACGGCTGCCTTCACGCGGGGCATGCCCAACTTCCCCGTTGAGCCAGCGCGCCCGCCGGTAAACCAGCCCGTAACCATCTATCATGCGCTTCCGTATGGGTTGCGCGACCCGTTGCGGCGGCCCGTGCGGCCTGAGATGTACGTGGACGTCACCGACGTGATGCAGGCCAAGCGACAGATGCTATCTCAACACAGGAGCCAGAAAGAGTGGCTCGACGCCAGCCAGGGGCTCGACTCGTACCTGGTGACTATGGAAAGGATGTGCCGCGACATCGGGCGCCTCTCGGGTCGCTACGAGTACGCCGAAGGGTGGACCCGCCACCTGCACCTGGGATACTGCGACGAAGACGCGCACCCACTCCTGGCCGCCCTACCCGATAGATGTCTGTGAAGCAGACCTGGCAGGTCTCCGAGACCTGCCAGGTCTCGCTGCGCCAAAACCCTCGTGTCATTCAAGATCTTTGACGCACCGAAACCCCACGTTGAAATCCACCCAGTTCGGCGGAAGCGCATTCCGGTAGTAGACCTGGTTACAATACGCTCCCGAGTGCCAGCCACCCCCGCGGATCACCCGGAACCGCCCAGACTCCGGTCCTTGCGGGTTCGCCGATGGACTTGACGAGTAGTAGTCTGCAGCGTAATAATCCCACACCCACTCGACAACGTTTCCCTGCATGTCGTACAGGCCGAAGCCGTTCGGCGGGTAACTGCCGACGGCGAGCGGGCCACGCTTGTCCGACTTGGTATAGTTGCCGTCGGCGGGCTCGATTGTGTCCCCATTGGGATAGTTCAGGCCCACCAATCCTCCCCTGGCGGCGTATTCCCACTCCGCTTCGGTAGGTAGCCGCTTGCCGCACCAGGTGGCATAGGCCACAGCGTCACGCCAGTTCACCCCAGCCACTGGATGGTTGGGGTAATCCGGCCCACAGCGGAACCCGGCCATACCCCAGAAGAATGGCAGCCGGTGTTGTATTGCTTCACAGAAGCGCAGATACTGGGCGTTGGTCACCTCGTACCTGTCCACGTAGAAGGCGTCAACGTAAACCTTGTGCGCGGGGCAGTGATCTCCCTCTGAATCCGAGCCCATCAGGAACTCACCAGCGGGAATCAACACAAGTTCCTCGGTCAGGTTGGCCATTGTCAATTCCTCCTTCCTGCGCAGAGTAGAATAGTGAGACTTGCAGTGTGGTCAGGGCGATCCCTATCTCTTGATAGTGTACTGCGATTTTGGGTGAAAGTCAACACCCAATTCGCCATGCGCCAGGTGGCTTGGCGTCGGGGCTAACTGGCCCTGCCAACTTCTGCCGTAGAAATTCACGATGGCCTTCTGCACCCCCTACGTGTTGATTTCCGAGCCCGGCTGTGCTATACTAGCGTAACGGTTGCGCAACCAGGGACAAGATGTTCCCTGGGGCACAAAACTGAACTTTGACAAGACAAACTCTCCAAGTGCTGGTATAACAATCAGAAACCACTCATAGCATAGGAGAGTTAC
>Ga0315285_10001354_pt1 | contig 25755 bp, 13 predicted proteins | sample YL17G09_36_MG_FD_203698 | JGI IMG/M metagenome (GOLD analysis project Ga0315285, IMG submission 203698) | Sediment microbial communities from Yellowstone Lake, YNP, Wyoming, USA - YL17G09_36 | ecosystem: Environmental > Aquatic > Freshwater > Lake > Sediment | place: USA: Wyoming | collected... | reverse complement strand
AAAACCGAGCTTGAGATAATGTTTTTCGGCAGAGGCGGCAGTACAATGCTGTCACCAGGCCAGGTCAAGATGTGCAAGTAGACGATGTTCTCCTTGCAGGTGCCGGCGAGCCAAGATGTGGGTTTGAAAGGTCCGCCGCGAGTACCGTAAATACTCTCGCCATATTTTTTGAGCCAATCGCCCATTTCCTTCAGTCGGGCGACTTGTCGCGGCTCAATCTGGCCATCCGGCATAGGCCCAACGTTAAATAGGAAATTTCCGTCGCCGCCTGCTACGCGCACCAGCGTATCAATGCACTCCTTGAGCGACTTCATCTGGTCGTCCGGTTTCCAGGCCCACTGCTGACACAAAGTCATACAGGTCTCCCAGGGCCGGTCGCTCTGAAATTTGCCGATTTTCTGTTCGGGTGTGTCGTGGTCGGCCGGCAGGCCTGCTCGGTCGTTAATGATGACATTGGGCTGAAGCCGGCGGATAATCTTGAGTAGATTTTCGGAGTCCCAGTCTTTTGCTGTGCCGCCCAGGCCGTCAAACCAGATTATGTCGACCTTGCCGTAGTTGCTGCAAAGCTCACGGAGCTGCCCGTGCAGGTACTCAATGTAGCGGGCGTGGTTCTCGGTACGGTAGTCCGGGTGGTGCCAATCGACCGGAGAATAGTAGAAGCCGAGTTTTAGCCCGGCTTTGTGACAGGCGTCGGCCAGCTCTTTCACGACGTCCCGCTTAAACGGCGAGCTGGTAATTTTGTAGTCGGTCAGTTTGCTGTCGAACATGCAGAAGCCGTCGTGGTGTTTGCTGGTAAATACCAGATATTTCATGCCGGCATCTTTAGCGATTTGCACCCACTGCTCGGCGTCGAACTTGACCGGATTGAACTGTTTGTAGAGATTGTCATAGATTTCGACCGGGATGGAACCTGTGCCGCTCTGGCCTCTTCTTTCGCCGCCGCGAGACCAGCCGATTTCGGTGCCCTTTAGGCTGACCGGCCCCCAGTGAATGAACAAGCCGAATCTCATTTCACGCCAGCGCTGCACATCCTGCTCGCTGGCCCGCAGGTAGTCTTTGGTCTTCTCCAAGCTGGTGGCATCGGCCGGCTTGCCAGAACGAGTAGTAAACGTGCACACAACTAAGGCTAAGCAAATCGCAGGTAACCATACACTTATCTTATTTTTGGACATAGCGATCATCCTTTATTTGAGACGTCTTGAAACTATTTCAAAATTCTTGTATGAGCGGCGTCGAACATTCTAACGCCGCCGGTGTCCATTTGTAAAATCAGGCCTTTATCGGGGTCAATTCCAATGCAGTTGCCGGCAAATCTTCTGCCATTATACAATAGCGTTATTCTGTGTCCTAATTGGACGCTAAGGTTACGCCACTGTTCTATTACTTTTTGGCTCGCGTGTATTGCTGCTTCGAGCCAGTAGTCTACCGATGTAAGCAATCTTTTCGCCAGGGCGATGCGGTCGCACACTGTTTGGCTTTCTAAGTCGATGCTTGTTGTGATTGATTGTAATTCCGCTGGAAACGATTCTTTCCTTTGGTGGCAGTTTATGCCTATGCCGATGACGTAGGTGTTGCCGGTATCAGCCGGGTTTGATTCGATTAGGATGCCGGCTACTTTCTTGCCGTTTAGCATTATATCATTTGGCCATTTGATTTTTGCCTGTGCGCTACCTGCTTTACCGATGGCCTCCGCAACGGCAACAGCGCAGGTAAGGCAGAGTAGTTCCGCACCCATATTGCTGCCGGCTAAAACGATCGAGCACAGGATGCTTTCTGCGCGGTTGCTGTGCCATTTGGCGCCGGCCCTGCCCCTGCCCGCGGATTGCTCTTCGGCGAAGACGGCCAGGCCGTCGTTTTCTGTATTCTTTGCATATTCGGCGGCGATGTCGTTTGTGCTGGATGTTGAGCTAAAGACAAGGATTTTTCTGCCGATGCATCTGGTCTTTAGGTTTGCCTTTATCTTGTCTGGGTCCAGCAGTTCGCTTGGCATAGCTTTGAGTACCGGTTATCGGGCAGGGAACATCAGGCTATCAGAGTATCAGGCCTGATTTCCCGATGGCCTGATTTCTTTGCCCTTAGCTTTTAGTACCTGTCCAGCCCGATGTCGACGGCTGCGGCTGAGTGAGTTATGGCGCCGACGGCGATTCGGTCAATGCCGGACTGGGCAATAGCTGAGACGTTGCTCAAGGTGATATTGCCTGATGCCTCCAGCAGCGGCTTTTTGTTCTTGCGACACATTCTGTCCCGCATTTCGACGGCGTGTTTGAGCTGCCACTGGCCCATATTGTCCAGAAGCACTATATCAATTCCGGGTATCTCCAGGACATAGTTGAGCTGGTCGTCAACGTGGTCTACCTCTACGGCGACGAACTTGGCGGCTTTTAGTTTTCTTGCCTCAGCGACGATTTTCCGCAGTTTGGGCTGGAAGTTTCTGCCGAGCTCAGCCAAGTGGTTGTCCTTGACGAGGATGCCGTCGTATAGTCCGATACGATGGTTGTGTCCTCCACCGCACCGCACGGCGTATTTTTCCAGCAGTCGCCAGCCGGGCATCGTTTTTCTCGTATCGTAGATTTTCGCTTTTGTGCCTTGAACCGCCCAGACATATTTGCGCGTGGTGGTAGCTATTCCACTAAGTCTCTGCAAAAAATTCAGCATGACTCGCTCGGCGCTGAGCATTGGGCGCAGAGGTCCGTGAATGACTCCAATTTTTCGTCCGGTATGGGCCCGCTGCCCGTCGTTTACCAGTACCTTCAGCTTGAGTCTGGGATCGTAAAGTCTAAGGACTTCCTTGATCACTCTCATTCCACATACGACTATCTCCTCTCGTGATACGATGTCTGCCTTGGCGATGGTGTCGTCAGGGAACAGAAGCTCGCTGGTCACGTCGCCTTGTCCGAGGTCTTCTTCTATCGCCATTTGAATCAGCGGCCGCACGTCTGCAATCTTGAGCTTCTTCATGTTTGCCGTTTTCCTTTATTGTACCTCGTTGATGGAAAGTGCCGCAAATGCGGGGCAAAGCTTTCTCACAGAGGCTTTTTCTTTTGTCTGCTTAACTTTTTGGAGGCTAAATGGCTGCTTTTCCTCCTCCTGGAGTCGGCCAGAACCAGCTCCGGCAGCTCTCTTAATTCTCGTAGCTGGTCGCGCAGAAAGGCTGCCCGCTCGAAGTCAAGGGTCTGCGCCGCTTCGAGCATCTCCTGCTCAATCTGGTTGGCCAGCTCCACTTTGTCATATTCGCGGTCGTCAAAGCGAATCGCCTGGCGGGCCGTTTCTCTTGCCTTTATCCTGTCAGATAGACTTCGCCGGATTTCCTTTCGAATCGTTTCCGGCGTAATGTTATGCTCTTGGTTGTATTGTCGTTGAATTTTACGGCGTCTATTTGTTTCGTCAATAGCTTTTTGCATTGAGCCGGTCACGGTGTCGGCGTACAAAAAGACCGCAGCGTTGACGTTTCTTGCGGTTCTACCGATCGTTTGTATCAGCGAGGTCTGGCTTCGCAGGAATCCTTCCTTATCCGCATCGAGGATGGCGACGGCTGAGACTTCGGGCAAATCCAGGCCTTCCCGCAGCAGGTTTATGCCCACCAGCACATCGAAGTCGCCCTTTCGCAGGTCACGCAGTATCTCCACTCTTTCCAGGGTATCGATTTCGCTGTGCAGGTAGCGGCACTTAAAGCCCTTTTTTGTAATGTAACTTGCCAGGTTCTCAGCCATTCTTTTTGTCAGGGTGGTGACAAGCATACGCTCGCCGGCTTTGATTCTTTTTTCAATCTGGCCTAAGAGGTGCGGAACCTGGTTTTGTGCCGGGTGGACGAAGATTTCAGGGTCCAGAAGGCCGGTCGGCCGGATGATCTGCTCGACTACTTCGTTGCTGCATTTTTCCAGCTCGAACGGACCCGGCGTAGCAGAAACAAAGATTACGCGCGACCAATTTTGCTGGAACTCCTCAAAGCGCAGAGGTCTATTATCCAGCGCGCTGGGCAATCTGAAGCCGTGCTCAACCAGAACCTCTTTTCTACTTCTGTCGCCGGCCCACATCGCGTGCAATTGCGGTATAGTGGCGTGGGATTCGTCGATAAAGAGGAGAAAATCCTTCGGGAAGTAGTCGATAAGCGTGTAGGGTCTGGCTCCCGGCGGAAGTCCCGCCAGATGCCGGGCGTAATTTTCGATGCCGCTGCAATAGCCGATCTCCTGAATCATCTCCAAGTCGTACAGTGTTCGTGCTTCCAGCCGCTGGGCCTCCAGAAGTTTGCCCTGCCCGCGCAGCACAGCCAGCCGCTCCTTCAGCTCCGCCTTTATGCTCTCTATCGCCGAGCAGACTCGGTCGCCGGGCATAACATAGTGCTCAGCCGGATAGATAAACACTTCGTCTTCAACGGCCAGCGTCTCGGCAGATACAGGATTTATGTAGCTTATTTGTTCTATTTTATCGCCGAAAAGCTCGAGGCGGACGGCGAAGGATTCGTACGAGGGATGAACTTCAATCACATCGCCGCGCACGCGGAATGTCCCTCTCTGGAAATCGATGTCGTTTCGGGTGTACTGGATGTCGGCCAGCCTGCCGAGCAGCTCATTTCGGTCAACCTGCTGGCCGGTGCGGATTGCTACCACGCTGGCCTTGTAATCTTCGGGCGAGCCCAGTCCGAAAATGCAGGAGACGGATGCGACAATGATGCAGTCGCTTCTTGCGGAAAGACTCGTCGTGGTGGAAAGCCTGAGCCGGTCAAGGTCGGCATTTTTCGAGGCGTCTTTTTCTATGTATATGTCTCGCTGCGGAATGTAGGCCTCGGGCTGATAATAGTCGTAGTAGCTGACGAAATACTCCACGGCGTTTTCCGGGAACAGCTCTTTGAATTCCTCGTAGAGCTGGGCGGCGAGTGTTTTGTTGTGGGATATGACCAGCACGGGCAGGTCGAGCTGGGCGATGACGTTAGCCATCGTGAAGGTTTTGCCGCTGCCGGTAACGCCCATCAGCGTCTGGAATTTTTTGCCTGTGCGCAGATTCTCCGCCAGCCGCTCGATGGCGTTGGGCTGATCGCCCGCGGGCTTAAACTGGTTGTTCAGTTTGAATATGCCCATATTTATACATTTTAACCTTGGTTTTCGTGGCGTGCACGGTTTTTCCATGCGGGGGTTTACGGCGGGATGGCAGCTTCAAAACCGTAGCGTAAACCGGCGGCGAAACCGCCAAGAACCGCCAAATAAATTTGGCGGCTAAATATTTAGCCCCGCAATTCATTGCGGGGTCGTCTTCTCTGTTTTACGCGAGGTTCTCCCCTCCTCCTATTTCGCCCGGTCGGGATAGACGACGGCTGCGACAAGTGCAGGGCCGTATCGACGCCATAGACTTTCCTGGTCGAGCTGTTCGGCGTTGGCGGGAAGTTCCAAGGTTATGATGGGTATGCGAAGTGTAAGGCCGGCGTAGGAACCGAGCGAGCCAGGCTGTGCGCCCAGCCTGCGTATGGGCAGATCGCAATGTTGGGCCATGTGGCTGGCCAATGCACCGGCGGGGCCGTCATAGTCGATGCACGTCAGCGGCTGGTGAATACTTACAATGCGCTCCGGCGCGTACTGCCGGATCAGCTGGTGGATGACGCGGGCTTCCGGCTCGGAAAGGGCGGCATATCCATTCTGCGCGTTGTTCTGCCGGTTGGAAGCCGCGAAGTTGCGGTTCAAGTCCACGCCATTAGCGTTGAATCGCGTACCACGGGCTATTCCATCGGGATTGGCAACCGGCAGAATAACGACCTGGCGTCCCTGCAGCAGTTCTGGGTGTTTCTGCAGATGCTCTGCCAGCCGTTCGGTAAGTCGTACCCCCGCCGGCTCATTGCCGTGGATGGCCGCCAAGATGAAGGTCACGTCATAACTTTGACCCACCACGATGCTTTCGATCGGTCGATTCTGGACCGACCTGCCGACCGTGCGGCGCTGAGCAGCCAATTCGGCCGGCACACGGGTCGGGATAGAGACTATTCCCGGAGGACTGACCGGCTGGTAGCAGCCGGCAAATCCCAAAAGTCCCAAAAGCACGCAGACCGTGAACGCAATCAGGCGTATATCTTTCATATCTATATTCATTCGGCAGGATTTGCCCGTTGCTGTAGAAATTCGACAGTTGAACGATTATAAATTCTGGGGGTCGCGCTGATATTCGGCGACCTTCTTTGCCGCTGGAGATTTGTGCCGGGTTTAGGGTGCAGAAATTTGGCTCACACAACCGATTATAGCTTATGGAGGAGGGCTTTTTCGTAAATCCGTCGTATGTCTGGCGGATAAAGCTCAAACACAAAGAAAGAAACAGGCAAATGGCGGAGAGGCAGAAAAAAGCCAGGCTTTTTATATATATCGTCGTTGCCGTATGTCTTGTTATCCTTGCGTATCTTGCGCGAGGCCTGTATTACGGTGCGGTCACGATACACGAGCTATTGGCTGAGAATAAACGCCTGAAGCAGGCCATAACGAATCTTACCGCTGAAGAGCAAATAGGTTATGCTAAAGTCCTGGCCCAGGAAATAAAAGACGGGCAGCTCTTTACCACCGTAAGATTCGTTGAAACCGCCAGGGATGACAAGCTAAAGAAAATTCTGGAGAAGGAATACGCCATCGCGGGCGATGTAGTCCATTTTGACGCGCTGATAGTGAAGTTCGGCGACAAAATGGTTATGGACGGCAAGGCAAGGGCCCTATATTTGTGGAGAAGAGTCTACGGCGAGAAAATGCCGCCGGAAAGCGGTTTTGCCATAGAAGAACCAGGCGCCGAACCCCAAAGGTACGGTGATTTGCTCAAGGTCTTGCCTGTAAAACAGAGAGAGCTTTTCTGGTCTAACATCTGGGACCTGGCAAATGACCCCGGCAAGCTCAAAAAATACGATATTGAAGCCATCTACGGGAACGTCGTTTATTCGAGGCTGCAAAAAGGGCTTATTTACGTCTTCAAGATAAGCCCGACCGGCCAGGTTTATCCCGAAATCATCCCCGATATGTAGTTCGCCCTGTGAGGGACTGAAGGTCTTATGGGGCTCGCTCAAACGTCCCGCCCGAGGAATCTCAAATTTCAGATTTCAAATCTCGAATCTTTCCTGTCTCACGGAGCGAGTCCTTTTGTGGATTGACGCCCGTAGCCTTGTTGATTATCGTATAGTCGAAAGCCGCGGTGCTCTGTCGCAGGCAAATTGATGGTTGTCATTCCTGCGCAAGCAGGAATCCAGTCCTAATTGTGGCTCTGGATTCTGCATCAGGTAATGACAAGCGGTACTTCGGGATGCGGTGCAATGGCAGGGAAGGTTGATTTCGATGTTGTTGTGGTAGGGGGCGGAATCGTGGGCCTGGCCTCTGCGTACAAGATTACGCTGAGCCATCCGGATATTTCTATTGCGGTGCTGGAAAAAGAAGGGCAGGTGGCGGCGCACCAGACCGGCCATAATTCGGGCGTCATCCATTCCGGGCTGTACTATAAGCCCGGCAGCAATAAAGCAGAAACCTGCGTGGAGGGGCGAAAAGAGCTTATAGCCTTTGCCAAGAAGCACAAGATACCCTGCAAAATTACCGGCAAGATAATTGTCGCCACAAAGGAAAAAGAGCTGGCTAAACTTGAGCAGATTTATCAGAACGGCTTAGAAAACAACATAGAAGGCATTGAAAAAATTGGGCCTGAGCAAATCAAGGACGCCGAGCCGTTTTGCGATGGGATTGCAGGCATCAGAGTGCCGGGCACAGGGGTAATTGATTTTACGGAAGTTGCGAAGAAATTGGCGCAGCTGATACAAACAAAAAGCGACGGCAATGAAGTTCTGACTTCGCACGAGGTAACGGGCTTTGACAGGCACGATTTCTATACGAATGTCGTGACGAATAATGGGACTTTTGCTGTCCGATATATCATCAACTGCGCAGGCCTTCAGTCCGACAGGCTTGCCCGGATGGCTGGGGTCGATCCTGGGATGAGGATAGTGCCCTTTCGCGGCGACTATTACCAGTTGACCGAACAAGCCGGCGAAAAAGTCAAGGGCCTGATATATCCTGTGCCGGACCCGGCATTTCCCTTTCTTGGCGTGCACTTTACCCGCAAGATCGACGGCTCGGTTGAGTGCGGCCCGAACGCCGTTCTATCATTTAAGCGCGAAGGCTATGGAAAAACCGATTTTAGCTGGTCGGATTCCTGGGAGGCACTCTCTTACTGGGGCACCTGGCGACTCTTCCGCAGACACTGGATGTATGGCTTGGGCGAATACTCCAGAGCATTCAGTAAGAAACTGTTTCTTGGACAGTTACAGAGGCTTATCCCTTCGCTCGGCCCCAATGATATAAGGCCCGGCAACGCGGGTATACGTGCTCAGGCTCTTGCGCGGAACGGCGAGTTGATCGACGATTTCAGAATAGAAAGACGGACAGACTCTATCCACGTCTTGAACGCACCTTCGCCGGCGGCAACGGCCTGCCTGGCCATCGGCGATCATATAAATGAAATCGCTACAAAGTATTTTAACCTGCGGTAAAACCGAAGACCGTCACCGCAGGGGTGACGGCTAAACATAATATTTAGCCCCGCAATTCATTGCGGGGTAATATTTCACGTTTTATGCGGGGTTTTGGAAATTAACGATTTTTGTAGGCAAAGGTGTGTAATGAGAACGCTCGAAACTGCAAAACTACCCCAGAAAGAGCGGGAATCGATACTCGAAGCGGTCAGAGCCTTGAAGTGGGATTTGCCTGTAACGCGAGTAATACTGTTTGGCTCAAAAGCCCGCGGCGCAGGCCAGCCCGATTCAGACATTGACCTTCTGGTGCTTATCTCTTGCCCGGTCAGCAGTAAGTTGCGGGCGAGCATCCCCGGCCGGTTAGCTGACATCAATTTGCAAAATGACGTCCTGCTAACATCGGTTGTGATATCCGAACAGGATTGGTCAAGCGGGCTTATGCGCTATATGCTGATTCACGAGGAGGTTGAAAGAGACGGATGTGAAATATGAGATAGGGAAGGCTTCGTAGGGTCGTCGACAGGCCCGCGAATTTATAGATTTGATTCGTAGCCTTATTGGCACTGAGTGAAAACGGCTATGGCAGCAGCACCAGCCATCGGCCATTGTATAGGTGAGATAGCTACCAAGTATTTCAGCCCATGGTCTATGAGACCTCGTCCAGACCCGGGCCGCGAGTCATCAGCAACCGGCAGCTAAATGAGCAAGTATCGAACTGACAGTCTGTTTTCAGAAATGGATTCCCGCTTGGGTCGGAATGACAATGGAGCGGTCTGTCATCATATTATCCGTGTGGCGTTCGAGTCGGCGGCGGATGCGGAGTTTGATTATCTTGTGCCGGACGAACTCTGGCCGATAGAACCCGGGCAGCGCGTGGAAGTCCCCTTCGGCAAAAAAAACAGACTTGAAATTGGCTTCTGTGTTGCGGTAGAAGATCGAGATTGCTTCGCTGCGCTCGCAATGACGCAAGCAGGCGGCAAGCAGTTCAAACTGAAACAAGCTGCCGGGATTATTGATAAAGAGCCGTTGGTTGGAGCCGAGCTTATGGAATTGGCCCGGTGGATCAGCAGCTATTATGTGTGTCCACTTGGCCAGGTCTTAGCGGCGATGGTCCCGGGTGCGGTGAAAAAAGGCGCCGGCGCCAGAACGGCAAAATATCTCTATCTGGCAAGCAATCCCGACGGCGTCAATGAAACTGTCACGCATCTAAAGGGCAGTAGACAAAAGCAAATTGCCAGGCATCTGCAGGAAGAAGGTGCATTCGATCCAGAAACCGCTTTGGACCTGCAAACGGTCTTACAGGCAATCGGCTGCGGGAACGAATCAATAAAAAAACTTGCCCAAAAAGGCATCGTAAAAATAGCCGAGAAAACGATCTTGAAGTCTTTGCCTGCCATTCCGAAGGCAATGGTGATAAAAGCAGAGAAAGTGGTTCTGAATGAGGACCAGCAAAGGGCGCTTGCTCACATAAAAGACAAGCTCGACGCCGGCAAATTCGGCGTTACGCTTCTGCACGGCGTGACCGATAGCGGCAAGACCGAGCTTTATATAAGAGCTATTGAGCTTATTCTGCAAAAGGGTAGGACCGCAATCGTTCTTCTTCCTGAAATTGCGCTCACCGCTCAGACGGTGCAGAGATTCAGCGCCAGGTTCAAAAAAATCGCGGTGATGCACTCCGGCCTGACGGCTGCCCAGCGCAACGCCCAGTGGCATAAGACAAACTCCGGTGAGGCGGATGTGGTTATCGGTGCTCGCTCGGCAATTTTTGCCCCATTGCCACGGCTTGGACTTATCGTCGTTGACGAGGAGCATGAGCCGAGCTACAAGCAGGATACCGCGCCGCGATATCACGGCAGAGATGTAGCCATAAAACGCGCGCAGCTATCAGGTGCGCACTGCATCCTGGGAAGCGCCACTCCATCATTAGAGACGCTGCGCAATTGCCGGCATAAAAAATATTTTAGCCTGGTTCGTCTGCCCAAACGGGTAATGGACTTGCCGATGCCTCAGATGAAATTAGTCGATCTGCGGCAGGGGGGTTTTACCCGCGACGGCGTCAATCTTATAAGTGAGCCGTTGGCTGCGCATCTACAACAGATTCTGGCAAAAAAAGAGCAGGCAATTTTGTTTCTGAATAGACGCGGTTACAGCAATTTCATATTTTGCCCATCCTGTAAGTACACTTTGCAGTGCCGCAACTGCGATGTTACCTTGACTTTTCACAAGCCCGTCCTGAGCCGGGTCGAAGGATCGCAGCTTGCCGGCCGCGTGCTGACCGCCGCCCGAAGGCATATTGATTACGGCTATGCTATGTGCCATTATTGCCTGGCGCAGACGCTGGTGCCGGACAAGTGTCCTTTGTGCGGCAAACGTATGGCGATGATAGGGCTTGGCTCACAACGGCTCGAAGAAGAGGTGGCCAGGAAATTCCCGCAGGCACATTTAGCCAGGGTGGACAGCGATTCTATGGCCGGCAGAGACTATTACCGGGTGCTGAACGACTTCAGTGAAGGCAGAATAGACATATTGGTCGGCACGCAAATGCTCGCCAAAGGCCTGCATTTTCCAAACGTAACGCTGGTGGGCGTTATCAGTGCCGACACTTGTCTGTATCTGCCGGACTTCCGGGCGAACGAGCGGACGTTTCAGCTGATCTCTCAGGTTGCCGGCCGGGCGGGACGCTCGGTGAAAAAGGGCATGGTTTTCGTTCAAACGTTCTTGCCGGACCAGCCTGCCATACAGTTTGCTCTCAAGGCGGACTTCGATGGCTTTGTCGAGCAGGAATTAAAACATCGTAAGGCCTGCAATCTGCCGCCGTTCTGGCGGTTGGCGGCTATTATTATGCGCGACCAAAATTTTGAAAAACTTGAGCTGGCGTGCAACAGGATGCGCCGGATTTTGGACGGCATCATTGATACAAAAAGATTAAAGGTGACCGTTCGTGGTCCTATGCCGGCGGTGATAAGCCGAATCCAGCGATTTCACAGAATGCAGATAATTATCCAGACTCCGCAGGCTGCGATTCTGCGGGATTTATTTAATGCCCTGCGAGCGCAGCAGCCGATTCGCCCGGCGGTAAAGGTCGCGATAGATGTAGACCCGGTGAATTTATTGTAGCTTGTAATCGGCCGGCTGCTGTGCTATAGTCGGGTATTGGTTTATCGGGGTGTAGCTCAGCTTGGCTAGAGCGCTTGGTTCGGGACCAAGAGGTCGCTGGTTCAAGTCCAGTCACCCCGATTGAAAATACGCCCGGTCGTTCCCATTTTTCCAGCTATTTTCCTGTCTTGGCTTTTCGCGAGATCGCCTGCGCACAGACACTGCCGGCCAAAAGAGAGCATAGAAGCGGAAATAGAACCGCAGCCGCGACCTTGGGTAACAGGAGGACAATCGCCCTTATTCACAGCGCAAGCACTACGCCGGTGGCAAGGGCGGCGTTAAATAATATCTGCGTGATGTCTTTGGCGGTCCTCAGCCAGAAGAATTTGTCCATCTTCCGCGGCACCATTATCGTATCGCCGGGGTCCAACTTTATACTCATAAAGCCGCCAAATACCCACTGATTCGAACTGCTGTCCCAGTCTATCCTGCCGGCATTCTTCTGAGCGATGCTGACCACAGAGCCATCGGCACGGATGACACTTATCTGCTTTTTGTTGGCTTCCTCGGTCATGCCGCCCACCTTACGCAGATAATAGTCGACCGTCCTTGCCTCTTCGTAGAGCAACGCCGTAGGATTGAAAACCTCGCCCACCACGTTCACCACGCCCGGAGTCTCAGGAACAGCCAGACTGTCGCCCTTTTCCAGCTCCAAATCGTATTTGGAGGCTTTGAATTGCTCCAGCGAAGCCAATCTTATCACTACCCTTCCATCTATTCTGGCCGCCCTGAGTTTGCCCAGCAGCTCTCTTTTGGCCTTCAGTTGCAGCTCATAGGTCTTGATAGTCTCCTCATCCACCGCACCACCCATCGCCCGGTCGGTGTCCACCAGGATGGTCTCCTCTATCTCTTGGGTAAGCTCATCCATTCTTCTCTGCTGGACGGCTTTGGCACTTTCTCTGGTAAACATCGCCCCTTTTAGGTACGCCCGGTCGGTATATCCGCCGGCCCTTTCTATAACTGAGCTTAGGGTCTCGCCCCTTCGCAGCGGATAAGTGCCGGGAAATCTTACCTCTCCCGATATGGTAGCCGCCCGGTCGAACTCCAGCTCCGGTATCGGCCTTATCACCAAATGGTCGTAATCCTGCAAGCGGATATTGTGCCCAGGCTCGCCTGCCAGGGCCTTTGCCAGGTCAATATCGATCTTTTCGGTCGTCATTCCGTCCTGACTTATGTGCCGGCGGGTAATCTCTGCGGTCCGTAGATAGGCATTTTTCGCAAGTCCGCCCGCTGCATCCACCAAATCGCTTACCCTCATGTCCGGAACCAGCCGATACTGCCCAGCCCGATAAACCAAGCCGGAGACGGAGACCTGCCTGCTGAGCCTCTCATCCCAGCGAAAAACACGGATCGTATCAAAGCGGGCTAATTCTATGTTTTCAGAATCGTCCCCTTCCAGAAGCTTATCCAGCTTAAACGGAATAACTACCGGATGAAAATCAGGCTCGATGAGCCTTTCAATCTCGGCATATTCAAGGTTCGGCTGCGGCTGAAGCACATTGTAGGAGCTAAGAACATGTCTAAGCCGCATATCAGGCTTTAGCTCATATTTGCCCGGCCTGACCACGTGTCCTTGAAGGTAGACTACATTCTGCTCCAGCGGCGAGACCGCAAAAACCTTGACTACGTCCCCATCCTGAACCTGGATGGTGGAGGCTGTTTCTTCTTTTTTGATATCGGCTTTCTCAGAGATGTCAAAATCAGCTACGATGCGTTTTTCGTGCTTATCCACTCTTTCTACCTGCACCCTCTGCAGCCAGCCGGCGTATGTTATTCCACCTGCCAACTGAAGCACCTCCGCCAGGCTCATCGGCTTGGACATCTCGTAAATAGCCGGCCTTTTGACGTTTCCCGCCACTCCAACCACCGGGCCGATCAGGGGGATAAAAATCGTGTCACCATCCTGCAAACGCGCATCTTTGCTCTTGTCGCCGCCCAAAAGGAAATCGTAAAGGTCAATGGTTACTGATTGTGTGCTGTTTCTTAGCATGCGAACGTTTCGCATAGTGCCGTTTTTGGATGGGCCTCCGGCTGCAAACAGGGCATTTATAACCGTAGACAGCGAGCTGAGCGAATAGCTGCCGGGCGTTTGGGCCTCTCCCACCACGTAGACCCTGATGGTGCGCAGTCTATCCATAGTTACTGCCATTTTGAAGTCGGTGTACTTGCGGCTGAACTCGTGCTCCAGATAGTTCTGCAGCCTGTCGAATGTCATCCCCCAGACCTTTAGCACGCCCACTTCGGGCAGGGTAATTTGGCCGCTTCGGTCGACGGCCACATTGTATTGGGCGTTGACTCTGCCCCACAGGGTCACGGTAAAGCTGTCGCCGGGCCCGACCACGTAGTCCGGCCCTACCGGCACGTTGGTTACCGGCGCAAATGTGGACACCGGCGCTCGAAAGACGTCATATCCAAACTGCGTCAATGTCTTGGACACATCGCCGGCAATCTCGCCCGAAAGCAGCCGCTCAATGGCCGATAACCCTTCCTTACCTTGTGCCAATCCCTTTTCAGCTTGGGCGATGTCGGCTTGTTCTGCCGGCACTTTCTCCTGTTGCTGCGTGGGCTGGGCGCGCAGAATCTGGCTAAGCTTTTCAGGTGGGATAGACTCTGCCTTTGCCTTGATTGCTTCGGAAACGGCACCATCTGCAGAATCACTATCCTGGGCCAGCAAAGCCCGGCCTGCCGGGTTCAGAAGCGATAGGCAGCTTGTTAGCGCTACTATGGTCAAAAACGTTGAGATCGGTTTTGCTTTGGCAGTTTTTGGCGTCCGTCTTGTGGCAGATGCGTTTGTCCCCATTTCAGATTCCTTTCCCGCCTTCGCAGCTCGCTGCGCTGGCCGCGGGGCAGCCGCTCCAGCGGAGTAGGCTCGGCGCAGTAGGCTGCGAATTAGCTATTGTAGCAACATTTCCTGCCGGGCACAGTCCGCAAGACACTACAGATGCCACTTGTGTTGGCGTCCTTGCTGCCCCATTAGTTTGCCGGGACAATATATCGAGTCGCTATACTTGTTGTCAATACCCCTCAATATTATCCGCCACAGATTTCACAGGCCCGTTCTTGGCTCGGCCATCCCTGATCGGGAGAGCCGGGTCGAGTCCACAGATTTCGGTTTTTTGCCACAGGGCGATCAGCCCCCCTGCTCGGGGAGAGCACAGAGACCACAGAGAACTCAGAAAATTTACCGCCGAGCCCGCAGAGTTCGCAGAGAAAATCGTCTTTATTCTAAATCTCAGCGGTCTCGGCGTTTTCTGCGGTTAATGCTCCTATTTGTCTCTTTTCTCGGTGACCTCTGTGTCCTCTGTGGCTCTTTATTCGGTTTTCAGCAGTGTGAATCCGTGTAAATCCGTGTCTACTCCAACTTTTCTCGGTGGCCTCTGTGTCCTCTGTGGCTTTTTATTCGGTTTTTTGACCGTGTCCATCTGTGTTCATCTGTGGCTTTGTTTCCATTATCCCCGGTGCGATTCGAACGCACAACCTCTGGCTCCGGAGGCCAACGCTCTGTCCAGTTGAGCTACGGGGACCCAACCACAGATTAACACAGATTAAGCAGAAATAAAACTCAAAAATGCCGTGAAATGTGGTGCGGACTTTTTAGCCGGTCTGGGATTAGCGATACTTGTCCGTCTGACCGATCCCCGATGCTTGATTTCCGTCGAGCATCGAGCATCCGGCATCGAGCCAACGCGATTTACGCCCAGGCGTCTATCCTGCCGGTTCGTCATTATCCGCCACAGATTTCACAGCGGGGCCGGAGGCCGCGCTGTGTTCATCTGCGGCTTCGTTTCCATTGTGCCTTCGGTTTGTGCGAACCGCCGGCCGGAGCGGTGGGCTGAACGTGCAAGGCCATTGTTTGCGGAGCCGATTTGTGTTAGACTGCGGCTGTGGTTTGATTACGTTGTTTGGCGATCTGGAGGACGCATTATGGAACGCAGGTGCATTTTCACGTCAATTCTACTGATAGCGATGCTCAACCTCGCCCTGCACAGGCAGGGGCTGGCAAAAGCGCAGGACGCCACTGAGCCGCTGCATCAGGCCGCCGAAGTCGGTGACGCCAACCAAGTTCAACGACTGCTATCGAAGGGCGCCGATGTCAATGCGAGAGATGGGGCGGGATTTACACCTCTTTTCTACGCAGCCCACAAGGGGCACATGCAGGTGAGCGAAATTCTTGTTGCGGGGGGCGCCAACGTTAATGCTAAAGACAGCTACGACAATACGCCGCTGCATTATGCAGCCGTATCCGGCCGGTACGATGTGTGCAGGCTGCTCATTGCCAAGGGCGCCAACGTCAACGCCCAGAACCTTATGGGCGGCACCCCACTGGCAATGGCAAGAGCCGGCGGCCATAGCGAAATAGTTGAGCTGTTGAGCGGCAGCTCGCTGCGCCGGCCGCGGGGCAGCGAAGCTGCCGTCCGCGCCCCCGATCGAGCCGGCTCCACGCCCGCCTTGACAGCGACTCCAGCCATACAGCCGGCAGCTGAGCCGGATCCGATAGCCGATCCGAACGCCGTAAGGGCAAGACTCAAACAGTTCAAGGGCCTGGAAGAAGCCCTTGACCAGGTGGATAGAAGAAGCCGACAGTATGAGGTCCGCCAGTGGCTGGATAGAAGCGCCGACAACAGGATAGAGCTGGCCAAGGCTGTGCATGGGCAAGATAGAGCTGAGTTCGCGGTGATACGAAACTTTGCCGTCGAAGAGAATGCGAAAAAAACGACAGCCGTGGTCGATAGTATGCTGGCAAGCCGGCAGCAGCGTTACACTAAGCTCGTCAAACAGATCGAGCAGCAGCTAAAAGATAGAGCTCCGACCAGAGGTATGCCCGGCGGCGGCCGCGGGCGGGACTATAGCCCCAGAGAAAGGTTCCGGCAGGGCCGGCGAACTTCAGACAGGATGCTCAAAGATAACATAGTACGTCCGACCGGCGACCCCAACATGTTCAAGACCGCAATCAAGCCGGTTGTAGGTCTGGAGAAGGAATTGGAGGCGTTAGCCAAGGAGAGCGAAAACGAGATGCAGCAATGGCTGGCCGGCGGCAGCGATAACAAAATAAGCCTGGCTAACGCCGTCCAAGAGCAAATCAGGGCGGAACTTATCCTGACGCGAAAGGCGGCTGTCGAAGAGGCGGCGAAAAAAACAACGGCAGCAATTGACGGGCTGCTGTTGGCCAGGCAGATACGTTTAGCCGGACTTGTCGAAAAAATAGCAGAGCAAGACCAAGACCAAAAACAAATTGGAGACCAGCGTGGCATGACCCCCGCCGGAACACGGGCAATTAGAACCCCGCAATAAATTGCGGGGCTAAATATTGCCGAGAAAATCAAACCACAGATTTCACAGATTACACGGAGTTGCTTTCTAACAGTGTGAATCCGTGTAAATCCGTGTCAAAAAAGAACTCCGCGATCTCTTTTTGCTCCTGCTGTTTTTGACGTCAGAACGCTCGTAGCCTCTGGCGTAGTCGGCCCGGCAGCGAAGCTCGGTCTTATCAGGGTCCTCGCCGAGCTCGGCCACGAGGGCAGCGTGCATGCGTTCGATGCGCCGCCCGTATTCGGGATTTTCAGCCAGGTTGTTAAACTCACCAGGATCAGCCTTGAGGTCGTAGAGTTCGCGCTCAGCCGGATGGTTTTCATCAGGCGGCGTGTGATAAACGTACTTGAAATCTGCCATGCGTATCATCGCAAAGCCGGATGCGATATTGTGACCGTAGTACTCGCTCACCGCGAGGTCTTTCCATTTGGCCTTTCCGTTGTCAAGCCATTGGAGCATGGAGTCGCCATCCCAATCGGAAGGCGGCTTTGCACCTGCCAGTTCAGCAATCGTCTGAACGACATCAACGAGCGAGCAGGCTTCGGTACGACGTTGCGGTTCCTTCCACCGAGCCGGCCACGAAACGATGAGCGGAACGCGTGCAGCATGCTCGTACATGCAGTTTTTCCACCATAGGCCATGTTCGCCCATGTTTTCTCCGTGATCGGTAGTGTAAATGACTACAGTATTGTCCGCGAACTCGCTGTCAGCCAGAGTTTGCAGAACTTTGCCGATCTCTTCGTCGACCCATTCGGTCAGGCCGTAATACAGTTCTCTGCCTTTGCGAACAATATCGTCCGGGGCGTCCTCGGTGTTGAAGGCAATCCGATGGTGCTGGTAGTTACGGACCTGGGATTTAAGATGTCCCGGCGGGATGACCGGCATCGGCACTTTGCCTCGGTAGTGATCCCAATACTTCTGTGGGACGATTAGCGGAAAATGCGGGGCGAGGTAACCCGCAAGCAAAAAGAAGGGTTGGTCACTTGCACTTCGATTTTTCAAGAACTCGGTGGTTCCCGCGGTAACGTTGCGGTCGTGCCTGAGAATAGAAGAATCATCGCCGGCATGGAACTGCTCGAAGCGGTCGCTGGTTCCTGGTATTGGATTAAGGTCATCGGGCTTGCGACGACTGCCGCGGCCGGTCATGGTACTTGCGTTCATGTTGCCGCCAATTTCCGTGAAGCCGTACCGATGAGTCTTGTCATAGTGCATCTTGCCACAAAGAAAGGACTCGTAGCCGACAGCGTTCAGAATGCGCGGCAAAGAAGGATAGTCGGCGCTGGGAAGCCAACAACTGTTGTTCCAGGCCCCGATGTGAGAGACGTATTTGCCGGCAGTGAATGCCAGACGCGATGGCACGCATAGGGGACTGTTACAGTAGCAGGCATCGAATGTAATGCCCTTGGCGGCCAGCTTGTTCAGATTCGGCGTTCGGATAATTTCGTTGCCACAGCATCCGAGCACGCCTGCGTTGTGCTCATCCGAAATGATTACGAGAATGTTAGGTTTGCGTGCCTGGGTCTGCAAGGTGAACGCTGAGCGCGCCAACATCAATGAACCGACGGCAAACCCTGTAGCCTTGAGAAATTCTCTTCTGGTTTGATTGCGCATATTCCTTCCTCTTACCTTTTATAGACGTCTCACATATACATAGTAGGCTCCGCGGGACGTACCTTTGTCATCCACAAACCACGCTTGCAGTTCTGTTTTACCAGCTTTGAGCTGGACCCGGAATGTCCCGGCATGTGCCCCTTCAGGAATCATTTGGGCTGCATCCACATCTGCGATCTTGAGCCTGGCGATGGTGGCGCTGATCGCCTTGCCACCGGGGATTGCCGCGTTGATGGGCTTATCGACCTCGATAGGCCAGCGGCGCAGAGCAAACTCGTACGTGCCGTCGCGGGCCACTTCCACTGCCCAGAAGCCGTTTGCCATGCTGGCGCTACGGACGGCGTCCTGACTCCAAGCCGGATTCGGGCTATGCCAGTCATGGGACATCAGCCGACTGGGGTTTTCTTTATCAGACCCGATGATAATCTCGCAATACTCACCAAACCGCTGCGAAATGTCAGCCCACCAGTCCTCATACCGCTGGCCAAGCATCCCGAGGACTTCGGGATGCTTATCGGCAATATCATTCTTCTGGCTTGGGTCAAATTCCATATCGTAAAGCTCTTTGCCGTTGATCAGCCGCCAACGCTCGGTCATGACGGCACTTTTTCGCCACTTCTCCGGATGTTCGATACGCTGAGAGTGAACAAACAAGGTGCGGTCAGGCCAATCGGCAGCCCGACCCATCAGTAAAGCCGCTATGGTGGTGCCGTCGAACTTCACGCCCTCAGGTTTCTTAAGGCCGCACAGTTCGATCAGTGTCGGCAGTAAGTCGATATGTGCCGCGAGTTGCTCAATGTCCCTTGGCCCATTCAGCCCGCCGCCCGGCCAGCGAACAAAGCACGGCACACGATGCCCCCCATCGTATTCTGAGCCTTTCTTACCCCTCATGCCGGCACTGTCACCACCCGAAGTTCCGTTGTCAGTCATAAAGATCAGGATCGTGTTTTGTTCCAGGTCCAGCTGCTTTAAGTGGCGCATAAGCCGGCCCATGTTCTCATCAATGTTCGTAATCATGCCATAGAAATTTGCCTGTGTGTTCTCTACGCCTCTATCCCGGTATGGTTTGCTATATTTTTCAGCCACATTATACGGGCCGTGCGGGGCGTTGGTGGGCAGATAGCAAAAGAAAGGCCGGTCCTCATTAGCTTCGATGAACCTGATCGCATTTTCAAAGAAGACGTCTGTGCAATAGCCTTTGAATGCTTCCAGCTTGCCGTTGTGCCGGTAGGTGTCGTCGAAGTAATCGTTGTCCCAGTAGTCTGGGCCTTGCCCGACACCTCCGCCGCTGTGTATTAGCACCTCGGCGAAGCCCCTATCCTGCGGGCGGAATGGGTAGTTGTCGCCCAAGTGCCACTTGCCGAAGATGCCCGTGCGATAGCCGCCCGCTGAGAAAACGTCAGCCATCGTCACTTCGTCCTTTCGCAGGAGCGATCGGCCCATGATAGTATGCCACACGCCCGTTCGTGACGAGTACCGCCCCGTCATCAAAGCTGATCGCGTGGGCGAACACGTTGGATCGACGTGGAAGTCTGTCAAACGGATGCTCTGCGCATATAGCTTGTCCAGGTTAGGCGTTTGAGTAACTGTATTGCCGTGGCAGCCTAAGTCACCATAGCCCTGGTCGTCGGTTATTACCAGGACGACATTCGGCTGTCTGACGCTCTTGCCGGCGAGCTGCTGTGCACGAATTTCACCCGCCAGGCGTATGGCGGGCAAGTAGTTCGGGCTCGTGCTTCGCAGCGTAGCATAAGCCATAGCTGTAGCACCCAGGCCTATCGCGCTGAAGAACTTTCGGCGCGTCATAAGTGGTGTGCACATTTCTGTTCCTGGTTTTCTTTAGTCTGCCCTACCTTTGACCCCCTGCTTTCGCAGGGGCAAGCTTGCCCCCGCGCAGGCGGGGGCCCAAGCTGGAGAACGGCACCGGTATGGCAAATATACCAGATTGGACGCGTGACACAACTGGATTGTGGAGCATCTGTTGGCCGGTGAGCCGCTCAGGTCCGGCGGGTGCGGACCTGCGCCGCCCCTGACGGGTTGAACACTATTGAACGGATGCCAGCCAATTGCCGGCCAGCTTTTTGAGGTCGTTAAAGTCAACGTAGGCGTCATCGGTGAAATCTGCGCCTCCGCCGCCGTACCGGAAGCTGCTGTCGGTCCGCCGCCAGCGTTCAGCAAACATGGCAAAATCCGCCAGGTCCACATCGTTATCGGCGTCGAAATCCCCCCAAACGGCGAAACCCACGTAGTTCTGGTCTGATAGGTCTGAGGTTACAGCAGGATATGACATGGATGGCGGACTGAAGGTATAACCACTTCTACTGGGCGTGACCACGCCCGACCAGGCGGATGATACCATCTTACTATAATAGCCGCTATTATCGGTGGTGGCGCTGCCGCCGCCGTTGCTAAAGGTCAAGGTCACCCCGGCAATCCCAGAGCCGCTAAAAGTCCAAATGTAACCGCAAATATCCGGAGGCTCCATCTTACAGGCAGGGTATGCTGAAAGGTTCGTTTCCTGAAAATCTGTGGGCAGGCCAAGACCTTCTGACAATCCTACGAGACCTTCCTGCGATTCGACCTGGAGCCAGGCAAGCTGAATCCTGCCGTCAAAATACATCTCGACCTGGAAGGTATTGGAGCTGATCCGGCCGAGTTCAGGAATGTCTTGCCAGGTCACAACCACGCGGTCGCTCAACTGCTGCCAGGTGACCATCCCACCCGCGGAGGGATCAAAATCGTTAAACAGGCAGGAAATACGCTTGGCATTAAAATGGTCGGAGAACGATTCGCCGCAGTCATAATCTCCTTCGCTGAAAGTTATGTAGCCGTTGCTGCCGGCATAAAAGCATGGAAAGCTACTGCCGTAGATGGATACAGTTTTCTGGTCGGTTAAACTTATTAGAGCACAGGTATCATCGCCCAGGATCAACCGTGTGCCCTGGATGGGGTCGGTCGGTAACCGGCTGATCTCTCGCAGACAAGCACCGTATGAGGCGCCGTCGATAGCGGGAATAAACATTATCGCTTTGTTCGACAGGTCAAAGGCATCTGCGCCGGAAGAAAACTGCTCGGCGAAATAGTCAGGCAGCCAGTTTGCCAACGCCATGTAATGCTCGCGTGACACATCTAAGGTTACGTTAGTATATGACCTCGATGGCGGACTGAAGGTATAGCCCGTCAGCCCCGGCGTAACCACACCTGACCAGCCGTACCATACCGTGTTACTGTAGTAACCATTACTATCGGTAATACTGCTGCCCCCACCGTTGCTGAAGGTCAAAATCACGCCGCCAATCCCATAGCCGCCATAGGTCCGTACATAGCCGGAAATAATTGGAGATTCCCACTGGCATTGGGGGTACTGCAAAAAATCTGTCTCCTGGAAATTTGCCGGCAAGCCGAGACCTCCTGACAATCCTACGAGACCTTCCTTAGATTCGACCTCAAGCCAGGCAAGCTGAATCCTGCCGTCAAAGTACATCTCAACCTGGAAGGTGCTGGAGTTGCTCCGGTCGAGCTCGGCAATGTCCTGCCAGGTCACAACCACACGGTCGGCCAACTGCTGCCAGGTGACCATCCCACCCGCGGAGGGATCAAAATCGTTAAACAGGCAGGAAATACGCTTGGCATTAAAATGGTCGGAGAACGATTCGCCGCAGTCATAATCTCCTCCGTAGAAAGTTATGTAGCCGTTGCTGCCGACGTAAAAGCTCGGAAAGCTGCTGCCATAGATAGATACAGTGTTCTGCTCGGCTAAACTTACCAGCTTATAGCTGTCATCGCTCAGTATCAACGGTGTGCCCCAAACAGGATCGGTTGGCAACTGGCCAATCTCTCGCAGACAAGCAGCGTATGAGGTGCCGTCGCTGGTAGGAATGAACATTATCGCTTTGTTCGACAGGTCAAAGGCATCTGCGCCGGAAGAAAACTGCTCAGTGAAATAGTCAGGCAGCCAGTTTGCCAACGCCATGTAATGCTCGTGTGACATATCTGAGGTTACGTTAGTATATGACCTCGATGGCGGACTGAAGGTATAGCCCGTCAGCCCCGGCGTAACCACACCTGATGAGCCGTACGGCACCGTCTTGCTGTAATAGCCCCTACTATCGGTAGTGGTGCTGCCACCACCCCCGACTTGATCGGGGCTGAAGATAAGAGTGACGCCGCTAAGGCCAGAACCGCCATCGGTCCGCACATAGCCCGAAATAGCCGGAGGCCCTACCCTGCATCCGGGGTAGTCTGAGAAGTCTGCCTGCTGAAAATCGGCCGGCAAACCAAGTCCCTCTGACAATCCTACAATACCTTCCGTAGCGGCAACTGCAAGCCAGGCAAGCTGAATCCTGCCATCAAAATACATCTCAACCTGGAAGGTGTTGGAATTACTGCGGCCAAACTCAGGAATATCTTGCCAGGTCACAACGACACAGTCAGTCAGCTGTTGCCAACCGACCATCCCGCTGACCGAGGGGTCAAAGTCACCGAACAAGCAGGAAATACGTCTAGTATCAAAATGACAAGACAAAGATCTGCTATAGGCGCTATGATCTCCTTCGGAGAAGGTTACGTAGCCGTTGCTGCCGACATAAAAGCTCGAAAACCTGCTACCATAGATGGATACCGTTTTCTGGTCGGTTAAACTTACCAGGCTATAGGTGTCATCGCTCAGCATTAGCTCCTTACCCCAAGCAGGATCGGTCGGTAACCGGCTAATCTCTCGCAGACAGGCAGCGTAGGACATGCCATCATCAACAGGAATGAACATAATTGCCTTGTTTGATAGATCGAACCCGCCATTGGCGCGGTCATCGCTAAATTGCTCAGCGTGACTTTGAACCTGGAGTGCGACTTCATCTGCCCCCACGTCTATTGCTCCGCCCATAACGCGGGGCTGGCCATCGATGTCCATATCATCCGGCCACAGGTTATCTGCCGGACCACCTGCATTGATACAGGGCGAATTCACTGTCAAGTGAAAGTCGCCTACGTCTTCGTTGACAAACCGCGGTACTGAGTCGAAATTGCCGTTGGCATCCGTTTTACCTTGCTCGCAGGGCCAGCCGCCTATACAGGAATACTCCACACCATCGAAGACGCCAACGAGGTTGCAATTAGGGTCTGAGCCATTTCCCCAAACGATACAATTGCTGATTAAGGCAGCGGTGCAATCGTCGCCTGACGCTATTCCGTAATCATTGTGTACAATCGTGTTATTGCGCACAATCCCGCCGGAATTCGCTCCATCGAAGTACAGGCCGATAAAACTGTAACATATAAAGCTGTTGACGATCGTGGGCATACTGTCGCCGTAGACGTGTATCGCAACATCGTCGCTGGTTGTTTCATCGTCTCCTTCGATAATACAGCGGGCAATTGTAGGAGAACTATCGCTGATCAATATGCTCTTAAATTTTTTGAGAGCTATCGAGAAGCCGCTTATCTCCGCCTCGACCTGGCCCCGGCTGCCCATAAAAATAGCGCCGCCGAATATGCGCGTTGCTTTTACCACGTCCCAATTACAGGGGTGTGTGCTGCGGACTTTAACGGCCTTGTACCCATGGGCGTCGTAAAAGCGTAGAATTTCAGGATATAAACCCTCTTTGACCTCGATTTCATCGCCGGCGTCAGCGCTGTCCATAGCGTCTTGTATGAAGCAATACCAGCTGCCTGTGCGGGTGTTTTGCACTCGGTGCGGCGTGTAGGTGAACCACCAAACCAATCCCTTAGTTACGTGACCGTCTGAATCGACCTCATCAACCCGCCAGTAGTATTTCTGCGCCGGCTCCAAGCCTTCGGCCTTAAAGATATTTAGCGCGGAAGTGCCCTTGAACAGTCCCTGCGAATACCTATCCGCAGCCTCCACCGAACGACTGCCGGCGCCAAGGTAAACGTCGTGCTGAACGGCCCCCTCACCCGGTTCCCAGGTCAGTAATAGCAGGGGATACTCTGTAGCTGACGAATCAACCGCAGGACTGGGGTTCTTTGCGGCCTTGGCCGCAGGGGCAATGCCGCTCATCAGCCAGATTTGATCGTGTATCCAGTTGGCGTATTCACCACGGCCGAGCCTGGGGCCTTCACACGGGCCGCTGGAAAAGCTCGCCAATTTCCAGTCTTGGCCGTCTTTGATAAACCAGGCGGCTGCCGAGTCCCACTTGCCCGCGTAAATCTCGTACTGGACGTAGTCGCCTCGGCCAACCGGGCTAAACGTCATATAGAGGCGAATGGGACTTGCCCACGACACAATATTCCTGCCCCAATGGAGCTGCCCCGGGTCAATGAGAATGGGCGGGTTGTTGGCCTGCGCGATAACTTCATCGCCTATCGCTATCCTTTGAGGTCCATAACTGCCGATTGTGCTCGTCTTGCCGAGCTCATCTTCTGCCGTGTAAATGTCGACCCAGCGGTTGAACTGGGCATCCTTTAAGTCATTATAGTCTTGCGGCTGCGGATTTCTTGCGTCCCCAGGGTGTTGCGGATCGTGCCATTGGAGTTTCTTGACCTTGTATACTGCTATATCCGAGCACGGCTCTTCTCTGCCTTCGACCAGTATGTAATTGGCGGTATCTTCGTCGCCGAGGGACAATTTCTTAGACACCTGGTCTGTCCAGTGGCGGGCTGTAATTATAAAGTTGGGGGCGATAACGGCGGCAGAGACCTTTGTATACCCGTTATCTATCCTGGCCATACATTCTTTGGGCGGCATATCCGGCAATTCCGTAGGTAACGGCCAGTCAGCGTCGTGACAAACCAGGCCCCAGGCTGCCGTGCCGGCAAAGCCCAGCAATATCCATCCAATAATCGTCTCTCGTCTTGCCATTGACAATTGACAATTGAAAATTGAAAATTGGAATCCCTACCTCACACTTGGAGCACTATCTCGTCTTTCCTCTGGCAGAGCCGGCGGACGGATGGCGGACTTCTGCCCTCTGTTGTCCGTGCTCTGTCTTCTGTCCTCCGCCCTCTGTCCTCCGTCCTCCGTCCTCTGTTTTCCGTCCTACGTGGTCTGTTTTCTGTCCTCCGTCTTCTGTCCCTCGCTAACGCTCTGGGCTCTGTCCGCTGTCTTCTGCCCTCCGTGCTCTGTCGGCTGTCCTCTGTCTTCCGTCTTCTGCCCTCAGTTCAGGGCAGGCTTTTTTCGCTCAGGGGTAAGGCTTTCTGCTCCCAGGATGACATTTGGATTATATTGCACGCAGGCAGCATTGTCAAGA
>Ga0315285_10001353_pt1 | contig 25756 bp, 17 predicted proteins | sample YL17G09_36_MG_FD_203698 | JGI IMG/M metagenome (GOLD analysis project Ga0315285, IMG submission 203698) | Sediment microbial communities from Yellowstone Lake, YNP, Wyoming, USA - YL17G09_36 | ecosystem: Environmental > Aquatic > Freshwater > Lake > Sediment | place: USA: Wyoming | collected... | reverse complement strand
AGGCGTGGCAGCGGATCCAAAGCTTGCCTTTCAGGATGTCGGCAACGCCCTCGAGCCGGTAGTCCTTCTTGGGCGGGAGCGGCGGCGGCTGCTTGGCCTTGGCGGCCGACTTGACTTTCCGTTCATACTCGTCCCAGGCCTTCAGGTAATCCCTGGCCAGGTCGAACTGTTTGCGGATCGAGGCTTCGACGCCCATCCGGCTCCGGGGATAGCGGGTCCGGCCGGGCATCATGGCGTTCGTCTGCTTGGGATTTTCGCCCAACGCCCACTTGCTCGTCAGGGGAGCGCCCTGGAAAACGAGGGCGGAGGCCTTGGCCCCCCAACGCAGCTTGAGGACGACGCCGCGGCCGGCGATCGGATTGGCCGAGCCGTGCATGGTGTGGATGGAGGTGACGCCGCCGGTCAGGGCGTAGTAGATGTTGATGTCCTGGGGGTTGATGATGTCGCGGACGTCGACCTCGGCCGTGATCAGGTCGCCCATCTCGTTGACGTCGCCCTCGAGGGCGATGTGGGAGTGGGAATCGATGATCCCGGGCATGACCCATTTGCCGCCGAGGTCGACGACCTCGATGCCGGGGCCGGCCGGGAGGCCGGGTCCGATCCGGACGATCTTTCCGTCCCGGATCAGGATATCGCCGTCGAGGTTGGGGCCGGCGACCGGGATGATGTGTCCGTTCTTGAGGAGAAGGTCCTTGGGCGCGGCGGGGAGACTGGTCAGCAGTCCCGCCGCGGCCAGGGCCAGGAGGGTCGAGACGAAGATCTTGGTTTTCATGCTGGTCCTCCTAAGCGGGAATCCGTTTCGCGCTGAATTCGATCGAGCCGGACGTGCCCTGGACGATCGTGCCGCGCATGGCGTCGCCCTCGACCTCGCCCGAGATGAAGAGGTCGATCTGCTGTCCGCCGACGGAGAGGCTGATCTCGCAGCTGAATTGATTCCCTGAAACCGTGCCGCCCGTGAAGTCGAACATCCCGAACGGCGTCGCCAGCTTGCCCGAAACGACGCCCTCCTCCTGAGTGAGTTCCAGGCTCAGCTTGGGGGCGCCCTCGGCCGTGACGTCCCACTTCCCGCTGACGTTGACGGTCGGCTTGGCGCCGGCCTCGGCCTCCTTGAACTCAACCTTCGTCCCGTCGCTGAAGACCATCCGGATCTTGGCGTCCTTGGCCAGAAGATCGCCCTCGGCCAGGACCAGGTTGGCGATCTTGCCCGGAACGACGGACCCCAGGGCTCCTTCGAGCCCGAAGAAGGCGGCCGGCGTCGCGGTCAGGGCGGCCAGCGCCTTGTCCTTGGGGAGCCCGGCCTCGACGGCCTTGAGAACTCCTTCCATGAAGCTCTTGGGATCGTCGGTCCCGAAGGATGAGAAAGCGAACGGGACGCCCGCTTCGGCCAGCCGGGCCGGGTTGCGGGGGTAGATTTCCTTTTCGGCCTTCTCCCGTTCCGCCTTCCCGCGCTGGGAGTAGAGGCTGGTGCCGGGGACTTTAAAGGCGACCGTGCACAGGACGCGGGCCCGGGCTTGCTTGAGCTCGGGGATGACTTCGGAGGCCTCGCCGCCGAGGTCGCAGATGAAGAAATCGAGCTTGAACTCGGCCGCCAGGTCCAGGCTGCGCCGGATGTCGTGCTGGTTGCGGCAGAAAAAGACGACGGGCTTGGCGCCGGAGGCAAAGGGCCCCATGATGTCGAACCTGGCGCTGTAGGCCGGCCGGAGGTTGCCCTTCATCTCCTTCCGCCAGCGGTTGGATTGGAGGCCGTAGTAAGCGACGTCCGAGAATTCCTGGCGGAGGAAGGCGACCGTCCCCATCAGCGAGGAGGGATAGACGGGAAAGGAAGACGCCAGGAGACCTACCCCGAGCGCGCAATCCTTGAGGACGAGGGACTTGGCCTTGTCGGGGTCGCTCAGGGCGAAGAAGGACGCCTGCCCGGTCAGGATGCCCTTGTCGGGCAGGGCCAGCGCGGCCAGGATACCGAGCTTGTGGTATTTTTCAAGGGTCGCCTTGCCGAGGCTGATAAGATCGAAGGCGCGGACCTCGGGGCTGATCCCTCTGTCTTTGTCGCTGAACTCGCCGCTGTAGTATTTGGCCTGATCGAATTTTTCCTCGGGGAACTTGATCAGGGCCTGCCCGGCCGCGTCGATCAGCCCGGGATAGACGGTGAGTTTGGCTCCGTCGATGACCTCGGCGTCGGGAGGAATGGCGATACCCGCGCCGACGGCTTCGACGAGGCCGTCGCGGATGACGACGTTCGCTTTCGTTAAGGGCGCGCCCGAGGGCATGACGACGGCGCAGTCCTTGACGGCCCAGACGCGGTGGAGGTTGTCCTCCGCGCCGAGACGGGACGGCGGCGCCGTCAGGCACAGGGCGGCGGCCGCGATGAGAATCGGCTTGAGACGGGATTTGATCATGGGGCCTCCTGAGCAGAGTCGTATTTCAAGGCGGGAAAAAACATCATATCTTTCTTTAATACGAAAATAAAGATAAGAGGGTTCCCGATTTGGGGGGAATTCCGGGACATGAACCGAATCAAGAGATTCGGTATCGTGTCCCAGGAATTCCGGCTCTCAGCCAAATCGAACCAACGCGGCTTGTTGTCCTAAGGAAAGTTTAGTAAAATGCTCACATACGAAGAATCTCGAGGGAGGCAATCATGACCAGGAAGAGGCGTTTTCTTCTTCTAGGGATGGCCGTCCTGTTCGCTCTTTATCCCGCGGCCGGGCTCCGGGCCCAGGGCCATTTCGAGGTCGGATTCCACTACGGGCATTGGACCTTGGATCTCATGAAATCCGCCATCGAGGGGGCCATCAGCGACGCCATCAAGACCGATCTCAGGGAAAAATTCCTGGAGGAGACCCATAAAGACCATCCCCATCGCCAGCAGACGTCCTATACCCAGGACCTCACCTTCAATTCGGGGGGCGATAACTGGGGGTTCGACGTCCGCTGGTTTCCGGCCGGCAACGACACCGCCTTCAGCGTGGGCCTGGCCCTGGAAAAAGTCAACATGCGGGTGTCCTTGACCGATATTTCAATCAAGATGGGACTCGAGGATGACGTCACCCACAAGACCGGCGACATGATAGGGAGCGCGAAAGGGGACTTGCGGCTCAAGCCCCTGGCCTTTCTGGCCAACGCCCGCTGGGAGTTCTCGCCCGGTTCCAAAGTCCGGCCTTTCATCGTTTTCGGCCTGGGCTTGACCGGAGGCTCGACCCTGGAAAAGGCCCTCTTTTCCTATGAGTATGTGGGCGACTATAACCCTCCCGGAGAGGTCCCCGAGCACTATGCCGGGTCGGAATCGAAGACCGGCAAGGAGCTCAAGGATCAAGCCGAGGCCGAGGGCGAGGATTTTTCCATCCCGTCGGTCCTCCCCTTCGTCCAGCTCGAGTTCGGAATAGCGGCGGCCGTCCATAAAAACGTCGTCCTCCTCGTCAACGCCGGGATCCTGGACGGGTTCGTCCTGCGGGCCGGAGTCGGGGTCCGGATCTAATCGAATAAAATGCCGGTAAATTTAGGCGTCGGTTTATTTTTTTTCCGGGGCCATATTTAAGTAATGGGGGGGGCTTGCCGCGCCGATTTCGGGCTTTCTCTTTTTTCCGGATTCGCTTAAGATAAAGCTTCCGGAATAAGGAGGCACCGATGAAAGCGAAGCGTCTTCGTATCCTGATACTGAGCCTGATCCTGATCCTCGCTCCGGCCGTCTCGAGTCCCGTCGAGGCCGGGCACGGCCGCGACGGGACCGCCCAGGATCAGAAATCCCAGCCGAGCGACGAGCGGGTGATTCTGAATGCCATGCATGGGATCTCGAGCCATGCGCTCCTCGGCTATGTCCAGGAACTCGTCTCCGAGAAATTCGGAGGCCGGTTGACCGGGACGAAAGAATACAACGACTGCACCGAATGGGTCGCCGGGCTGTTCAAGTCTTGGGGGATCAAGCCCGCGGGAGAGAACGGGACTTATTTCCAGTCGTTCCCCAACCCTTATACCCTCATTTTCCCCGACGGGGAGGTGTCCATAACACTCCCCCAGGCTAAATCCAAGGATGTCATCGTTAAACCCTATAAGTTCGAGGACGAGTTCCTCCCGGGAGGAACTTCGGGGACCGGACAGGTGACGGCCGAGGTCGTCTATGTCGGCTACGGAATCACGGCTCCGGAGCTGAACTACGACGATTACCGGGGGGTCGACGTCAAGGGCAAGATCGTCCTTATGGAAAGGGAAGTCCCTGTGTCGCCGGGCAAGGACGCGGCGCTTTTCCAAAAATGGCGTCCTTATTCCTTCCATCAGTACAAGCTCCAAAACGCCGCTGGCCACGGCGCCAAGGGGATGCTCTACAACTACGGCCCGATCGGGAATCCCAACAACGCTTACATCGAGGGCTTCGTCTACGCCCACGTCGGCGACGCCGCGGTCAAGGACATCTTCGCCGGGACGGGACGGAAGTATGCCGAGGTCGTCGGTCTCATTGAAAAAAGCTTCAAGCCGCAATCGTTCGCCACGGGAAAGCTCTTCACGATTCGGTCCAAAACGGAGCACCATCCGGAAGGCGTGGGGCGGAACGTGCTGGCCATGATCGAGGGATCGGATCCCAACCTCAAGGACGAGTTCATCATCCTCGGCGGGCACCTCGACCATTTAGGGAGGGCCTGGGTCCTCATGCCCGGCGCCAACGACAACGCGGCGGCCGTGGCCGTGACGCTGGGAGTCGCGGACGCGATGGCCAAGTGCGCGGTCAAGCCCAAGCGCTCGATCCTCTTTCTCCTATTTGGGGCCGAGGAGCAGGCCGTGGCCGGCTCCAATTACTACGTCAACACGAATCCGCTGGTCCCTCTCGACAAGACCGTCTGCTATATCAACATGGAGGCCGCCGGCTCGGGGGACAAGATGCATGTAACGGCCGGGGATAATTTCCCCGCGTTAAAGGGCTTTCTGGACAAGGCCAATCAAACCTATGTCCATCGGGTCATGACGAGCAGTTTCTTCGCCAACCTGGGGCGTCCCCGCCAGGACGTCACCTGGTTCCTCTGGAAGGGAGTGCCCGGGGTCACGGTCGGGGCCTCCGGGTTCGATCCGGGCCGGCCGACCTACCACAACAGCTACGACAACCTGGACCTGATCACGCCCGAGATCATGGAGGACCTGGCCCAGCTTTTGTTCACGGCGATCATGGACATGAGCGACGAGCCGGTCCTCGACTTCCGGCGGAAGTGAGATAGACTGTCCTGCCCCTTGAACGCGGTAACCATCCGCTGACGGCGGCCCACCCCGCACTGGGCCGCCGTTAGCGCAGGATTACGATCTCGGCGCCGAAAATCGCCACGACCGCCGTCTCCCCAACGTAGGTCCCGATCTTCTGATGGACGTGGCCGTGGAACACGTATTTGGGCTGCCTGTCCTCGACGTATTTCAGCAGAGCGCTGCTCCCTTGGTGGGCGGCGTCGTCCCGGTCGGTCTTCTTGAACAGGGGAGCATGGCAGATGAAGATATCGACTTGGGGGAATTTGGACAGGGTCTCGGCCGCGTTCAGGTCATCCCATTGAAAGTGGCCGGACGGCTTGTATTCGGGGACGCCCTGCCATCCTCCGATGAACCAGCTTCGGCATTGGGCGAGCCGGAAGTGAACGTCCGTGACGAAAGGGGGGAAGGGCTTGACCGAATCGTGGTTTCCCTTGACGGCGAAGATCGGCTTGCGGAACCTCTCGTGGACGTCTTCGAGTATGCGATCCTCGACGTCGCCGCAGGACAGGATGAAATCGAGGGGCGGGTTGATCGGGTCGGTGAACCGGGCGTTGGGATAATCGGCGAGGATGAGGACTTTGCTGGGCAGCGGCTTCATGGGTTTCAGAGATGGAGCTCGACGACGTCCTCGTCGGCCAGGACGTGGTCGCGCTGAACCCTCAGCCCCTCGATCTGGCCCCCCCGGCTCCAGATCCGGGCGAAGTTGAGGTTGAGGGCGAAATCCTTGTGGACGGCCCGGGCCATGTCCATGACGGTGCTCCCGATCTTGAGCGTGAAGGGCGAGGTCAGGTCCGCTTTTTTCCCGGGCGCCTTGCTGTAGACCCTGACGATCTTGAGGAGATCGAAGACGGCCTTCCTGAGCGCTTCGACGCCTTCGCCCGAGGCCGTCGAGATCGCCGTCATCCCGAACCGGCCCGCGAACAGAACTTTGATCTCGTCGAGGACGGAGGCCGCACCCTGGGCGTCAAGCTTGGTGCCGACGAGGAGAGCGTGCTTCAGGAAGGGACATTTCTCGGGCGGGATCGTCCGGGATTGGAGGACGAGCTCGATCCTTTTCTCCTTGAGCGCGGCCAGGACGCCCTCGAGGGACGAGGCCGCTTCGGGGTCGCCCAAATCGACGGCGACCAGGACCGTGTCCGCGGTCTTGATGATCTCGGGGAGCCGGTTCTCCATGAAGTCGGAAGCGATCGGCGGCGTATCGATGAGCTGGACCTGGATGTTCTCAAAGGGCATCATGAATGGCGCGGCCGTCCGCGTCGTGTAGGGGTAATCGGCAACCTCGACCTCATGGCCGGTCAGGGCCCGGATGATCGATGATTTTCCGCCGTTGGGAGGGCCGATCACGGCGACCTGGCCGGCTCCGGACTTTTCGACTCTGCCGATCGGGCCGTGCTTGGCTCCGGCCGGCTTCCGTTCGGATTCCTGGCGGAGCTTGGCGATTTTGGATTTGAACTGGGCTTGGAGCTTTTCGGTCCCCTTGTGCTTGGGGATGATGGCCAGGAGCTCCTCGCAGATCGCGATCTTTTCCTGGGCGGTTCGGGCGGTCTTGAGCCTGCGCTCGACCTCGAAATATTGTGGTGGCAGGTTGGCCGGCATGGAAGCCCATCCATCCGTCAAAATTATACAAAAAAAAATGGCCGGAATCAAAGCCGAGAGTGAGAAAAAACCGACGCGGAGCCGTCATTAAGTTGAAAAAAGACGTTTCAGGCCCGAGTTTATGGAAAAAAAATCCCAAGCCGAGCGGCGTTCCAAGCAGATGAATTTGAATATAATATTGATATTAAAGAAATTATATATTTCCTAAAGGAGCCGCTAGAGGAGCTAAATTTTGCTTCGAAAAGGGTCCAAATCCCAAAAAAAACTTTACTTTTTTGGGGATATTTTCTATAATAAAAGCGTCATTTTTTCTCCGAAAGGTCGTTGCGACCGAAAAAGTTTAGAATACTCTCATACAGGGACAAAGAACGAAGACCATGACGGACAAAACCTATACTGCGGATAGCATCAAGGTCTTAAAGGGTTTGGAGGCCGTCCGGAAGCGTCCGGCCATGTACATCGGGAGCACCAGCCCCGAAGGACTCCAACATCTCGTCTATGAGGTCGTCGACAACTCCATCGACGAAGCCCTGGCCGGTTTCTGCACTCAAGTCGATGTGTTTATTCACGTCGACGACTCGGTCACGGTCATCGACAACGGCCGCGGCATCCCGGTCACCCAGCACAAGAAGGAGAAGAAGTCGGCGGCCGAGGTCGTCATGACCATGCTCCACGCCGGCGGCAAGTTCGACGACAAGACCTACAAGGTTTCGGGAGGGCTCCACGGCGTCGGCGTCTCGGTCGTCAACGCCCTTTCCCGGCGCCTCGACCTCGAGATCAAGCGCGACGGCGGCATCTACACCCAGAGCTACGAGCGGGGCCGGCCGACGGGCCGCCTCAAGCAGATCGGCAAGACGAAGAAGACCGGGACTAAGGTCACCTTCTGGCCCGACGAGGAGATCTTCGAGACAACCGAGTTCAATTTCGAGGTCCTGACCCAGCGGATGCGGGAGATGTCCTTCCTCAATAAGGGCCTCAAGATCACGATCGTCGACGAGCGCGTCAATAAGAGCCACGAGTTCCAGTATAAGGGCGGTATCCTCGAGTTCGTCCAGTACCTCAACCAGAACAAGACGGTCCTCAACCCGCGCCCGATCGCGTTCGAGAGCCAGAAGGACGACATCATGGTCGAGCTCTCCTTCCAGTACAACACGGGCTACGCCGAGACGATCTTCACCTTCGTCAACAACATCAACACGACCGAGGGCGGGACCCACCTGATCGGGTTCAAATCGGCCCTGACCCGCTGCCTCAACAACTACGCCGTCACCCACAACCTTTATAAAGACCTCGGCCCGGGCGGGCTGTCCGGCGACGACGCCCGGGAGGGGCTGTGCGCCGTCCTCAGCGTCAAGATGCGCGACCCTCAGTTCGAGGGCCAGACCAAGACGAAGCTGGGGAACTCCGAGGTCAAGGGGATCGTCGAGAGCCTGGTCAACGACAAGCTCTCGGCCTACCTCGAGGAGAATCCGACCAACGCCCGCCGGATCGTCCAGAAGGCCCTCGACGCGGCCCGGGCCCGCGAGTCCGCCCGCAAGGCCCGCGAGCTGGCCCGCCGCAAGAGCGTCCTCGAGTCGAGCTCGCTTCCCGGCAAGCTCGCCGACTGCCAGGAGCGGGACCCGGCTTTGGCCGAGATCTTCATCGTCGAGGGCGATTCGGCCGGCGGTTCGGCCAAGCAGGGCCGGGACCGGCGCTTCCAGGCCATCCTCCCCCTCAAGGGCAAGATCCTCAACGTCTGGAAGGCCCGCCAGGACAAGATCCTCCATAACGAAGAAATCGGGATGATGGTCGCCGCCCTGGGGACGAGCGTCGGAGAGGCCGAGGAGGAGTCGAGCCTGGACAAGCTCCGTTACCACAAGGTCATCATCATGACCGACGCCGACGTCGACGGCTCCCATATCCGGACCCTGCTGATGACCTTCTTCTACCGGAACATGAAATCCCTGATCGAACAGGGCTTTCTCTACATCGCCCAGCCGCCCCTCTACAAGATCAGCCGGGGCAAGGAGGTCGAGTACCTCAAGGAGGAGCGGAAGTACGAGCAGTGGCTGGTCCGAAAGATCGCCGAGGAGTTCAAGGTCCGGGTTCAAGGCCGCAAGGAGGTCTACGAGGGCGAGCGGTTCCGGAAGCTCTTCCTGCGGCTTATGCAAAAGCGCCAGTACAACCAGCTCCTGGAGCGGAAGAACTACCCCCTGTTCCTGATCGAGCTTCTCATCAAGGAGGGGGTCGTCGACATCGAGTTCCTCCAGGGCAAGAGGAATATGAAGAGGATCCAGTCTCTCATGCAGGAGAAAGGCCTGGAGGTCGAACTCGTCCAGGACGAGGAATACGACACGAACGAAATCAATTTCAAGTACCAGATCAACGGCGTCGCCAACACGGGCCGGATCGGCCACGAGTTCGTCGAGTCGGCCGAGTACAAGAACTTGGTCAAGATCTACAAGGACCTCGAAAGCTTCCGGCCTCCCTACGAGGTCATCGGAGGCCAGGAAACGGTTGTGATCGAGAATGAGGTCAAGCTCGTGGATCACCTCCACGACAAGGCCAAGAAAGGGGTCGCCATCCAGCGCTACAAGGGCCTGGGCGAGATGGCCCCCGAACAGCTCTGGCAGACGACCATGAACCCGGCCAACCGGGCCCTGCTTAAAGTCTCGATCCATGACGCCGTCGAGGCCGACAAGGTCTTCAACATCCTGATGGGCGACGATGTCGAGAGCCGCAAAAAGTTCATCGAAGACAACGCCCTCAAGGCCCAGAACCTGGACATCTGATCCGCGCCGAGCAATCCTGAAAGCGGGTGGCTTCCATGACCAAGGACAAGGACAAAGGCAAGGGGAAGGCCCCCGAGCCGGAGAAGGAGCCGGTCAAGGACAAACCCAAAGAGGAACGGAAGGATCTCCCGCCCGCCGCCGCGGACCTCACGGTCGTCAGCCTCGAAGACGAGATGAAGAGGTCCTACCTTGATTACGCCATGAGCGTCATCATCGGCCGGGCCATCCCCGACATCAAGGACGGCCTCAAGCCCGTCCACCGCCGCGTCCTCTACGCTATGTATGAATCGGGCACGGGCTGGAATAAGCCCTACAAGAAATCGGCCCGCATCGTCGGCGACGTCATCGGGAAGTACCACCCCCACGGCGACGCCGCCGTCTACGACACCCTGGTCCGGCTGGCCCAGGACTTCTCGATGCGCTACGTCCTCGTCGACGGCCAGGGGAACTTCGGCTCCGTCGACGGCGATCCGCCGGCGGCCATGCGCTACACCGAAGTCCGGATGAAGAAGCTGGCCGGCGAGCTCCTGGCCGACATCGAGAAGGACACGGTCAACTTCGTCCCCAACTACGACGAGAGCCTCGAGATGCCCGAGGTCCTCCCGGCCAAGTTCCCCAACCTCCTCGTCAACGGTGGGAGCGGGATCGCGGTCGGGATGGCCAGCAACATCCCGCCCCACAACCTGGGCGAGGTCATCGGCGGCGTCGTCCATCTCATCCAGCACCCCAAGGCGACCCTCAAGGAGATCATGCAGTTCGTGTCCGGCCCCGATTTTCCGACCGGCGGCATCATCTACGGCCGCAAAGGGATCCTGGACGCCTACAAGGAAGGCCGCGGCGTCATCCACGTCCGGGCCAAGACCATCATCGAGAGGGGCGGCAAAGGGGAGCGGGACGCCATCGTCGTGACCGAGATTCCCTACCAGGTCAACAAGTCCCGCCTCCTGGAGAGCATCGCCGACCTGGTCAATACCAAGAAGGTCGAGGGGATCGCCGACATCCGGGACGAATCGGACCGGGAGGGGATGCGGATCGTCCTCGAGGTCAAGAGGGGAGATCTTCCCGAGGTCATCCTCAATTCCCTCTTCAAGCACACCCAGCTCCAGACCTCGTTCGGGATCATCATGCTGGCCATCGTCGAGAAGCAGCCCAAGCTCCTCGGTCTTGTCGACGTGATGAAATACTTCATCTCCCACCGCCAGGACGTCGTCCGGCGCCGGACCCGGTTCGAGCTCAAGCGGGCCGAGGCCCGGGCCCATATCCTGGAAGGCCTGGTCATCTGCCTCGATCACCTCGACGCCATCATCAAGCTCATCCGGGCGTCGGCCAACGTCGAGGAGGCCCGCCAGGGGCTGCTGACCCGCTTCCGGATGAGCCAGATCCAGGCCCAGGCCGTCCTGGACATGCCTCTCCAGCGGCTGACCAAGCTCGAGCGGGAGAAGATCGTCCGCGAGTACGAAGAGCTCAAGAAGGAGATCGCCCGGCTCAAGAAGATCCTCGGCTCGGACAAGCTCATGCTCGACATCATCGTCGAGGAGCTCAAGGCCATCAAGCAGGAATACCAGGATGAACGGCGGACCGAGCTCCGCGGCGAGGCGGTGACCGAGATCCGCCCCGAGGACCTCATCAAGGAAGAGGACGTCGCCATCGTCCACACCCAGTCCGGCTACGTCAAGCGGACCTCCCTCAGCGTCTACCGCTACCAGGGCCGGGGCGGCAAGGGCCGCAAGGGGATCTCGATGAAGACCGAGGATATCGTCGAGAACCTGTTCGTCTGTTCGACCCACAGCTATCTCCTGATTTTCACCGATCGCGGCCGGATGTATTGGCTCAAGGCCCTCGACATCCCCGATGTCGGCCCGGCCGGCCGGGGCCGCTCCATCAACAACATCCTCGAGATCGGGGCCGAGGAGAAGGTCCGTTCGGTCGTCGCCGTCAAGGAATTCAGCGAGGACGAGTTCATCATCATGCTCTCGACGGACGGCCAGATCAAGAAGACGCGGCTGGCCGACTTCCGGAACGTCCGGCGGGGCGGCATCAACGCCATGAGCCTCCGGCCCAAATCGGAACTGTTCGCGGCCCGGCTCACGAGCGGCAAGAGGGACATCATCGTCGGGACCAGGCTCGGCCGGGCCCTCCGTTTCAAGGAGAGCGAGGTTCGTCCCATGGGCCGCCAGGCATCCGGCGTCAAGGCCATCCGGCTCCGGCCCAAGGACGCCGTCATCGGCATGGTCGTCCTCGGGGGCGACGACAAGTTCATCTTCACGGCCAGCGAGCGGGGCTACGGCAAGAAGACCGACATCAAGCAATATCCCAAGCACCGCCGGGGCGGACAGGGCGTCATCAATATCAGGGTGACCCCCAAGATCGGGAACGCCCTGACCATGGTCGGGATCGCCGAGGACGACCTCCTGGTCATGACCGTCGAGGGCAAGGTCATCCGGATCCGGACGACCCAAGTCCGGCCCCTGGGCCGCTCGACCCAAGGGGTTCGGATCATCCAGCTTGATCCCAAGGACCGGGTCTGCTCGATCGCCAAAGTCGACGAAGAATAAGCGGCGGTCCTTTATCAGTGGACGGAGGGGAGACCGCCCTCCGCCCCCGCACCCCCCTACTCACGGAGCCGTTGAGATATTTCATGAATTCCCGATAGAAGAGTCTGCCCTGGCTCCGTGAGTACGTCGGTTCCCCCCGTAAGTCCGGGGCCCCCCTCCGCTACGGGGGCCGGAGGGCAGTCTCCCCTCCGTCCACTCCGCTATTCCCGTAATTCGAGCCCTTACGTGCGAACACCGCCCCAAAGCTAGAGTCGAATTCCATTGACACGGGGCTGAAACACTATTAAAATAGTAGTATAAATAATTAAGGGTGAAGTCATGTCCAACACATCGAAATGGCTTTTGTTGGGTCTCGTCCTTCTTGTCCTGGCCGCGATACTGCCCGCCGAGGAGGAGGAATTCACGCTTCTGCCCGGTTTCGGCAAGACATGCCGGATAGGCGAGGATTACGCGTTCGTTTACGATTTCGACAAGACGCCCAAGATGGGGACGTCCATCCTCCGGATCAAGCTCTTCGACGGGAAAGGCCGCAAGGCGACCGACCTCGAGATTATCGGGCAGTCCGACATGCCCTCGATGCGGGGGGGCCACGCCTCGGGCGACGTCCCGTTCAAGCTCAACAAGAAAGGCGTCTACCTCCTTCCCGTCAATATCGTCATGCCCGGGGAGTGGGAGATCCGGCTCATCTTCCTCAAGGACAAATCCGTCATCCAGCGGGCCCGGCTCATATTCAATGTCTAAGCGGCGGGCGATCCTGGCCCTTGCCCTTGTCCTGGCCGCCCGGCCGGGGCGGGCCGAGGCCGGGAGCTCGCTCTTATTCCTCGAGCTCCAGGCCGTCGCCGCCTGTGCCGAGCGGGAGGCGAAGGTCGTTTTTTTCTCCCACTCCCGCCACGACGCCATGCAGAAACCCAGCCTGGGCTTCGACGCCCTCCTCCGGTTTTCGGGCCGGAGCGGAGACTGGGGGGCCGTCGCGCTTCAGGTCCGGCTGGCCTACGACGCCGACAACTCCTCCAAGGCCGAGCTCCAGGTCTACAACGCTTATTTCAAATCCAAGCTCGGTTTCGCCGACCTCTGGGCCGGACACAACCGGCCGGCCTTGGGATTGTCGTCCGTGCTCGACAGCCATGCCGAACTCCTCCAGCCCCTGACCATGCAGGGGATCGGCTTCGACCGTGATTGGGGCTTCGGCCTCTCCCGGGATTTTTCCTGGGGTTCGGGCGGCCTGAGCCTGACCTCGGGAAGCGGCATGGCCTTAAGGCTCAGCGGCAACTACCTCGCCGCCGGCCGGATTGCCCGGGGCGTCCTGAGCCGGGATAATTATTCGCTGGGGCTCTCGGCCGCCTACGGCCGGGTCCTCGACGTCATGGGGCCCCATGTCATGCTCGGCGAGCCGGGGTCTTTTCGCTGCGTTGCCTTCGATGCCTCCCATCTTTGGCGGAGGGTCGAGAACCGGATCGAGGTTGCGGCCGGGACAAGCCGCGATGACGATTTATTCGCATTGTTCTGGCGGGGGAGCCTTCGTTTCCTCGAGGAGGACCGGCTCAGGCTCGAGCTCCAGCCCGTCTTCGTCCGGCGAGGCCGCGACAAAGGCTGGGAAATTGCGATGGGCGCGTCGTTCCAAGCCACGGCCCATCTCAGCCTGCGCGCCATGGGCGTCTGGGACGAGAAGCGGAACGACCGCCGGATCGTCATCCAGGTCTATTATTACCGGGCGATTTAAAGGGGAGGAGAGCTATGATGAATAATGGACACGGGCGGCCGGCCTTAGGCCGGGCGGCCGCTTTAACTCTGGCCTTCGTCCTCGCCGCCGGCCGCCTTCTTCTGGCCGCCGTCGGGTGCGACCTCAACGATCCCGACCGCGACGTCAAACGCCTTTTTCCCGATTCGACCGGATACAAGACTATCTATGTCTCCATCGCCAAGAGAGGCGGGGCCGAGCTCCTCCGCCGGATCGAGGACAGGCTCGGGGACCGCTTCCAGGGGTTGTTCGAGACCGCAGATGTCCCCTATACGATGTATGAGATCTACCGGGGCGACGCCCTCGTCGGCTATATCCACGGCGTCAATCAGAAGGGGAGCTTCGGCGGGCTCCAAGTCTTCCTGGCCCTCGATCTGGAGGGGACCATCCGGTCCTTTTATTTCCAGAAGCTCACGGCCAAGGACGCCAAGGCGTTCCGCGATCCGGCCTTCGGACGCCAATTCGAGGGGCTGAGCCTCAAGGATTTCTACGGATACGACGTCCGGACGGGCCCGGAGACAGCGGCCGGACCGGCCGGGCGGATTCGCAACCCGGCGCCGGAGTCCGAGGCGGATTTCCGGGCCGTCCTGCGGGCGGTCAAGAAAAACCTGATCCTCGTCGACGAGTTCCTCTTGGCAAACCGCCATCTTTCTCATTTCAATCCGGGCCATCAATCCCCTTCGCGGGATTCCACGGACGTTAATCCGTGGAGGAACAGCGAATTCCCCGCTACGGGGACAGGCGCTCCAACGTCTGCAGAGGATAGATCCCGCAGACGTAAGTCCATGGAGCTTCAGGGAGAATCCCGATGAGTATTTTCAGGATCGCCTTCAAGAACCTCCTCCGCAAACGGACCCGGAGCCTGCTGACCGTGCTGGGGATCGCCCTGGCCGCCTGGGTCCTGATCAGCCTGTTCGGGTTCAACCGGGGCTACGAATCGGCCCTCAACCGGGACATCGACAACCTCGGCTTCCAGATGCTGGTCACGGCCAAGGGCTGTCCCTACGAGGCGGCGACCTTGATGCTCAAGGGCGGCACCGGCCTCCGCTACATGAAGGAAGGGATCGCCGGCGACCTCCGCCGCGAGCCCGAGGTCGAGGCCGTCACTCCCATGCTCATGCAGGCCGTCTTCGACCCCAATAAAGGCGAAAGCGGCGGGATCACGGCCTATCTCGGCGTCGATCCCGCTACGTTCCCTCGGATGAAGGGAAAGCTCGAATTTTTCCAGGGCGGCTGGTTCAGCCGGCCCGACGCCCGGGAGGCCGTCCTCGGCTACGAGGCGGCCGAGCTCGAGCAGCGGGAGGTCGGGGACCTCCTCCTCATCCCCGACAAGGAGGTCGAGCTCAAGGTCGTCGGCGTCCTCAAGCGGACCGGGACCCAGGACGACGGCACGATCTTCCTGCCGTTGGGCACCGTCCAGGCCGTTTTCGGCGTCCAGGGGGAGCTGACCGGGGTCGGGATCAAGCTCCGCAAGGACGCCGACATGGTCAAGTTCGAGGACAGGATGTACGCCCTGCCCGACGTCCAAGTCGTGAGCCTGACCCAGGTCAAGACGACGATCATGACCCTGGTCTCGACGGCCAAGGTCATGGTCCTGTCGATCGCCCTGATCGCCATCCTGATCGCCGTCGTGGGCGTGGTCAATACGATCCTGATGTCTGTCGTCGAGCGGACGCCCGAGATCGGTATTCTCAAATCGATGGGGGCCCTGTCCTGGGATATTTTCCGCCTTGTTTGGATCGAAACCGTTTTCCTCTGCCTGGCCGGCGGCGCCCTCGGCGCCCTGCTGGCCTTGACCACGGAACGGGTGACCGAGGTCCTTATCCGGACCTTGCTGCCCTTCGCCCCCAGCGGGGGCCTGATCAGGATCGACACCGGACTGGTCGTCATGACTCTGGGCATCGTGGTCGCCATCGGGCTCCTGAGCGGGCTCTACCCGTCCTGGCGGGCCGGCCGGGTCCGGCCCTTGGAAGCCATCCGGAGAGAGGTGGAGTGATGAACCAAGCCGCCCCATCCATCCTGGTCGCCGAGAACCTGAGGCGCGTCTATCAGAGGGGGAGCGAATCGATCGCAGCCGTCGACGGCGTCTCGTTCAAGCTGTCCGAGGGCGAGTTCGTCGCTTTCGTCGGGCCGTCCGGGTCGGGAAAGACAACCCTCCTCCATATCCTGGGCTGTTTGGACAATCCCAGCTCCGGCCGTCTCGAGGCGGACGGCCGGACCGTGTTCGACGGGACGCGGCCGCTCCCCGAAGGGCGGTTGACCCGGATCCGGCGGGAGCTGTTCGGCTATGTCTTCCAGCGGTTCTACCTCATCCCGACCCTGACCGTCGAGGAAAACGTCCGGCTCCCCTTCGCGTTCTATAAGAAGCCGGGGTCCGAGACGAAAATCGAGCCCCTGCTCGAATGGCTCGGGCTCGGGGCGCGGCGCCGCCACCTGCCCGGGCAGCTTTCCGGGGGCGAGATGCAGCGCGTCGCGATCGCCCGGGCCCTCGTCAACCGGCCCCGGGTCCTGCTGGCCGACGAACCGACCGGAAACCTCGACGCCCGCCGCAGCGAGGAGATCGGGAGCCTCCTCCGGACCCTCAACCGGAGCGACCGCCTCTCGATCGTCCTGGTCACCCATAATCCGAGCCTGGCCCGGCTGGCCGACCGCATCGTCGAGCTCCGGGACGGACGAGCGTCCGGCGCGGCTTGACACGTTCGCCGAGCCTCAGTGTCACCCTGAACAACCCCGGCTTTGCGGTACTCATACTAAGCCGTTTCCGGCTTAGTATGAGTGCCCGCCTTATGGCTGGGGGTTGAGGGGTTGCCCGTTCGCTGGCGCTCAGGGCTACCCCTAGACTTGCCGGTGCCCTAAGGCGGGCTGGTTGAGGGGTTGACAGCCGTCTCCCGAAAAAATAAAATGGAACACATCATCCATGGAGAGTGAGGAGGGATCTATGATCGCGACGTTGTCCCAGATGGTTCTCAACACCGTCCGTACCTATCCAAAGGACGATTTCATGCTCACCAAGTCCGGGGGCGTCTACCAGCCGATCTCGACGGCCGCCTTCGGAGAGAGGGTCAGGAATTTCTGTCTGGGCCTCAAAGAGCTCGGACACAAGAAAGGCGACAAGCTCATCATCCTGTCCGAGAACAGGCCCGAGTGGGTCATGAGCGACCTGGCCAATCTGTGCGGGGGAGGGGTGACCGTCCCCGTCTACACGACTCTCGTCCCCGAGGCCGTCAAGTACATCATCGCCAATTCCGACGCCCGGTTCGTCGTCGTCTCCAACCAAGAGCAGTGGGCCAAGATCAAGGCTGTCAAGAAGGACCTCAATAAGGTCCGACACTTCATCTCGATGGAGGACGCCCCGCCCGCCGGCGTCCTGAGCTGGCGGGAGGTCTTGGATAAAGGGGCCCAGCGGAGCCGGACGAAGGGGAAGGAGGACGAATTCGAAAAACTGGCCGCTCAGGCCAAGCCCCAGGACGAGGCGTCCATCATTTATACGTCGGGGACGACCGGGATTCCCAAGGGCGTCGTCCTGACCCATGGCAATTTCCTGAGCAACGTCATGACCTGCGTCCCGCTCGTCAATTTCACCTGCCGGGACACCGTCCTGTCTTTCCTGCCGCTCTCCCACGTCCTGGAGCGGATGGTCATGTTCTGCTACACCTACGTGGGTGCGACGATCGCCTTCGCCGAGAGCGTTGAGGCGGTCGCCCAGAACCTGCTCGAGATCAGGCCCCAGATCATGGTCAGCGTCCCCCGCGTCTTCGAGAAGATCTACGCCCGGGTCATGGACCAGGTCCTGGCCGGTTCCGGGCTCAAACGGAAGATCTTCTTCTGGGCCCTCAAGGTCGGGAAGGAGTACAGTCGGCGCACCCTCCTCCATGAGCCGATTCCGCGGAGCCTCCTTTTCAAGCGGAACCTGGCCCACAAGCTCGTCTACTCCAAGATCATCGCCAAGACGGGCGGCCGGATCCGGTTCTTCCTCTCGGGCGGGGCGCCGCTTTCCAAGGACATCGCCGAGTTTTTCCACGCCATAGGATTGATCATCCTCGAGGGCTACGGCCTAACCGAGACCTCGCCGGTCATCTCCCTCAACACCTTCGCCGACCTCAGGTTCGGCGCGGTCGGGAAGCCCATCCCCGGCGTCGAGGCCAGGATCGCCCAGGACGGCGAGATCATGACCCGGGGTCCCCACGTCATGAAGGGCTACTACAAGATGCCGGCCGCGACCCGAGAGGTCATGGTCAAGGGCGGTTGGTTCAAGACGGGCGACATCGGCCACATCGACAAGGACGGATTCCTGGTCATCACGGACCGCAAGAAGGACCTCATCATCACCTCGGGCGGGAAAAACATCGCGCCCCAGCCGATCGAGAACGTCCTCAAGACCATCCCCTACATCTCGAGCGCCGTCGTCGTCGGCGACCGGAAGAAGTACGTCGCGGCCCTGATCGTTCCCAACTTCGAGAAGCTCGAAGCCTGGGCCAGGAAAAACGGTATGTCATTCGCCAGCCGGGCCGAGCTCGTCCGGGACGAGCGGGTCGTCTCCTTCCTCCGGGCCGAGGTTGACAAATCGACGCCGGGCCTCGCCTCCTACGAGCGGATCAAGCAGGTCGCGCTTCTCGACCGCGAATTCGAGATCGAGGCCGACGAGATCACGCCGACCCTTAAAGTCAAACGGAACAACATCGAACGGAAATACAAGGACCTTATCGCCTCCCTCTACAAGGACAAGGACGACAACGGATAAGGGGGTTAGTCCGGCTTCTTGGTCCAGAGCAGGATCCGGCCGCAGGCCTCACACAGGATAAGGGCGCTTCCGGCCATGAGCTCCTCGAGGACCTGGGGGCGGATCCGCATGTGACAGAGCGAGCAGAAGTCCCCCTTGACCGGCGATAGGACGATCCCGGCCCGCTTGTGGAAGATGGCCTGGTAGTGGTCCAGCGCCTCGCCGGGAACTGTCCGGAGATGGGCTTCCCGCTCGGCCCGGACCCGTTCCAGGCGCCCTTCCAGGGCGGCCTTGCGGACGAGGAAAACCTCCTTCTCCTTCTTGAAAACGCCCTCGGCTTGGCGGCAGGTCTCGGTGGCGGCCCTGATATCCCCCTCGATATCGTCCGCGGCCAGCATTTCGCAGATGATCGATTCCTCGATGGCGTCGACCTTGGCCTTGGCGTTGTCGATTTCGTGGAGGAGGGCCGTGTACTCCTTGTTGGTCTTGATGTCGTTGAGTTGAACCTTGTATTTCGAGATGTGGGACTTGATGTCCTTGACCTGACCCTCGAAGTCGCGGCGCTTCTTCTGGTTCTGGGCGAGCCGATCCTTGGCCTGAGCGAGATCCTGGGAGCTTTTTTCGATCTTGGCGTCGATGGCGGCGACCTTGGCCGGGATCGTGTCGAGGAAGGCGGAGAGGTGCTTGAGCTTGGTGTCCAAGCGCTGGAGCGCGATCAACTGGTTGAAATCAACGTCCACATCATCCTCAGTCTCGACTGGGCCTACCAGGATTCGAACCTGGGACCTGCCGGTTATGAGCCGGTAGCTCTACCGCTGAGCTATAGGCCCTCGGCCCATGTTTATACCAGATATGGGGCGGAGAGTCAAACCCTCTACACTCATACTAAGCCGGAAACGGCTTAGTATGAGTGCTGCAAGGCTGCCCCAAGTCATCAGGCCGCGGTTGTAAGGGTTGACCCTGAGGCTCGGCGAACGGGTCAACGAACTTCGAGCGAGAAAAATTCCAGGGACACATAACTTAATTCGAAGAATTAAGTTATGTGTCCCTGGAATTTTTCTCAGTAGTTGCTGGTGAAGGAGCGGAGACGCTTGGAGCGGCTGGGATGTTTGAGCTTACGGAGGGCCTTGGCCTCGATCTGGCGGATCCGTTCCCGGGTGACCTTGAACTGCTGGCCGACCTCCTCCAGGGTGTGCTCGTTCCCGTCGCCGAGCCCGAACCGCATCTTGAGAACCTTGGCCTCGCGCTCGGTCAGGCTTTTGAGGGCCTCCTCGATCTGCTCCCGGAGGTTGATGTAGATGACCGTGTCGGGCGGGGAGGGGATGAGCTTGTCCTCGATGAAGTCGCCCAGGTGGGAGTCCTCCTCCTCGCCGATCGGGGTCTCGAGCGAGATCGGCTCCTGGGCGATCTTGATGATCTTGCGGACCTTGCTGACCGGCAGGTCCATTTTTTGGGCGATCTCCTCGCTCGACGGCTCCTTGCCCATCTCCTGGACGAGGCTGCGCGAGACGCGGATGAGCTTGTTGATGGTCTCGATCATGTGGACGGGGATCCGGATCGTCCGGGCCTGGTCGGCGATGGCCCGGGTGATGGCCTGGCGGATCCACCAGGTCGCGTAGGTCGAAAACTTGTAGCCGCGGCGGTACTCGAACTTGTCGACGGCCTTCATCAGGCCCATGTTCCCCTCCTGGATCAGGTCCAGGAACTGGAGCCCGCGGTTGCTGTACTTCTTGGCGATCGAGACGACCAGGCGGAGGTTGGCGGCGACCAGCTCTTTCTTGGCCTGGTGGCTGATTTTCTTCCCGGTCGCGATCGAGCGGATGGTCTTGCGGAGGCTCTGGGAGTCGAGGCCGACCTCTTTGTGGAGGAGGCGGCGCTGGCGCTCGACCTCCTTGAGCCGGACCTTGAGGTCGGCGGCCGTCTTCTTGCTCTTGGTGTGCTTGAGCTTGAGGGCGATCTCCTCCTGGGTCTCCTCGAGGTCGTTCGTCCGCTTGAGGAGACGGCGCAGCTCGTCGATGATCCGCTCCTTCTGGGAGGAACGGATGTTGAGTTCCCGGATCAGGCGGCTCATCTTGACGATGAGCCGTCCCCGGGTGATCATCTTGCGGCGGGTGGTCGGAATCCCGTCCAGGCGGCGGCTCATTTCCCGGATCTCCTTGATCCGGTCCAGAATCTGCTTCCGCTTCTTGTCGAGCTTGCCCTCGGCGATGTCTTCCTCGCTGACGTCGAACATCTCCTGGATGGCGTGGGAGTTGTCCTTGATGATGTCCTCGAGGGACAGGATCCGGTTCAGGACCAGCCGGGTCCTGGACAGGGCCTTGATGATGGCCTTTTCGCCGCGTTCGATCTCCTTGGCGATGGCGATCTCGCCCTCCCGGGTCAGCAGGGAGATGTTGCCCATCTCGCGGAGGTAGAGTTTGACCGGGTCGGTCGTCCGTTCCAGGCCGTGGGTCGAGACGACGTCGCTTTTGCGGCGGCGGGGCAGGATCTCGGCCTGCTTCTGGTTGAGGATCTTGATCCCGTAGCCGTCCATCGAGGACAGGAAGTCGTCGAAATGCTCCTCGGCGTCCATGTCGGCGGCGAAGGTCTTGTTGATCTCCTCGAACAGGAGGAATCCCTGCTTCCGCCCCTTGGTGATGAGCTGGTTGATCTCGTCCTTTTGGAACTTGCCGTCTGAAGACACGCGTCTCTCCTCTTAGCCCGGGTCCCGGCCCCCCGCGTCCTTATATGCGTCTCTACCACTCATTCCGTTGCTCTATTCCGCCGTCTTGCGCGTCCGGAGGGCGATCCGTTCCCGGGAGATCTCGTGTTTTCGGGAGCTGAGGCCGGCCAGTTTTTCCATTTCTCCCAGCTTGATCTGGGCATTAACCTTCTTCTCTTCATCGGCAAGCCGCATTTCCCGGAGCGTGTAAAGACAGTCCAAAGCCCGCTCGACGGTTGGAACCTGCTCCTCTTCAAGAAGGGCTTGATCGAGAGCCCCGGCCAAACGGGGATCGATCTTCGGCCGGAGTTCCGCATAGACCCAATCCTGCCCGTCCTGGAAAGCGCTCCGGATGAGGTTGAGGATGGGCTCGCTGGGAAGGCCCCGGACGTCATTATCTTCCATCTCGGCGAAGACATAACGGGCGATCGGGCGATGATTTATCAGGATCTGGAGGAGGCTCAGTTCGGCATTGGAGAAGACGCTCCGCTCCTCGGCCTTGGCCGGAGCGGAATGGCCTTGGGTCATGGCCCTCAGGATCTGTTCGTCGATGGACAAGAATTCCGCCGTCTGCTTCATGTATTCGCTGCGCGTGACCGGGTCGGGAATTTTGTTGAGCTCGATTCTGATGAGGCCGAATATCCGGGCCTTCTCCTCGGGAACCCCGAGCGATTTTCCGCGGCTGATCTGTTCCATGAAGAACCGGAACCCGGGGAGGGCCTTGGCCAGCAGCTCCCGGTAGCGGGCGGCGCCGTATGTCCTCATCGCCCCGTCGGGGTCCAGGCCTTCGGGGAGGACGAGGACCTCGGAGGGGATCCCTTTCTCGAAGCAGAGCGAGACGGCCCGGAGGGCCGCCTGCTGTCCGGCCGCGTCCCCGTCGTAGTTGACGACGACTTTGGGGGCGAAGCGCTTGAGCTCGTCGAGTTGATGGACGGTCAGGGCCGTGCCGAGCGAGGCGACGACGTTTGTCAGCCCGGCCTGGAAAAGGGTTATGTAATCCGTGTAGCCCTCGACCAAAACGGCCTCGCCCTTGTCCCGGACGGGCTCCTTGCTGAAGTTGAGCCCGTAGAGAAGCTTGCCCTTGGTGTAAACGGGCGTATCGGGGGAATTCAGGTACTTGGGATCCTGGTTGAAGAGCGACCGGCCGCCGAAGGCGACGGTTTTTCCGGACCGGTCGAAGATCGGGAAAATCGCCCGGCCCCGGAACCGGTCGTAATATTCGCCGGGCTTCTTGCCGGGGAGGACGAGTCCGGCCTTTTCGAGCAGGGCGGCCGGGGTTTTCCTGGACTGGAAATGGGACAGCAGGCCGTCCCAGGCGTTGGGGGCGTACCCGAGTTTGAAGGCCTGGATGGTCTCGTCCGAGAGGCCGCGCTTTTCGAGATAGGCCATGGCCTGGGCGCCCTCTTGGGTGTTGGCCAGGCTCCGGCGGAAAAAAGCCAGGGCCTGCTCATTGATTTCGAGAACCTGCTCCTCGAGTTTTTTAGCTTGGGGAGAGAACCCCGTCCTTTGAGGGAGGGGGACGTGGTACTTCTCGGCCAGGTGCTTGAGGGCCTCGGGAAAGCTGAGCTGCTCCTTCTCCATGACCAGGGAGAAGACGTCCCCGCCCGCGTTGCAGCCGAAGCAATGGTAGAGCTGCTTGTCCTCGTCGACGGTGAAGGAGGGGGTTTTCTCCGAATGAAAGGGGCAAAGGCCGACCTGCTTACTGCCGCGGCGCTTGAGGGTCGTGTATTGGGAGGCGACTTCGACAATAGAAGCCGCCTGCCTGACCTGTTCGACGATTTCCATATAAGATAGAGATTATTCTGAATTTACCAAGTTAATATAGGGACCGCCCCCTGATTTGTCAAGGCGAGCCGCCAAATAATTACAGGTGGTTTATAAGGCTGGCCAGGTAGGCGGCCCCGAACCCATTGTCGATGTTGACTACGCCGACCCCGCCCGGACAGGAATTGAGCATGGCCAGCAGGGCGGCCAGGCCCTTGAAGCTCGCCCCGTACCCGATGCTGGTGGGGACGGCGATGACCGGGACCGAGACGAGTCCGGCCACGACGCTGGGGAGCGCGCCCTCCATGCCGGCCGCGGTGACGATGACCCGGGCCGCGCGGAGCTTGTCCATCTCGCCCAGCAGGCGATGGAGTCCGGCGACGCCGACGTCGTAAATCCGGACCGTTTCGTTGCCCAGGATGTCGCAGGTCACGTAGGCTTCCTCGGCGACCGGAATGTCGGACGTGCCGGCCGTGACGATGGCGATCCGGCCCTTTCCGGTGACGGCCGTCTTTTGCTTGAGGGACAGGGTCCGCGCCGCGGGATTGTAGACGGCTTTGGGGATTTTCCGGCGGATCCGCTTGTAGACATCCGGCTCGACCCTGGTCGCCAGCAGGTTCGAACCCTTCTTGACGATTTCGAGGGCGATTTTAAGGATTTGGTCGGGAGTTTTTCCCGGGCCGTAGATGATTTCCGGGAACCCTTTGCGGAGCTCGCGGTGGTGGTCGATCTTGGCGAAATCCAGGTCCTGGTAGGGGTAGTCCTTGAGCTCGCGGAGGGCGTCCGCCCGGGTCAGCCGGCCCGCGGCGACCTTGTCGAGGATGTCTTCGAGGCGGGATATCATATCTCCCATTCTACCAAAATTGGCGACGAACATCTATTTTCCGATTGACCCGTTCTCCAATCAATGATATCCTTCCGCCAAGTTGTCCGAGGGGTAAGCATGTCCATCAAGTGTTCCAAATGTCACTTCGACAATCCGGACAAGACGGTCTTCTGCGGGAAATGCGCGGCTTCTCTGCCGGCTCCGGGGGACCGCGGCAGCTCGACCGAGACCGTCCGGACGGTCGTCCTCAAGGAACTGGCCACGGGCTCGACCTTCGCCGGACGCTATCAGGTCATCGAGGAGCTGGGCCGGGGAGGCATGGGCCGGGTTTACAAGGTCTTCGACGAGAGGATCAAGGAGAAGGTGGCCCTCAAGCTCCTCAAGCCCGAGATCTCGGCCGACGAGGCGTCCATCGAGCGCTTTTCGAACGAGCTGCGCTTCGCGCGCAAGATCGCCCACCGCCACGTCTGCCGCATGTTCGACCTGGGCGAGGACGACGGCGCCCGATACATCACGATGGAATACGTGCCGGGCGAGGACCTCAAGAGCGTCCTGCGCATGATGGGCCAAATGAGCGCGGGGAAGGCGGTCCTGGTCGCCCGGCAGGTCTGCGAGGGCCTGGCCGAAGCGCACCGCCTGGGCGTCGTCCACCGCGACCTCAAGCCGCAGAACATCATGATCGACCGGGAGGGCAACGTCCGGATCATGGACTTCGGGATCGCCCGCTCGCTCAAGGTCAAGGGGATGACCGGGGCCGGCGTCGTCATCGGAACGCCCGAGTACATGTCGCCGGAGCAAATCGAAGGCCAGGAGGTGGACGGCCGCTCGGACGTCTATTCGCTGGGGATTATTCTCTATGAGATGATGACGGGCCGGGTGCCGTTCGAGGGCGAGACGTTCATGAGCATCGCCCTCAAACAGAAGACCGAGCCGCCGCGGAATCCCCGCGAGATCAATCCCCAGGTCCCCGACGATCTCGTCCGGCTCATCCTGCGCTGCCTGGACAAAGACAAGGCTAAAAGGTTCCAGGGCGCCCAGGACCTTCTTTCCGATCTGGGTAAGATCGAGAAGGGGATCCCGACTACGGAGAAGGTCCTGCCCTCGGTCAAGCCTTCGACCTCGCGGGAGATCACGGTCAAGCTCAACCCGCGGAAGCTCGTCATCCCGGCGGCGGCTCTCGCCGTTCTTGTCGTTGCCGCAATTTTCGCGCTTCGGCTCCTGCCCCGAAAAAGCGTCCCGGCCGCTTCGACCGGGAAGCCCTCGCTGGCCGTGATGCGTTTCGAAAACAACACCGGCGACGCCGGCCTGGACCACTGGCGGAAGGCTCTGCCCGAACTCCTGATCACGGACCTGTCGCAGTCCAAGTATGTCAACGTCCTCGCCAGCGACCAGCTCTTTGACGTTCTCAGCCAATTGAACCAGATCGAAGCAGGGAGCTATTCCTCAAAGACGCTCAAGGAGGTCGCCGTCCAGGGCGGAGTCAATCATATCCTGCTGGGCCAGCTGACCAAGGCGGGCGACTCCTTCCGCCTCAGCTACATGCTCAAGGCGTTCGGGACGGGCGAAACGGTCGGATCGGGCTGGGTAGCCGGCCAGGGCATCGAGAGCTTTTATGCCATGGCCGATGGCTTGACCCGTAAAGTCAAAGAAGACTTGAAACTGACCCGGACCGAGATCTCCGGCGACGTCGACGCCGAGTTGGGCAAGATTACCACCGCATCACCGGAGGCGTTCCTCCTCTATGTCGAAGGGCGGGAAGCCCATCACAAGGCCGATAACGTCCGGAGCATCGAGCTGATGCGGAAAGCCGTGGCCATCGACCCCGGCTTCGCCATGGCTTATAGGTCCATGGCCATGTCCTA
>Ga0315285_10001352_pt1 | contig 25757 bp, 25 predicted proteins | sample YL17G09_36_MG_FD_203698 | JGI IMG/M metagenome (GOLD analysis project Ga0315285, IMG submission 203698) | Sediment microbial communities from Yellowstone Lake, YNP, Wyoming, USA - YL17G09_36 | ecosystem: Environmental > Aquatic > Freshwater > Lake > Sediment | place: USA: Wyoming | collected... | reverse complement strand
CACCTGATTATGAGTTTAAAACAACGTTTATTCCCGGGCTTTTAACTAAAGAAGATATTTTAAACATAGCGAAATGGCTTGAGGGATCTAAGCGATTTTATCTTCAACAATTTAAAAACGATGTTAATTTGATTTCTTCTAAACTTCAAGATGCTTTACCGTATCCTAGGGAAGAACTTTTAGAAATATTAAATATAATAAAACCGTTTTTTAAAAATTGTTATGTTCGAGGAATATAGTAATTAATATTTCATTTGTAATAATAAGTCATGAAAAAACTAAATAAATTTTTAATAAATTAAACGAATCTTAAATGTAACGTTTGATGCAGGGATAAGATTTTCACAATAATTATAAAAATAAATAAGATATTTTTAGAGTGGCAAATCTAGTTTATCAAATTTAGTATTGTTTTTAACTTCTAAATTCTAAAGGTAATATGTCTCTATTATTTTGTGTTAATAATGGAAAATTGTCTAAGAATGGGGTATTAATAATTTTTTGTTTTTCGTGGGGTATATACATTTTTATCCATACTTTAGCACCACCTGACCACCATATTTCCAATATCTTAAAACGCAGAGCATAAACTTTTTCTATCAATAAATTCAGACTATTGTATTTATCAGGTATATTGTAAAAGTAACAATACCCCATTATGTCAGTTCTTTTTACTCTAGATATATTTCCATCTGTACTTTTTAATACCACAATAGCATTTGGAATACCACAATTCCAAACTGGATATAAGTTCCAATCTATTACCCAAGCAGTAATCGTATGCATACCTGTAGTTTCTTCATTTCTTGTTTCTTCATTTTTGATACTAATAGCATTTGCTGAAAAAACAGGTGGAAAAACAGTTACCACCATCAGACTTACCATCATAATTGATAATAAAACTTTCTTCATTTTCTATCCCTCTAAATAAATATTTCATCTAATACCAAGTATTTAAAATGTATGTTAAGAATTGTCATAATCAAACGTTATATTGAACATCCGATTAATAAATTAGAACTGCTTTTACACCTTTTGCTTTTCTTATCTTTGGTATTAGCAAGCCGGGTATCTGTTTTTCAGCTACAATAAAAAGCCTTGGTTCTTCAGATAGTTCAAAATCGTCAACTATCGCTTGTCTTACACTGATATTGTTATCTGCTATTATTGTTGCTACCTCTGCCAATATTCCTGGTAGACTAGGGTCTTCTGGTATTATTTCTATTACTCCCCATTTCATTTCAGGTGCTACATCTTTGAGATGACAGGTAGGTCTTAATTTTGAAAATACTTTGTTTAGCTCTGGCTGTTCTGTAATGACATCTATTGTATAATCTATTGATCTTCTATCTGTATTGAGAGCTCTTGCAATTTTTGAGTTTGATAGTTCTATTTCTCCGCAATATATTTTATTATCTCTAACTTGCAGTCCGTATTCTAAGAGTTTTTGTGCTATTTTCTTTCTTTTTGGGTATTTGTTGAAGTATTTCGCTATTTTTCTCCACATATATTTTTGTAATAATGTGTGGATATATAAAAATTAGCATTAATGATAATAATTGTACAATAATGTACATTATTTGACAATATTTATATAGTGTTAAAATTATAATATAAATTATGAGACAAACAAAAATAATGTTAGATGAAAATGACATTCCAAAAAAATGGTACAACATTCAAGCAGATCTCAAAAATCCGTTGGATCCTCCACTCCACCCACAAACAAAAAAACCAATAACACCCGATGATCTAAAAGCAATATTTCCAATGGAATTAATAAAACAAGAAGTCAGTCAAGAAAGATATATCTCAATACCTACAGAGATCAGAAATATATATCGATTATGGAGACCAACTCCATTGTACAGAGCGTATCGACTTGAAAAAGCATTGAAGACACCTGCAAAAATCTATTATAAATGGGAGGGAGTGAGCCCAGCAGGAAGTCATAAACCGAACACTGCCGTAGCACAGGCATACTATAACATGAAAGAAGGTATCGAACGATTAACAACTGAAACAGGAGCTGGACAATGGGGTTCCGCTCTAGCTTTTAGCACTATGCTGTTTGGTCTTAAATGCTCAATTTACATGGTGAAATGCAGTTATGAACAGAAACCGTATAGGAGAATACTAATGGAAAACTGGGGAGCAGAGGTTTTTTCCAGTCCAACAACAAAAACAAAAGCAGGACAAGAAATAATAAAGAAAAATCCACACACTCCAGGAAGTCTTGGCATAGCGATTAGTGAAGCAGTAGAGGATGCAGCCACACATGAAAATACTAATTATTCTCTAGGTTCTGTATTAAATCATGTTATCCTTCATCAAACAATCATTGGTTTGGAATTAAAGAAACAGTTTGAACTAATAAACGAATATCCAGACATAATATGTGGATGTGTTGGTGGTGGAAGCAATTTTTCAGGTACATCTTTCCCATTTGTTTACGATAAAATAAGAGGTAAAAAACCAGATTTGAGAGTTGTTTCATGCGAGCCTTTGGCCTGTCCAACCCTAACAAAGGGGGAGTACCGCTATGATTATGGTGACACAGTTGGTCTAACACCATTACTAAAAATGTATACACTTGGTCACAATTTCGTTCCACCTGCTATACATGCTGGTGGTTTACGATATCATGGTGATGCTCCATTACTTAGTAAACTTACAAAAGACAGATATATGGAAGCTGTTGCTTATCATCAAAATGAGGTCTTTGAAGCAGCTGCATTATTTGCTAGAACAGAAGGTATAATAGTAGCACCAGAATCTGCACATGCAGTAAAAGCAGCAATAGATTTTGCTAGAATGTGTAAACACAAAAAAGAGAAAAAAATAATTGTATTTGCCAATAGTGGACATGGACATTTTGATTTAACAGCATATGATGCATACAATCATGGAACTTTAAATGATTTTGAATATCCAAAGGAACAGGTTGAAAAGTCAATGAAAGAGTTACCAGTAGTATAATATTAATTATGGTTAAATAGTTGAGCGTGATTCGATTTGTAAGATAATATGGATTATGAGTTGGCAATAATCGGTGCAGGGCCTGCGGGTTTTTCAGCTGCGATTTATGCTGTTAGAGCTGGTATTAAAATCATTGTCTTTGACAAAGGAGTTGGTGGAGGTCTTGCAGCAGTCTCGCCAAAGATTGAAAATTATGTTGGTTTTGAAACTATTTCTGGCATGGATCTTACGGAAAAGATGAAGCAACATGCTGAGAAGTATACCAATATCCATTTTAATGAGGAAGTTAAAAAAATTGTTAGAACAGGTGATATATTTAAAGTAGAAACAAGTAAAAAATCTTATTTGGTAAAGGCAATAATTCTTTGTACAGGAATGGAGTATAAAAATTTAGATGTTCATGGTGAAAAAGAATTATCTGGCAAGGGAGTTTCCTATTGTGCTACATGCGATGGTTTCTTTTTCAAAAATAAAAAAGTGGCAGTTATTGGCGGTGGAAACGCTGCGCTAATAGAAGCTATTTTTTTGAAACAAATTGGATGCAAAGAAGTCTATCTTATACATAGAAGAGATCAACTCCGCGCTGAGAAAGCTCATCAAGATGAAGCCGTGGAAAAAGGTGTGAAGATCATTTACAATACTCATGTAGAGTCAATACATGGAAAAGAAAAAGTGGAATATCTTGAAATTCATGATTTAAAAACCGATAAAAAATCAAAATTAACTGTTGATGGTGTTTTCGTATCGGTTGGTAAAGTACCACAAAATAACCTTGCAAAAGAGTTGGGTATTAAACTCGATGAAAATGGTTATATAATCACTGACAAGGAGGGACGGACAAATGTAAGTGGCATATACGCAGCAGGGGATATCACCGGAGGATTAAGACAGATTATCACTGCATGTGCCAAAGGTGCAACTGCTGTTCTTGCTTCAACTGAAGTACTTGGTAAAAAATACCCATATTAAAAAGATTTTTGATACTGAAATTTTATATTTTTTTATAAATGAAGAAAGTTTTAAGTAATATTTATCAATTATGAGAAAGTAATATATATTAATAAAATTAATATTATTATTAAAAATTATATGGTTATAAATTAGGATAATTGTTTGCTATACTCACTAGAGGAACATAACAAATGACGATAGCAGGAACAATTCATAGGATTTGATTAATATGTTAAATTATCTTGGGAGGGTTATAGAAAAAAAACCATGGTTTGTGGTTTTTATAGTTATAATAATAACTATAGGTTTTGCTATATTCATTCCAAGTCTTGAGTTCAAAACTGAGTTTAAGGATTTTGCCCCTGATAATGAACTTGTTAAGGCAAACAATCGAATCTCTGAGTATTTTGGCATGATGAGTCAGCAGGTCTTGCTTCTCCTTGTGGAAAAACAGCAAGTAGATAGCACCATCACCCCACAAGCATTGCGAGACCAGTACAAAATCCAAAAAGAAATTGAAAAACTTCCTGGGGTTAACAGTACCGTCGCAATTACTACCTTCGTAGACACTGTTTGTCAGATGGAATTTAGCAAATCTTTGGAAAACTGCACAGATAAAGAGATCAATATTGCATTAAACGATCTATTAAACAACTCAACTCAATTGGAAACAAACATTTTAAACACTGCCGATCCAAATGAACCCGTAGATTACAATTTACATCCACGTATATCAAAAGGAAAATCTGTTGATAGTACGGACATTAAAAATTACTATATATCAAAAGATAATGACACTATAACTTTTTCCATAGAGGTGTATGACCTTTCATATTTTAAATCAACAAATAAACCACCATTATCAAGAGTTAGTACCATGGAGTGGTACATAGAATTTGAAAACTTGTTAACCCCTCCGGAATACAGTATGAAATATCAGATAGCTGCACGCATTCAACCAGCTAATTCTATTTGGGAAATAGGAAACAGATTATCTGGAAATATAAAGCATATTATCCAAAGCATTAGAAATCACACATTATCCCTATCTTATAAAAACGACGTTTATCTATGGATTGAGCCACCAGGACAGGAAATGTTTTTCCCAATAGTTATTGACAAAGCAAAAATTACATTTGATTTCAACAACAATAAAATCAATATCATTGTACCAAAAGATGAGCTTGGAAAATTTGGAATAGCTCCCCGCTACGGCTCTTTTGATGTACCAGCTAAACTTTCCAATTTCACTGCTGGTATGAGATATTATCGGACACCTATCGTAAGTAGTTCTGCTGATCGAATCGTTGCTGATACTAGTTTCTTGTTTAATCGTATTGAGCGACTCCAGCAGAGACCGATACTTGGTGCGTTAGTCTCGCGGATGTTACAAAAGTACGACATTAATTTGGATGACTTTTCAGGTATGACTGATATGCTCCCTGATACATTATCGTTGAAAGATATAGAACAATTATGGACCTATGCAGATAAAGCACCAGACACAGGTGTTTCAACTACCATATTTCCCATGATTCCGCAGTTATTCAAGGATTTACGGGTTAACGCTCTCTCGTTCATTTCAAAAGATTATGAACAGACTAAAACTCCGAAGGCCAGTATCATTATCATTCAATTAGACGGTACAAGTGACGAAAGTATCAACAACAATATCATCAATGAAATCAATGAGTTTGACAGTAAATTTGAATCAATCTCTGTACAAGTAACTGGTGAAAGTATCATTAGTACCCAGATTGAAGAAGTGAGCATGGAATCAATGACTATCATTGGACCCTCTATTTTTATTATGATTCTCTGCGTTCTGTTCCTCGCTTTCAGGAAACCATCCTATGTGTTTCTACCAATCGTAGTTTTTGCTTTTTCATGCATATGGTTGTTTGGCACAATGGCATTGCTAGGTTATTCTTTTAACATCATTTTTGTTGCATTGCTTCCCCTCAATATAGGATTAGGGGTAGAATATGCAGTTAACCTTTTATACAATTATAGAACGGAATTAAAAAAAGGGAGAACTCCGGCAGAAGCAATACGACTCTCAATTAAAGAAGTAGGAGTCGCTATTTTTCTCGCATGGTTCACGACAGCTATTGCGTTCCTTTCATTTCTTACAGCTAGTCTCCCCCCAATAAGAACCTTTGGGGTCTTTTTAGCTCTTGGTATCACCTATACCTTCATTATCAGCATGACGTTCTTACCCGCACTGCGACATATTGTCGATAGAAAAAAGAAGAAAAAACAAGTAAAACTAAAGAAACAGATCTTTTCGGTACGAAACCCCATGGGACACGTTGCACAAATTCTTATTCGTCATGAGAAAAAAGTCTTTGTTGTGGCAATTCTCATTTGTATAATCATGGGTACAGGGATTTCGCAACTGAAATCAGAGTTTGACATGAATAAATTCATGCCACAAGATAATCCTGCAATCACCCTCTTAAACAAGATAAACGAAGATTTTCCCTTTTCAAGTCAGGATAAAGAATACATTCTACTTGAAGGAAATGTTGCAACGGTACAGACATTACAAGGACTTGCGACTACTCACAAGAATTTTGATGATGATCAATATGTGACACGAAAAACTGATGGTAGCACAAAAACTGAAAGTATATATACCATCATCCAACAAGCAGTCACCAATAATCGATCCCTTATTACTGCGTATAATATTGATGAATCAACGAATCTGCCGAAATCTGACGAAGATGTACATGAGCTGTTTGATTATCTGTATAACAGTGATGAATATGAGGCGCAAGTACAGGGCATTCTCTACAAAGATCAAGACAAATATAAAGCAACAATAATTAGGGTTTATACTGATGCTGGTTCAGGGGATCTCACAAAAGAAATGGAAGTACTAAATGAAGAACTAGATGATGATCTTGCTAGTTTTGGGGATGTATCAGTTATTGTGACCGGGAACCTGGTTATCACCTTAGCTATCATTGAAAACATGATGGAAAGCCAAATTTCCTCCACTTTTGTGTGTTTTATTCTTGCAGCTATCATGTTGTCTCTCATCTATCGAAACCCGATACTAGGTCTGATTGCAATGATTCCAGTCACAATGTCCATATTATGGGTGCTTGGAACAATGTACTTTATTGGATATTCATTGAATATTTTGACAATTATGGTTACATGTATCACCATTGGTGTTGGTATTGACTATGCGTGCTATATCGTAGAGCGGTTCAGAAGAACTGCTGATCAAACAGGCAATGTGACAACTGCTGTCTCTGAAACAATCTCACGAACAGGGAGCGCCATATTTATTGCTGCCTTAAGTTCCATACTTGGCTTTGGTGTGCTTGCGTTAGCTCCCATCCCACCTGAACAACAGTTTGGAATCATCACCGCACTCACACTTATCTATGCGTTAATCAGTTCTATTGTTGTCTTACCGCTCGTGCTTGCTCGATGGGCAAATTGGAGGAAAAAACGGAAAGGTTACATTATCTCGCCAGGTGCTCCAAAAGGACTAGAAGGTATTGATGAGTCCAATAAATATCATTTTGAGGAGTAGACAAAAAGTAATAAGTAAATTTTTATCAAGTACAAATACAAAAATAAATTACTATTTATCAGAGCATTTTAATCTTGTCTAAATTTTTGTTTTTTAGAAAATTTACCAATTCTTCACAACTTTTTCTAACCTGCTTACTCATTGCCCCAGTCAAAGCCTTTGGTTGAACTCCTATAAAAATTATGTTTTTTAAATATTGTTCAAGGTAGTTTATAAAAACTGATATAGGTATCCCATGAGTGCTGATGTGCATAACTCCAATTTTTTCTTTTGGAACAATTCTTATTTCTCCAGGATTCAGTCCCATTTCAACAGAATCTATTATCACTAGATTTTTAGGGTCATGTCTTTTTAAAACAGATGTATAATTTTCAGGAATGATACCACAATCAAGAACAAAAAAATCTTGACTACTAGATTCTTTTAATTTATCTGCAACATACGGTCCTACTGCATCGTCCCCACTATCTCTATTGCCAATGCATAGTATAAGGTATTCCATCTATGAGTTCTAACATTTAAAAATAGATAAAATTTACGTTTGTACAAAAAGATCTATGAATCTAAAGTTCTCTGAATCAAAAAGTCCTTTATCACTAAGCTTTAATTTTGGAATAACTGGCAATGCCATAAAGGAAAGAGTCATATAAGGTGCCTTTAACCTACAACCTAGATCTTTTGCTACTTTATTCATTTCTATATATTTTTTTGCAACCCAATTATATTCCTTGTTGCTGATTATGCCAGCAATAGGCAGAGGAAGCAAATCCTTCCTATTTTTACCAACTGCACTAATACCTCCTTTGTCTTTGATTATTAGATTCACAGCATTGCAGATATCTTTATCGCTGACACCAACTGCTATTATATTATGAGAATCATGTGCTACACTAGAAGCTATTGCCCCATCTTTTATTCCAAAATTCTTAATGAAAGCAACCGAAGGTTTAGATTTTTTGTACCTATTAACCACGGTTATTTTTAGAAGATCTCTTTTAGGATCAGAAGCAATGTAACCATTGGATACAATTGGTTCTTCTATAGATTTTTCAGTAATAAGCTGTCCTTCAATAGCTACAATAACATTTATCTTTTGCTTACTAGCTTTAATAGAAAAATCACTAGGTTTTTTTATACTAATTTTAAAGTTATTCTTTATCTTAGGTTTTATTTTGGAAATAAGGGATTTACCTTTCCTAGCCACAACATTTCCGTTGATATAGGTCTTTAATATATCAAAATCTTTTAGATTATTAACGACTAGAAAATCAGCAGAATCTCCAGCTCTTAATAATCCAACATCTAAATTATAATGAGTTATAGGATTGTAAGAAGCTGCAGTAATTACCTTTAAAGGGTCTATTCCTTGTAATATAGCTTTCTTAACCATTATATTTATATGCCCTTTTAACAAATCATCAGGGTGCTTGTCATCAGAACATAACATACAACTCTTCCAGTTTTCCTCAAGAAGTAGGTATAGTTCATCAAAGTTTCTAGCTGCTGATCCCTCTCTAATTAAAATCTTCATTCCCATTTTTATTTTTTCATAGGCCTCATCAAGAGTAAAACATTCATGATCTGTGGATATACCTGCAGACACATACTTTCTTAGATCTTCACCGCTTAGCCCTGGAGCATGACCATCGATGGGTTTTGAGTAGTTCTTTGCAATATTTATTTTTGCCATTACATCTGGATCCCTGTTAATCACACCAGGATAATTCATTACTTCTGCTAAAAAACCTATTTTAGAATTTTTAAGTAGCTCTTCAATATCTTTATTATTTAACGCTTGACCAGTTGTCTCAAATGGAGATGCTGGTACACAAGAAGGAGCACCAAAACAAAATTTCAAGGGTACTTTTGATGCATTATTCAACATGTAATAGACACCATTGATACCTAAAACATTAGCTATCTCGTGGGGGTCTGATACAATTGCAACAGTCCCATGAACCACAGCCACCCTTGCGAATTCTGATGGCATAAGCATTGAACTCTCGATATGTACGTGAGCGTCTACAAACCCAGGTATAATATAATTATAATACTTGTTTTTATCTCTAGTAATTTCAGCGATTTTGCCTTTATTTATTTTTATTGTTCCTGGAAAAATATCCCAATTTAGAATATCAACTATATTTCCAGATATATTATTACTCATTAAATTCACCTACATGTCAATTATGACATGTATACATTTAGACGTAAGCAAAAAGCTTTTTTAGTAATTTCCATTCGTCAAATTTATGTCAGTTAAAATTGGGATCATTGGAGGCAGTGGATTTTACAAAATGGGGATACTTGATGATACGGAAGAAATCGATGTTAATACTCCTTTTGGTAAACCCTCAGATAAAATAACATTTGGTAAAATCAGTGGTGTTGAGGTTGCATTTTTACCAAGGCATGGCAATGGTCACTCACTTGCTCCTCATAAGGTAAATTATAGGGCAAATGTATTTGCAATGAAAGAATGCGGTGTAGAATATCTAATATCCATGGCTGCTGTAGGGAGTTTGAAAAAAGAAATAAAACCGTGTGATTTTGTTATTGCAGATCAATTGATCGATAGAACAACAAAAAGAATAACAACATTTTTTGATGATGGAATTGTAGCCCACGTAGGATTTGCAGATCCATTTTGTAAAAAATTATCAGATATAGCATATGAAACGGTGAAAGAGATAGGTGTTAATGTCCATCGGGGAACATACATATGTATGGAAGGTCCACAGTTTTCAACGAGAGCTGAATCAAATCTACACAGACTTTGGAATGTAGATGCAGTTGGAATGACATTGGCACCTGAAGCAAAACTAGTCCGGGAGGCAGAAATGTGTTTATGTGGGATACTTACGGTTACTGATTACGATTGTTGGTATGAAGGGGAGAAAGATGTGAGCGTTTCATCTGTTGTTGAAAACCTTAAAAAAATAGATAAGAATATGGCAAACTTAATAAAAAAGTTTATTCCAAAGATAAAATATAAGAGAACATGCGAGTGTCATAATGCATTGGAAAACGCAGTGATTACATCACCAGACTTAATAGAAAAAAATGGTAACCCTCAAGTAAAAAGAGTATTGTTAAAGAGATTTATTAAATAAAAAATCAAGTGGTTATCTCATTTTTTATCAACTTTTTCAGAATAATAAAAATACATAAACCAAAAGCTAACAATTAAAAAAGATATTGCCAAAATAAGCCCCGCTCTCATATTTTTCCCTTTTACAATATCTGGGCAATTGCATGCCAGTTCTACTGAATAATCAGAAAAAAACCAATATAAAAATATTAAAACCCAAATCACAGAAATACAAATTAGAATTAGCCTTACTGTTTTCTTTTTCATCCCCATACCAACAATAAGAATCATTTTAGTTGGTTTAACATTTTTGGAGTATTAAAAAAAAAATGTCATCTTGTTTTCTTTTTGTTTTTAAAAGATAAAATAAATAAGAATAACCAAATTATGGCTGAAAATGTCTCGGCAACAACAGAAATCCATAAGTTAAGAGTAAAAAAAGTAATCGCAAGTATGAATAATCCAATTGTTGTAAGTCCTGCTGTATAAATATTGAGAATAGACTTATCACGCCACATGTCTTTTAATTGCGGTATTAGAATGAAACCAAATAGTAAACTAACTACCGCAATTACAATATCTTGCCACAACATCAAGCCACCCAGAAACAGAGATGTTAAATAAAACTTATGCATCAGATAAGCAGTCTAGGTGTAGGAATGACAGAAAAAATAAAGCTTGCACAAGGTGCGGGCGGACATTTGATGGATAAACTAATAAAAGAAAAAATTTTGAAATATTTTGAAAAAAATCAAAGCAAGGCAGAAGTGTCTCTTTCAATGCTTGATGATTCAGCAGTTATTGATGATATTGTTTTTTCAACTGATTCTCATACTGTTCATCCCATTATTTTTCCAGGAGGAGATCTTGGCTCTCTTGCTGTTGCTGGTACAATTAATGATATAGCAGTTATGGGAGCAAAACCAATCGCTCTTTCAGCAGGTTTTATAATAGAGGAAGGTCTCCCTATCGAAACTTTTGAAAAAATTGTAAAAAGCATGGCTAAAACTGCTAGTGATGCAGACGTACCAATTATTACAGGTGATACCAAAGTTGTTGAAAAAGGTGCAATACAAGAATTTATGATTAATACAACGGGAATTGGTAAAAGAACTACCTTACTTGATAAAAATATAGAGATAGTAAAAAAATATCGTAGATTTAATAGCAGATGGCTTCTTGATTCAAATTTAAGAAATGGTGACACAATAATACTTTCAGGTAACATCGGCGAACATGGAATAGCTCTTATGTCTTTTAGAGAGGGTTATGGTTTTGAAACAAAAATAAAATCAGATATTGCTCCAGTTAATGGTCTGATGGAAAAAGCATTATCTGTTGGTGGTATTGTCTCTGCAAAGGATCCAACTCGTGGAGGGCTAGCAAACACTGTAAATGAATTTTCAGATAAATCAAATGTTGGTATTATTCTTGAAGAAGAAAAAATCCCAATTCCTAGAGGTGTTAGGTCTGCCTGTGATTTGCTTGGAATTGATCCTTTGGAAATTGGAAATGAGGGTAAGGTTGTTCTAGTTGTAGTTAAAGAAAAAGCAGATGAAGTTCTAGCCACAATTAAAAAGCATCCTTTGGGTAAAAATGCTTCAATAATTGGAGAAGCAACAGATACAGTTAACGGTGTGGTATTAAAAACAATGGTTGGCGGTAAACGAAATCTTCACAAGCCAATTGGGGACCCTATTCCTAGAATTTGTTAAAAAGCCCTATTGAAAAAGTCGCAAATTTTTAAATAGTATATAGGATTACCAAAAACAGAACTGTTTAAGGTTCATGGAGGCAACATTTTATGACAAAGGGTCTTACGAAAGCATTTAAAAGAGCTTTATGGGTATATCATTGTAATTCTGGTTCTTGTAATGGTTGTGATATTGAAATAATTGGAGCATTATGTCCCCGTTATGATGTTGAACGTTTTGGTATAAAACTAGTCGGCTCACCACGTCATGCGGATGTACTTTTAGTTACAGGTCCTGTGACAAAACAGATGGAAGATAAGGTTAAACGTGTTTATGAACAGATGCCTGATCCAAAAGCAGTAATCTGTGTTGGTAACTGTGGTAATACCGGTGATGTTTTTTATGAATCCTATAATTTAGTTGGACCAATTAATCAAATATTACCTGTAGATGTTCATGTGATTGGATGCCCTCCAAGACCTGAGGCAATTATAAACGGTGTTGCTAAAGCATGGGTTAAACTTGAAACACTGGAGGGTAAAAAATGACAAATGAAAATAGATTAAACCCTGAAGAACTTGTAAAATATTTTAAAGATAAATTTAAAACAAAAATCAAGAATGCCCAAATTAAAAAACGGGCAGCTGGAAAAAAGAAAAATGAAACAGCAACTATATGGATGAAGGTTGATAAAGGGGCATTTAAAGAATTAATTAAACATTTATGTGATTTACAATTCCCTCATCTAGCAGTAATTTCTGGAAATGACCTTGGCAAAACAATTGAATTAATTTATCATTTTTCAATAAACTTTGGTAAACGTATGGAAGAAATCAATCTGAATATTTCTGTAGAGCTTCCTAAATCAAAACCTGAGATTGAAACTATATGTGACTGGATTCCAGGTGCACTTATTACAGAACGTGAAAAAATGGAAATGCTTGGTGTAAAAATTATAGGTATTCCAGATAATAGAAGATGCTTTTTACCAGATGATTTTCCAAAGGGCGTTTATCCATGGAGAAGAGATGAGACAGGACCTGATAAACTTTATAAAAACTTGCATGAGGTAAAAAAATGAAACCAGTTGCTACAACAAAAACAACCTACCATATTCCAATTGGTCCTATCCACCCAGCACTTAAGGAACCTGTTTATTTTGAGTTTGAAATTGATGGGGAAAGAATCATTGATGTCGATGTAAAACTTGGTCATGTTCACAGAGCTATTGAATGGGCTTCACGAAAAAGAAATCCTATTCAAATTTTATATTTAGCAGAAAGAATCTGCGGAATATGTTCTTATTGCCACCCAATAGCTTTTGCTCTAGCTGTTGAATCAATTGCAGATATTCAAGTCCCAGAACGTGCAGAATATCTAAGAGTAATTCAAGGGGAGCTTGAAAGAATTTGTTCACATATCTTGTGGGCTGGTGTTGTTGCTCATGAAATGGGTTTTGATACTGTACTTTATTTTACATGGCAAATCAGGGAAAGAGCTCTTGATCTTACAGAATATCTAACTGGTAATCGTATTACAAAGGGAATTACGATGATTGGAGGGATGAGGCGTGATATTACTAAAGATATGATTCCAAGAATACATAAGGATTTACAATATTTCAAGGAGTATTATAAAAAATTAGAAAAAATATTTTTAAACGATAAAACAATAAAAATGCGTAGTCAAGGAGTAGGTATTTTAACAAAGGAAGATGCATTAAAGTTTTGTGCAGTGGGACCAACAACAAGGGCATCTGGTGTTAAAAAGGATGTTAGATTGGGTACATCATATTTTGCATATGGAGACCTTGATTTTGATTATATTACACCTGACGTTCTTACTGGTACAATAAATGGAGATGTTTTTGATAGGATAGTACAGCGTTTACTTGAGATCAATCAATCAATTTTGTTGATCGAACAGTGTATTGATAAGATGCCATCTGGTGAAATCGTTGCTGAACCAAACCTTTCAAAATTGCTTGCACAATTAAAGAAAGTTAATGGTGAAGGTATTGGTAGACATGAGGCACCGCGTGGTGAAGTCATCCATTATGTGAAACTTGATGGAAACGAATCACCTTATACCTGGAAGGTTCGTGCACCAACTTATAACAATATTTTACCTTGGATCCCAATGCTTAAAGGAAATCAGATCGCAGATATTCCAATTGTTGCAGCATCAACAGATCCCTGTATGTCTTGTACAAACAGAGTTGCGGTTGTTAAAGATGGAAATATGTATGAAATGACAAAAGAAGAGTTGCATTGTTTAAGCGTTGAAAAAACAAGGAGGCTTATGAAATGAAATTTTCGATGTTACCTCAAGTTTTAACTCAAATGTTTAAGAAACCATGGACGAACAAGTTTCCAGTAAAGTATGCACCAGCAAATACTACTAAGTTTTTAGCAGATGTTGGTGCTGGTAAAACAAAGATAGTTCCACCAATTGAAACTCCTTTAAATTTTCGTGGAAAAATTAAGTATGACAAGGAGAAATGTATTGGATGTCAACTATGTTTAAAAGTTTGTCCATGTGAAGCAATCGAATTTAAACCTGAAGAAAAGAAAATTAAGATTTTCTTAGCAAGATGTTGTTTTTGTTCGCAATGTAACGACATTTGCCCTGTTAATTGTCTCAGTATGAGTAATGAATTTTTACTAGCTGATGCTGATCCTTACTCAAAGGACTTAATTGTTGAATAGGTTAGATTTGATGAAACTTATCTTTAAAGGCGTAGTACAAGGCGTAGGTTTTAGACCGACAATTTATCGAATAGCAAAGGAGCTAGATCTAAAAGGCTATGTTTTAAACAAAGGCTCAGAAGTCGAAGTAGTAATTGATAGAAATAAAGATGAGTTTATAAAGCAGGTTAAAGAGCGACTTCCATCTATTGCAAAAATTACTGATATAATCGAAAAAAAGGATAATAGAATTTTTTTTGATTTTAAAATTCTTCATAGTGAAAAAGGAGAAAGACAATCATTAATTCCACCGGATATTGGTATTTGTAAAGATTGTTTAATCGAGCTTTTTGATGAAAAAAATAAAAGGTATTTATTTCCTTTTACAAACTGTACTGTTTGTGGTGCAAGATTCAGCCTAGTTAAAGATGTTCCTTATGACAGGGAGAGAACATCAATGGATGAATTCAAACTATGCAAATCATGCGAAAAGGAATACAATAGTCCCTTAAACCGTCGTTATCATGCCCAAACTATTTCCTGTCCAAAATGTGGACCTTCTTATAGATTATATGATAAAAATAAAAAAGACCTTGGTGACAATAATGCGATAAAGCGTTTTGCAAATCAAATAGATGCTGGAAAGATTGGTGTGATAAAATCCTGGGGTGGAATGCATCTTTGTTGCAATATTGATCAGATTAATAGGTTTAGAGAATGGTATGGTCGACCGCAAAAAGCATTTGCTGTTATGGTAAGAAATCTTGAGGTAGCAAAAAAATACGGTGATATTACTAAAGATGAAAAAGAACTGCTGCTATCGAAAAGTAAACCAATTGTTCTTGTAAAAAAGATTGGTGCAGAAGAAGTATCTCCTGGTCTTAGCACAATTGGATTATATTTACCTTATACTGGTTTACATTTTCTTCTTTTTTCACATTTAAAATCAGATGCTATGGTTATGACATCTTCTAATATTCCCGGGGAAGCAATGTTTACTAAAAATGAAGAGGCGTTTTCTATTGATGCAGATATTTATTTACTACATAATAGAAGCATCCCAAATAGAGTAGACGATTCTGTTATTAGACTATGGAAGGGAAACACGTTTTTCCTTAGAAAATCACGAGGTTATGTTCCTGAGCCTATCGCTGTAAATTATGATAAAAAGATATTAAGTGTTGGTGCTGGTGAAAATATAACTGGTGCGATTTCTCATGATAAAAATGTTTTTTCAACTCAGTATATTGGTGATTCAAAGTATTATTCAACAATTGAATTTTTAGAGGAAAGCCTTCGTCATTTTATGAAACTTACAATGGATAAACCTGTGCTTGATGCTGTTGTTATGGATCTTCACCCTGGTTACGATTCAAGAAAAGTTGCAAAGAAATTTGCTGAAGAGTTTTCTGTTCAACTTTTTGAGGTTCAGCATCATTGGGCTCACGCTTCATCTCTCCTTGTCGATAATAAAATTGATGAAAGTGTTGTAATAGCAGTTGATGGTCTTGGATACGGATATGATGGTAAGTTTTGGGGTGGAGAGGTTTTAGTTTCTAATTTTGTTGATTTCAAACGTGTCGGTCATCTTGAAGATATCCCTCTTTTGGGTGGTGATAGGGCAACTCTTGATCCAAGAAGACTTGTTTTTGCAATTTTTAAGAAATTTGGAAAAGAAATGTTTTTTTCTGGTAATGAAGCAGAAATTCTATCAAAGATGATTGATAAATCTCCCAAGTCTAGTAGTCTAGGTAGGGTTCTTGATGCAATTGCATGCTATCTAAATATTTGTAGAATAAGAACCTATGATGGTGAGCCCGCTATGAAGCTGGAAAAGTATTTAGCTCTTGGCAAACCAGAATATTTGTTTGACGTAAATGTTAAAAATGGAGTTATTGGAACTATTGATCTCTTTAGACAGCTTGATGATAAAATTGGTAAATCTTTAACTGAAAAAGAAAAGGCAGACTATGCTTATTCAATGGTAAAAACAATCTTAGATGAACTTTCAGATATAGCTATTGCGATTGCTGAAGAGAGGGGCATAAATACTATAGGTATGACGGGGGGAGTATCTTATAATATTCCAATTGTCGAAATTGTGGAAAGCCAGGTTAAAAAAGCTGGGTTGAAATTAATAGTTCATGATAGAGTTCCCAATGGTGATGGTGGTATAGCTATAGGACAAAATGTAATTGTTGGACATAAATTGTAAATGAAATTAGCGTAACGAACTGTAATGTGTTTTGTTGTTAGTTTATAAAATGATTAAAAAACATTTAAGTAGATATATAAGATATGTTATTAATAATAAACGTATATATTTGGGAGGTGTATAAAAATGCGAGATAAATTGTTTAGTAAAGTTTTGGCTTTTGCCGTAATATTTTTGTTTGTTGGAGCTAGCGTTAGTATTTGTGACAGTGATAAAACCAAATTGACTTTAACTCAAAGTGATGTAGGGACCGATACTACTGTTAGTTCTTGCAACTGTGATAAAAACAAACAGGCTATTATTGATGGTGAGGATTCGACCTCTAGTGGGCTTACTAGTGAGGATATAGCCTCTTTGCAAAAACAAGCAGAAATCGAAGGGTGGACATATACTGTTAATGAAAATCCAGCTACAAAATATTCAATAGATCAGTTGTGTGGGCTGGTAGAGCCTGAAGACTGGTGGGTTGGTGCAAAGTTCGATCCATGTTTACCAACTAGTACATTACCAGATTCATTTGACTGGCGTGATGTAGTAAATGGTTTACCTCCAATAAAAAATCAGGGAAGTTGCGGAAGCTGCTGGGCTTTTGGAACTGTTGCTCCGCTTGAATGTAGCATTAAGATAAAAGATGGTATAACAGTAGATCTCTCAGAGCAATGGCTTGTATCTTGCAATACAGATGGATATGGTTGTGATGGAGGTTGGTGGTGTCATGAATATTTCAAATTAGATGGGTCAGATACAGATCCATGTGGCGATACTGGAGCTGTTTTAGAGGAATATTTCCCATATGTTGCTTACGACGCTCCATGTAATTGTCCATATCCACATGATTATTTCATTGAAGACTGGGCTTATGTTGGTCCAATAAATGGAGTTGCCACAGTTGATCAAATAAAACAGGCGATCTATGAATATGGTCCTGTATCAGTAGCCGTATGCGTTAACTCGGCTTTTCAGGGTTATTCCGGTGGTATCTTTAATGGTCCTACATGTAGTAATATAAATCATGCTGTAGCTCTTGTTGGTTGGGATGACAATCAAGGAACAAACGGTGTATGGTATTTACGTAACTCTTGGGGATCTAGTTGGGGGGAAGGTGGATACATGCGTATTGAATATGGGGTTTGTGATGTTGGATATAGAACAGTCCGGATTAATTACGGCGGTTTTCAAAACTACCCGCCAAATGAACCAAGTAACCCTGATCCAGAAGATGGAGAGACTGGTGTAAAAATTTATACTGATCTGAGTTGGACTGGTGGGGATCCAAACTATGGTGACATAGTGACCTATGATGTGTATTTTGAGGCAGATGACTCGACTCCAGATGTATTAGTATCAGACAGTCAATCAGGAACCACCTATGACCCTGGAACATTAGAGTATGACACGCATTATTATTGGCAGATTATTGCAACAGATAATAATGGTGAATCAACAACAGGCTCAGTATGGGATTTCACCACTTGCACACCACCCAATAATCCACCATATCTACCTAATAATCCAAGTCCATACAATGATACAATAGACTGTGATATTAATGTTGATTTTGGCTGGACTGGTGGAGATCCTGACCTCGAAGATACTGTTTTTTACGATATTTACTTAGATGCAAATAACCCTAATCCAACTACGAAAGTTTCTGACGATCAAACAGAGACCACATTTGACCCAGGGGCCCTTAATAATGGTGTTACTTATTATTGGAAAGTTCATGCTAGAGATAATCATAATCGTGTAACCCGTGGACCTATTTGGCATTTCACTACAAAAGAACCACCGCCAAATGAACCACCAAATCCACCAACTATTACAGGTGAAGCAAATGGACAAACTGGAGAAACGTACGATTATAACTTTATTTCAACTGATCCAGAGGGTGGTTTTATCTCCTATTATGTAGACTGGGGGGACGGTACAACTAGTGATTGGACTGAGTTTGTATTCTCAGGAACTATAGTAACGTTATCACAAAATTGGGATGTAGATGGAACATATACTATTCAAGCAAAAGCGAAAGACACAACTGGTGCTGAGAGTGAATGGGGTGAATTGACAGTTACCATTACCAAAAGTAAAAACAAAGCAATCAATACACCATTACTAAACTTCTTAGAAGAGCATCCAAACATATTCGCAATACTACAAAAACTAATTCATAGATTAGGACTAAAATAAAATATTTGTTAGCCCAAAATCTCTTTTTTTCTTTTTATTTAAAATAAAATCTGTAAAACACTAACTTTTAATAATGAATTTTTTATCATAGAAATATTATGGGTAAAACTAAAGATTTGATTCAAATTTTAATAATAGTCATTATTGGAATGTTTATTCCTTTTCTTGGTTCTATTGTAATAACCTTTGGACTTGATATTAAAAATTTTGATAATCTACTAAAGATAGGTTCTACCTTTTGCTGGTTTTTAATAATCTTTGGAATTGAACTTTTTGCAGTTTTTGCATATTATCAAATCACTAGTAAAATCGCAAGTAAAAAAATTGATAAATACAAACCAAAATAATATAACAAATGAATATGTTTTAGAATGAAAAATGGTGGAGGTAAAAAAATTATGAAAACTGTTTGTGCAAAATGCTGTGTTTGTGGAGAGGAACATGGTTTGGATGATATTGAACATATTGAAATTAAGGGAAAGATAAGGAAAATTTGCAAGGGTTGCGCAACAGAAATAAAAGGTTTTGCTTAATTCTTTTTTCTATCTAATCTTTGTTTTACTTTTTCACTTGTAAGTTCTTTTATTGCATCGTTTGCTATCCACTTGGCAGATTTAGAATCAATAAGCTGCATTTCCCTGGAAAGAGCTATCATTTTTTTATTTAGGAATTGATTCCGTTTGCCAATATTTCGTACTGCCCAATTTATTGCTTTTTTCACATAGTTTCTTTCATCTGTAGCATGTTTCTTTAGTAAATCAGAAAAATCTGTAAATTTTTCATTACTTGCTGTTTTGTCATGTACTGCAAGTCCAGCAAGTAAAGAAAACGCTGCACGTTTCACAAATTCCTCCTTGTGACCAGCCCAATCACCAACTTTTTTCCAAGCTAATGGGCTTGTATCAAAAAGACTAGTACAAGCTTGATCACATACATCCCATGAATCAAAATCATTTACCCACAAATCCATTTGTTCTTCTGTAACTTTTGCAACATCTTCTATAAATATTGCAAGTAATCTTGCATCATGAATACCGGATCTCCAAAGTTTTAATGACAGCTCATGATTCTTTCCAATCTCTTTTGCAAGTGGTCTTAATTTATAAATAGAAATACCAAGGTTGTTTTTTGGATTTATACCATAACGGGCCATTCCTTCAACGTTTTTAGGATTACCCATCAATTTTAATTGTTTTAATATTTCTTCGTAGTCCATAAAATCATAATGTAATCCTTTTTCCATCTAAATATTTTATATTATAAATTATCCAGTCCAAAAATTTTTTTTAGTTTTCCATTTCAAACAATTATTCTTTTTGTTATTTTTCTAATAATTTTTAAAAATTAGAAACAAAATAAGTTAAAAGTTACCACTCAATAGTAAATTTTACAAAAAACCTTTGTCCTCACTATATTATATGTTGGCGAATTATTTTTCCTTCATATACTTCCAGTTTTTATATTTGTTATTTCTAACTGTATTGATTGATTCTTTTCCATTGTCCCCTGAGCTGAGTTTATCTATTATTACACCTTCAAGGTCTCTAATAATTATTTCTGTTTCATCTTCTGTATAATCAACAGTAAAAGACTTTCCATCCTTGTAAATTATTCCTGTTTCAGAGTTATAAACTGGTTTTTTCTCATAAATAAGATCTGTATCAAAATTCATTATATCTTCAAGATTCTTTAATTGATAAGCATCTTCGGCCATGCCAATCATAGTTCTAAACATTTGAATTTTTTTCGAATCGTTTTCTGCACTAATTTGTTGTTTTAGATTAGAAATAATTGCTGGGATATCATTTTGATTTAATTCAAGTAAAATATTTTTCCAAAACCAATTGTATAGTTTACTTGCTCTTGCGTTGATATGTTCAGGAGGTTTATCAGGCCAAAGAATAACTTTACCTTTAAGGATGCGATGTTTTTTACGCCATTCGTTACGTACTCTATCAAGTTCTTTTTTCCTATTACTTATCATTGAAACCCTTGTCACCTTCTTTACGACATTATAATATATATATTATTAAATTATATATATTTTATGTTCTTTTCAGTGTTAATTCTCTTAATTTGCTGTAACGATATTCAATGTTGCAACTACCTTCAATACTTACCATGCATGGTCCAACAGGAGTTTCTGGCGTGCATGCTTGCCCAAAAAGTGGGCAATCAAATGGTGAAACAACAAGTCCTCTAAGTAATTCCCCACATCTACAGCCCTTAGGCTCTAAGAATTCTTTGCCTTTTATTTCTTCTAATTTATCTTCATATTTCTTGCGTGCATCAAACTCTTCAAATTTGTTGCGTAACATTAGACCTGATCCTGGAATGACTGGAAAGCCTCTCCATTTTATATCCCTAGGTTCAAAGACTTTCTTTATTGCCTGTTGAGCTTTTATATTTCCTTCTGTACGAACAACCCTTGTATATTCATTTTGAACAAATGCTTCATCTTTTTCAACCTGCTGAACAAGCATCCATACTGCCATCAAAAGATCAATCGGCTCAAAACCTGCAACAACTTGGGGAATATGATAATCCTTTGAAAGAAAATCATATGGTTTAGTTCCAATAATTGTTGAAACATGACCTGGTTCAATAAGACCATCTAGCTTTATTTCACCCATTTCAATGATTGCTTTCAAAGCTTTTGGTATAGTTCTATGGCAAGATAGAATTGAAAAATTACTAGGTGGGTTTTTTAGAATTACAGATGCAGTAGTTGGTGCTGTTGTTTCAAAACCAACAGCCATGAAAACAACTTCTTTATCAATATTTTTTTTAGCGATGTCAACAGCATCCTCGATACCATAAACTGTTCTAACATCACATCCCTCTGTTCGCATGCTATACAAAGAATTTGTTTCACCAGGTACATTGATCATATCACCAAAAGTTGTAACGATTTTACCTGCTTTAGCAAGTAATAGCATCTCCTCTATTTCTTTAGGTGTTGTAACGCAAACTGGACAACCAGGTCCTTGACCTATTCCAACACCACATTTTTTAAGGAGGTCATCAAGGCCATTTTTAACTAAAGTATCCTGGTGTGTACCGCATACGTGCATAAACTTTAGATTAACTTTTAATTTTTTAATCTTTGAAACAATTTCATCTGCCAGTTTTTTGTCACGCAATGAAAACACTACGCCCCCTCCATAGAAAGCATTTCTCTAAAAAGGTCAAGTGTTTCTAGTGCTTCTTTTTCATTTAAAACTTCAATGGCAAATCCTGCATGAACAAGTATATAGTCCCCGATTTTTGCATTAACAAGGGTAATGTTTGCTTTACGTTTAGTGCCTTCTCCATAATCAACAGTTGCATGTTCTTTATTCTTATCGATTTCTACTATTTTACCAGGTATTGCTAGACACACAATTTTGCGGTTAATTCGTTATATGTTATAAATCTTCTTCTAGAACAATATGTTATTAGAATTTTAAATTTGAGAAAAATTACACTTGAGTAGTCTTTCTAAATCATACACATATGTATCCCTCTAAAGGTACCTTTATTAAAAAAGCAGACTCTTTTGTTTTCCTTTTTGCTTCTTTAACAACATCATCTGCATATTTTCCACTACTCAATATTTTTTTATTGTATACAGCAATCCATTTTCCTCTAAATTTTTTTAAATTTTGATTACTAACCCATTTGTATTCGGCATTAATGTTGCTCATTTTTCCTCCTATAATTTATTTTTTATACTATATAAAAAGTTTCCTTGTATGTTGTATCCTTCCCCACATCAATTTTACAGGATTATTTTAATCTCAAAAGCTGTTTCAACAACGGAAAAGTATTTGGAAACTGTTCCAACAGTTTAAGGAACAAAGAGTTAAAGTTAATAGCTTTATTCTTTGGCATAATAACTGTTAGTGTTCCCTCAGGACCTTCCTCATTATATGGGTCCTTAGCTTTACCTTTAATGATATAGGTTCCTTGTTTACTCCATGAATGACTAAGAGGTATCTGTTCACCTGAATTATAAGGTCCAATCCATCCTGTATTAGAGCTGTCTCCCCAATCTATATAATACCAGATAATAGCACTCTCAGGGTCTGTTGCTGTGAATGTATAATCATAAGAAGTCCCTGCATCTCCATTTGTTTCACCAGTAATAATTGGTGCACCTGGTGGAGTATTTGATGTTTGTATCCATGCATAGGTTATATCACTGCTTGTGTTGCCGGTTTTATCAGTCACCGTAAGAGTTACACTATAGTTATCAGCTTCTGTATAGGTATGTGTGGGATTTTGTTCATTAGAAGATCCTCCATTACCAAAATTCCAATGATAAGAATGTGGTGAGTAACCACCACTTGATGATCCTTTAAATTGCACAGGTTCATTTATCAGTCCATAATATGGTCCGTTTGCATCAGCTTTTAACTCCCCTATACCAATAGCATGGAGATAACCAACACTATAAATATTGCCTCCATGATTTTCTGAATCAGCAGTACCTACATATATTGTTCCGTCCGAACTAATTGCTGGTGCAGAATCGATAAATTCATTACAGATTTGTTTCCTCCATTTTAGAGTACCATCAGGGTTAACAGCATACAAATAAGTCCCAGCTCCAAAATAAATAGTATCTTCTAAGGAATGAGCAGGAGTACTTCCTTGAATAGTACCATCTACATTAAAAGTCCATTTCACTGAACCATTCGTTGGATTTATTGCATAAAGTTTTTTATATCCACAGTAAATTGTTCCATCCTGACCAATAGTAGGAGTAGTACCAGCATTGCCCATATAAGTTTTCCATTTCAAAGTACCATCAGGGTTAATCGCATGAAGATAACAGTCAAAGGAAACACAATAAATTGTTCCATCATCACCTATACAGGGACTTACTCTAATCCACCCATCAGTTTTATACTTCCATTTCAAAGTACCATTGTTTGGATAAAGAGCATAGAGATAAGAATCATGGGAACCACAATATATTATTCCATCTTCTCCAATTGCGGGTGAAGAATATACAACATGGTCTGTTTTGTAACTCCATTTAACAGAACCATTATCAGAGTATATAGCATAGATGTAACCATTTGGATAATAAAATGAAGTACCGATATAGATTATTCCATCATTTCCTATCACTGGAGAAGATAATATTTCTTTAGCGATACGAGTTTTCCATTTTTCTGTCCCGTCATGATTGATTGCATAAAAATATCCATCTAAATCCCCCACATAAATAACACCACTATCATCAATAACTGGGGCAGACCATACATAATACTCTAAATCATCATATTTCCATTTCATTGTTCCATTCGGATAAAGTGCATAAAAGCATCCTGATTCATCAAAACCTTGAAAATATATTGTTCCATCATCACCAATAATAGGGGAACCTCTTACATAATCATACGTTTTAAATCTCCATATCTCATCCCAGATATCAACTGTGCTATATGGGCTTCGCCCTGTATGATGAACATCGTGACAATACATCGGCCAAGCAGAATCCATAAGACCATCTGAAGACAAAGGAGAACTATCTGGATTAATCACTATTTCTGATACAATATTCTCATTACCAGAAAATTCTCTATAAGATAAATCTACAGAACTAGGTATTTCATCTACATTGTAACAATCATAATATTCTGGATAAAGGTATCTATCAAAATTATAATTCTCAATATCTATTTCCTTATCAGTTGCCTTGACATTATTAAATACTATCGGAGAAATTGATGAAATAACAAATAAAAAGAATATTCCAATTGCAAAGATGTTTCTTCGCATAAACATACCTCCCTCTTCAAATTTATCATATACCTAAGGATATTTAAATCTTTCATATAAATTATCTTTTTTGGCATTCAAATGGACATAAAATAAGTATAACAACGCTTCTTTATTAGTCAAGAAAATCCATTTGTATCCAATTACTTTCAGAATCTAGTTGGTAAAAATAGTCTTAGTTATTACAAACTCTTGTTCATTTTCTAGAAGAAAATAGCTGTAAAATCATTTTTAAAATATAGTTGGTAAAAACCGCTTTAGACCTTTCCAGTCAACCAATCAAAAACCCTTGTTTTTTTCCAGAATGTAGTTGGTGCTCTGTATACAGAATTTAGTTGGTATTTTTCCAGAATCTGGTTGGTTAAATTATTAAGTCTAATAAACAAAAATAAATTCTTCTTTCTTTATTACTAATTTCCACAAGTTAAATATAGTAACTAAGTAAATAAAAATATAGCACTAAAATTAGACAGTTAAAGCTAAATAGAATAATATGTTTAGACCCCACATCTTAGTTTGAAGGAGGGTTATATATGAAGGAATTAGAAAAAACAATATCTGTATGCCCTTCATGTTTTCAGGAAGGAAAAATTCATAAGATAGATGCAAAAATAATAGAGGAAGACAA
>Ga0315285_10001351_pt1 | contig 25789 bp, 43 predicted proteins | sample YL17G09_36_MG_FD_203698 | JGI IMG/M metagenome (GOLD analysis project Ga0315285, IMG submission 203698) | Sediment microbial communities from Yellowstone Lake, YNP, Wyoming, USA - YL17G09_36 | ecosystem: Environmental > Aquatic > Freshwater > Lake > Sediment | place: USA: Wyoming | collected... | reverse complement strand
GTCAGAGTCCTTCAGAGTCTCTTCAGCAAGTTCGCCCCAGTGTTGGGGCTCAGGGGTCAGAGTCCTTCAGAGTCTCTTCAGCAAGTTCGCCCCAGTGTTGGGGCTCAGGGGTCAGAGCAGGCCACCATGAATCCCATAGGTTTCGACATGATCGAAGCAGTCGGTACCGACAAGTGTCAGCTTGCGAAGGCTTCGGGCGGTACCGGCGGCGGCCGCCGGTCGGTTCTCCTCCATGCTACCCTCCGGTCGGTACCACACGGCCCCTGATGCGCTTCGCGCGGGGTCCGGATGGTACAGCGCTCCAGCGCTCATTCCGTCCCCCCTACCGCACAAGCAAAACATGGTTCCGCAGCGGCGCCTACGTTCACTCCGCCAGGGCTAGCCATTCGGGCGGGAGCTCGCTGACGAGCCACGGCATTCGCGTCCGGTTTTGCTTCGGGCAGCCCGCCGACGACATAGCGGCACTCACGTCACGCCTGATGGCGGCGTTCGTGTCGCGCTATGTGTCGGCGGATCGTCCACTCCGCAAAACAGGCGCTCATGTCACGGTCTCGTCAGCGGACTCCCTTACCTCACTAACGCCCTTGCTACGTTCACTCCGGAAAACGAAAGACCAATACCTAGGGAACATGGTAGCGAAGAACTACTGAAGATATCCCCCCATTCTCCCCCCGGGGGGTTTGGCCGAGGGTAGTGGATTATACCCGCGTCTGTTTAGTCAATATGTTGCACCCTGCCGTTCGGGACAACACTGCACTCCGCACTTTTTCCGCTTCGCTTTTTGGCTCCCCCGGAAGGTGCCAGGGTGCCGGTCCCCCCAAAAAAAAAGTGCTACGTCGTGTCCACAGCGGGTACGCTGAGGCACGGTGTTGCTCCGCATGCGGACAGGGTGCAAGGCCCTCTTTTTATCAGTCGCGGGGTCGCGGCCGGCAACACCAACCACCAGCAAGGCAGGTTACCATGCATCACCTCTCAGGGCAACAGTACATCGCAAGGCGCAACTTCCCATTCGCGGGCACCTGGCGCCTGGCCGTTCAATCCGGTCAATGGGTTCTCACCAGTCAAGGTGGTCACACCATTCTCATTGGTCAAGCAGTCTCGCCATCCATCCATCATGCAGCTATCCAAGCAGTCTGCACGGGTTGGGGCATCACCCTTTCACCAGTCGCAAGGTAGGTCAGTCATGCAGCGTTCCCTTTCGTCAAGCATCCCGGGTCCAGTAGTTGGGCGCATGTCTTCAGCGGTCGCATGGGCGCACCTGCAACGGCCAATGGTCCGGCAGGCAGTTTCCATCAGCATCATGCACGGCAAGCCGCAGGTCTGGCACCTGGGCGGGCTCATCATCAACGTCACCTGGGCAGGTCATCGGCTGCACATCAGCGGCACGCGCTACCTGTCCGGTTGGCAGTCCATCACAATCATCCTTCCCAAATAGCAAGGCTCATCACATCATGTCAACCTCATTCTCTCAGCCGTCAAGTTCTCAGTTTTTCCGTGCACTATCAAAACTTGGTGTCCCCCGGCAGGGCATCAAAGCCGCTCTTGTCTGGCGGTCCAGCGGGCGCCGGTTCTCAAGCGCGCGCATCGGCGGGCAGCAGCTCACAATGCAGCGTTCCTTCCGGTTCGCCACCCACCTCGCCGGCAACTGCGTTTTTATCACCCTTCCCGGTTCAGCAAGCGGTGCATCATGGTAGGCATCATCGGTACACGGCACAACGTCACACCCGCGCAACGCGGGTGTCTCTGTGCAGTCCTCACCGCTCTGCAGGGCAACCGGGTCCCGGTTGTCGTGGGGTGTTGCCCTACAGGGGTAGACCAGGCAGCGCGGGCAATGGCGGCAGCCTATCGGCTTCCCTTGTCGGTCATCGCCGTCACCGGTCCCCGCACCCCGGCAGCACTCAGGGCGCGCACCCTTGCGCTCGTGCGCAAGTGCAGAACGGCACTCGTTGCTTTCCCAGCCTCCGCGTGTTTCATCCATTCGGGCACCTGGCTCGGGGTTTTTGCGGCAGCATCCCAAGGCATCCCCACATTCGTCTTCCTTCCATCCGCCGCCGGCGGCCTGCCCACCTGCCGCGGTATCGTGGCCTGGCAGCGCGTCCCCATCGGCACGGTCCCCGGGTGCAGCAGCGCAACAGGCTTCATGTTTTCACAACCAACGGTTCAGGTTATCCAACAGTCAATCGTATAGGAGCATCATGATACAGCTCACGCTTCCGGGCTTCGAGCGCCCGGCCAAAAGGACTTTCAAGGCTCAGCGGTTCCGCGCGGTTTACGTCAGAGAAAACGACGACCTGCAAAGAATCACGGTTGACACAACGGACTCAGCGGTGCGGCTCGCATCGCAGTATCTATCGTCATCCCCGATCGAGCAACTGCTCACAATTGCGCTTGACAACAGTATGCAGCTTATGGGATTTGAGGTAACCACAGGCGCAACAAATCAATGCCAAATCGTGCCATCGGCAATCTATCGGTTTCTTTTGTGCAGTTATGCGTCATCATGGGTCATAGCCCACAACCACCCGGGAGGTACATCGGTCCCTTCACAAGCAGACTGGGACATCACGCTAAAACTACACCGTATCGGAAAGGAAATCGGGATTCCACTTCATGATCACATTTTGATACCGGAAGGCAGGCGGGCAGTGTCAATGCGCAATTTGGCAAAGTGGCCCTCATAAGCCATCCGTCGCCCCGGCGGATCCGGGGCAACACAACGGAGCAACCATGTTAGACCCAGAAGACTTCAACGCCTATTCAGCAATCGCCAAGCGTAAAGTACTTTACGAATACCACGCGCCCAACGGCGAGCGGTTCACGTGCACGGCAGACACGGCAGAGGAGGCGCGCAAACTCCGCAAGGTTTGGCAATCCGAGAAACCGGAAAGATCGTCCAATGGATAACAGCCGGCACATCAACGGCATGGGTCCGAGCGCGCGCTGGTACGCGGCCATCACCCGCAAGCAGGCGCCGCGGGGCATGGGCCCCTGCCCAGACTGCAAGCGCGAGATTCTTTCGGGCGAGCGGATCGCTCAGGTCCCAACGTCCGAAGGTTTGGTCACAGTGCACGAAAAATGCTTTGACAGAAAGGGAGTAGAATGTACAAGTCAATCGTTGCCATTTTAATCTGTGCGTCTCTCGCACAGGGTTACGTGCAGGGGTACACGTTGCCGGAACACTCGCGAACGGTAACAGTCACGGTAACAATTTCAGTCTTCGCGATCGCGGGTATTGCTACCGCGATTACGATACGGGCAAAACGCAAATCCGCAAGAAAGGAACAGCCATGCAGTTCTCAAAAGAAGAATCCGTAGCTTTGGCGAAGATCGATTTTCAGAAGTTCGTCAGTCGCCTCCGGTTCGCAGAAGCGTTGGTATTCCATCTACTAACCACAGGAATGCAGGTACAGGAGATTGCCAGGCAGCACCAGTGTTCCCGGCGCACGGTGGCCCGCACAATCGCCGGAATCCGGCGCAAGTTTGACGACTTTTTCATGTCTCACATAATCGAATAATCGAGTATATTTACTACTGAGGATGGGTTTGTTGTGGTGAGCAGGTCCGCGGTCATTGATTGGCCGCGGGCCTTTTTCTTTTTCCGCCGGGAGGCAACATGCAGTACGCCGAGGACAAGACGACTAAGAGCAGGCCCAACCAAAGTATCGTATTCTGCGTGTATACCGGATCATGCAAGTGTCGGGTAGAGGGACAATGCGACTTCGGCGGAGAGTGCAGGCACAAGAATGACTTTCGCGTGGATCTATCAACCACAAAAGACGCACCGCAGGACATGACGACTGAAAGCATCAAGGTGGACGATGCCAAGTATGGTCGCGTCATTGTTGAAAGGAAGACTTCCAATGGGTGAAATTGCTGACATGATGCTCGACGGTACGCTTTGTCAAAGTTGCGGGGTCTATATCGGCGCCGAAAGCGCCGGTGATTTCCCGCAACATTGTGCCGATTGTGCCCGTGACGCTCGAAAGACGCGGCAGGACAAGGGAAATCGCAAGCCACAGAACAAAGGTCGAAATCGCAATGGACATATCGAAAACGTCTGACCCAAAAAAATACCTGGGCGATGGGGTGTACGCCATCAATGATGGCTCGGGAATCTGGCTTCACGCCAACGACCTGGACAACCCGACGGACTCAATATTCCTTGAACCACAAGTGCTGGAATCACTTGTGCGGTTTGCTCGCTTCAACGGTTACAAAATCACCATTTAAGAAAGGATCACCACCATGGACTTGCTCACCCTCACGCATTCAGAAATGTCAAACTTCCGGCGCTGTCGCAAGCAGTGGGACTATTCCTATCGGCAGCTCATCAAGCCAAGGTGTGACATGCCCCCGTTGTTCCTCGGTTCGAAGGTGCATGATGCCCTGGCAGCGTTCTACTCGGGAATCGCAATAGCGGTCTGCATGCAGCAGTTCCTGGAGCGCACCACCGCGCGCATTTCAAAGCTTAAAGAAGACAACCTGGTTGGATCGCAGGGCCTTCAGTATCTTCAGGAAGCGGCCGACCTGGGCGCGGCAATGCTCACGGCATACTTCGCATTTGCAGTCAAGTACGACAGTTGGCAGGTTTCCAAAGCGGAAACCGGCGCTCCGCTCATCGAGCTTGCGATGTCGGCAATGCTCCCCACACCGGCGGGCAACGTGTCGAATAAGTTTGAGTACGCCGGCAAGCTCGACGGCGTTGCCACGGTGGCGGGTGCAGGCCCGTACCTTCTGGAACACAAGACAGCTCGCATGTGGAGCGAGACCGACATGGACCTTCTTCCGCTCGACATGCAGACTCTCGGGTATGCATGGCTTTACTGGCAGAACTTCAAAGTCATGCCGGTTGGGATCATCTACAACGTGATGATAAAGTCACAACTTCGCCTGGGCAAAAAAGAAACACCAGAGGAGTTCACAGCTCGCAGACTCGCCGACTACGCAGAGCGCCCCGAGTTCTACTTCAGGCGCGCAGTTGTGGCGTTCGATCCGGAGACGGTCATCGGATTCGGCGATGTCCTCTATGACATTGCCAAGGACATGAGTCCACATCCGCGGATCTATCGCAACGTGGGCAAGATGTCGTGCGGGTTCGGGTGCTCATACCGGCAGTTGTGCACCAGCTACGACAACGCCAGCATCCGGGAAGCAAACTACATTGCCAAGCGCGGCAAACACGAAGAGCTCATGATGGGCGAAGACGACGAGTAACCATTCACCACCACAGCAAAGGCAAATCACCATGTTGGATCTATCGCAGGAATTAGTTGTCTGGTCGGGCATCCGCTCAGAGCTTGAGTCGGCAGCGAAGGAAGCGGGGGTCTTGAGCATTGAAGGACACATCGAAGGGCCACAGGTAGGATACAAAACCGTCGCGGCTGCATGCGGCCGGTTGGGCAAGTACCGCATTGCGATCGCGAAGCGACGCAAGGAGCTCAAAGCCGAGAGCTTGGAAGTCGGCCGCAAGATCGATGCGAAGGCGAGAGAGCTCACCGCAATCGTTGAACCAACGGAAAGAGCCCTCCAATCACAGGTTGATGCCGTGGACGCCATTGAGAAAGCCAAGGTCGCGGCCGCAGCCAAGGAAGCCGCAGAGGCACTACAGGCCAAATGTCAGGCATTGCTTGACCTGGGCTTCGCGGCGGTACCGGCAGTTGTCTCCACCTGGGACGAGCCCACGTACCAGCGGGTGTTGTTGAACCAAGTCGAAGTGTACAACGCGAAAAAAGCAGAGCTCGAGCGCCAGGAGGAAGAGCGCCGGCAGGCAGAAGCAAAGCGGGCAGGGCATGCGGCCATCGAGAACGCCCGCCTCGAAGCGGAGCGCCGGGAGTTTGAGGAGCTCAGAGATCGGGAACGTATGCGTCAGGCAGAAGAGCGCAGGATGTTCGAAGAACGCATGGCCGCAGAGAATTTCCGGTTGGCCGAGGAACGCCGCAGGGATGCAGCGATAAAGGCAGAACTCGACCGCAAGGTAAAGGAAATGGAAGAGCGGGAGGAAGCGGAGCGGGCAAAGGTAAGAGCAGCAGAGGAGGCAAAGGAAGCGGAAGCCCGGGCGCAGCGGGTCCGCGACCTGGAGCCCGAGGTACTCAAGGTTGCACGGTGGACTTCAGGCATTCTGCAGGCAGCAGCCGTGGGTGCGGAGATCACCGACGTGGAGCTTCGTGTTATTGTCAGGGACCTCCGGGATGCAGTAAATGTCGCAGTTGAGATATCCCTATCGGAACTTCGCGATGTATCGTGTCTGCATTCGTAACTATTCCACACCATCAGAAAGGCGATCGCCATGAACATGAAAACACTCGGAGAGAGTTACGGCGCCCGGGGCTTCGCCGGAGCAATCTACGGTCAGAGCGGGGTCGGCAAGACTTCTCTACTCAATTCGTTTCCTCCGGACCAAACGCTTCTTGTGGACATCGAGGGGGGTATGTCGGTCTTGCGTAAACACATGCGCAAAACGAACATCGTGGAGCTTCCAAAGCCAACCTCCCAGGCAAACGCCCAGGAGTTTCGGCTCGCGATCAACGAGCTCTATGCATATCTCATCAGCCAAAAGCACACCATCCGCTATGTGTGGATGGACAGTGCATCGGAGCTCGAAACCTACTTCCAGATGGCGCAGGCCCTGGCAAACGGGCAACCATTCATCCGGATGAAGGAATACGGGGAAGCCAGCCAGCTCGCGGAGAACATCATCATTCAGTTCAGAGACCTCCGCATTCCAGCCGTGAACAAAGTCGGTTGGGGTATCTCTTCGTTCTTCGTGTGCGGAGAAGTACCGATCGAGATCACCCGCACGGAAGACCGGGTGATCACCAACATGTTTCCGATGCTTACCAAAAAGTTCGCCCAGCGCGTGAGCCACCGGTTGGATTTCGTTGCGCGCCTGGAGATGAACGCCACCGGTCAGCAGTTCCTTCGGTTGAACAAGACCCAGGAGATCATGGCGAAGACGAGGTTTCGCTCGCTGAAAAACATAACCGCGGAGCGGACCTACATCGACAACTTCTTTGACGTGGTGGTGCGCACCGTCGAAAAAGACATTGTCGAGATGAACACCGAACCGGAAGCAGAAAACCCGTCGCAAAGACCGCCGGCACAGCAGGCACAGCACAAACCGCAAACGCCACCGGCGGCGCCATCGGGAGGTACAACAGGGCAGCAGCCCCAGAAGCCGAAGTTCTAAGTCGCGCCATCATGGGCGCGTGGATTGAAACGAAACAACCAAACACATACCAGGAGGTCAGTCATGCAGGTTTCACTTCCTCAAGAGTTCGTGGATGAGTACAACAGCGCAGACAACAGCGGGTTCGGCGGTGGTGGTGACCTCATGCCGGCAGGCCAGCACCAGGCGAAAATCATCCGATTCAAAGCAATCACGGATGTGTCCCCGGGCAAGTACCCGTTTTTCGTTGTGACCTGGACAAACACGGAGGGTCACGAGGCAGAAGACATCATGTCGTTGTCCCCGAAGGCGATGTCAGTCTTCGCGTCAAAACTTCGGGTGCTCAACATCACGGTGTCCGATCCGAATGTGTTCTATCCGGAAGTTCTCCTTGGGAGGTACGCACTGATCACAATTCAGCACCAGACAAAAACGGGAACCTCCCGCAGCTTCACAAACGCCGTGCTCACCCAAATACTGCCCCCCAACTGGCCCGATGGCATGGCAGCAAATACGGTCGCGCGGGACGGTTCAAGTGTGGCGTGGGAAAAAGAAGACTTGCCGTTCTGAGTCGCGGAATTCCCGGGCGCATGGACTGAAGTAAACACCAGAAAGGGCACATCATGGTCAAGATCGTAACAGCGGGAGGAGCATTCCCGGTATCGCAGTTCAGGAACGCGATATCGGATGCGATGTCACACGGGAGGGTGCCTCGGGCGCCCTCCCTCATTATTTCTTACAAAGGAAAGGAGCCATTCGATATCTGCAGTTGGATCCTGGCGGCGGGCGATGTCATCCTATCATTGCGCGCCCCGGCCCCGGTCACGGTTTTGGGTTCATCAATTCATTCCACCGACAAGCAGATAGCGCGCGTTGTCTACGGCAACGTGTTGCTGTCAGAAAGCGAAGAAGAAAATGAGAATCAGAGTCCGGTTGGAAAAAACGAAACTTCCGATGCCAATGACAGAACAGGAATACCTCATCAAGGCAAAGGAACTCTCTGACCGGTTGGCATTCGTAGACGCGACCGAGCTCAGTGTGGCGGAAAAGAAGGGCGCATACGACGCGATCAAGTCGGCAACGAAAGAATCGCTGGAGAAGGAGAACAGCGCAATTCACACTCTCAACCTGGAGATGCGGGCAAGCATAGTGGTCAGGGAGGCGGAGGCTCTGCGCGTGTATGATTTCGAAAAGGAAATCATCTTCTGGCGCCGGTCGGACAACGGAGACATTGTTCCGGGCTCCATCCGCAAAATGACAAAGGAAGAGCGGTCAATCTCCGATGATGTTTTCGAGCAGCAGACAATAGAGGATGCGCTCAAAGGAACGCCGTTCACGACGACCGAGCAGCTCACAATGAACGAAAATCAGTTCTCAGAAGTCAGGGAATCACTCAATGCGACGAACGAAGGAACCGATCCAGCAGACGCTGTTCCCGAAGAAATTGACGGGGGATCTGAACACGCTGACCAGAGCGCAGGCTGAGGAAATACTCTCCAAAAAGAAACTCGCTGCCCCTGAGAAGCGTATCATGGAAGACCTGATCCGAGCGGCCTTTGCGCTCGGACTTCCATGCATTCACATCCAGTACTTCTGCGGCAACAAGTTCTATCCGGTCTGCACCGGTTCACACGAGCGGCCGCACGCGCCGGCGCCCGGGATCTGCCCAGTCTGCCGCCAGCGCGTTCTTGCCCACTGCAGGGCAACCAACAACAAACACCTGGCAGGCCACTACGATATCATCGGGGTAGCCTGGGCGATCGAGACAAAGCACAAGGTCAACAAGGGGGATCAGGACCCAACCAAACAACTATCCGGCGGCCAGCGGTTCAAGTCGGAGTTGTACGGGGCAACCGACGTTCCATCCATGGTGATCAACGAGGGAAACATCAACGAGGCAGTGTCGTTCCTCACACGCCTATCGAAGGAGAAAAATGCAAAGAATCTACGTGGACCTGGAGACAACGGGCAGGGACCCGGCAAAGCATGAGATATACGAAATTGCAGCGATAGCAATTGAGGATACAGTAACGGAAGTCACAATGGTTTCCAGCATTCACCTAACTATCAAGTGTTCACTGCTTTGGGCAGAACGGGGTGCGCTGGAAATGTCGAAGTACTCACAAGAACAAATCAAGTCGTTCGAGACAACGCAGAGCGACGCGTTCAATAAGTTCTCTGCATGGTTGTGTTCAATGCGCGCGCAGAACGACAACAAGCGCGCGGTTCTCGCGGGGTTCAATGTGGGGTTCGACAAGGACTTCCTGTTTGTGTGGTTCAAGCGTTATAGTGCCTACCTTCTCAACCACGTATCCCCGTACGTCATTGACATTTACCCATGGGCTCAGTCTTTGCACGGCCTGGGTTTGATCAACTCGGTAAAGCTCAAGCTTTCAAATGTGGCAGAGTTCTTCGGGGTTGCGCTGCCGGATGCGCATACCGCGATGGCGGACATTGAAGCATCCATGCAGATAGCGGAAAAGTACATGATCCCTTCCCTAAAAGCATCCAAATTATTAGGGGGTACCTAGTGTTGACAATGACATTCGACCAGATCAAAAAGGCAATGGAGACAGCGGCCCGGGCACCCCACATGGAGATCGGTATCAACCAGATGCAGCTTGCCCGGGAAGGGGAGGGGCGCCTGAAGGAAGACTCCACGGTTTCGATTTCACCACTGGCGGAAATCGATATGACGGGCAAAATAACTCTTTACAGTTGGGTGGTATTGACTACCGGGGTGAAGCTTTTCACGCATGAACACATTCACGACACCGCATTGCCGATGATCATTGCCGAAGAACGAGACCCGAAAAAGTTCATCAAGGTGCACGACAAAACCATCTACAAGGATGTCTGGATCTACAACGATGCCGTGGTACTGGCAAAATGCACATCGATCGCCCAGGGAGTGATAGTCGCGGCAAGATCGGTGGTAACGAAATCGGTTGAAGAACCCTACTCGGTATGGGCAGGGGTGCCGGCAATCCTGGTATCGTGGAGAAAGTGCGCCTTGTGTGGAGCGAAAATAGTGATCGGAAAGGATGGTCATGGAACATGCATGAATGTCCACGAAGAACCTTCCTCGGTATAAGACTATCGGCCTGGTACCTGGCATCGTTGCGGCTATCCAGAATGACAGTATTCTCGTTGGGGATATCGGCGGCACTCCTGATCGGATCCGCGCCACTGTGCGCCTTTGCGGAGACCTCCAGACTCGGCCGCTCGCTGTTGGTATCGGTGTCTCTCATGGAAGGACTCTTCCTGTTGTCCCTACTCATCGTGATCGTGATAACAGCAGCAACAATCAGATCAAAGGAAACAGAATGATCAACTCAAAAATCCCATGGTGTGACCACACGTGGAACCCCTGGTCGGGATGCACCCCCAAGTCGGCCGGCTGCAAGCATTGCTACGCACTGGCCATGTTGCATAGGTTCAAAGCCCCACCGGGCCCACGGGTATCGAAGACTCAATGGTCGATACCCTTCTCGAAAAAAGTGAAGCCGGACGATAAGGTGTTTGTGTGCAGCATGTCGGACTTCTTTCATCCGGACATCAGCGCCCAGCACAGGATCCGGGCACTGGGTATGATCAAAGACAGGCCGGATGTCACGTTCATGATACTAACAAAGCGCGCAGGGTTGATGTCCTACTGGTTCGAAAACCACGGAGACCCGCCTCCGAATTTATGGTGCGGGGTAACCGTGGAATCCTTTGACTACAAACACAGAATCATATCTCTTTTGTCTGTGAATGCAAAGGTAAGGTTCGTGTCGGCAGAGCCCCTTCTATCGGCGCTGTCATTGTCGTCGTACCTTGGGGAAAACAAAATCAACTGGTTGATAGTCGGTGGTGAGAACGGCAGGCCGGCGCGCGCAATGGATCCACGATGGGTAGAACTCCTCTACTCGGAAGCGACCGGGGCAGGCATACCATTTTTCTTCAAAGGTTGGGGAACGGTCGAGATAAAGAACAAGACGAAGTTTCCACAATGCTCACCAGGGGGTGTTCTATGATGTCGGATTACTTGAAACCGGGAACGATCGTGGGTATCAACAGAAAGGACATTGCGTCACGCATACTGGCCTGGAAACAGGCAGGGTTTCGTCGGGTGTTCTCCAACAGGGTATCAACTCACCTGGCGATAGTCGCGGTCAGCGGGCTGCACGGGTTTCGGTACCTGGTTCACATAACGCCAACAGGACTCAAGGCAGATATCTTTTTCGCCTCTGCAGTGGGTACAACAGCGGCATGGAAACACGAACGGGAAACGGTGTTCATCGGAACACTACCAGGAACCGACGGGCCGGAAGTGACGAACAAAATCAACGCCACGCTTTGGAAACTCGTTGAGGGTGCAAAGAAGAACCCGAAAAGTTACCTCGCTGCTCTGCGTTCAGAACACCCATTGTTCGGATTCGAATTGCCGGACGAAGAAAGGTTGAATTGCGTCGGGTTCGTGTTCAGGGTGTTCGAAGTCGCATTGGGTAGCCCGGTGTCATTCGGTTGCCGGTTTTGGACACCATGGCAGGTGCAACGCTATTTGTCAAAATCCGAAAACTGCACATACGACAGGACCAAAGGAGCAAAACAAAATGGCTGAACTTTTCAGAAAAGTCCAATACGTACGTCCCAAGGTCTGGCGGGGTCCGGCAAACCGGGCTCTGCCGGTTCTCGCATGGGAAGTTGGGGATGGAGACCAGATACTTTCAGTCCTGGCGCTGTTGCCCGACAGATCTTCCAGTTGGTTCCGGGCAGCGGATGTGGTCATGTTCTCATCGAGCGATAGTTTCATAAAGAAAGCAACGCGCCTGTACACAGCCAATCTCAGGTTGCCTGGGCGAGTGGGGAAAACTTAGTCGGCCAGCGTTCGCCGCATGTCTCACAATTCATGATGGAGCCGCGGCACTTAATATTGGGGCTTCGGCACGCAGGGCATGCCGTCACTTCCCCAACAATCCATCCAGGAACCAGGTCACATATCCTGGTTCGCGCGGCCGTGTACTCAGAATACCTATCCCAATTACCATCGCAATGGTAGACAACAAACACGTGCTCCTCATCGGAGAGGCTCTTCACAACACCGTGCTCCACCTGACCAAAAGAAAGGTAAGTCACCTTCTGTCCGATTTCCATCTTCATGCCCCTTTCGGATCCTTGATACACCCGCTTGTCTTGTTGCGCCAACACAAGTGCCTTTTCCAAAACGAGCCACAACCAGTCGCAATTGACTCTACCGCTGAACTCAACGATGTACTTTGTGGCGGCATTACCGTTCGACTCGTTTTGGTCGAAATGCTCCATATGTACAACTTTAGTTTTTTCTGCCACAGAAGCTCCTTTTTGTGGCGCAACCTATAAATCCAGAGATTTACAAATTGCACCCAACGGTTTACAATGTGCGAAGTTGCCGCGCTATCCCGTTAAATGCCGACGCCATACCTGACTGCAACCCACAGTTTTCGGCGTATCTGTCGCACGTTTTAGCAATAGCGGCAATTTGCGCAGCGGACGCACTTGTTTTGTTGCACGGGCGTACTCGCCAAACTGTAGTCCGCGACTCCGCTATCGTTAGAGAAACGCTACACCACGGACAGAAAAAATGTTTGATACTGGTAGACTGCCCGCATTTATGACAAATGATACTTTTAGTCACGGCGTTTCTCCTATAATATGGTTCAGGCGGCCAACACAAGTCACATAGGATACCACTCCCAATCATCGGAAAGAAGATCGGTCTGAGAAGCAAGCCATCCTACCACAATGTTGTCCTGCGCGGTCTTCATGCAAAGAACCGGGCCGGAATACAATACACCGAAATGCTCCGCCGCATCGACGGAGGTTACACACCCGCCCTTATCCGCATTCACTTCGACACGCGGAAGACCCTGAAAAATGAACATCCCTTTGCCGTTCCAACCGGCCCGACGCACCTTGAGACCGCGCTTTACTTCTGCAATGGCTTGCCCGAAATCCATGAGATACTCCTTCGTTTACAAAATGGCCGCCCTATAATTTTAAAAGCCGAGCGGTATGGCTTACACCGTTCTACCTATGGCGAAGTCGTGCGGCCATTTTCGCCTGCGCCCTACGCTGAGCACGATTTAAGCCCTGCGCCGCCATAGGTTTGTTGTACGACGTGGCCCGCTCTTCCACTTGCTTGGGCGGGCGGGGCTTCGAGTCGGGCGGCGTATGACCGTCCCATTGGTAATGTTTACAGTTGACATTGCATTCCGCCCATCCGTCCGTTTGGTACTGGATACCGTTGACGTTCGTCATAGGACACGGAGAGGTTTTGCAGCTACGTTCACCACAGGACATTCGTTACCTCCACTATCGTAGCCCGCCCTCTAAATCCAGAGAGCGGGGTATGTTGTGCATCGTTTGCGGTACGGATGCTGCGTACTCGTGGCATTCCTACCGCTGTTGTGTGATGTGTAAACGGGTTCCATATTATTCCTGCCGAGCCTCTTGGTTTTAGTTTGACTGTTTCGACTGCAAGAGGTAGCCTTCGAGTTCCCACACCTTGTCCTCGACACGCTCCAAACAGATTTTCTTACCCACCTCGTGATCATAGTTCGCAGGATCAACGCACGACGACGACTGTATGATCACAAACCCGTTGGGAAGCGTAACGCTGACGACTGTGGACTTCTCGCCAAGTTTGACGTCCTCGACGTGCGACGCCGCGATAAGTGCTTGAACATGCTCCTTCGTGACTTTGACTTCACTCATGTTTCTTTCCTTTCTTGGCACGGCCTATAATTCCAAACCCGTTTACATTTCACACCGTCCCGGCCCACTCGCCCGCTATGTACTCATTGCGGGCTGGGCCTGTTGTGCGATGCAGGAGAACGCCTCCACACGTTGGCGCGACTCGGCTTCGTGGCGGGCTTTCAGCTTACGCCTGGTGGACGACTGCGCTCCGACATCCCGAGTGCACTCGTACTGCAACCGAGGACGCTTTTCGCCCAGCAGCCCGTCTACTCTGTTTTCGCGCCTACAATGCAAAAGCGTTCTCCTGTTTCGCACACCGTTCTCGGCCAACGGGTGCTGGCCGGTACGCTATTCACTTTACCTCACCGGCTGGCATCCCTTTGCGTGTTGTCAACTGCTCCGCCAGATGTGGGCGGCTGGTCTGTAAAGGTAACCCAATCCGCACGAGGGAGCGCCACACTACCGTCTGCGTTCTCGATCACGCCAACGGCAAAGGTGCAGCCACCGCTCTTGAACTCTTCGTAATCGGAAGACCACCTGTGCCACATTCCACATTTCTCTTCTCGTGTTTTTGTGGCGCTATTCCATGTTTGATACTTACACTGCCGCATGATTTACCTCCAGCCCACTATAAGGTTGACAGTTGACTATGGCGTGCAACGTTCGCTCCAGAAATGGGTGCTGGAAACGCCTATAATAAAACCAATCCTTAGTGGCATCCCTTGCTGTGTTGTAAGATGTGCTGGCCGTCTCCCCAATGTCTTGGCGGCGGCTCTTATGCTACCGTGTTACTGTACCCTATATCCTTTTTGTACTTGATGCAATTTGTTTCAAAGTTATGCTTTGTCAGCAATTCAGCACACACCGCTTGACCTTGTTCCCTTGCCTTATAAAATAGAAATTTCAGCGTAGGAGACACCTCTACTGAGATACCGTTTTGATTGCTATCAAACCCCGTAACAGCGATGTGACAGTCATCATACAGCACGTTGATAATAGACACATCCAATCCAGAAAAATCACAATCTTCAGGTAACTCTGAAAGTGGCACAGTAACATAGGTACAGAAAATGCGCTTACCATCTTTGATGAACTGGTGGTCGTACTTCTCGACAATGCGTTTCATCTCTTCTCCTTGTTTTGGTTTTGCCGCCGCCCTATATTTTCCAGAACGGCCAGCATTTCTTACACCGTTCTCAGGCACTCGCCCGAAGTTGCGCGATACAAATATCGAGTTGCTCCGCCGCACAATCGAGTTCCTCACGAGACGGCACCGATGTACCGCCAACCATGGTGCTCACCGCTTCGAGGAGTTCCATAGTGTTCTCGCGCAATTTTGGGCTGCCTGTGTTGTGCGATGTAAACCGTTCTTCCGCCAGTGATTCGAGCCACTCGGTATAGTTTGATAGGTCATATTCCTTATCTGTCTCGCCAACAGTTTGAGGGAACGCTAATCTGAATTGTGGCTCGAATTTCATACAACCTCCAGAGAAAAGTTAGGGCTGACGCTCCAAGCTCTTGCGGTGCCAACATACGTGCCACCACAGAAGCATGAGACGAAAACCCCATGAATGGGTTTTAAACCCAATCTTGAAATATTTATACCCTATTTCCACAGCAAAATATTCGTCGAAGTCACAAACATTTCTTGAACTGATAATCGAAGCCACTTGGCACCTCCTTTATAAATGGTCGTCAGCCCTATTGCAAACAACTCCCCGTAGGGCGTGCTTAATTGACACCAGAAATTAAACGCTCTCAAGACCCTTCTCGCAGACAGTATTAAAAACGCATCCGGTGCACCGGTCGTGGTCAACGGCTTCAACAATTATCTTGAACCAACTCAACCGGTTCTCGCGATAGTACGAATGCTTCTCCTCGGTGTACCGACGCAAAGTGGTGAACAAAACACCGCGATCCCCGAACAGCGTGAGAATGATATACTGGTCCGCGGTCAGGTCATAGAGGCCGCTGCAGCAGGGGAACGCGGGCCCATAGGTTGTGTCGTAGACAAGAAAAGACGGATCCAGATCCGCTGTCCTGGCGACATCGACCGAAACGAGAAAGGCGTTCTCCTGGCCGGCGAGCTTCGGGTAGTGATGGCTGAACATGACCTTTCGCATAGTGTAAATATACACCATACAAGGTAAACGTGAGACATGCGGCGTAATCTATCTTATGGGAATGCGCGATGGCCTACCATACGATCAGTGCATTGTGCCAGAGGAACGATACCTCACCGCGGAAATCATGGTCTGGGTCGGAGGCAACCCGACATCCCAACCACTCGCCAAGAAGGTCATGGACACACACCTGGCATACCAGCGCGAACGATCGGAAGAGACACGCCACAAATACAGAGAGGCGCTTTCGCGCCTCTTTGAACAGAAACCGTGGGAGTCCTCACCGGATCTTCAAGGGTAATAGGTCCAAAAGTAACCATCATAGATCCCCGTGCCAGGTCTTATGCTGCAGATGTTCACCCCGTACAAATACTTCTTCAGGTAGTACGGCGTATATTTGGTGGCAACAGGATTGGTGGTCCCAATGTTCATGATATGCGGATACATGGTACGCGCATCGATCCCGGGCATGCCCACGGGTGCATTGAGAATAGCACCAACCGCACCATACGAAACCATCTGGGACCTCTCTGGTGGTGTCAAATACCACCCATAGTTCATGTACATGGCCATGATGGCCGCATAGGTTTCCAACACAAATTCACTGCAGAGCATCGTGCCATTCACATTGAGACGCTTCAGCGCCTCGGTAACAAGCACCTGGATGAAATTCCCACGCATGATCCCAAGCATCTGCACGGCAGCACTGACAACGTAACACCAATCGTATTGGGCTTTTCCAAGAGACGCAATAGCGTTCTTGTAAAGCAAATCATGTCCGTTAATCATGAGTACGCCACTAGTCAAACCAGCAACGGGAGTCAGACAACTCCCGCCAAATTTGCACGGTGTATTCATAAAACTCGGCCGGCGGACCTGCATAAACCCAGGACAATTGTTTGCATTGCCGAGGAGGGAGGTAAGTGAATGTTGACGAATTTCACTGCCCCACAGTTCAATGATCACGGTGTCACCGTTATAGAAATACACAGGGTCGCTCTTCATAAAAAGACCGCTGTGTGTCGGCACAACGTCAATACTGTTGGCGTACTTCGGACCAGCCTGTGAAAGTCGGGCGGTCCAGGAAATGGCGCCATCATCCCGCATGAAATAGCAATCGCCAGTACGCAAATAAGAATTCATAATTGCGTAATAACCCATCATAACCCCCCTATGCGCCGATGTACGAGCGCAGCATGGTATGCTCGGTTGTGAATAAGTGCTTGCCAAAGAACCGACAGTGGTACCCCTCCGCGCCGATCTGCGCGAGTTCCTGGAGCTTCGTGGGAGTGTTGCTCCGAATGTCCCACACGACATACTTCTGACTATCAAGATCACCGAACACAAGGATTCCAGCGGCACAGTCAACGCCGTACGGTCGGCCAATGCCGGTATGCTCTCCGACCTTCCAAGTAGTGGGATCCGCACTCTTGAACTCGTACAGATTCGCATCCCGGGGCTCAAGGGGACTCCCGCCAACACCTACAACAACCCGACCGCGCGCATCATTGCACAGGCGGTCACCAACCGTCGCATAAGCGGTCACGGTCATGTTGGCTGGGTCACTCACATCAATGCAGTACAAGCCCAAGCCATGGACGTTCACCACGAGAAATGCACCGATGCGGAGGCATTGAATGTCGACAAGAACGGTGACCGGTAGAACACCGCGGCGACTGAGTTCCACGGGAGCCGTCGGATCAGTAATGTCATATGCAATGCAATCCCTGTCAACAACGGCGAACAGGGTTTTGCCGGTCACCCACACGGCGCGCGGATATCCGGCAGGGCCAGTGTCAATGCTCCAGACGGGAGTCCAGTTAAAATTCTCGGGATCGCGAAGGTCATATATCTCAAGAACGTTGTTCCCAAGATAATGCGCACACCCACAGACAAGCAGACCATCTGGGGTCAGGAACTCGTTATAAAACGATAGCCCAACCTTGTTGCTGGTATCGCTCGAAACGAAAGTGATAGCGCCAACATCGCTCACCCGAAGCAGGTATCGGCCAACGTCATAGTTGCCGGCATAGAGGTACAGTTGCCCGACAACCTCAAACGGAGTCAAGGAGACAACCTTGTTCCGTCCAACAGCCAAACCATTACCCAGGGCACCAATCGGCCACAAGTAGTTCTGAACATGCGAGTACGTGTAGGGGGTCCGTGTCATATCCAAATGGTACACGGAATCACCGAGCTTGTTGACAAGATCCGCATACGTGTCAGCAAGACGGTTGTGCTGCACTGCAACCTGGCGCAGCGCAGCGGCCTCATGATCGGGCAACCCGGGAAACGCGTACGTCTCCAAAGAATCCATTGTCAGGCCGGTCTTCTCGATGCGCCAGATTGCGCTCATGTACAAGTCAAAGTAATCGAGATAGAGAGTGCCGGCGGCAGGAGCGGTGAGAGTTACGCCCGCGGAAGCAGCGAGGGTAACAACATGTTCGAACAGGCGGCCAAGAATGTAATACCCACTCGACGGAAAAATCTCCGCAAGCTGTGTCCCGATTGTCTGGCACAAAGCATCGCGGGGACCATCGCTGTCGTATTCGGAACTTTCGCGATTGTCCGCGAGGTCCCAAAGCGCCTGGAGATTCTGTCTCACCGTGTACAGTTCGGAGTAGAGCATTTTCGTTCCTCCAAGATTTTCGTGTTTACCAGTACGTGCTTCGTGTTGTCAAGTTATGCGCAGAAGGAGGGAAATCCCAATTCACATTGTTGCCTGAGTTCGTGCACCCGGCGCCGATTCCGATGAGCGCGCCCGCCGAGTTGTCGTTGTCCTGGACGTCCATGCCCACGACTGTGATTCCCGCTGCTGCGGCGATGTAGGCGCGGACACCGGGAACAAACGATCTCCACTTCACGGCATTTACCGCGCTGCCCCAATCGTTGAGCACGTAGATGGTGATGGTCAGCAGCTTTGCTGCGCCGCGTGGCACGAATGTGATTGTTTGTGCAGCTGTCTTTGTCACTAGGTCATTGATCGTGATCGCCGCATCATTGCATAGATCGACGGTGTGTACGGCTCCTTGGAAGACCCATGTCGAAGCTGCGGTCGTCTTCACGCCACTGGTCGAAATCGTTGCGGACGTGGGTGACCCAGTGAAGGTCATGACGCCACTCAGCGTCAGCGCTCCGGTCCCGCCCCAGGAGCCGGATCCGGTGAGTGTCATGCTGAACCCGGCGCTGCTGAATGTGCCCGCGGTCACGGTGAAATTGTTGCACCAGCAGCCGTCGCTGAGCGTTACGCCGAGGGCGGTCTTGTTGACGACGAGGTTGTAGAACTGTTCACCTGCACTTGTCAGCGTGCAGGCTGTTGCACCGGTGAAGTTGATTGTTTCGCCGGTGGGTACCCACGTCGTATTTGTGCCAAGATCGAAGTCGCCGGAGATCGTCCATTGAGACGTGGAGGCGTTGATGGTGATAGTTCCTGTGTTATACGTGGTTGTATTGGCCGACCCAACAGTTACTATAGATGAGCCAAAATTGCCATTGAAAGTCGAGCCGACACTGGCCGCTCCAAAAGAAAAAGAACCCGACACAGTTAATGCATTGTTTACTGTATTGTAAATCGTTGTTCCAGTGGATGTTGTGGTCAGTTGAAGGGTCACTACAGAGATAGTCCCTGATTGATTGAAAGTCGTTGTGTATGCTGTTCCGTGTCTAATGTTCAATGTCGTGGTGCCGGTCATTGTGATGGCCGGCAAACCAACTGTCAAACCAGCACCGTTACTGCGGATATTCATAATGCTGTTTCCATTTATCGTCGGGGATCCTGCTGTTATAGTGTACGCATCGGCACTGCCGGTCATGGTCAAACTTAATTGCTGATTAAGAGTAAGCGTACCACCGTTTGTAAATATCAACAGTGAAGCAGATTGACTTAAAGTAGTCCCTACCGCACCACTGGTAGTAACTACTGCATTCGCGCCGAGCGTCATTTTTTTTAGAAAGAGAGCTTTGTCATCATCGAGCGTCATCCCTGTTGTCCCATTCATGGCCAAGTCGCAGGATGATGCAGTCACCGCCCCCACCGTATTCCCAATATGCAGCACTCCCGAAGCCCCATTCATCGTTACGCCGTTGCCCATGTTCAGGGTGCCGGTACCATCGATCTCGATGTCTCCGCTTGCGGTGATGACTTGGCCTGTCCACGAAAGCGCCTGGTTGTTCGCGGCTGCGACCGTCAGGTCGTGGCATGAGCAACCATCGGAGAACGTGAATCCTCCTCCGGTCTTTGAGATGATGATATCGTAAACCGTTTCTCCTGCGAATATGGCAGTCACGGCAGTTGTGCTGTTGAACGTCAGGACTTCGGTGCTGGCGGTCCAGGTGGTGTTCGTTCCAAGATCGAAGTCACCGGAGATTGTCCATTGGGAGGATGAGGCGTTGATGGTCGTAATACCAACATTACTTGTTGTCGTAGCAAGGGAAGCGCACGTGATTGTGCTGCTTCCAAGATTCACCTCCAAAGTACCGTTTGCTACGGCGCCGATATTCAGCGCGGTACATGTGATCGAATTGTTTCCGGTTGAGAATGTGGTCAGATTTGTTATTCCAGCTCTATTAATTGTCAATCCGGCGCACGATAAAGCTCCGCCAAGTGCGATTGTAGGGGTGTTTCCCGCGGCGGATTCACGGAGGGTTATTGTTCCTGTTCCCGTGTATGTCATTGCAGGAATTGTTATAGTTCCATTCGTTGCGCCACGTAGTGATATTGCTGCTGTACCATTCAGTGTAACGCCTGCACCTATTGTAAAGACTGTCATGGCCGCAGTGGGGGTAAACACAATTGCTGTGTTTATTGTTAAAGTTGAATTGGCGCCCAATGTAAGCAGCGTACCTGCACCAGTGATGCCCGACAGTTGTGCCCCTGAATTTGTGACAATAGCAGAAGCCCCAAGAGTCAAGGATAAATACGTAATGTTTTTGTCATCATCAATCACCATTGCAGTCGTGCCGTTCATCGTCAGTGCGCACGATGTTGCCGTGACCGTTCCTACTCCGCTCCCGACATGGAACGTCGCGCTTGCGCCATTGCAGGTGATGGCGTTACCGTAGTTGTGCGCGCCCGTGGTTCCATCATCGCTGAATCCTTGCGCGCACGTTGCGGTTTGTCCAGAAATAGACCACGTGCCAGTGTAGTTCGAGGCAATGGTTATGGAGTTGCAGTTGATAGCGCCTGATGCCGCGCAGTTGATGACACTGGTGTTGTTCCATATCAAGTCATCGGTGGCAGCCAAGGCACCGAGAGACCAGTTACCAACTGTGTTCATGTCAGTGCTGCCAGCGCTACTCCAAGTGTTATTTGCCATGAAAAACCTCTACTTCGGTTCGGTGATTATGCTTTTACGACTTCCACGAAATTCAGCTTGGCAACGCCACCGACATCGAGCTTCACGTCTTTGGGGTACGCATCGAAAATGACCTTGTCTTCGTACCGTGATTTCTCCACGCCTCTGTTGTCTTCAACGATCACAACCAGGCGGACAACGTCCGTCTTGAGAATTTGCCCTTGCGGGATCTCGATACGTATTGACGGATACTCTACGTGTTCCGGAATAACAAGTGCCTTTTCGGGAACAACAACGGTAGGATAATCAGACACGTGCAGCCTCCTCGGGTTTTGAACTTTTCACCATCACCATGTAGTTGAGCCAGCCCTGCCATTCGGAGATAATTCGCTTCAAGCGGCAGTCCGGCATATCGGCAATGCGATGCTTCATGTCGTTACGCACGGCCTGGTAGTTGTTGACAAGGAGTTCCGGAATCCAAAAAAAGATTGCGCGCTGCGCGAGCAGTGTGCCGTCGTACACGGAGAAGTAGCGTCGGATCAAGGTTGAGATGAATGCGCCATTGAGGACTTGCTTCTGCGGTCTGTACCCGCGCATGGCGGTGGTGATGTACCACTTGCCAGCTTTCATTTGTATGGCGCCGGGCTTCATCAACACACCCCCAAAACCGTTTCAGCACCAAAACTTCTTGTACGATCGGTACACGATCAGGCCGGCCGCCTCGAAATGCCGCTGCTTGTCCCAGGGTGTAACACTGTCCTTCCACTCGGGAGGACAGGAATAACACCCCGCAAGCAACATCCCCGCCGCGAGTTCCGAACAGTACAGCCGGTTGCTGTCCTGTCGGCCAAAACCAAGCAGCGCAAGAAGAGCATCGAAATCGTACTTGGTCGCAGCATCAAAAGCACGGCGCACATAAACCTGACCATCGTGCGGTACCTTCATCGGGGGATTCGCGCTGAAAACAATGTGCTCGCCTGCCGGCAGTTGACCGGGTTGCACCCGACGAATACCACGGGGTGACATCTCAACGCCAATCGTTTTCCCGGGGTTCAACCAGTCAGGTACCAGGCAGATGATATGCGACGCAACATGCGGACTCCACATCTTGCCGATCCCCGCTTCGCGTTTCCGGATCAATGCGCTGACCAGAGAAAAGGTCTTCGTGGTCCCGATAATGGATACAGGCGCTATCGAGCTCATGATTTACCCTCGTGTGTCAGGCTGTAGTGATTGCCATCGGGTTGCTTGAACCGGCCGCCCCATCGCGCATCAGGTGACAAGAACTCCCAATAACCGCCAAGTGCCGCATGCCACTCGGTAGCATGGCAGTACTTCCCATCAACGAAAAGGTTGAAATCAATAGCCAAGCGCATACCATGGCACAAGGTATTGTTCTCGCGGTATGCATCCCCGAAAGTGAGTTCGAAATTGCCCGAGCGGGCATAGTTGATAAGGTCAGCGACCATGAGCACAAAACGGCTCTGCTTCTGCCTCAAGGTCTCGCCCGTTGGTGGCTGATATTTGTACACCCGGGATCCTGACTATTTGTCCCACATCAAAAGACAACCACGATCGACTTTCCAGCAAAGGCTATTCTCAATCGCGCCCCTGGTCTGGTCCTTGGGTTTCCACATCACCCAGATGTACTTGCTCGAAGCCTTCTCATCGCCATGAAGGAGTTCCGTGTTCATCTCAACCGTGATCCGGCGCCACACATACCGGCCGGAATACTGCTTCCCGTGCAGTATCACCTCAACGAAATCCTCGGACTGCTTCACCAGCTCGTATTCACCGCCATCAAGAATGTCCATGTGGCAAACCAACTTGGTACCGTTGCACGGATCCCCGGGCTGGATGTCACCGCTGAGTTCCATCCATTGAGGGTCGTGCGGTACCTTCCCGGTACAGCGTATCTTCGAACCACCAGAAATAGCGCTCGGTTCACCGTACAGGGTATAACCCCATACACGATCATCCGCGGTTCTTCCAAACCGTAAATCGAAATGAACCATCGCGCCACGGGTATGCTTCTGCAGGACAAACCGGTTGGTGTACTTGGTGTTCACGGATTGCTTCGCGATGGCCTCCGGAGTCATGTCGGCAAGAACCTCGATACTCGGGCCAACAGGACCAACCGCGCTCACACTGATATCCGCATAATCAGCGTAGGACTCGCCCAAGGCCCACAGAAGAGCGTTCTCTTCAGGGTCTGTCAGTTCACGGTCAACAAGGATGTCAATGTCATGGTAGGTTCTGCCGCGTTCCACAAGTCCACCACACAGGTACATGCGGTACGTGCGCGGGTGCTTCTTCAGAAGCGGTAGGATATCCCCGAGGTACAGCACGTTGGTGGTCACTGTTGGCCGAAGTTGGCTGAGTCGGTTGAGAGTACTCTCAGGGTCGGCAGCGGTAAGATCCCGGCGGACCGAAATGACCTTCGGGGAATGGCACGTGTACTTGTTCGCTGCTGCATCGTGCGTGACCTGGTCACAGATCACTTCGAGAATGTCGCCGGCGGCCGCTGATACACCCGTGACGTACGTCTCAAACATCGTTGTTCCGACGCAACATGTGTACACGCTCAGGTCAGGACTCGGGTGGCTCACAGTAATCACCAAAGCGTTGACAACGCTACGGCGCTTGTACTCCCAATGCGACAGGCAGGCAGGTCCAACAAGCATCGAGTAGTCAGCCTTGACCACAGCACCCTCACGGGTTTCAACCTGGCAGATCGCATCGATGAGATCGTAACTTCCCTGCTCGTGTTTCACGTGTACCAATTTCACCATCCGGATACTTCCGCTGTCACCGAGAGACTCGAGTATGGTCAAACGGTTGGTGCGGGAAACAATCCTTTGGTCGACACCAGCACACACGGCAACGTCAAACGCCTTGAACTGAAAATGCCGGTCATCGTACGAGCCGTTGCCGCTGATGTACGAAACCACGGCGGAGTGATCGAGTCGTTGCCGGCCACGGTACTTCACCATCTGGCCGCAAAGAATAGTACCGTTCGGAACCTTCTCGCTCGATACCACCACACCAGGGAACTTCTCTGTCTGGTCATGGTCAGGCCCACTCTTGATAGTCACCTTCCCAACATCATCCTTGTGAATCTCCATGTACACACCGTTGTAGTTCCCACAAACATCATAGCCACCGGGTGGAAGATCTCGAAAAGCATCGACCGCAAAATGCTCGTTCTGCTTGTCCGCTTTCACGTTCCCGACATACCGGCCAACACTGACTGCGCAGGCTTCGCAGGTTGCGGAAACGCAACCAGGTTGCATTTCTGCATTGCACACAAGGCAATGTGCTATGTCTGCGTTAGCAGTTGGTTCGGGCTGAACGGGTGCACTTTCACCCCCGACCGGCGGAGTTCCTTCGGAATTCGAGGGGACGGACGGGGAGAGAGATCCGGCTGCAGGAACTGTATCTCCTTCTCCACCACCGCTGTTGGACTCCCCTGATTCGACAGTTGCTCCTTCAGGTGCTGTAGCGCCGGTAGGCTCAGGTGCCGAAGGCTCAGTCTCACCGTTTGGTTCTGGAGCCCCATCGGGTTTTCCTTCGTTATTCGCAGAAGCGACCGTACCTTCGTTCGTTCCTCCGGAGGGCAATCCATACGTACACCCCTTGAGTAGTGTGGTCAAACTGGCATGCGCTGCATTCTGCTCATCATCGGCATACTCACTCAACTTACCATGTGTCTTGCCATACGCGCCACGGAAAACAGGAAACGAAATCTCAGCAACGCGCGTGATCTCGACCGGGATCCAGTAGCATACCTTGCCATCGTACGTACCGAAAATCTGGTGATCACACTCGCCGATTTCCTTGCCGCAAATCGAACACACTGCGTTGTTGAAAAAGTAGGCGATCGATCCTTCGGAGTGAATGCCAGAATCAATCTCCATTGCCCGCTGGTTGCCGTCATCATCACTGATGAAAAAGAACCGGACCTCAAGCACTGCACCGGTATACCCAGGAAGCGAATCGTGAACGATCGCATCGAACACCTTCCCCCATGGCGCCGAATCCCACACGTGACCAACCATCATCGGAGCGTTGATGCACAGCTCTCGCAATTCCTCAAGGCATTTCCTGGGATGCACCGAGCCCTTGGATGTCGGCTCCTCGCCGAGGATGAGCAACCCGCGGATGTGCACGTCATCGGCGGTTATGTCCCGCAAGGGTTTACAGGTGGTTTGAATCTTGCTGATGTCTTCGGGAGTGGGCTTGACAGATCCAACGGCCTTCAGACTGCAAGTCTCAAGTAGCCTCATAGGGGCCTCCGTTTACGTTGTATAATTTGCAGGCAAGAGGTTGCCAGAGCGCATTTTTGCGATTGGGGTGCCTTGGGGGAAACCAATCTCATGCTCTAAGTATAATCAATCGGCATTCATTCTGTCCACTATCAACTGTCACTAATCGCACGTGAACAGCATATATTAACACTGTGCGCCCGAATCGCACGACAAAGCAGA
>Ga0315285_10001349_pt1 | contig 25812 bp, 20 predicted proteins | sample YL17G09_36_MG_FD_203698 | JGI IMG/M metagenome (GOLD analysis project Ga0315285, IMG submission 203698) | Sediment microbial communities from Yellowstone Lake, YNP, Wyoming, USA - YL17G09_36 | ecosystem: Environmental > Aquatic > Freshwater > Lake > Sediment | place: USA: Wyoming | collected... | reverse complement strand
GAAGCCCAGCATGCCGGCAAATATCCTCATCTGGCTGCCGGATATGCACGCCACCCATATCGCGCAGAACATCGAGCTAAGCGTTACCAGTCTCAGCGCGCGGCGCAGGTGCAGGCCCCGAACGCTCAGGGCGGGCACCGCATCGTAGGATTTGTGTCTCCAGGTCATGGCGCCTCTACAAAACAACGCGGCGCATTGTATAGGCCGCGCTGCCGCGACGATAGCATGGCGGTCGGCAAACCGCGCGAGAGTGCTAGTGTAGTGCGTCGAATAGATTGTGAATTATCACGGGTTCCCAAATCCGAAATTCGAATCTCTAAATCCTAAACAAATCCGAAGGCTCGAAGCCCAAATGATCTAAACGGAGAGGGAGACGCCCGGTCTGGCAGTGGTGTTTCGATCATTTATCATTCGAATTTCGAATTTGTTTAGGATTTAGTGCTTAGGATTTCGAATTTCTGGCTGCCGGAATAAGGCGCAATTCTTTTGAGACACCACACTAGGATGCCTGGTAAGCCCCTTGACCCGCCGGCCGGGGCGGTCTAGAGTTCCTATTCCGGCCGATTGTGGCCGAGGGCATAGAGGATCCAGGAAATGCCAATGGAGCGCACGCTTATCGTCCTGAAACCCGACGCCGTGCAGCGCCAGCTCATCGGGCAGATCGTAGGCCGGTTCGAGCGAAAGGGGCTCAAGATCGTCGGAATGAAGCTCCTGAGCGTCTCGCGCGACCTTGGCCGGCGGATGTACAGCGTCCACGAGGGCAAGAGCTTCTACGAGGCGTTGGTGGAGTTCATCACCGCCTCGCCCGTCGTGGCGATGGTGCTGGAGGGCGCCGAGGCCATCGGCATCTGCCGCGCGCTGATGGGCCCGACGTACGGCCCGGACGCCCCCGGCGGGACGATCCGGGGCGATTTCGGCATGAGCAGGCGTTACAATCTCATTCACGGATCCGATTCGCCCGAGGCCGCCGCAAGGGAAATACCGCTTTTCTTCGCCCCGGGCGAACTGGTCGAGTACGAGTTGACCGCCGACGGGTGGATCTACGCGAGGTCCGACGACAGCCGGTTGACCTGACCGCGGGCCGGCACGCACACGGAAACGGGAGCGCAATCATGAAGATCAAAATAGCCGAAGAAGTCCAGGCCGAGGCGGTGGACGCCGCCGGCGCCCATGGCGTGCAGATACGCCTGCTCATCCACGACGCCGAGGGGGCCCCGAACTTCCACATGCGGCAGTTCATCATCGCCCCCGGCGGGCACACGCCGCGCCACAGCCATCCGTGGGAGCACGAGGTCTTCGTCCTCAGCGGCAGCGGCTCGATCATCACGGCCGAGGGCGAGTTGCCCCTTGGCCCGGGCCAGTGCGTGTACGTCGCGCCCGAGGACGACCACCAGTTCAGGAACACCGGCCCCGACGACCTCAAGTTCCTCTGCGTGATCCCCAGGCCGCAGTAGCATGAGCGAGGAAAAGGACAAGGACGCCCTACGCGCCGAGCAGCTCCGCCAGGAAATACGGCGGCACGACCGGCTGTACTACGTCGAGGCCAGGCCGGAGATTCCCGACCGGCAGTACGACCGGCTTATGGACGAGCTCAAGGCCGTCGAGGCCCGCCGGCCGGAACTCGCCACGCCGGACTCGCCCACCCAGCGGGTCGCGGGTGAGCCCATCGAGGGCTTCGCATCCGTCGAGCATTCCCAGCCGATGCTCAGCGTCGACAACACTTACAACGAGCAGCAGGTCCGCGAGTTCGACGCCCGCGTCCGCGAGCGTTTGCAAAAAACCCTCGGGCGCGACGAAGTAACGTACCTCGTTGACCCGAAGATCGACGGCGTGGCCGTGTCGCTTCGCTATGAGCGCGGCCGGCTCGCGATGGCGGCCACGCGCGGCGACGGGAAACGCGGCGACGACATTACCAACAACGCTCGCACCATCCGCGCCATTCCGCTGACGCTCGAAGGCAAGCCCGGCGAGAGCATGCCCGACGTGATCGAGGTCCGCGGCGAGGTGTACTGGCCGCGAAGCGAGTTCAACGCCCACAACGCCGGCCGGGCCGCAAAGGGCCTGGAAATGTTTGCCAACCCCCGCAACGGAGCGGCCGGGACACTCAAGCAGCTCGACCCGAAACTGGTAGCCGAGCGGCGCCTTTCGTTCCTGGCCCACGGGATCGGCGAGCTTTCCGAGCCGATCGCCCCGACCGCCGGCGGCGCCATGCGGAAGCTCGCCTCGTGGGGCATTCCCGCAAACCCGCACTGGACGCTCTGCAAGAACATCGATGAGGTCCTGGCGGCAATCGCCGACTGGTTGACGCGCCGCGAACAGGTCGACTACGAGACGGATGGCATGGTCGTCAAGGTTGACGACCTGCAACTCCGCGAGGAACTTGGCGCCTCGAGCAAATACCCGCGATGGTGCATCGCCTACAAGTACCAGGCCGAGCGGGCCGAGACGGTGCTGCAAAGCGTGGACTTCCAGGTCGGCCGGCTTGGCACCATCACGCCGGTAGCGCACTTCGATCCGGTTCAACTGGCCGGCACGTGCGTCTCGAACGCCTCGCTGCACAACTTCGACCAGGTCGAGCGGCTGGGCGTCCGCATCGGAGACACGATCCTCGTCGAAAAGGCCGGCGAGATCATTCCGCAGGTCGTCGGCGTGGTTGCCGACCGCCGCCCGGCCGGTGCCAAGCCGATCGCGCCGCCGGAGAACTGCCCGAGCTGCGACAAGCCCGTCGCCCGCGACGCCGGCGGCGTGTACCTGCGATGCCTCAACCCCGAGTGCCCCGCGCAGATCCGCGAGCGGCTGGAGTTCTTCGCCGGGCGAAACCAGATGGACATCGAAGGCCTCGGGCCCGCGGTCGTCGATCAGCTCGTCGGTGCGGGCCTGGTCCAGCACTTCGCGGACCTCTACTCGCTGAAGAAGGACCAACTTGTCGGGCTTGAGCGCATGGGCGAGAAGTCCGCCCAGAACCTGCTGGACGGCATCGAGGCCAGCAAGACACGGGGGCTGGAGCGGCTGATCGCGGCGCTGGGCATCCGGCATGTCGGCGGCAGGGCGGCCGAGGTGCTCAGCCGGCACTTCGGCGACATCGACAAGCTGGCTTCCGCGAGCGTCGAGGACCTCACGCAGGTCAATGAGATCGGCCCGGTCATCGCCGAGAATGTCCACGCGTTCCTGCACAGCCAGGCCGGCATGGAAGTGATTGATCGCCTCAAGGCCGCCGGGGTGGTCTGCCGCGGCGGATCATCAACAAGCCGCCTGGCCGCCAAGACCGGGCCCAAGTCGCCGCTGATGGGCATGACCGTCGTGGTCACCGGCATGCTGGAGTTCTTCACCCGCACGGGCGCCGAGGACGCCGTCAAGGCTGCCGGCGGCCGGGCGGCGTCCAGCGTGTCCAAGAAGACGCACTTCGTCTTAGTCGGAGCGAACCCAGGCTCCAAGGCCGACAAGGCCCGCGCGCTCGGCGTCGAGATCATCGACGAGGCCGAGTTCCTCAAACGCCTTGGCAAAAGCCCCGAAGACCTGGCGGGCAGTAGCCGGTAGTCAGTAGCCGGTAGTCAGTAGCCGGGGAGAAGAAACGGCGGAACCGGGAACCCGGAATCCGGAAAAGCCAAACGGTGGAACCCGGAACCCGGAACACGGTATTGGGAGAAGGAACAGCGCAATACTGGAACCTGGCCCGCAGAACAGCCTACTGATGTGAGCAACCGTCTGATAAGTCCTTTGACGGGTTCCGCCGTTTCTTCTCCCGGGTTCCAGGCTCCGTCGTTTGCTTTCACGGGTTCCGCCTTCTCTTCTCCCCGGCCACCAAAGAAAAAGGCCCGCCGCATCGCGACGGGTCCTGGAGCAGGCAAAAACGAAAAGCCTCCCCGCACATAACCAATGCGGCGCATCGCTGTAAACCGTCGGACTTAGCACATGGCGGCAAAGCTGAGGATGATGAAGAAGACCATCTTCAACTTGCGGCGTACACTTTGACGACTCATGGGATTACCTCCTGGGGCAATCGCTACATCTCTATCTTTATCTTCACTTCGCAACATTACTAAGTGCATTGTACCGCGCTTTTGCAGGGCGCAAAGGGGGAAAATGACCCGCTTAACCATTTTCAGCACAGGAGTTACAAAAAGATAGCGCGGGCAAGATAGCCGGTTTTCACAGGCTGGCGAATCTGGGTAAGAGGTACGGTTTATACGGGGCCGCAAACGGCCATTTGCGGCAGTTTCGCCTATCGCCACCCGACCCTGCCGGCCGGATGGCATCTGTTGGGGAATAGTCGCAATCGAGGGCCTGGAACACTACAATGCGCCGCTGATCGCCCGACCGCGCCGGATCGTTGCCGACTCGGCGGGCTGCAAGTACGGGAGACATGGAAAATGGCGTCACTTAGTCGCAGGGATTTCATAAAGGGCATAGCCGCCGGGGCGTTGGCTTTGGCATGCCCGCGAGTCACTCGGTCCGCCGCCTCGGCCGGGCGCAAGCCCAACATCATCTTCATCATCGTCGACGACATGGGCTACGCCGATCTCGGCTGCTTCGGCAGCAAGACGATCCTGACGCCCAACATCGACCGGATGTGCGCCGAGGGCATAAAGTTCACGGACTGCTATTCCGGCGACACGGTCTGCGCCCCGGCCCGCAGCACGCTGATGACGGGCCTGCACAAGGGCCACACCCCCGTCCGCGGCAACAGTGGGGGGATCCCGCTGTTTCCCGAGGACGTCACGGTTGCCGAGGTGCTCAAGAAGGCCGGGTACGCCACCGGCGGCTTCGGCAAGTGGGGCCTGGGCAACCAGGGCAAAGACGGTGCGGCCGAGCGGCAGGGCTTCGACCTGTTCTACGGGTACTACAACCAGGTGCACGCCCACAGCTATTACACGAACCTGTTTCGCAACAGCGAGATCGTCAACGAGGACCGCGGGTACACGCACTATGCGATCTTCACCGAGACTATCAAGTTCATCAAGGCAAACGCGGACAAGCCGTTCTTCTGCTACTGCCCGTGGACTCCGCCTCACGCGACGTACCAGATGCCCGATGACGACCCGGCCGTGGCGCCGTACAAGGACAAGCCCTGGCCCAAGGACGCCAAGACGGTCGCGGCCATGGACTCGATGATGGACAGGCAGGTCGGCGAGATCCTCGCCTTGCTCAAGAAGCTGGGCATCGAGGAGGACACGATCGTCTTCTTCACCTCGGACAACGGTGCGGCCGAGCGGTTCGACGGCATTCACGACTCGTCCGGCAAATTCAAGGGGTTTAAGCGGTCGATGAACGAGGGCGGCATCCGCGTGCCGATGGTGGTTCGCTGGCCGGGCAAGATCAAGGCCGGGCAGGTCAGCGCCCTGCCGTGGTACTTCCCCGACGTCATGCCCACCCTGGGCGAACTGGCAGGGGCGGCCGACGACGTGCCGAAGAATATCGACGGCATTTCGATTGTGCCGACGCTGCTGGCGACCGGGCAGCAGAAGGCGCACGAGTACCTCTACTGGGCAATCGGAGACAAACAGCCCGGCACGCAGGCGGTGCGAATGGGCAAATGGAAGGGCATCGGCGGAGCAGACGGCGTGAAACTTTACGACCTGAGCGTGGATGTCGGCGAGGAGCACGACCTGGCCGCGGAGCACCCCGACGTGGCAAAGAAGATATGCGACATCATGGCCAAGGCCTGGGTCGAGCCGCGGAGCCAGCAAGACGACGGCAAGTACTCCGGCGAAAAGCCGGCGAAAAAGCAGTAGCACGGAAAAAGCGAAAGGCGGAACCTGGGATTAGTAACCGGGAATCCGGGAATTGGGCATTGGGATGCGGTACATCGGACGGGAACAGATTCTCGCCCCGAGGCCTGCTCGCTTTAGCGAGCATGGGCAGTTATTAGTCTCTAGCCTACAGCGCGTACAAGGAGTTGCGGAGATGACCAGAGCTAATAGGGCGGTGGTAGCGATGCTGATGGCGGCGGCGCTGATGGCTGGCTCGGTTTGCGCGCCGGCCCAGGCCCAGTCCGCGCCGGCTACGAGCCCCGCGCCGTTCGTCCAGCCCGTGCCTGAGCCTGTCGTGCCGGCGACCAGGCCGGCCGAGGCGCCGTACATCCAGCCGCTGCCTGAACCGCCCATCGGGCTTACGGCAAAGCCCCCCACGACAAAGCCGGCCAGGCCGTTCATCAGTCCGACGACTCAGCCGACGACCGGGCCCGCATCCCAGCCGGCCACGTCGCCCGCGTCCCAGCCGGCCACGTCGCCCGCCGGCGGGGCAGTTACCCAGCCTGCCGGCGAGGCACCGAAGGTGGACGAGCCAAAGACGCTGGGCTTCTCCGCGTGGGTGGCCGTCGAGTGGGGATCGCAATGCGTGGACCTTTCCAAGATGCCGGCCGACGTCCGCGAATTCTGGCAGAAGCATTGCACGACCCGCGGCCGGGTCCTGGCCGAGCGGGCCGCCAGGAAAGCCGCGATCGCGCAGCTTGCAGGGCGCGTCGGCGATTTGGCCATCGGGCCCGACCTTACGGTGCGGAAGTTCCTGGCGACCACGGACCGGCCCGACGCCAGCGCGGAGCTGTTCCTCCGCGGCGCGACCGTGTGGGCGGTGCGATACCGCGCCGACGCGCTGGTTGCCGAAGTGGAGATGGAGATTCGCCCGCGAACGCTGCTGGCCTCGCTGAAGGGCTGGGCCAGGTCGCACGTCAACGGACATCGCGACCCAATGACGCAGCTTGAGAACGCGCTGCTCCAGCCCGGCGACACCCCGCTGCTCCAGACCGGCCAGGCCGCTGTCCCGGCGGAGGAGATCCTGGCGCCGACGCCCGACCTGCTGAAGGCGACCCAGGCCGCGACCCAGCCGGCGACGCAGCCCGGCGAGGCGACTATTCCGCCGGCGCCGCCGATGAAAGAGCCTGCGACCTCGACAACTGCCCCCGCGACGACCCAACCGACGACCCAACCGACAACCCAACCGACCACCCGCGCGGTGGTTTCTGCTGCTCGCTGGGATACGGCAGTAGTCGGTAGCCAGTAGCCGGTGGTTGAGGGCGTCCGACAATTCAGAACGGTTGGGTGGTCGTGGTTGCGTTGTCCCAAAGGGGCTTCGCGAACCAAGGCACCCATTGAACCGAATTGTCGGACAACCCCCGCCTCGGGCTACCGGCTACCGGCTACCGGCTACCGGCTACCGGCTACTGACTACCGGCTCCCATCCTCCGCCTTCTTCAGGCAAATCACCGTAAAGTCGTTCGGCAGGTAATCGTCGATGAGCCTGACGGCCAGCTTGTGGCGGGCAAGTTGGCGCAGGACGAACTGGGGGTCGTAGAAGAAGTAGCCCGGCTCGGGCTTGGGCCAGCGGGCGTGAAGGAGGTTGAAGACCACGTAACGGCGCGACAGCTCCAGCAGCCTGTCAATGGCCACGGGAAGGAAGTCCAGGTTGTTGCCGAGGTCCAGGTTGAAAGCCCCGGAAGTGAAGACCAGGTCGAACTGCCCCGGCTCGAAGGCCTCGCTGGAGAAGATGTCGGCCTGGAGGAACCGGCCCGTGTCGAAACGCTTGCTGCAATGGTCGATCATCCTCTGGAGGATGTCCACACCGGTGTAGTCCACTTCGATGCTTTGCCGCTGGAGCAGCGCCAGCAGGTCGCCCAGCCCGCAGCCGACGTCAAGCAGTTTCATGCCGGCAAGGTCCACGTTCTCGATCAGGACCTCGAATCGGCGCTGCTGGCTTGCCGCGCTGGCCCAGTCGAGAATTTCGTGGTTGGCCTTTTCGGGGCTGAAGCGATGGTCGTAATGAGCCCGTATTGCGTCGCGCTTGCTCATGGTCTAAAAGAGAGGCTAAGCAATGATGAACACAGATGAACGCAGATAAGAAACAAGCCTTTATCTGTGTTTATCTGCGTTCATCATTGCTAAATATCTTGTTCTTTTTCAATCTCTGAGCATCTGTGTCTGCGGTCATCATCATCTTCTTCGTATACCTCGGCCTGGTCGATAACCTTATTGTAAAAACTTTCACCCGCCAAAGCTGCGCACCACGGCATGGCCGCGCCGCGCGTGTCGTAGAAATCGAGGTCCGCAAGCTGGCCGTCCGCGTCGATCCGCCGGACAGTGCGGTCGAGGATTTTTGTCTGCAACCCGCTGACCGTTTTCCAGATTCCGCGGAGTTCGGGGGCCTTCGGGTCCTTGGCGGCCAGGTCGCGCCGCCGGTCGTTCAGGGCTGCCATCTCGGCGTGCAGGTCGGGCATTTCCTGCACCTGCCAGCGCTGGCGGGCGGCATCGTCGCGGAAGCTGTCCAGGCGCCGGCGCGCCTGGCGGGCGAGGTCCTGCCACGCCTGGCCAAGCCGGCGGGCGGGGACTTCTTCGCCGCCGATCGCCTCGGCCAGCCAGACCGGCAGGCGGATCGGCGTGTCAAGCTCGCGCAGCCTATCGAGCAGGCGCAGGCGCACGCGAATGATCGGCCGCAGCGGTCCGGCTACCATGCCGGCGGCGGTGAGCTTGCGGACCAGCGCATGGGCGGCCGGCATGTACGCCGAGCCGCGGTAGGGCACCGCCAGGGCATCGCCGGCCGGGCCCATGCGGACCTGCGAGACAAGCAGCATCGCCTTGCCGACGAGGCACAAGACACCCGCCGCCGCCAGGTCCGCCGCCGACGGCGCCCCGTCTTTGCCGGGCCTGAAGGATTGCCCATCGATTTCCACCGCGCCGTCGCGGAGGAACACGCCCGTTCGCACGAAGTGGCCGTCGCGGGCCAACATCGCGAACAGCGGCAGCTCGCCCGCCTTGGTGTCCAGCGGCCGCAGGGCCATGTTGGTCTCGGCGATGGCGTCGTTATACATCCCGGCCGCGGCGGCGTAATCGGCAACGAACGGCCGGACCAGCCGCAGGCCCGGCGCGTCGGGCTTGTCACAGGCGAACAGCCGACTGGTCAGGTCCAGGCGCACCGACCGGCCGCAATGCAACAAATGCGCGGCCAACCACCGCTCATAAAGGTCCACGAGCCGCCCGCCGGACAGCTCGCTTAGCAGCCGCTCGACCAGGGCGGTTTCGCGGTCGAACCATTCGTTGGCGCGGTCCTGCGACGCCCTGGCCGGGAAACTGCCAAGCGTGTCCTGACGCGCCTTGTTCAGCAGCTCGCGGACAAACGGGGCCGTCTCGGCCAGCGTGAGGTCGCCGATGACGCGGTGGTGCTCGCGGTCGCCGACGAAGCTCGACCCGATAAGCTGCCAGTTGTCGCCGGGCGAGAACTCGTCGTAAAGGTCGTCGACGCTCCGGCCAAGCTTCCTGGCCAGGACGTTGGTCTTCATGCCGACAAGCGGCTCCCAGTTGCGGATTTCAACCGGCTGGCGCCCGAGGAATTCGGTGTAGAACAGCGCCGCCCCCCAGTCGGCCCCGCCGGACCGGTGGAACCGCTCGCGGACCAATGCGAGCGGGCCCCCGTCGATGGTCGAGCCAAGCGAGGTGAAGGCGGCGTCGACGTCCTCGATGAAATGCGTCACCGCCGCGCCCTTGCTCGCCAAGACATGCAGCTTGGGAATCGCGTCCCAAAGGCTGTGACTGTTCTGATCTATGCTGAACATCGTCGCTCGCAAAGTGGCACGGGCGTTTCGCCCGTGTCCAGGCCATTGCATCAGGGCCAGAACTGACCCGGCGGCCGGTCTGCCCGGAAGGCAATCGCATGGGCAAGCCCGAAGGGTCCCTACGGGGATGCCCATGCCACCCACGGGCAAGATGCCCGTGGGACTCACGGGCAGGTCCTTGGGACCCCTGACGGGGATGCCCGTGCTACGCGCCCATTTACTGCGTCGTCGGCCAGTTCGTGGGACATCGTGCCGCTGAAGAGGAACCGCACGACGGTCTCCAGGCAGACGTCGGTGATGGTCCCGTCGTCGAGCTGGGTGAAGTAGACCCGCAGCAGGTCGCCGCTGCGAGCGTGGACCAATATGGGCTTCTTGTGCGAGCGGTACTCCTTTGGCCAGTCGTTCCGCAGGGCGGTCAGGATCGCCGCGGCGGCTGAACCGGTGCCGCAGGCGAGCGTCTCGCCCTCGACGCCGAACTCCCAGGTCCGCACGGCCAGTTCGCCCTCGCCGAGCACCTGCACGAAGTTGGCGTTCACGCCGGCGGGCTGAAATCGCCGGTGGCGGCGCAGGAGCGGCCCCAGCCGGGCCATGTCGATTGCCGCCACATCGTCAACGAGCGTCACCAGGTGGGGCACGCCCGTCACGACGTAGTCGCACGCCATGGGAAAGCCGTCAACATTCACGCACAGCCCGCGCCGCATGTCCTGCGGGGCCGGGATGCACACGACGATGTACGCGCCGCTGCCCCTCTCGGCCACGACCACCCCGGCGGGGGTGAGGATGCGGATCGACGAGTTCGCCACGAAACCTCCGTCTAACGCCCACCGCGTAAAGCAGGCCGTGCCGTTGCCGCACAGGGCGGCCTCGCTGCCGTCGGCCTCGAAGAACCTGGCGCCCAGGTCGGCGACCTCTTCGATCTCGGGCCTGCACGCGAGAATCACGCCGTCGGCCCCGATGCCCATGCTGCGGCGGCACAGCAGGCTCGCGAAGTGCCCTATGCGAGGCCCATCCGCCAGCAGGGCGTCAAACCGCCCGTCGCGGTTGTCGATGCAGACGAAGTCGTTCCCGCTGCCGGACAACTTGGCGAATTCGATCGGTTTATCAGTCATAGTCTGTTCCCAGGGATTGCTATCCCTGGGCTTCGTGGTTGATATCCATGGACACCAATGCTTTGTCCCTGCTTCCTACCGCCTACCAACTACCTACTCCCTTCCTTTCATCAGCCCAGCGCCGCCAGTCCCGCGTCCACGGCCGCCAGGTCCGCCTGAAGTTTAGCCAGGCGGTCGCGCTCCCGCTGGACGAGATCGGCCGGGGCCTTGGCAAGGAAGTTGTCGTTGCCAAGCTTGCCCTCGATCGTAGCGATTCCCTTTCGCAGCGTTTCGGCCTGCTTTGTCAGCCGCGACCGCTCGGCGGCGGTGTCGATGATGTCCAGGACGTACAACCTGGCGCTGCCGGAGTTGATCGCCGCGGCGTTGGCGGGCCGCTCGCCCAGTTCGGCCTGGACGCTGACGCGGTCCACGTTGGCCAGGCTGCGCATCAGATCGGCGTTCTCGCTGATGAGATTCGCCAGCGCGCCCGTGGCCTCGACGGCCAGGTTGACCGCCTGCTTCGGCGGGACGTTGTGCTCCAGCCTGGCGTTGCGAATCTGCCGGATGAGGTCCTGGAGCAGGGCGAACTCGTCCTCGACCAACTGGCTGATCGCGGCGGCGTCCGCGTAAGGCCACTGTGCGGTCACGAGCAGCCTCTCGGCCCGCTCGCCGGTGGGGCCGCGATCGGGCGCGACACTGTTGAGCTTGCCCCAGATTTCCTCCGTGATGAACGGCATTATCGGGTGCAGCAGTCGCAGCAGCACGTCCAGGCAGTGGGCGAGCACGGCCTTTGGCTCCCGGGCGCCGCCGCCGATCCGCGTCTTGGCGATCTCCAGGTACCAGTCGCACAGGTCGTCCCACATGAAGTGGTAGAGCGTGTCGGCCAGCTCGTTGAACCGGAACGACTCGATGGCGGCCGTGGTGTCGCGGATGGTGGAGTTGAGCCGGCTGAGAATCCACGCGTCGGCGAGGTTGGTCTTGGGGCGGATAGTCTGCCAGGGCGGCGCGCCGGCGAGGTTCATCAGCGCGAACCGCGAGGCGTTCCAGAGCTTGTTGCAGAAGTTGCGCCCGAGGTCGAACTTCTCGGAGCTGTTGACCTTCCGCCCGTCGGGCAGCTCGATCTCCTTCAGCGGCATGCGGACATCCTGCGTCTGCGTGGTCATCGAGACCAGCGTGAACCGCATCGCATCCGCGCCGTGGCTGTCGATGACCACCAGCGGGTCGATCCCGTTGCCGAGGCTCTTGGACATCTTCCGCCCCTGGCCGTCCTGGATCATCGCGTGGATGAACACGTCGCGGAACGGTATGTCGCCGCAGCAGTACTGCCCGAGCATGACCATCCGCGAGACCCACAGCGTGATGATCTCGCGGGCCGTGCAAAGCACGTCGCCGGGATAGTACTTGACCAGCTCCGGCGTCTGATCGGGCCAGCCAAGCGTCGAGAACGGCCAGAGACCGGAGGAAAACCACGTGTCCAGCACGTCCTGGTCGCGGACGAAGCCGGCTGTGGCAAGGAATTCGCTGGCCTTGACGCGGCGGAGTGATTTCTTCTCACGGCCAGAGGCGACGCTCAGCCATTCCTGGTCCCGACGGATCCCCTCTTCCCTCCTCTGCTCCCAGGTTGTGCCTTCCGGCAGACAGAGCAACTCGGATTCCTCGTTGCGCAAACAGACGTACCACCGCAACGGCTCGTCAGGCTGAACCGTATCCCGGAGCCTGGCGAACTCCTCATAAGCGCCAGCGCGGCCACTGATGGCGAACACGCTGCCGTCCTCTCGGACCGCGCTAATGCAAACATCTCCGCTCTCGGAGATCAAAGACGCGGCCGCCGGAGAATACCTGCTCTTGAACTCAGAAAATGACATTTCAGCCCGCCAGACGGGTATCTGATGTCCCCACCAAAGCTGGCGGCTGATGGGCCAGTCGCGGAGGTTCTCCAGCCAGGTGCGATAGGTGATCGCGTATCGCTCGGGCGTAAAGTGCAGCCGGCCGTCCATCAGCGGCGCCAGCGCGAGCCCGGCCAGCGAATCAACCGGCACGTCGGTGTTGGCCAGGTAGTGAATGCCTTCCCGCTCCTCGACAAGGTCCGGATGCGCCGCGGTCCAATCCGTCCCTCGACTTCGCTCTGGACTTCCAGCCCCTCGATCCGCCGCGGCGGACTCGGGGCAATCCGCATTCCGCAATCCGCAATCCGCAATGCTTTTTTTCACTGCCACGTACCACTGATCGGACAGGTACGGCTCGATCGGCACGTGGCTGCGGTAGCTGTGGCCTACCGGGTGGCGGTAGGGGCGGACCTCTTCCAGCAGGCCTTCGGCGCGGAAGAACTCGACGACGGCCTGGCGGGCCTCGAAGCGGTCCATGCCCAGCAGGTTCTGGGCCTCCGGCGCGTTGGCGTCCTGCCAGCCGTGCTTGTCACTGATCGTGCCGTCCGGCGCCATGACGTTAATGAAGACCAGTTTCTTCTTCGTCGGCTCATCCAGGTGCTCGCCAGGCCGAAGTGCGCCGGCTATCTCGTCCAGGTGCCGCTGGCCAATGGCGTAGTCGTCCGGGTCGTGGGCGGGCGTGACCTTCAGGAAGCCGGTGGAGAACCTCGCCTTCTCGTCGGCGCTGTCGGGATCGCTCAGCACGACGTGCTCGTCGGCAATGATGGGAATCTCGCGCCCGACGATTGGCAGCCGGACCTTTCTGCCCACCAGCGCCGCGGCACGCGGGTCCCGCGGGTTCATCGCCACGGCCGTGTCGCCAAGCATGGTCTCAGGCCGCGTCGTCGCGACGGTGATGTAATCAATTGCAGGTGGCTCGTTCGTAGCATGGGCATCCTGCCCATGAGTAGCATGGGCATCCTGCCCATGAGTAGCATGGGCATCTTGCCCATGAGTCGCAGGGCCATCTTGGCCCTGCTTCTTAGCACCAACCCACGGCCACTTATCAAGCCCCGCCTTAGCCGGGTTTGCCAGTGCGTAACTGACGTTTTCGCAGAAGTCCTCCTCATCGCGGATGAGGTGATCGTAGTATTCCTCCTGCCAGAACGGGCCTTGCCTTCCAAGGATACTGTTCGCCTGCTTGGCTGTGAAGAACTTCCACGAATGAAGGATTCCATCAAGTTCGTGGCCGGGCAATGGGCGAACGACAGCGTGGACATGATTGGGCATGACAGCCCAGGCAATCAGTTCATATCGCTGGCCGTCGAAATGGTGTAGGGCATCTTGGACCACTTTGGCAACTTCCGGGGTACGAAGGTGGCAAGCGCCCTGACCGGCATCGAGAAATGATTCAACGCGGGCAGAGTACAGTTGATGCAGTGCTTTCCGTTCCTGGGTGGACAGCGGGCGACCCTGGCTCTGGGCGCGAAGGACGATTTCTTCACGTTCTTTCTTCCATCTATTGATAACACTGGCGGGAACAGAGTCGCCGAGTCGGAAAGTAACAGCATACGTGGCGCCTTCTTTGGTCCAGTGGGGGAGATGGGCGCCGTGACGTTTGTCGATGGCGGAAGCATCCACGGGCAAGATGCCCGTGGGACTCACGGGCAGGATGCCCGTGCTACGAACCAGCGGGTATCGCAGATACCAGAAGTGGCCGTCGATGCTGACGTGCTCGACCTCGTCGTCGGCAAGGACCGTTTGCGTGGCGGGGTCCCAGTTGACAAGGCGTTTGCCGCGGTAGATCAGGCCGTCGGAGAAGAGCTTGAAGAACAGGCTCCTGACGGCCTTTGCGCAGACCTCGTCCATGGTGAACCGCTGGCGGTCCCAGTCGCACGAGCAGCCCATCTTTTGGAGCTGGTTGGTGATGCTGGCCTCGTATTCGTCCTTCCATTCCTGGATGCGCGCGACGAAATCCTGGCGCGAGAAGTCGGTGCGGCGCTTGTTCTCCTCCGACATGATCCGCTTTTCCACGACGGTCTGCGTGGCTATGCCGGCGTGGTCGGTGCCGGGCATCCAGAGCGTGTTGTGCTGCTGCATGCGGCGGAAGCGGACAAGCACGTCCTGGAGCGTATTGTTCAGCGCGTGGCCGAGGTGCAGCGCGGCCGTAACGTTCGGCGGGGGGATCACGACGCAAAAAGCCGGCCTGGGGTCGGCTGGGTTCGCGGCGAAGCTTCGCTCGGCCTGCCAGAGGGCGTAAACTTCCGCCTCGACGCTCCTGGGATCGTAGACTTTCGCCAGTTCCTCAGTCATGTTCGGTCAAGCCTTTCGGCAATTCCTCAGTCATGTTTGGTCAAGTCTTTCGGTGTTTCTTCCGCGCGCGGCAGGCGGATTTGCATAGGTCTTATAGGACCTATGGGACCTATGGGACCTATGGGTTCCATGAGTCGTATAGGCCCTATAGTTTCTTCCGCCGGCGCGGCGTCGATTTCGCCGCGGCCTTCGCCCGCCGGGGCCTGGCGCCCCGCGGGTGGACGGAATTCAGGACCGTATACTCGATCGCATCGGTCACGGCCAGCCAGGATGCCTCGATAATGTTCTCGCTGACGCCGACCGAGCCAAAGTACCCCATCGTCGCCGCATCGTGCCAGTCAATGATGACGCGGACCTTGGCGGCCGTCTCGGCCGCGGTGTTCACCACGCGGACCTTGTAGTCCACAAGGTGCAGTTCGTCGACGGCAGGGTACTGCTGCCGAAGGGCCATGCGCAGGGCCTTGTAAAGCGAGTCGACCGGTCCGTCGCCCTCGGCCACCGTATGGCGAACAGTCTCGCCAAGGCGGATCTTGACGATGGCCTCCGTCCAGGCCGGGGCGTCGTCATGCTTGTATATCACCGTCCGGTAGTGGTCGAGGTCCCACAGGCGGCGGTGCCAGCGGCCTGCGAGCGTCCGGCGGATGAGCATCTCGAAGCTGGCCTCGGCGGCCTCGAACTGGTAGCCCTCGTTCTCCATGGCCGTCACGCGGGTGAGGATTCGCTTCTGGGCCGCCCGGTCGCCGGACAGGCCGAACTTCGCCGGTACGGTTGCGGCGATGTTGGACACGCCCGACAGCTCGCTCACCAGCACGCGCCGGGCGTTGCCCACCAGGGCCGGGTCCATGTGCTCGTAGGTGCAGGCTAAACGCCGCACGGCGTGAACGTGCATGCCGCCCTTGTGCGCGAAGGCCGCGGCGCCCACGAAGGGCTGGCTCTCCTGGAAGTTCAGGTTGGCCACCTCGTAGATGAACCTGCTAACCTCCGTCAGCCTCGACATCGCGTGGCCGGCCAGTACATCGCAGCCCAACTTGACGGCCAGGTTGCCGATCAGCGTGGTCAGGTCCGCGTTGCCGCACCGCTCGCCGATCCCGTTGATGGTGCCCTGGACCTGCCGGGCGCCGAGCGCCACGGCCTGGAGCGAATTGGCGACCGCCAGCCCGCAGTCGTTGTGGCAATGAATGCCAATTGCGGCCTCGGGCATCTCGGCGCGGACGGCGGCGACGGCCTCGGCCACGAGTTGCGGCATGGCCCCGCCGTTGGTGTCGCACAGCACGAGCCAGGCCGCGCCGGCCTCATGGGCCGCCCGCAGCGTCCGCAGGGCGTAGTGGCGATTTGCCCGCCAGCCGTCGAAAAAGTGCTCGGCGTCGTAGATGGTCTCTCGCTGTCGCCCGGCCAGCAGGCCGATTGAGTCGGCGATCATCGAGAGGTTCTCGTCAAGGCTCACGCGAAGTACCTCGGCAACGTGCAGATCCCAGCTCTTGCCGACGATGGTGACGACCGGCGCCTCGCTTTGAAGCAGGGCGATCATGCCCGCGTCGGTCTCGGCCCGGCCGTCGCGGCGGCGAGTCATGCCGAAGGCGGCGATGCGGCTGTGGCCAATCGGCAGCTTGCGGACCTCGCGGAAGAACGACTCATCCTTGGGGTTGCTCAGGGGATAGCCGCCCTCGATGTAGTCGACTCCAAGCCCGTCCAGCGCCTGGGCGATCAGGAGCTTGTCCTGGAGGCTAAGACTCACCCCCAGCGCCTGCGAGCCGTCCCGCAGGGTGGTGTCGTAGGTGAAGACTCTCGTGCGCTTGCCTGCCATAGAAGTACCCGTGAGAAGTAAGAGCAAAGCCGCTTACAAGATGAACTCAAAAACCGGGGAAAACGCCATTATGCCATTATGTTATTAAAAGGCCATTAAAAAAGGCCCCGAAGCCGGTTCGCCTCAGGGCCGTCGCTGGCTTGCAGTTCGATCGGCTGGCATAAGGCACGCCAGGATTATATCGGACGCATGAGGCCAGTCAACCGCGAAAAGAAGGTCGTGGGTGGTAGCCGGTAGTCAGTAAGCCAGTAGCCGGTAGCCAGTAGCCGGTAGCCAGTAGCCGGTAGCCGGTGGGGAGGGGATATAGGTCCTATGAGTCCTATAAGACCTATAAGACCTATGCTTCCTTCTTCCACCGGCTGCCGGCCACCGGCCACCGGCTACCGGCTACCACCATTTGGGCCAGGACGCTATGCTTATCTGGATGCTTATCTGGAACTGATCACCAAAGGAGATGCTGCGATGGCGAAAGAGAAGTGGACGGCCCAGCGGGTGCTGGGCATGGCTCGCGGCTTCCAGCCGGCGTGCGTGCTGACGGCGGGGGCGGAACTGGATGTCTTCGGCGTCTTGGCGCGGGGGCCGAAAACCGCCGCTGAACTGGCCAAGGCAATAAGCGGCGACCCGCGGGCGACGACCATGCTGGCCGATGCGCTGACGGCCATGGAGCTTCTGGAAAAGTCGGGCGACGGGCAGTACTCCCTGGCTGAAGGCGTGGCCGACGTGTTGACCGACCAGGGAACCTCCAGTACCGTGGCAATGGTCCGACACAGTGCCAACTGCCTGCGGAACTGGGCGCAGCTCGCCAAGGTCGTCCGCACCGGCCGGCGCGGCGACCGGGAGCCAAGCGTCCGCGGCCCGGAGGCCGACCTGGAATCCTTCATCGAGGCCATGCAGGTCGTCAGCCGGGCCGCGGCCGGGCCGCTGGTGGCCAGGATCGGCCCGCCTTCGTTCAAACACCTGCTGGACGTCGGCGGGGGGCCGGCGACGTGGACAATCGCTTTTCTCCAGGCCGCCCCGGCGGGCAGCCGCACCACGCTGTTTGACCTTCCGGACGTGCTGCCCATCGCCGAAAAGCATCTCCGCGAGGCGGGCCTGCTGGACCGCGTAACGCTTGCCGGCGGGAACTACAACGTGGACCCGGCCCTGCCCGCCGGGGCCGACCTGGCGTGGGTAAGCGCGATCGTCCACCAGAACAGCCGGGCCGAGAACCGTGACCTGTTCCGCAAAGTCCACGCCGCGCTGGAGCCAGGCTCAAAGGTGCTGATCCGCGACATGGTGATGGATGAGTCCCACACGAGCCCCGCAGACGGCGCAATGTTCGCCGTCAACATGCTCGTCAACACGCCCGGAGGCGGGACGTTCACGTTCCGCGAACTGGCCGAGGACCTCGCCGCCGCGGGGTTCACCGACCCCGTCCTGCTGTACAAGGACGAGGGAATGAGCTCGGTTGTGCAGGCGAGGAAAGGCCGTTAAGGACCAAACCACAAGCACCAAATATCAAACAAGGACCAAACGGAAAAACGGCAAATTCCAAACGGAGAAGCCAAAGAACCACCAAGAGGAACCCCCAAAAACGCCCCGAAGCTTGTTTGTCGTTTGGAGCTTGTTGTTTGGTCCTTGGAGCTTGTTTGTATTTTGGTGCTTGTGGCTTGGAGCTTGTTTGTATTTTGGTGCTTGTTGCTTGGTGCTTTCCCGGCTGTGTTCCGTATAATCCGCAGTTTGGCTTACCCGCGCAGCCGGCACCGGGCCGGGGGCGGCGGGCGGTGGCATCGAGAGAAAGTAAGCCTGATGAGTGAAGATGTCGACCCGTTCCCGTTGTGTCGGCAATGCCAGGCGAAGTGCTGCCGGTATTTCTGCTTCCAGATCGACAAGCCGGGCTCGTTCAAGGAGTTCGAGAATCTGCGATGGTTCCTGCTGCACGAAGGAATAAGCGCACACATCGACGAGGGCAACTGGTTCATAGCGATCGACAACAAGTGCCGGCGCCTCTCCGATGACGGGCGATGCGCGGACTACGCCAACCGTCCGGTGATCTGCCGCCAGTACCACACTGACGGCTGCGATGCGACAAGCGGCGACTACCAGTACGACGAGCTGTTCACCTCGGCCGAGCAGATCGCCGCGTACGCCCGGAAGAAACTTGGCGCCGGGAAATACGACAGGCAATGGGCCGAGGCGTGCGAGCAGGCCGAAGCGAAGGCTTCAGCCGAAGACGCCGCCGCCCGAAAGCCGAAGAAGAAGGACGTCGGCAAGGGCAAGGCCAAGGGCAAGCGTTAGCGGTAAATGCTGACAGCGACGATCCGGGCTCTGCCACCCTATGACCTAAGAGCTATGAGCTAAGACCTTCTTTTCGGAACCGAGAGAATCATGGAATTCCAGGGCGTAAAGGGCACGCGAGACTTCTACCCGGATGACATGCGGATCCGCAACTGGATCGTCGAGGCATGGCGGCGGGTTTCGCTGCGCAACGGCTTCGAGGAGTACGACTCGCCGATCTTCGAGTACCTCGACCTGTTCACCGTCAAGAGCGGGCAGGAGATAGCCGGGCAGCTTTTTAACTTCGTTGACCGCGGCGGGCGGCAACTGGCGATTCGCCCGGAGATCACGCCGTCGCTGGCGCGCATGGTCAACGCGAAGATCAACTCGCTGCCGAGGCCCATCAAGTGGTTCAGCGCGCCGCGGCTGTGCCGGGCCGAGAACCCCCAGAAGGGCCGGCTCCGCGAGTTCTTCCAGTGGAACGTGGACGTTATCGGCGCCGACAGCATCCTGGCCGACGCCGAGTGCATCTACGTCGCCGTCGACCTGCTGCGCGAGCTGGGCCTCTCGGCCGATGACGTATGCGTGCGGATCGGCAGCAGGCCGCTGACAATCGCGGCCCTGCGGGCAGCCGACGTGCCGCCGGAGCTTACCGACGCGGCCCTGGCCGTGCTGGACAAGAGGCCAAGGCTCTCGGAAGAGGAGTTCGCCAAGCTTGCCCGCGACGCGGGGCTGAGCCAGGGGCAGATCGCCGCGGTGGGGCGGTTCCAGCAGGCTGCCGGCGTCGATGAACTCCGCGAGCATTTCCAGGGCCGCGACGATGTGCGTGTACATCTGGACGACCTGGTCGAGCTTTTCACCGCGCTTCGGGCGCTGGGCGCGGCCGACTACTGCACGCTGGACCTTCGCGTGGTCCGCGGGCTGGCATACTACACGGGCGTGGTCTACGAGGTGTTCGACCGCGCCGGGTCCCTGCGGGCCGTGGCGGGGGGAGGGCGGTACGACAACCTGCTCGAGGTGCTCGGCGGGCCGAAGGTCGGCGCGACGGGTTTCGGCATGGGCGACGTGGTTCTCGGCATCCTCCTGGCCGAAAAGGCCAAGCTGCCCGCCCTTTGCCGGCAGATCGAGTACTTCGTGATCGAGGCCGACGAGGCGGCCCGGACGAAGGTCCTGGAGGTGGTGGGGGCCCTTCGCCGCGCGGGGCTTTCGGCGGACTTCAACTACCGCCCGCAGACACTTGGCAAGCAGCTCAAGGCCGCCAATCGCCGCGGGGTAACCCGCGCGGTCATCGTCCGGCCCGGCGGCATCACGGTAAAGGACCTCTCCAGCGGCGCCCAGCGCGACACGACCCTGGCTGAACTGCTGAAGGCCCCCGCCGGAGCGGAACATATTCCTTAATCGACCTATACCTATAACCACATATGTGCCGGCAGGGGGTGCAATGGCCCACCGCAACATACATTACGAGGCGGCCTTCGAGGACTACCTGAGGGGCAGGCAACTGCCCTATGTCGCCGTCGACGAGGCGAAGAAGGCCATCTTCTCCGGCGCGGCCATCAAGAGCTTCGACTTCCTGGTATACAGCCAGTCCGGCCCGAACCTGCTGGTCGACGTCAAGGGCCGCAAGTTCCCCGATACCACGCCGGGCCATGGTCGGGGGGCCGCCAGGGCATGGGAAAACTGGGTCACTCGCGGCGATGTTGAATCCCTGGCCGAGTGGGAGAAGGTCTTCGGCCCGGCCTTCCAGGCGGTGCTCACGTTCGCGTACTGGCTACAGGGCCCGCCGCAGCACTCGCCGTTCGACGATGTCCATTTCTACAAGCAGAGGCATTACGCCTTCGTCGCCGTGCGCCTGGCTGACTACGTCCCCGAGGGCAGGCCGCGAAGCGACAAGTGGCAGACCCTGGCCATGCCCGCCAGAAAATTCGCCGAACTGGCCAGGGACGTCACCACATTTCTGTAGCCGGGAGCCGGGGAAAAGGAAAAGGCGGAACCAGGAACCTGGAACCCGGAATCTGGAACCCGGAAAACAACGGCGGAACCCGTCAAGAAAGCAGCGGAACCGGGAACTCGGAACCCGGGGACAGAAAAAGCGGAACCGGGAGCCTGGAACCTGGAAAACGGAAGGCGGTGTCCCGAACTGGGTTCCTGGTTCCGCTTCTTGTTTCTCCGGGTTCCGGGTTCCAGGCCTGCCTGCCGGCAGGCAGGTTCCGTTGTTTCCTCCTCCTGGTTCCTGGTTCCAGGCTCCGGGTTCCGCCGTTTTCTTTTCCCGGCTACCCTGCTTCGCCTGGGGCTACGCAGGGCTGCGCCGGCCACCGGCTACTAATAATGAGGATTGCTTTCAGTTCGACAATGAGTATAATCCACGTCATGACAAGGATGAAGACGTTCCCGATTTCGGTTTTCGCGGGCCTAGCGAGTCTGCTCGCCGGGTCCGTGAGCTGCGCCTTGGCCGCAAAGTCCGGTGCGCCTGCCGTTCCGGGTTCCATACCCTGGTTGGCCTTGGCCTGCTCGGCCGTGGCGATTGCGGGCGTATGCTTCGTGACCTTTAGGAAACCCAACCGGGCGAAGGGCGAGTAGGCCGCCGTGGCACGCCCGGCAAGGTGGCCGCCAAACTGATCGAGTATCCGGGTGTCAGTAGCATTATTGGTGCATGCCGCGAGGCGTGCCGCAGGATAAAAGGGCCCGGCCGACAAGGCCGGCACGGGAGAACGGAAATGAAAAAAGCACTGATTGTCGCACTGGTGTGTATCAACATCCTCCTGGTGGCGATGTTGATAAACTCTAACGCCACCAAGGCCCAGGCCCAGACCGAGCGAGGCGCCAACGACTTTGTCATGGTCACCGGGCGCGTCGAGTCGGGCTTCGAGGCTGTCTGGATACTGGACCTCAAGACCCGCAAGCTGGGCGCCTGGCGTTACGATCGGAACGTCAAGAAACTCGTTCCGTACACCGGCCGCAGCCTTACGACCGACTTCAAATAACCTTTCCGGCAAGGAGATACACCACCATGCAGAAAACACAGAACATTACCATCGTCATGCTCCTTATGACCGCGGCGATCCTCAGCAGCCTCCTGATAGCCGGTTGGCTCTACACCGAGCCGGCCTACGCCAGCGGAGTCAGCCGCAGCGGCGACTACATCATGACAAGCGGCCAGTACGACGCCGACACGGACTTCATCTACGTCCTGGACATGGCCAACGCCAAGCTCAACGTGTATTACCCGGACATAAACACCAACCAACTCAAGATAGGCGTCACGGTAGACGTGGGCGCGGCGTTCCGGGCAGGCCCACGGTAGCCTGGTAGCCGGCGCAGCCCTGCGTAGCCTCAGGCGAAGCAGGGTAGCCGGCTTGCCACGACGTAGCCCCAGGCGAAGCAGGGTAGCCGGCTTGCCACGGCGTAGCCCCAGGCGAAGCAGGGTAGCCGGGAAGAAGAAACGGCGGAACCCGGAACAAGGAACATGGAACCGGGGAACCGGGAAAAGCAAACGGTGGAACCTGGAAATCGGGCCGTGAACCCGGTCCGTGCAAGATAATCGAGTGAAAACGCCTGAAACGCCTGCCAACCCCATGCCGAACGTCACATAAGATATATTATCGGACCTTGCGAACCCGGCCTTTCCTGGTTCCGCTGTTTTTCTTTCCCCGGGTTCCGCCGTTGTTCTTCCACGGGTTCCGGGTTCCGGGTTCCGCCGTTTTCTTTTCCGGGTTCCGCCGTTCTTCTTCAGTTTCAGTGCCACGTCTTGGAGCCCTGGCACTTGGCGTACTGCTCGCGCCTGGCTTGCCAGGCGGGTTGGTCCTTGGGCTCGTAGGCGGCGATTTCCGATGAGTCGCGCATGACCTGGCGGATCTCGTCGCGGTTCTTGAGGATGCCCAGTGCCAGCGCCTGGCCCAGCGCGTTACCCAGGGCCGTGCATTGGTCGGCCCCCGCCAGCACCTCGACGCCGCAGGCATTGGCGGTCAACTGGCACAGCAGCTTGTTCTTGATGCCGCCGCCGACGATGTACAGCCTGCCCGGCCTGGCGCCGCTCAGTTTCTGGATCGTGTCCAGGCCCCAGGCGTATTCCAGCGCAAGGGACTCCAGGACGCACAGCAGCAGTTGGCCGCGGCCTTGGGGCGCCGCCTGGCCGGTCTCGGCGATCATTTCCATCAGTGCGGCCTCCATGTCGGCCGGGGCAAGCAGTCGCGGGTCGGAGACGTCCACCAGCGCCGAGCCGGCCCCCGCAGCCCCCGCGCCGGCTTTCGTTGCCCGCGCGCCCGCTGCCTTGACAGCCTCTGCCGTCATCCGCTCGTAGTCCCACGGGTCGGCCGGCGTGTCCCACTTGCGGCGCAATTCCTGGATGAGCCACAGGCCCAGGATGTTCCTGGCCAGGTACCAGCCGCCGTAGGTGTACTCGTTGGTGAACCCCGCCTCGTAGCAGGCCCGCGTGGCGATGGGCGCGTCCACCATCCGTCCGAGGATGCTCCAGGTGCCGCAGCTCAGGAAGGCCCAGTCATCCCCGGCGGCGGGCACGGCCGCGACGGCGGCGCTGGTGTCGTGGGAGGCACAGGCCACCAGAGGCACATCGCCCATGCCGGTAAGCGAGGCCACTTCGGGCGTCATCGGCCCGATAACGCTGGCCGGGGCGATGAGCCTGGGGAACATCGACCTGGGCAGGCTGAAACGTCCGATAACGTGCGCGGCCCATTTGCAGTCCGTGCCGATAAGCTGCGACGTCTGCGCGATCGACAGTTCGCACGCCTTGACGCCCGTCAGGAAGTACGCCAGCAGGTCCGGCATCATAAGGAACGTCTCGGCCAGCTCCAGCAGCGGCGAGTGCTTCATCTGCATCGCGTGCAGTTGGAAGAGCGAGTTGATCGGCATCGTGTGCAGCGCCGTGGCCATGAATATGTCCGCGATCGGCATTATCCGGCAGGCGTGTGCGTGAATGCCGTCGGTCCTCGCGTCGCGGTAATGGACCGGATTGCCGAGCAGCGAGCCGTCGGCGCCCAGCAGGCCGAAGTCCACCCCCCACGTGTCGATGCTCACCGACGCCGGCCTGACGCCGCGGGCCGAGCAGACCTTCATCGCCTCGACTACCTCGGCGTAGATGGCTGGGAAATCCCAGTACCTCGTCTTGCCCAACTGAACGTTGCGGGTCCCGAAACGGTGAATCTCTTCCATGCTCACCTTGCCGTCGGCGAGCGTGACGATCTCCCCCCTGCCGCTCTCGGCCCCGAGGTCCACCGCGAGGAACTGATGCCGGTCGCCCATGAGAAGAGTCTCCTTACAAAAGCAGCAGAGTGTCTCGATAGCCCCAGGGCTATAAGCCCTGGTCTATACCCGCCTTCGGCGGGCGAAGCCCCGTAAACGGGGCTGAAAGCGTGCATCACCAGCCAGACCACCAGGCCAATCAGGCGGGCCAAGCCCCGTAAACGGGGCTGAAAGCATGATTGCTAACCGCGCACTACGCCACCGGCTAAATGATGTCGGCCCTATCGGGCCTAATAACTCGTTCGGCTTGGATACCTTATAGCTGCCCCCCCACCGATATTCAACGGGCTTGTCCCGAGTCCGGTCGAGGGGCTTGCAACACGCCGGCTGATGAGGGCCGCACGAGCGGCCCGAATCGGCCGGATGCCGGCCGGGACTCTTTCAGTTTTCGCATTTTTGCATTTGGCGGCGAAATATGCTGTTGACAGTGCCGCCGTATGTGTCATAATGTGCGGCTCTTTAAGAGCGGTTTCAGGACAGACAGCAGACAGGTGAATGTCGATATGAAGACGTTTATGGCAAAGCCGGGCGAGGTCGAGCAGAAGTGGTACGTCGTGGACGTGGCCGACAAAGTGCTTGGCCGGGCGGCGACGCAGATAGCGATGGTCCTCATGGGCAAGCATCGCCCGCAGTACACGCCGAACGTGGACACCGGCGAGTACGTGGTGGTGCTCAACGCGGCCAGGATTCGCGTGACGGGCAACAACAAGCCCGCCCAGCGGACATACCAGCGGTTCACCAAGTACCCCGGCGGCCTCCATTCGGTCACGCTGGCGGAGATGCTGGTCAAGAACCCCGAGAAGGTCATCAGCGAGGCCGTCAGGCGAATGCTTCCCAAGAGCAAGCTCGGCACGTATATGCTGGCCAAGCTGAAGGTCTACGCCGGGAGCGAGCATCCCCACCAGGCCCAGCAGCCCGAGAGTATCGAGATCTGACGGACAACCGTTTAAAAGCTTTTTTGCATTTTTGGGCATTTATGGGCATTTTTTGGCTTTTTTAGCCGTTGTTTAGGAAATGTAATCGATGGCAGAAGATCAGGCAAACGCTCCGCAGGAACAGTCCGACACCCAGGCCGCCGCGTCCGCGTCACCCGAGGCCGCCGCGCCCGAGGCGCCCGTGGCTGAGGCCCCCGTGGCTGAGGAAGCTCAGGTCGTCAGCCAGCCGGCGCCGCCGCTTGCTCCGGGCAAGCAGTTCATCTGGGGCACGGGCCGGCGTAAGACGGCCGTCGCCCGCGTCCGCATTCGGCCGGGCACCGGCAAGTTCATCGTCAACAAGCGTGAGGCAACCGCCTACTTCACTCACGAGCGGGACCGCCAGGCGATCCTCGGCCCGCTTGAGGCGGCCAAGATGCTCAAGAGTTGGGACGTCTACGTCAACGTCAACGGCGGCGGATACGTCGGCCAGGCCGGCGCGGTGGTGATGGGACTCGCCAGGGCGCTGTTCAAGGCCGTGCCCGACGTCGAAAGCGCCCTTCGCGACCAAGGCATGATGACTCGCGATGCCCGCATGAAAGAGCGCAAGAAATATGGACAGCGCGGCGCCCGCCGTCGCTTCCAGTTCTCCAAGCGTTAAGCGGCTTTTCGAAACAAACACGCCGGCCCCAGCGCTTCGAAAGGCGCTGGGGCCGTTTTCGTATTTCGCACCGGCTTTGCTTTCATGGGAGACTCACGGGAAATGGCGACTGTC
>Ga0315285_10001347_pt1 | contig 25832 bp, 12 predicted proteins | sample YL17G09_36_MG_FD_203698 | JGI IMG/M metagenome (GOLD analysis project Ga0315285, IMG submission 203698) | Sediment microbial communities from Yellowstone Lake, YNP, Wyoming, USA - YL17G09_36 | ecosystem: Environmental > Aquatic > Freshwater > Lake > Sediment | place: USA: Wyoming | collected... | reverse complement strand
AAAGATCCAACATTATTTCCGCTTGCTTGGCTTATATTATTATCTGGAACAACTACTTGTTTATAGCCTGCATTCTGGGCCTCGACCGAGAACGCAACATCTTCGCCACCCCCAGGAGCGTAAGCGGTGTCCAAGAGACCAATCTCATCAAACAACTTTCTCCTTATGCAAACTAAAAAGAAAATTAATATCCGTCTGTCTGCATATGAGTCGTAGAGCTCAAGAGGCCCTGTTAGCCCTACTTTTTCATCAACAAGCATAGGGGCCACCAGCATATTAATCCAAGTATTCTTAGGCAGACCCCAGTCTAAAAGTACTATATCATTATTCATCAGGATGACATACTCACCCTTAGCTACCTTGATGCCCTCATTAGCAGCTATTGTGTATCCCAACCCTTCATCAAACCACACAAGCTTAAATGGAAACCCTAAAGAGTCTACATAATCTGCTGTCCCGTCTATACATCCATTAGCTACCACAATGATCTCTATATCTACAGTAGAAAAATCTGTGTTATGTTTAATACTCTCCAAGCATGGTTTCAATAGGTCTTCCAAATGGTTGTAAGTAGGAACAACTACAGAGTACACAGGTTTCTTCCAATGACGCGTATAAAGAATCTCTCGGTTCTTCCTCATCAAAGCTACTTTTTCTTTTTTGATCTGTGTGTCTACAGCGCTATAAGGATGATAGAGTGGAAATGCCCCGTCTAACCCCACTGGCACTATTGAGTACCCTAACGCCTTAATCCTCAGGCTCACATCAGCGTCACAAAGGTACCCAAACCCAAATTCAGGATCAAAGCCCCCTACTTTTTTCCACAAATCCCCACGGTACATGGCACAGCCACTGTGCATAGCCTCACCGATAAACGGATACCCTGCTACAAAGACGCCTGTCACACCTACCTGATTCTCACCCGGGAACGCAATCTCAGTTTTCTTAAAGGGTCCATACAATTGGTTAATCCAGTTGTCTTTACCTTGTTCTAACAGGTGTGTATCATCGTCTATCAGTACTACATACTGTCCTTGAGCTATAGCCGACCCTGCATTAACGGGCGCTACCTGACCTGCACAAGGGCCCATGTTAATAGTGGTGACTCGTCTACGGAGGGAGGACAAGTAGTCCAGGGTCTTTTCCCCACAGCCATTAGCCACTACTATGACCTCTTTGTCTGTCAGGTTAGTATAGGCCAGTATCTTATCTATACCAGGGATCAAAGTGCTCTCGTCTTTATCACACGAAGGGACAATAATACTGAACTTAGGGACTCTCTTCAGAATCATTAACCCATTGGATTCTAAAATCTCTTTCTCAAGGATCCATTGAGAATTCTCTGACAGGAACTCTCTAATAGCTGGCTGTAGCCCCTGTTTTCCTTCAGGACTTCCACCAACATCATCTACATTACCATAGGTAACAGTATCATGTAGGATGATATACTTTCGGACTTTATTATTGTGGGCACGCAACTCCAAAGATAGCTGATGATACGTGTGCAAGGTATCTATAAAGAGGAGATCTGTTTCCTCAATATCAGAGGTTATTGAATCCTGCTGTAGGAACTTGAAATCTACCCCAAATTCCCCCGCCACTTTATAGGCTTCCTGGACATTACCATGGCTATTTACATCATATGATCGGAGCACCTTAGGCAGAGTACTCATGAAAGCGTAGGTACTAAAAACCCTGAGTACCCCAAACTCTGTGATATGCTCACATCGATTAGCGTATCTACGGAGTACCGGGAACAGTTCGTTTATGTCTCGTTCATTATCGTAGAATACATTACCACCAGGGAAATTCTGATTAAAGTCTATAGCATTTTCATGGTGATGACAGACCTCATAGATTTTTTCCATCCGATTAGCGAAAGTTTTCTCTAAAACGGCTATATTTCTGGCCTTGATATCCTCATAGCTATCTATACCCTGGAATGTGCCGCTACCTACATGATAGACCGGGAATCCTGTATCTGTAGGGCCCTCCCCAAACACTCCTGCCTTATCTACAGGTACTTGGACCAATTTGTAGCCTAAGAGCTTAGCCTTTATCGAGAAATCCCCATCCTCGCCCATTCCCGGGTTGTAGGCCTCTGAGAGGTATCCGATTTCTTGGATGAGCGCCTTTTTGAACATGCAGCACCAGAAAGCGATGGATGTCCTTAGAATCCCGCCGCAGTCAAACGTGAACTTCACGGGTCCTGTAATCCCAGTATCTGTATCACTCAGGAAGGGTCCCTGAAGCATTTGTAGCCACGTAGGGCCGAGGATCGTCACATCATCGTTCAGTAGGACCAGGTACTCTCCCTTAGCGGTCCTGAGACCTACGTTGATGGCTCTGGTGTATCCTATAGGTTCTGGGAACTCTACTGTGCGTATAAAGGCCGATTGTAGAGACTCTATATAAGCTTTAGTTTCTGGGGGGCACCCATTCATGACCACTATGATCTCAATGTTTTTGAGATTAGTGTTCTGGAGGACACTATCGATACATGGCTTTATTGGGTGTTTGTAGGTAGGGATGATGATTGAGGTAGTCATCTTAAGGGTCTCTATTTTACGTTTTAGGATCATGAGCCCGTTGGACTCTGTAATTTCTTTCTCTACGATCCAGCGGGGGTTAGCTATTAAAAATTCCTTAATAGCTAACTGTAGGCCTTGTTTAGGAGTCCCGTCCTCGATTTCGTCTTCTGTGCCCCAAGTGGTCGTATCGTGCAAGAGGATATACTTTCGGGCTTTGTTACCGTGTAGGGCGAGCTCTTTAGAGAGCTGTCGATACACATGGAGGGTGTCGATAAACAGCAGATCGGTTTCTTCGATAGTAGTTGTGAGAACATTTTGCTCTAAAAATTTGAGATTTACATCATTCTCTTTAGCCACGTCAATGGCTTCATATATGTTTGTGTTCTGTTGTAGATCGTAGGAGAGTAGGGTTTTGGGCTGTGCAGCGATGAAAGCATAGGTACTGAATACGCCTCGGGTACCAAATTCTGTGACATGTTCGCACTCGCTGGCATACTGGCGTAGTGTTGGGAACAGTTTATTGATGTCACATTCCTGGTGGAGACAGATATCATAGATAGCTTCGAGTCTTTTAGATATCACTGAGGATCCTTGGCAGGGGCTCTATCAACGATATTGTTTTCGTAGTGGGTATCTACTATACGGCGGAGCATGTCAGAGAAAGAGATCTCACGCTTGTCTGCCTCATCTTGGATCCACCTATTTTCCTGATCAGAAAATTTTATCAGTTTGGCTTTCATTTGTTATATCCTTTATATATACAAAGGATATCAATAGGTTATTACAAAAATATTGTAACTATAGGAATTGCAGTATTTTAGCAAGAAAATTTAGCGAATAGTCAGATCAGAGTCAATTTCTTCTTTTTATCCTATCCAAATTACATAAGAATGCGCATAACCTACAGACGCTGGAGTTCCTTCTGTAATGAATGTAGAAGGGGAATTTTGAGAGTTGTAGCTAGAACTAATCCAACTTGCCGAGCGGACTACTGTGGATACTCTCACTTCGTCGAAATATCCGGGCCATGTCCAGTCCCAGTTGCTTCCGTAATAATATTGTTGGGTATTATTTACCGATGCCTCTGTATGATTATATGTGTCGTGATAGGTGCCGCTGCCATAGGATAGGGCATTTGTTCCATCATAAGTTACAGCTACCTGCTGCCAAGATTGAAGTGGATGAGTTAGTGTAAATTGCATCCCCCAATTGTTTACCATCAACCGCCATGCGCCATTATCGGCGGCATTCATGGTACAGTTAGCCGTATTAAAATCCCACGACGACTGCCCAATTCCTCCGCACCAGATGTTTGCTGCCCTATTGTAATAGTTCCAAAACTCAAACGAAAATGGTAGAGTTATGCCGGTACTTCCACCTACCATAGCGCATGCGCTTGTATCCACTAAAGCAAGAGCCTTACCTCCTGACCACACACCGGTCGTTTCGTATGGAGACCCATAAGATGCCGCTGCAGTGGTGCCCCATCCATTTCCTGTAGCGTCGGTCATGTCTCCATTATTTGTATTATTGCCATGATGAACCAGCTTGTAGCTATTCGACCAAACAGCATTTCTACCGTAGGTATCCGTGACTGCGGGCATCGTGGCAGAGGAATTGTTATACCAAACGTAGACCACGGTATCTACAGTGGAAGATACCGAAGTCACATTAACCCAAACCTCAGCTAAGCCATTGGCAGGGGTATTATCACGTAGAAAGTAGACTACTTCAACGGGGAGTTGGGTAGCTCCAGCGGAATCTGAGGAAAACCTAATATCACCACCGTCAGAGTTGGCAGGATAGCTTCCATCAGCATCGAACATCTCGGAGGGAAGATTATCTACAGTAAATAAAACAGGTAAATTAGATTGATCTGCACTTACTTTAGTGTGATCAATCGTTAATGAACATTTGCGGTTCCATCCAGTAGGGAAGGCCATTGTCTATCCTACACGGTAAAGAGTGTAGTAGCCATCCAGTCGATGTTGGAGTCTACAAGAGTTTGAATTGTTGAGTCATTTATAGCCCCTCCTGCTGCCTGAACTGCAGAATCTTGGCTGATAAAGGCCATGAAATACCCGATATAGTTATCGAGGTTATTAGCCATGTCAGAGGCTAGTTGTGCTCTTTGAGAGTGATTGGTTACGCCTATTGACTCATTCCGAATATTAAACGAAGCAACCAGCATAGCTCCTTTAACCCTGTCTTTCAGAGTACCTGAATAATAGAGCTTGTTGATATTGGCTAATGACGAAGTCACTACCAACGAGTTATTAGCTTCTGGGGTTTCAGGTGTTCTCTGGTAATAGGCTGCTTCGCCTCCTTGCCCCTCAAGGTAAACATAAAATTGTACGCTATTCCATAACCCAGTCGGTCTTGAATCATCGGAATACTTACCCGTTTCAAAAAAACTTACCCTGTACCAGGTAACTCCGTTAAACTCTGCTTGCATTACCTCAGGTGTTAAAACAACAAGGTATTTTGAAGATAACTGAGTCAACAGTTGAGCTTTTGTCATAAACTTTCTCCGTTGTTATAAATATTATTAATCTAGCAATCCGCGTAAATCAGGGCATATAACAGATGTAGAAGCTGTTATGATAGCTCCTGTCCAAGGACCTGTCCCGGTAAGTGCAGAAGCTGAGGTAGTTATTAGTACCTGTCCTTGTCCCATATCAATTGCAAGGCCCCACAGCGTTGGTTGCGTTGTAGCCAGTGCTGTTCGTATTCCAGCCCACAAGTGAGTCCCCGCAGAGACACTTGTAGAAAAAGCACTTGTGTTCCTTTTGACCCCAGTAGATGTTAAACTATCTACAGTCCCGGTAGATACTATTTTAGTTAAGCTCTTCCCTGACTTGTTAGCTGTTGATGGTGTACTGAAGAATCCAACCTCCGCTGTCTGTGCTCCTGCTCCTATGGTTGAAACATGAAACTCAACATATTTAGGAGTGAAAGCAGCAGTAACTCTACCAAGGTAGACAAAATAAGCTGTCCCCGAAATAAGCAAAAATCCTGCTGATCCTGGGCCTAATGGTGACATCAAAATTCTTTGGGTACAAGAATTCTCAAGTGTCGTAATACCTTGATTTGTTATAAACGTGTCTATCTGATTGTGGGTATTAGTTCCTTTATTCATGAGATTAATATGATCGACTAATTTCGTAGATGTAATGCTACTGGTCTGGGCGCTGGCTGTAAAATTAAGGGATAATTTTGCGAATTCTACATATCTTAAATAAATATTAGAATTACTAACGCTAACTAAAATAGATGGATTAAGATTATAAAGATCCTTGATGTTTGTTATGTCAGGTCTTGTCCAAAATGTAACTGCTGCACTAGAAGACGCATAATTAGTATCAGAAGATCCGATAGCATCGAGAGACCACATTAGGGAAGAAATATAGTGAAAATTAAAAAGGGAAGATCCAGTAACACTGGCATTATCTATGATTCCTAGTGCTGCAAAATTAACTTCATAAGTATTTCGTAACGAGATAGCTTTGGATCCTCTGGAGTTCCATTCTGATGCTGTTTCGTACCCCGCATTTCCTGAGTAGGCAGTGGTATTCACTCCAAAGCTCTCGAGCAGGATCCAATCGTTGGAAGTCAAGTCAGATTGAGCCAGAGAAGTATTATAAGTAGTGTTAGGATAACTAACGTCATTTGCTGTTCCCAGAATATGGTCTGTATTCCAGGCGTTAGCAAAAGCTATCTTGGCAGATGTTTTAGTATGTACATAATCTACTCGTGTATTAAAATTTGCTCGATTAAGCCCAAAATCATACCCGGCCTTGTCCAAGAATATACCGTGAGTAGCCAGAGTGTTCCATTGATCCACCTTGGTTTGAAAAGTTCCTATAGCTATAGTGGTATCTACATAACCAAAAATAAGACAGTTAGGATTTAACACTTTTATTCTTGGAATTATCACCTGAGTGTTCGCGTAGTCAGGGTGAGTCGGAACCTCTACTCCATCTCCAAAAACAATCATACCATATTTTGCCATATCCTGGGCTACAGCTTCATTTACCCAAGAATTCTGTGCACTATTGAAACTATTTGGATATCCATAATAGACCAACAAACTTTTAGGGCATTGATCCTGATTTTCTAATATTGTAATAGAGTCGTTAATTGTGTCAATGTTTTGATTAATTTTCCTGAGTCTGAATTCAAGACTTGGCATAATTTTCCTTTGTTTATAACACTAATAACTATTGTAATTTAATCCGAGGGAAGCCAGTGTAACGGTGGATGCGCTTTTTACGTTAACTCTCATCACATCGCCTTGTGCTCCTGTAGGCGTGCCCCATCCTGATGTCGTACCACTATTTTGTACGGCTAACGATAAATAAGGTCCAGTACCGCCAATGTTTATACCCGTTGTGCCAGGATAACTCGCCAGCGTAGACTTGTAAATATCAATTGATATTGATCCGGTAGGCAGTCCAACCATTTGCCAGGTATTCAAATTTATACGATATGGGAGTGAAAAATCAGTTTTCACTCCTGTAGTAATTGCAGATCCACCTCCATCGATTACGACATTTATAGTTCCAGTGACGCCACCTGGGATTCCACTGTATCCAGAGATTCCAGAATATCCACTTATGCCACTATAACCTGAATATCCAGAGATTCCAGAATATCCACTTATGCCACTATAACCTGAATATCCAGATCTTCCAGAATATCCACTTATGCCACTATAACCTGAATATCCAGATCTTCCAGAATATCCACTTATGCCACTATAACCTGAATATCCAGAGATTCCAGAATATCCTGAGTAACCAGAAATTCCCGAGTATCCGGATGATCCGCTATATCCCGAATATCCAGATCCACTATATCCAGAATAGCCAGAGATTCCGCTGTATCCAGAATATCCACTAATACCTGAATAGCCAGAATAACCACTGATTCCGCTATAGCCCGAATAACCACTAATTCCGCTAAATCCAGAGTAACCGGAATAACCTGATCCACTATAACCTGAATATCCACTGATTCCACTGTACCCAGATATGCCGGAATAACCTGAAATCCCACTGTATCCGCTTACTCCACTATATCCAGAATAACCGCTAATACCCGAGTATCCTGAGAGGCCACTATACCCAGAATATCCGCTTGTTCCAGAATACCCGCTGTATCCAGAGATTCCAGAATATCCACTATATCCGGAAATTCCCGAATATCCTGAGTATCCTGATCCGCTATATCCGGAATATCCGCTGATCCCACTGTATCCTGAATACCCACTTCTTCCAGAGTACCCGCTGATTCCACTATACCCTGAATATCCTGAGATGCCACTATAGCCAGAGTATCCGCTGATTCCTGAGTAACCAGAAATGCCGCTATAGCCAGAGTATCCACTAATTCCTGAATACCCACTAATTCCTGAATACCCACTATAACCGGATATTCCTGAGTAACCAGAGTATCCTGATCCGGAGTATCCAGAATAACCACTGATTCCACTATAACCAGACACACCTGAATATCCACTATACCCAGAAATTCCAGAATAGCCACTATACCCGGAGATGCCACTATATCCGGAAATTCCCGAATATCCACTATAACCTGAAATGCCGGAATAGCCGCTATATCCAGACACTCCAGAATATCCTGAGTAGCCAGAGCCTGAATACCCGCTATAACCTGAAATACCGCCACCAGAGTATCCTGAATAGCCAGAAATTCCGCCCCCCGAGTACCCAGAGTAACCCGAGGCACCATATGCACCACTCCATCCTGATTTAGCAGTATAATCTGTTACTTTAAACATACAATCCTATCTCTATTTAAGCTACCATTTAGTTATGCTGCTAATCTGTGCTCCAGTAGAATAGTCTAAAAGCATTCGAGACATTTCAGAGTACCTGTAATAAACATCACTATCTCCTATGTCTTGCTGCACAGAAGCATTCAAATTCCACACTATCCCCATATCTTTTACATCCGGTCGAGGCCAGTATGTCACAGTTGCTCCAGAACCGTAATTAGTGTCTGATGATCCAGCTGCTTCCAATGACCACATCAATGCAGAAATAAATAGAAAATTAAACAGATCCTGGCCTCCTGAATTTCCATTATTTATTATTCCACAAGCCGCAACATTGATATTATAAGTATTTCGCAAGCTTTGTGCCTTTATTCCTCTAGTGGACCAATCTAATTTAGATTCATACCCTAATTGACCGGAAGTAGTATAAGCTGTAGTATTGATAGGGAAACTCTCCAATAAAATCCAATCTATTGTAGTTAATTTAGATGCTATTAATGAAGAATTGTATGTAGTATTTGGATAGCTCGTGTCATTTACCGTCCCTAAAATGTGGTCAGTATTCCAGGAGTTAGCAAATGCAATCTTTGAATAAGTTTTTCCATGAACATAATCAACTCGATCATTAAACTCTGCTCGAGTACGCCCATAGTCATATCCTGCTTCATCCATAAAAATGCCATGAACTTGAAGAGTATCCCACTGATCTGTCTTTGTCTGAAAATTAGATAGCGTCTGATTTACTGCAACGTACCCAAAAATGAGCGTGCTAGGATTATACTGTTTAACCCTAGGGATAATGACTTGAGTATTTGAATAATCTCCATGGCTAGGATTTTGAACACCGTCTCCTAGTACGATTATCCCGTACTTTGCCATATCTCTTGCTACTTTTTCATTATCCCAAGTATTTACTCCACTATTAAAGCTGTTAGGATACCCATAATATATAAGAAGATCCATTGGACGTTTATAGGTGGCTTTAGTTACTTGCTGTTGATGCCATCCGTTCTTTCCGTGAATATTTTCCAAATTGAGCACACGATTTGCATGATCAACTAAAATACCGCCCGTTCCTAATATGGGAGTATGGCTAGCATAATACAAAGGATTATCTGTGTCATTATACAGATCCTTTCGATGTTGCAGTGCCTGCATTAAATAGAAAGGACCTTTTTTACCAGTATCCGGATCAGTTACTTCCGCATTAGCATCCACAAAAGCGGCTATAGATAGTGTGTCCGACTGCTCTATTGCTCCCTTTAGAGTTTTATTGGGATCCGCAGCTATCAGAGTAGCTGTGTCTATTTCTATAGCAGCCACTGCGTTTAAAGTAGTAGCAGTATCTACAGCATCTTGTTTATTTTTTACTTCGAGATCCACTAAACCGAACCAATCTATCAGTGGCTGTAAATAAGAAGCTCTTTTAGGTCTAATCCTATTACCGTCAGCATACATAGCTTGAAAATTATGCCTTTTTTCAGACGTATACCCCCTACTATTCAATAATGATTGAGATGCATTCTGTAAATAGTTTTTTCTTGCTATTTTTGTTTCAGGTAATAAAGATCCATCAACGGTATCTTGTTCAGCTTGGGACATGAGTACAACATTATTGCCGGACACTTTCCACCATTTCATAGGTTGGCTAATTACAGCAGATAGATCTGGGTTTATTACTTTATTTGACTCATAGTCATAATCAGGAGTATTTACACTTGTTACATATTGTATAACTTGATTAGTCACTACAGCGCTAGGATTGTATATTACAATGTTTGCCATATTTTCTACCTACCGGGAGTATTTTGTTTGTTTCAAAATAGAATAAGTATATGTTGGACTATTTGAAGGAGTCATATGATTTCCATTATTACCGTAATCTCTAACTGTTCCAGCTCCTGTAGCTGTTTGAGCATTTCCCAATTCTTTTAAAGGCCACTTAGAAACAAGTGAATAAACAAGCTCATCACAACATTTAGAAGAATATATCGTTGATATCTCAGCTTCAGATAAAGCTCTATTATAAAGTCTTACTTCATCAATACTACCACCCCAATATAAACCTAAACCCCCTCCAATATCTCCTGCTGGATCGTATGCCCCTATTACAGTCGAATGAGTACCTGAAATTATGGAAGACCCTCCTGTTGTTACAGGAGTCCCTGCTACCCCATCTACATATAATATTAAAGTTGTAGTATCAAATGTCATAAAGACATGGTGCCAAGTACCATTAAATAATGTGGCGGATGTCGCAGTTGCTTCGTTATACTGCGTTGTTCCTGTTCCCCATCTAATACCGCACCATAGAGTATTAGCAACATTATTATGAGCTAACCAATATAGTCCAGTTTCTCCATCATAAGCCTTTGCAAATATATATGTCCAGTCAGCAGGCGCAGTTATATTAAACCACGCTCCAATACTAACGGCTCCTGTTATATTTAAGCTAGTATTATTAGCTATACTGCAATATTGAGAACTACCATTAAAAATTATACTCATATTTATATCTAACTAAAAGAAATCATAAGTTCTACTAAATCCCAATCACCCGTTAATGTGTCACTAGCTGATGCTCCATATCGCGTTAATTCAAATTGAGTTACCCTACCAGCAGTTAGGCTTAAAGTTGCAAAAGATATTGTTTGACTGTCATACTGAAAATAAGCATTTGTTGGGATGTCAATAGCTGTTAATGCTGTAGCTGAACTCCAAGCGCCAACAGCAGCATTGTCAGGTACGTCTCTTGTATAAATTCTTAATATAACTTGAACAGCTCCACCTGGAGCTGTTTGCGCTCTTGCTTTAGGTGCTATTGTTATATTGGTGGCTCCAGATGGAATATCAATAATAAATCCAACACCTTCTTCCGCGGTATCATCAAATCTTCTCACTACAAGAGCATTATTTACAGTATCCGCGCTCGCTGGTGCTAACGCATTTATAGCCCAGTTTGCATTGTTAGGGCTATCCAGTTGATCAGCGTTAAACTGGTAAGTTCTCATGCCAGAAAAGCCGCTGATTCCTGAATAACCTGAAATACCGCTGTATCCAGAAATACCTGAATATCCAGATCCGCTATAGCCTGAATACCCCGATCTTCCTGAATAACCACTAACTCCAGAGTAACCTGAAATACCGCTGTATCCAGAAATTCCTGAATAACCGCTAACTCCAGAGTAGCCTGAATAACCGCTGATTCCTGAGTAACCTGAAATACCGCTGTATCCAGAAATTCCTGAATATCCAGATCCACTATAGCCTGAATACCCCGATCTTCCTGAATAACCACTAACTCCAGAGTAACCTGAAATACCGCTGTATCCAGAAATTCCTGAATAACCGCTAACTCCAGAGTAGCCTGAATAACCGCTGATTCCTGAGTAACCTGAAATACCGCTGTATCCAGAAATTCCTGAATAACCGCTGATTCCTGAGTAGCCAGAAATTCCTGAATACCCAGAGAGTCCTAATCCAGAGTATCCTGAATACCCACTCAAACCACTATAGCCCGAATATCCGCTGATTCCGCTGTATCCCGAAATACCAGAATACCCACTCTGTCCTGAATATCCAGAGAGTCCTAATCCAGAGTACCCCGAATAGCCACTGATACCTGAATATCCGCTATATCCACTTACTCCTGAATATCCACTATAACCAGATATTCCTGAGTAGCCTGAAATTCCGCTATAGCCTGAAATGCCTGAATATCCCGAAATCCCAGAATATCCGCTCGCTGCACCTTGAAATATTAAAGCACCACCAATATCAAATCGCCAACCGTTTGAAGCATCTTTATATGTGAACTCTACTCTTGGATTATTAGTATCAAAAAGAAAATCATCAGCAATTCCTAAAATATTGTTACCATTTCGATTGATAGTTACGTTATTAGAAGTACACGATCCTGTACTATCTATAAATATTATAGAATCTCCATTTGAAGGTGATGCATAAAGATTTAAGGCAAACGTTCCTCCAGAAGAATCTAAATATACTAATGTAAATGGATCAATTGTTTCGCCTGTGTTAGCAACAGTTTTAGTGACATGTTTATATTTTCCAGAATATCCGGAAATACCTGAATAGCCAGAAATACCGCTAATTCCAGAGTATCCAGAAATACCACTATAGCCCGAATACCCACTAATCCCAGAATATCCTGAGATACCTGAGTACCCACTAATGCCAGAATATCCTGAAATACCGCTATAGCCCGAGTATCCACTAATGCCTGAATAGCCTGAAATGCCGCTATATCCTGAGTATCCGCTTATGCCTGAATATCCGCTTATGCCTGAGTATCCTGAGGCACCACTATAGCCCGAGATTCCTGAGTACCCACTGTACCCAGAAATTCCACTATACCCAGAGTATCCGCTTATACCAGAATATCCAGATCTACCACTATATCCTGAGTATCCACTTTGGCCGCTATAGCCTGAAATCCCTGAATACCCGCTATAACCGGAGATTCCAGAATAGCCTGAATAACCGGAGCCACTATAGCCAGAGTACCCACTCTGTCCTGAGTATCCACTTACGCCTGAATATCCACTGATACCACTATAACCACTGTAGCCCGAATATCCGCTGATACCAGAATAACCAGACTGCCCAGAATAGCCACTTACTCCACTATAGCCTGAATAACCACTGATGCCCGAATATCCAGAAATGCCGCTGTAGCCAGAGTACCCAGAGATACCAGAGTAGCCAGAAATACCTGAATATCCGCTTATGCCTGAATATCCCGAATAGCCAGAACCACTATAACCTGAGTACCCACTGATACCACTGTATCCAGAAAGACCTAATCCGGAGTAGCCTGAATAACCACTAATACCTGAATAGCCCGAAATTCCACTGTAACCACTAATACCTGAATAGCCCGAAACCCCACTGTAACCACTGGTACCGCTATATCCAGAATACCCACTGACGCCAGAATATCCGCTTACTCCAGAGTAGCCTGAGTACCCGGAAATTCCGCTATATCCTGAAATTCCAGAATAACCTGAGTAGCCGGACCCGCTATAGCCGGAATACCCACTTATTCCGGAGTAGCCTGAATAGCCTGACACCCCACTATAACCAGAAACACCAGAGTATCCACTATATCCTGAAACTCCAGAATATCCACTCTTTCCGCTGTATCCTGAAATTCCGCTGTATCCGGATGTTCCACTGTATCCTGAATACCCAGAGACACCACTATAACCCGAATAACCTGACAGCCCACTATAGCCCGAGATTCCAGAATAACCGCTGATACCTGAGTATCCGGAACCGCTGTAGCCAGAATAGCCACTAGTACCACTGTATCCGGAGTATCCGCTTATGCCTGAATACCCGCTTATTCCAGAGTAGCCAGAATAACCAGATATGCCACTATATCCGGAATACCCACTGATACCAGAGTAACCACTAATTCCTGAGTAGCCCGAGACACCTGAATACCCGCTATATCCTGAAATTCCAGAGTAGCCAGAATATCCTGATTGACCAATATAGCCTGAGTATCCGGAAATACCTGAATATCCAGAATAGCCGCTGGCACCACTATAGCCCGAGTATCCGCTTTGACCTGAGTATCCACTAATACCAGAATAGCCACTGGCACCACTATATCCGGAAATTCCGCTATATCCCGAATAACCAGAAAGGCCTAATCCAGAGTAGCCACTATATCCAGATATACCACTGTAACCTGAATATCCAGAAATGCCGCTGTATCCGGAGTAACCAGAAAGGCCTAATCCAGAGTAGCCACTATAACCTGAATATCCACTGATTCCTGAGTACCCAGAAATGCCGCTGTATCCGGAGTAACCAGAAAGGCCTAATCCAGAGTAGCCACTATAACCTGAATATCCACTGATTCCTGAGTACCCAGAAATACCGCTATAGCCGGAATATCCAGACTGTCCTGAATAGCCTGATGTTCCACTATACCCACTTGCCCCGCTATATCCTGAATAACCAGAGCCTGAGTAACCCGAATACCCAGAAATACCGCTGTAGCCTGATACTCCGCTATATCCAGAAATTCCTGAGTAACCGGAGACGCCACTATAGCCCGAGTATCCAGAACCAGAATAACCTGAGTATCCAGAAATCCCAGAGTACCCACTAAAGCCAGAGTATCCAGAAATACCACTATAGCCTGAATATCCAGAAATACCGCTATATCCTGATGCTCCCGAGTAGCCTGATATACCACTATAGCCACTGATTCCTGAGTAGCCAGAAACTCCACTGTATCCGGAGTATCCACTCTGTCCGCTATAGCCTGAATAGCCACTCTGTCCTGAGTAACCACTAATACCAGAATAGCCGCTGACTCCACTGTATCCAGAAATCCCCGAATATCCTGAATAGCCACTAATGCCACTATAGCCTGAATACCCGCTCAGACCTAATCCAGAATATCCTGAATACCCACTTTGACCACTAATGCCACTATAGCCTGAATACCCGCTCAGACCTAATCCAGAATATCCTGAATACCCACTTTGACCGCTATAGCCCGAATAACCACTGATACCTGAATATCCACTGACCCCAGAATAGCCGCTAACTCCCGAATAACCGGAATATCCACTGCCAGTATAACCTGAATACCCAGATATACCGCTATATCCCGAGTAACCACTAATTCCTGAATATCCACTAACTCCCGAGTATCCACTTATACCCGAATATCCAGATATTCCACTATATCCTGAATAGCCACTGACTCCTGAATAGCCGGAATATCCACTGATACCTGAATAACCGCTAATACCTGAATACCCTGAAATTCCACTATATCCCGAAATACCGCTATAGCCAGAATATCCTGAAGCGCCACTATAACCACTAGTCCCAGAATACCCACTAATACCTGAATAGCCAGATATTCCACTGTAACCTGAGTAGCCAGAAATGCCACTATATCCAGATTGTCCAGAATAACCAGAAGCGCCACTATAGCCCGAATACCCGCTGATGCCGCTGTATCCTGAGTACCCACTAATACCTGAATAACCAGATAGACCTGAGTATCCAGAATATCCACTGATGCCAGAATATCCAGAAACTCCACTATAACCCGAGTATCCACTTATTCCTGAATAGCCACTAATGCCACTATATCCAGAGTAACCGCTTATTCCACTATCCCCTGAATAACCCGAATAGCCTGAAATCCCACTGTATCCTGATATCCCACTATATCCTGATATCCCACTATATCCGGAGTATCCTGATACGCCACTATAACCAGAAACTCCAGAATATCCACTATCACCAGAATATCCCGAGTAGCCAGATATTCCAGAGTACCCACTATAACCTGATTGCCCAGAGTAACCTGAGACACCACTATAGCCCGAGTAACCACTTATTCCACTGTATCCTGAATATCCGCTCCCAGAATATCCTGAATATCCAGAAATTCCGCTATACCCAGAATATCCGGACACACCCGAATAACCGCTATCTCCCGAATAGCCTGAAATTCCGCTGTAACCAGAATATCCGCTGATACCAGAATATCCACTGTAACCAGATATCCCAGAATATCCTGATACACCACTATATCCAGAATACCCGCTTTGTCCTGAATATCCGCTATATCCTGAAATTCCGCTGTACCCAGATAATCCAGAATATCCACTATATCCAGAAATCCCAGAGTATCCGCTATAGCCTGAAATTCCACTATATCCAGACCACCCAAGTCCAGAATATCCGCTATAGCCTGAAATTCCAGAGTAACCCGAGATACCACTATAACCAGAAATTCCTGAGTAGCCAGAGTATCCGCTTATACCACTATATCCAGATATTCCAGAATAACCTGAAATTCCACTATATCCGCTATACCCAGAGACTCCGCTATACCCAGAGACTCCACTATATCCTGAATACCCTGAGATTCCGCTGTATCCTGAGTACCCGCTTACTCCCGAATATCCAGAAATACCGCTATATCCTGAATAACCACTCTGTCCAGAGTATCCACTAGTACCTGAGTAGCCACTATAGCCTGAAATTCCGCTATAGCCTGAATAACCACTTACGCCAATGTCTCCTGAATATCCAGATACTCCACTATATCCCGAATAACCGCTGATACCACTATAACCTGAATATCCGGAGATTCCACTATATCCAGAGTACCCACTAATACCAGAATAGCCAGAGTATCCACTTATTCCGCTGTAACCAGAAATCCCTGAGTACCCGCTATAACCTGATTGCCCAGAATATCCACTATAGCCTGATATCCCACTGTAGCCTGAATACCCGCTTATTCCACTATAACCTGAGTATCCGCTTCCGGAATATCCCGAGTAACCACTTATTCCACTATAACCAGAATATCCACTAATTCCACTGTAGCCTGAGTATCCGGATATTCCGCTGTCGCCCGAATAGCCTGATATCCCACTGTAGCCTGAGTAGCCTGAAGCTCCACTGTAACCTGAATAGCCTGAGATTCCTGAATATCCGCTAATACCAGAATATCCCGAATAACCAGATATCCCAGATATCCCAGAGTATCCGCTATATCCGGAAATTCCAGAGTAGCCTGAAATCCCACTATAACCAGAAATTCCACTGTAGCCCGAGTAGCCACTTCCAGAATATCCAGAGTATCCACTTATTCCACTATATCCCGAATATCCAGACACTCCAGAGTACCCGCTATATCCAGACTGCCCCGAATATCCAGAAGATCCGCTATAACCTGAATAGCCGCTAATACCAGAGTAACCTGAGTATCCACTTATCCCAGAGTACCCAGAATAGCCTGAGATTCCGCTATAACCAGAATACCCGCTTTGTCCTGAATATCCGGAAATTCCACTATATCCAGATATTCCTGAGTAACCGCTGATACCAGAATAACCTGATATCCCACTGTAACCTGAATAGCCAGAGATGCCACTATAGCCTGAATACCCTGAAACTCCACTGTAACCTGAATAGCCAGATACTCCGCTATATCCAGAATAGCCACTGATACCACTGTATCCCGAGTAGCCAGAAATTCCACTGTCCCCAGAATACCCAGAGATGCCGCTGTATCCACTTACTCCACTATAACCAGACACTCCTGAGTATCCACTATAGCCTGATTGCCCAGAATATCCAGAATAGCCTGAAATACCACTATAACCAGAATATCCGCTTCCTGAATATCCTGAGTAGCCGCTAATGCCACTATAGCCAGAGTAACCCGATATGCCGCTGTATCCTGAATAGCCAGAGACCCCGGAATAGCCGGATACACCAGAATATCCTGAGTATCCGGATACTCCCGAATAGCCGCTATAACCTGATTGTCCAGAGTACCCAGAGTAACCTGAAATACCACTATAGCCTGATTGTCCAGAATATCCAGAGTAGCCTGAAATACCACTGTCACCAGAGTAGCCAGAAATACCACTATAGCCAGAGTATCCGGATATGCCTGAGTAACCACTATAGCCAGACTGCCCCGAATACCCAGAAATCCCACTGTAACCCGAATATCCACTAATACCAGAATATCCTGAGTAACCACTTACTCCAGAGTAGCCAGATATGCCGCTGTATCCTGAATATCCCGATCCAGAATATCCACTATATCCTGACTGCCCAGAGTATCCTGAATTACCTGAGTAACCCGAATAACCAGAAATTCCACTGTACCCAGAGTACCCAGATGTACCACTATACCCAGAATATCCAGATGTACCACTATATCCAGAATACCCAGATGTACCGCTATATCCAGATGGGCCTATTATTCCAGTATATCCCCGCGCTCCGGTATACCCTTGCGCCCCTGTCTCTCCTATGAGACCAGTAATCCCGACTACTCCAGTATACCCTTGTGCTCCTGTGTATCCTTGGGCCCCGGTATACCCCTCAGAACCAGTATGCCCCTGAGCACCCGTGTTTCCTATAGCACTCTCTAAACCTATTCCTACCAATTGAGCCCTATTGACCTGTACTATTCTGACGCCACTGACCCTCCTATAACGCCCTGTAACAGTATAAGTACCTGGTTGTAAATAATCAGTGAGGTATTGAGCAAACCCATCCTCACCGTCTGTCAAATTACTATGAATCTCACTACCATCTGTATTGTTTATATTTACAGCAAAAGCTGCTTCTGAATAAGCTCCTGACCCTAACTGCTCCCACTCATACGCTAGCGTGCCGTAAATTTTCGCAGTACTTGTGAGAGTGATAGTAGTCGAGAGCCCAGGAATATCTGTTAAAGAGGAACCAGTGACCCCTTGAGGACTGGAAAGAACAACAGTATTACTGGGTATCTCTCCAGCTACTGCGGCAGGACCCATGAGACCTGTCAAGCCCTGGAATCCTGTGACTCCTTGATTACCTATACCTGTAAAACCTTGTGCTCCTGTATAACCTTGAGAACCGCCTACCCCTGTTGGACCCTGAGCACCTGTTTGACCCTGAAAACCTATTCCCGTATAACCCTGCAGCCCAACTAATCCTGTCACACCCTCTAAACCAGTATACCCCTGTAATCCTATTCCCGTGTGTCCCTGAGCTCCAGTAATACCCTGATATCCTGTAGTACCAATGAGACCTGTTTGTCCATCAGATCCCTGAACTCCTGTATACCCTTGTGATCCAGTAGTGCCCTGACCACCAGTAGCCCCTTGTAATCCAGTCTGCCCCTGGAATCCTGTGGTACCATAGGCTCCTAAACCTGTAACACCCTGGAACCCAGTAGGACCTATCAAGCCCGTAATACCCTGTAATCCTGTGCCTCCTCCAGGTATACCCGTAGCTCCTTGTGATCCTGTAGGACCCGACAACCCTGTGATACCAGGATACCCTGTCTCTCCTTGAGTACCCGTATATCCTTGACTACCAGTAACTCCATCTATACCAGTAGATCCTGATAGTCCTGTAGTACCCTGCGAGCCAGTGTATCCCTGAGATCCTGTGAGACCCTGAAAACCAGTTACTCCTTGAGATCCGGTATACCCTATATTTCCAGTAGGTCCCTGAATTCCAGTCAGACCCTGTGAGCCAGTATACCCTTGAACCCCAGTTAATCCCTGCGCTCCAGTGTATCCTGTATTTCCAGTAGACCCTTGAGTTCCAGTTAGTCCCTGTGAGCCAGTCAGACCTTGCGATCCAGTATACCCCTGAGACCCAGTATATCCTACATCTCCTTTAGAACCCGTAGGCCCAATGAGACCCGTTATGCCTATCGCCCCAGTAATACCCTGCGCACCCGTCAGCCCCTGAGAACCAGTCGCTCCCATAAACCCAGTTATACCGACCAAACCGGTAACACCGCGGATACCCGTGTATCCCTGGAGTCCTAAAGTTCCAGTCGCTCCAACTAAACCCTGTACCCCAGTATTTCCCTGAGAACCAGTATAACCAGTCTGACCCGTAACCCCAGCGAGTCCTGTAGATCCTACTAAACCCTGAGCCCCCGTATAACCCTGTGCTCCTGTAAGACCTACAGTACCAGTTACGCCATCGACCCCCGTAGGACCTTGTAATCCAGTATAACCCTGCGATCCTGTAAAACCTGTTACTCCAGTCACTCCCTGAGCGCCAGTAGTTCCAGACAAGCCCGTTAGACCCTGAGACCCCGTATATCCCTGAGACCCAGTCACGCCGACCAAACCAGTCTGACCCTGAGTCCCGGTTAAACCAAGTGCTCCTGTAATACCCCTATTACCAGTGTACCCCTGAGATCCTGTAAACCCTACTGTACCGGTTATTCCCTGATATCCAGTGCTCCCTACGAGGCCTGTTACACCTTGGTCCCCTAACCCAGTGATACCTTGAGAACCTGTATAACCCTGAGACCCTGTCTCTCCTTTTACTCCCGTGGAGCCTAATAATCCCGTAGGACCAATAGAGCCCGTATAACCTATCTGTCCTTGTACTCCAGTAGCCCCAGCGAGTCCTGTACTACCTTGAAATCCAGTGACTCCAACTAAACCTGTTTGACCTTGAGCTCCTGTGAGACCAGTAGCCCCTGTGACTCCCTGAAAACCAGTCACTCCTGAAAAGCCTGTAGCACCCTGCGAGCCAGTATATCCCTGAGCTCCTGTTAAGCCCGTATTTCCTTGGACTCCCGTATTCCCAACTAAACCCGTAGTCCCCTGGGAGCCTGTGTATCCCTGAGCTCCAGTATACCCCTGAGCCCCCGTCAATCCTATAGCACCTGTATATCCTTGAGAGCCTGTGTTGCCAATAGCTCCTGTGGTACCCTGTATGCCACCGCCTCCGCGGAGACCTGTTACTCCGATAGCACCCGTGGTACCCTGTAATCCGGTAGTCCCAATGAGACCTGTTTGTCCCTGAGAGCCTGTTTGACCTACTACTCCAGTTATACCCTGAGACCCGGTACTACCACCTAAACCAGTGACTCCAATCAGACCTGTACTGCCCTGTAGACCTTGAGATCCTGTCTGACCCGTAGATCCAGTCACCCCTGCAAATCCGGTACTACCTACCAAACCTGTCACACCAGGCGAGCCAGTCAGCCCTATTATCCCGGTTAATCCTTGAGAACCCGTATTTCCTACAGAGCCAGGTAGCCCGGTAGATCCAAGATTCCCAGTTATACCTTGGGAACCTGTATATCCAACATGCCCAGTTACTCCCTGTGCTCCAGTTATACCTTGAGAACCCGTCGACCCAATATTACCTGTATATCCTTGAGAGCCAGTAGCTCCTATTACACCAGTGAGACCTTGCGATCCCGTATACCCCTGTGATCCAGTGAGACCCTGCGCTCCAGTATATCCCTGTGATCCAGTGAGACCTTGTGCTCCTGTCTCTCCTGTTTTACCTGTCGTCCCAACAAATCCCGTGTATCCCTGATATCCTTGCGCCCCAGTGAATCCCTGAGACCCTGTTTCTCCTGTTTTACCAGTAGCTCCAAATAGGCCAGTATACCCCTGCGCCCCAGTATACCCTTGTGCACCGGTATATCCTTGCGCTCCAGTATACCCTTGCGCTCCGGTTACTCCAGTGATCCCTGTAGCCCCCTGAGCTCCAGTCAGTCCCTGAGTACCTGTATATCCCTGAGCTCCAGTCAGTCCTTGGGACCCTGTGGTACCCTGAGCGCCTTCCTGACCAGTGATACCTTGAGCGCCAGTGTATCCCTGAGATCCAGTCTCTCCCTGAGACCCTGTAAACCCTTTGAATCCTGTAGCACCAATGAGACCAGTAAACCCGAGCCCTGTCAGACCCTGAGCACCAGTGTATCCCTGTGTACCTGTTTCACCTTTAAATCCGACAGGACGCGTGTCTACGCATACTATAGTGTAGTTTGTGAGCAGCTGATATGTGATGCCTGCAATGAAAGCACTTGAAAATCTTACCCTGAGGTTGATCCTGCTTATACTATCTACATAATCAGTGAGATCTTCATAGGCCTCTAAAAACGTTTTTGTGAGCTTTTCGTCTACAGGCGAGTTTACTGATCCCTGTCCTACGAGGACCCAGCTGCTGGACGCATTGTTCCATAGCTCGAACACAGCCACAGGATTATTGGACCCTACGCCAAAACTGTGCGTCTGCATCCATCCTGTAGCGACTATCCTGGAGATAAAATTCTTATCTATACTGCCTATAGTATAGGAGTACAGGAGGAACAGCCCATATCCTACGGTACTGCTCACCCAGTTGTTTTCAGAGATATCATTAAACCATTCATTACGATACTGCAGTGACGTATACTCTAATGTCCCTGCGGTACCAATAAAGGCACTAGGACTAAGGTTTACAAAGGTTGAGTACACTCCCTGATTTACATAGGCTCTGTGTGTTGTACTAGGAGATGTGAGCGGTTCCAGGTCAAAACAGGTGACTGTACCAAATGACCCTGTAGCCCCTTGCGAGCCCGTGGGACCCTGTAACCCTGTGTATCCTAATCCCTGTACTCCAGTATATCCTCGGAGACCCGTCGATCCTTGCTGACCTGCTGCTCCAGTAGCTCCTACGTATCCCGTGAGACCTTGCGCTCCAGTATCGCCCTGAGGAGCGCCCGCGGGACCTGTGACTCCCATCCAGCCAGTAGGACCTGGTAATCCAGTGACTCCAAGGCCTACAGCCCCTGTATATCCCGGTGAGCCTGTAACTCCCTGTAAACCTGTAGGACCTTGTAATCCTGTAGCTCCCACACCCGTAAATCCGTCCATACCAGACAGACCTAATTTATCTGTGATATGCCGGATATCTTTTACTATTGCGTTCTCGTACGACCCGCCCTGCAGGTTATAGTAGACTTCTTCAGCTACGGGTAGCCCGAACTGATGGTACTGCGTAGGCTCGCTAATGAGTGCGTAGGACGCACTCTGAGGATCATCGTCTTGAGTACCTTCATCGTCCCACAGTATTGTGGCGGACAGGTGTAGACCGTCTGCAGCTTGGATGCTGGTTATTTTGTATCGAGTCAAAACCCCAGGGAGGGGATTGGAAGTCGAGGGATCTATGGCAGGAATAAACAGGACAAACCCAGGAGTGACAGCTAAAGAACCCGATCCAGTAGGATCGGTCTGGTTCTCATATATGGCATCGGTGAAAGTATATTCGCCAGGATTACCTGTACTGACAAAACTTTCAACGTATAAAGTTCCTGAAATTATTCTGCTCAAGATCTATTCCTATATTTAAATACTATGAACACACAGTACTTTTTATTAAATCAGTCCACTGATCTCTTGGGGTGTAGTAAGGGACTACTATAAGATTTACCCCTCTGCTTTTACAGGCGCGTAACTTATCTATATCATTTTCTACCCTATGCCTAAAACTATTTTTATCCTTTTTATCAAACCATCCAGGCATATAGTGCTGATAACCTTGATATTCAAAAGCAACATTTATTTCTTCATTATACCCGTCTAACTGTAATCGTTTGTTTTTTCTATTTACCAGCCACTTGGGCCACACAGTTGGAAACGGTTTATCAAAAAAAGCTTCAATAACATTTTTGAAGCTTGTCTGAGCTTTATATAAGCAATCAGGGCACCAGCACCCATCGTTGACCATGCTCCAGTTTGTTAAAAATTTATGGCCATTGCTACATACTATAAAAAATTTTGTCCGTGAATCTACATATTTCCAATCAGATGGTAATGTTCCGCCCTTACTTTTTATAGTATTTATTACGTAGTTTTCACTTACTGCTAACCCGGCGCAATAAGGGCACCAATGCCCTTGCTGTACAACACCCCAACAAGTTTCAAATCTATGACCCCTATCACAAGTAATCCAAAATTTTATTGAATTATTATTATATTCCCAATTAGTATCAAGAACTCCTTTTTTACTTTCTATAAAACTCTTTATTGATATAGCGCTTATATTCCTTCCTGAGCACACAGGGCACCAATGCCCCTGCCCCAGATTATCCCAGCATGTTATAAACCTATGGCCTTTGTCACAGGTTATCCAAAATTTTGTCCTGTTGTCGATATATTCCCAAGAACTATCTAACACTCCGCCTCTGTTTTTAATATGGTCGAGTATTTCATTTTTATCAATTCTATTTCTTGCACAATACGGGCACCAATAACCACTTTGTATATTAGACCAATACGTCTCGAACCTGTGATTTTTGCTACAAACTACGTAGAATCTACTTGTAGAATTCTTATACCTAAAATCCTCTTCAAGTATACCACCTTTATCCTCTATACATTTAACAATATCGCTTTCACTCACTCTATTCTTAGCACAGTATGGGCACCATTTTCCTACCACGACATTCATACCTGACGTTTCCCACACATGACCTTTTTTACATCTAACATAAAATTTTGATAGGCTATTTATATTTGCGCCGACATCTATCAACTCCCCTCCTTTATTTTTAACGCAAGAAGCAATAAATTCTATATTTATTTTTCTATTTTTTCTTTTCGGAGTACTTCTCATATTTAAAAATCCAAAATTATATACCGTGACTGACTGCCTAACCCTAAATTAGCAAACCTAAAAGTGACATAGGATCCAACACAATATCCTGTACTAATAGTAGCTCCAATTGCCGGTAAAAAATCAGCATCTTGCCTTACAGAATAGCTTGGAACATAGGTATCTCCAAGATGAGTATTCTGACCGAATGTGTTAAAGGCCGAAGTAGGAACTATCAGATCATAGGTCGTCCCAGCTCTAATGCCCGTCCGTATCCTCATAGATGTCATTATTAGATCAGTATTATTGCCGGATGGTAGAAACAGCGATCCACCTGTTTTAGGACTACCTATATGTGCGTAAGAGAATCCCACAGTATACACAGCAGAAGATCCCGCGGAATCCCCTGAGCTGGGAGTAGTCAGAGTAAAAGTATCTGCTGTAGAAGAAATAATGACTCCACTGACCATATCAACATTTGCATACCGCACTATGACAGTATCTCCCGGTAACAGCCCATGATTAAAGCGTGTCACAGTAAGAGAGGAACCTGTACGAGTCCATGTGAGGTATGAGTACACGTTGGCGCTAGAGGTGACCCACACCTCTTCTAATGCGGTAGACACCACCTGATAACGGCTCAGTCCGTTAAACTGTAGGCCGTGCATCCCAGTAGCCCCGCCACCGCCGCATCCGACTACAACGACTATACTCATGTTTTTGTCCTGTTAGCTATGGGAGAGTAATCGAGAGCCCCGAACTACCACCACGGCTATAGCTGGTAGACACAGCAAAATCCTCCGACACGACATTCACAGCGTCAATCTGACATATCTGATACGTCCATACTATCCTGTAGTTACTCACAGTCCACTCATCTCCTACTATGAAATTTGCTCTAAAATGCCCTGCTTTTATTCTGTACGGTATCCTATTCTGAGGCCCTTTACGAGTATACACCAGGCTACTATTTACAGTGCCTATCTCGTAAAACAGCAGATAAGGGTCATAGGATGATAGGGGCCCATATGCAAATTCGAGCTTTCTCTGAAATGATATATTCAGATCTTCATCCATCAACCTGTATCCTAAAGGGAACGTCTGCATCTATCACACCTTGTTGTAATACAGGTTGACGCCTAATGACTTTATACCAGTCACCCCTACAAAAGAGACTCTCAGGAGATCGTCGTAGGCCCCGGTGGTACCAGCCCAGTTACTAAAATCTGTACTCGTTCTCACTCCATCGAGTATCAGGTATGGTCCTGTAGCGCCAGCGTCCATCTGAAAAGATGGTGGATACTGTCCTACGTCCAGTCTCACCTGAGCGGCACCCGTCTCATAAGCAAATATTCTCCACTGGTTTATCTGTATAGGTTTATCAAGAGATATGCTTTGAGATATATTGGTACTTAGATAGGCGTCTGAATAAAAATTCATACTATATACGCCAGTATCTCCCATAGAGGTACCAGTGATTCCGGCAATCCCTGTCAAACCTTGAATCCCTGTGTATCCTTGGGATCCTGTTTCTCCTTTGAAACCAGTGAGCCCTTGTAACCCTGTCTCTCCCGGAGGCCCGC
>Ga0315285_10001342_pt1 | contig 25865 bp, 25 predicted proteins | sample YL17G09_36_MG_FD_203698 | JGI IMG/M metagenome (GOLD analysis project Ga0315285, IMG submission 203698) | Sediment microbial communities from Yellowstone Lake, YNP, Wyoming, USA - YL17G09_36 | ecosystem: Environmental > Aquatic > Freshwater > Lake > Sediment | place: USA: Wyoming | collected... | reverse complement strand
TCTCGATTGGTGATGCTGGTGATAAAGTACTTGCCCAGCCCGGGGATGCCGAACACCGACTCCACCACAAACAGGCCGGTCAACACGGCGGCAAACATGGGGCCCAGAATCGTCACGACCGGGATGAGCGAATTCCTCAACGCGTGGCGCACCATCACCACGCGCTCCGACAAGCCCTTGGCGCGCGCCGTGCGGATGTAATCCTCGTGGATCACCTGGAGCAGGCTGGCGCGGCTGAGGCGGGCGATGATGGCCGAGAAGCCCGTGCCCACAGCAAAGGCCGGCATGATCGCATATCGCCAGAACCCCCATGAGAAAATACCACGAGGGATAAAGAACAGGAGATACGGCGGCTTGGCTCCCCAGCCGGTGGGCGGCAGCCAACGTAACGTCACACCAAAGATCCACACGAGCACCGGCCCCATGGCGACGACCGGCACCGAGACGCCGAAGATGGCCACGCTCATCCCCAGGTAGTCCAGGATGGTGTTCTGCTTCAGCGCCGCCAGGATCCCCATCGGCAGACCGATCACCAGCGCGATAAGCATAGAGATGAGGCCTAATTGAATCGAGACGGGCAACTGCTCCCGGATAATGTCGTTCACCGTGCGGCTGCGGGAAGTGTAAGAGGGGCCAAAGTTCATCCAGCGCAGGTAATAGTTCCCCCCCAACTTGACGTTGATCATCGTCTCCTCCGCCATGGAGGTCGGCTTCTGCCTGGTGATGCGGGGCACCAGAACGTCGTAGAGATAGAGGGCGTACTGCTTCCAGTACGGCTCGTCCAGGTGATACCTTTCTTCCAGATTCGCAATGATCTCTGCAGGCAGTTTCTTCTCACGGTCGAAAGGTCCGCCAGGCACGGCGTGCTCCATCGCAAACGTGATCAGAGAGATCAGAAAGAGCACCAACAACATCCACATCAGACGTCTCATTATATAACGACCCATCGGGCACCTCCTTCTATGAGGGGCAGGGCCCTCACGGGAAACCCTGCCCCTCACGTTGGTGCAGCGTGCTTACACTGCGACTACTCCAGCTCCAGGTCCAGGCTCCACTTCTCGTAGGCTTCGTGGCCGTGCTGTGAGTAGGTGCGGTTGACGTAGGGCTTGGTCACATTGACGATGGTGTACCAGTAGATGGGGATGATGGCCGCATCCTCGTAGACCATGATCTGCTCCGCCTGGGCGTACATGTCCTGGCGCTTGACCGGATCCATCTCCACCGCGGCATCCTCGCAGATCTTGGTGAACGTCTCGTTCCGCCACTGGGTCGCGGTTTCCTCGTTTCCACCGATAGCAAAGACCTCGCGCGTCCAGTTGTTGGCGTCGGGGTAGTCCAGACACCAGCCCAGCCGCCAGACCTGCGGAGAGTCTTCCTGCAAGGTCTTCAGGTAGACCTTCCACTCCTGGTTGGTGACCGTCACCTGGATGCCCAGCGTCTCCTTCCACATCTCGGCGATCGCCTCGGCGATGCGCTTGTGGCCCTCGGAGGTGTTGTACATCAGGACGATCTCGGGGATCTGGTCAATAGACGTGAAGCCCATGTCGTCCAGGTAGGCCTGCAGTTCGGCCTTGGCCGCCTCGGGATCGGACTTGATGCCCGTGTCAGGATGGTCCTGCATCGTCGGGCAGGCCGCCATGCCGGGCCGGCAGAACCACTGCGCCGGCTCCTGACCGCCCTTGGTGACGTTGTCTACCAGTCCCTGGCGGTCAACCGCGTGCGAGAGCGCGCGGCGCATGTGGACGTTGTCCATCGGCGGCTTGGAGGTGTTGTAGCCGTAGTAGTAGGTGCAGCCGCTGGGGGCGATGGTGAGTTCCTGCGACAGCACCGGGTCGGCCTTGACGCGATCCATGTCGGCCAGTGGCACGCCGGTCGAGTCCAGGTTGCCCGCCTCGTACTCGGCGAAGGCCGGGGAGGCATCGAGCATGGCGAACCGGATCTCGTCAACCTGCGGCACGGGGACGCTGTCAATGCCAGGCCACAAGGTGTTCTTGACGATGGTCAGCGAAGAGTCGTGGATCCATTCCTTCAGCACGTAGGGGCCGTAGGACTGGTTGAAGCCAGGCTCGGTCCAGCGGTCGCCCCGCGCCGTGGTGCAGTCATCACCGTCAATGATCCACCTGGGCTGCGCGTGCGCCACCCACAGGCCGATGATGTTCAGGTTGTAGATGGCCGGCGTGGTGAAGGTCGCCTCGAGCGTATAGTCGTCCAACGCCGTGGCCGCCACACCGTCCAGCAGCACCTGCTTCTCCTCAGCCGTCAGGTCGGCCCACCCCTCGGCGGCGTTCAGTTCGTTGAAGCCCTCGATGGCGAAGCCGAGCACGTAGGCGTAGTCGGAGGCGGTGTCAGGATTGCCCGTGCGCTTGATGCCGTAATCAAAGTCCTGCGCCTTCACGTAGCGCACGTTGCCCTCGCAGTCCAGCACTTCCTCGACCGCCGAGCCGTTCCAGCGCACCCAGGGGATGCCCTGGCGCAGGTGGAAGACGTAGGTCAGGCCGTCCTCGGAGACGTCCCAGCTCTCGGCCATGCCGGGCTCGAGCGCCAGCGACACCTCGTTCAGGCGGGTCAGGCCGACGGAGATCTCGTCCACGACCTGCACCGAACTGGTGTCGGTCGAGAGGGCCGGGTCAATCGTCGGGACGTCGCCGGGGCCGAAGTTCAGGTACAGGATGTTCGGCCGCATTTCCTGGGGTGGCGGGGGCGGCGTGGCCGTAACGACTTCCACTACGGTCTCGCCCTCTACCACCTTGGTGACCTCGACGGTCACAACCTCTGGCGTCGGAGCCGCGCAAGCCGCCAGCAGCGTGCTCACGATCAGCGCGACTACCAAAACGGACCACTTCTTGCTAAACATTTTCTCCTCCTAAACTAGATGTTAGTCGCACACGAAAGTTTCCAGGCAAGATTTTCCTGCCTCAACGTAGGTAGCGTCTTTCTCTCCCCGCATCACCTCCTTTCGTTCCGCGTTCCCACACCACAGACAGACTGTCTCCCAACAAGCACCTGACTAACTCTGACTATTTTGAGGGCTGTACCCGGTGACAGGCGCAAAAATGCCCTGGCTCGATCTCGACAAAGTCCGGATCTATCTCAGAGCATACATCCATCACCACCGGACAGCGAGTGCTAAAGTTGCACCCCGGTGGCGGGTTGGCCGGACTGGGCACGTCGCCTTCCAGGATGACCCGTTGCCGCTTCTCTTCGACGACTGGGTCAGGAATGGGCACAGCCGACAGCAGGGCCTGGGTGTAGGGATGAAGCGGATTGGTATAGACCGTGTTACGATCGGCCAACTCCACGACCTTGCCCAGGTACATCACGGCCACACGATCGCTGATATGGCGCACCATACTCAGGTCGTGCGCAATGAACAGGTACGTCAGGTGCAGTTTTTCCTGCAATTCTTCCAGCAGGTTCACGATCTGCGCCTGAATGGAGACGTCCAGCGCAGAGATGGGCTCATCGCAGACGATAAACTCTGGCTCAAGCGCCAGCGCACGGGCGACGCCGATACGTTGTCGCTGCCCGCCGGAGAACTCGTGTGGGTAGCGGTTGATGAAGTAGGGGTTCAGGCCCACCAGCGCGAGCAGTTCCTCAACGCGCTCCCTCATTTCCTTACCCCGCGCCACGTGATGGATCTCCAGCGGCTCACCGACGATAGCGCCTACCGTCAGGCGGGGGTTCAGCGACGCATACGGGTCCTGGAAGATGATCTGCATTCTGCGTCGCATGTGCCGCAACTCACTGCCCCCCATCTGCGCCAGGTCTTTACCATCATAGTAAACGTGGCCGGCCGTGGGGCGGTAAAGTTGAATGATCGTCCGCCCAACGGTCGTTTTGCCGCATCCACTCTCCCCCACCAGGCCCAACGTCTCGCCCTGGTAAATGCCAAAACTCACGTCATCTACTGCTTTGATATCGCCAATATGACGCGAGAGGACGAGGCCTCGTGTAATGGGGAAATACTTCTTGAGGTGTTCTACCCTGACCAGGATGTTACCTTCCGTCATACGGCCTCTTTCCTTCCGTTTTACCCTTTTCCCAACAGGCCACGCGGTGTCCTATCCCCACCGCCTCCAGAACAGGCATCTCGTGCTCACAACGTTCCCCCACATAGTCACAACGAGGCGCAAATGGACATCCAGGCGACAGAAAGATCAGATCAGGGGGCTGGCCTGGCACAGAGACCAGCTTCGTGCCTGGCGCTTCGTCCAGGCGGGGGAGCGAACCCAGCAGCCCGAGGGTGTACGGATGGCGCGGGGAGGCATACAATTCTTTCACCGCCGCCTCTTCGATAATATAGCCAGCATACATGACGATCACCCGCTCGGCCAGGCGAGCAATCACGCCCAGGTCGTGGGTGATCCAGATCACGGCCATCCCTAATTTGTCGCGCAGCCGCTTGACCAGGTCCACGATCTGCGCCTGGATGGTCACGTCAAGCGCAGTCGTAGGCTCGTCGGCAATCAACAGCGAAGGGTTGCAGGAAAGTGCCATTGCAATCATGACGCGCTGCCGCATACCGCCGGAGAACTGGTGGGGATAATCGTCCAAACGATCGGCGGCCTGGGGGATGTTCACCATGGCCAGCAATTCGGCCGCCCGCTCACGGGCTTCTTTGGTGTTCATGCCCTGATGGAGTTTCAGGGCTTCCATGATCTGAAAGCCGATGGTCAGGACCGGGTTCAGCGAAGTCATCGGCTCTTGAAAGACCATCGCCATTTCCGCCCCGCGGATATAGCGCATCTCGTCTTCCGATATCTTGAGCAAATCCCGTCCACGTAAGTGTACCTGACCACCTATGATCTTACCCGGCGGGTCAGGGATCAAGCGCATGATGGACAAGACGCTTACGCTCTTGCCACAACCGCTCTCACCAACCATCCCCAGGCATGCTCCCTCCCCCAGGTCATAGGAGATGCCATTTACGGCGTGTACAACGCCATCCTGGGTGAAGAATTGCGTTTGAAGATCCCTTACCTCGAGTAAATTGGCCACCTATACGACCTCCATGATCACCAAAGTGAATAAATTATAGCCGATTGACAACACATGTCAAGTAGCCCAACCGACACCTCGCAACATAGGCATCGGCTGTTCGATAATGTATACCAATGAGAGAGGAAGAGAACCCTCCCAAACGCCAAATATGACCGGCTGATAGAAGGTTTCATAACCGGCATACTGCCCGGTCAGGCCACCCATGTGACGCCGTACGTTCCGCTTGAACTCCTCCCACATCCTGGCCAATGCCCACCACCTGGGCCGGCTGACCATTCGACGTTGCACTTGCTGCTCAATTTTCTCCCACACATAGGCCGGCGGTTGAACCTGGCCCACGCTGTCGCACAATGCCCAGCGGCACAGATCGTCCAGTGCATCTGTGCAACGTCCATCGAACATATTCCTACGTAAAGTCATACGCCACCTCAGGTACCAATCTGCGCTCCCGTTCCAGCATGGCCCTCTTCAGGCTCTCACGGGCGTAGTGAAGACGGGATTTGACTGTACCTTCCGGAACATCTACGATGTAGGCGATCTCTTTCAGGCTCAGTCCCTCCAGATAGTGCAGGATCACCACGACACGGTGGCCAGGGGGTAACGCATCAATCGCCTGCAGCAGGGCTTGTCGCCATTCCTCATCTTCTGCCAGTGCCTCGGGATACGTATGCGCGGGTGATGCCCAGCGGTCTAATGTGTCCTGGAGCGAGTACCACCACCGCTTGACCCGGTTCGTCCAACTGTAGGCCAGGTTGACGGTGACACGGTACAGCCACGGCCCCAACAGCACAGTCTCGTCAATACGATCGGCATACGTATAGACCCGCAGGAAAGCGTCCTGCAGGATGTCCTCGGCTGCCCTCTCATCATGGGTGATCGCCAGGGCAGTCCGATAGACCTGGGTCTTATACCTCTTGTACAGTTCACCCAAGGCCTCAAGGTCGCCCTCTCGGACGCGGGCAACGAGCCAGCCATCTGTGCACTGCGCGGTCATCTGTCCCCTTGGCATACCAAAGGTATACTCACTGTTGCTACGTATATACTCTTATCGCCCCTAAAAGGTTCAAAGTGCGGGGCAAAGAAATGGAAAAACGCCTTATCTCCCGCTCCGCCAACTGGCCAGCAATTCCTGCTCTGGCGGCGTCGGTGCAATCTGCGCCAAAAGGTCGGGACGGCGCTCGAGCGTACGACGCAGCGCCTGCTCGCGACGCCAGCGGACGATGGCAGCGTGATCGCCGGAACGGAGCACCTCCGGTACCTCCCAGCCGCGGAAGACGGCCGGGCGCGTATAGTGTGGTCCCTCCAGCAACCCGCGGGCGTGAGAATCCTCGAACGTAGCACCAGGGTCCCCCAATACCCCCGGCAGCAACCTCGTCACGGCATCTATGATGACCATTGCCGCCAACTCGCCACCGGTCAGCACGTAGTCACCGATGGAGATCTCGTCGGTCGCCAGATACTGGCTCACCCGCTCGTCTACCCCCTCATAGCGCCCGCATAAGAGCAGGATGCGAGGATGACGAGACAATTCAGCGGCAACCGTATGGGTAAAGAGACGACCCTGAGGGGTCAAGAGAATGATCGGCACACCTGTCTCGCCTGCCAGGACCGCTTCCACGGCGGCGAAGATCGGCTCCGGCTTCATCACCATCCCGCCTCCCCCGCCGTAGGGAGCATCGTCGGTCACGTGGTGTTTATCCGTCGCATAATCGCGGATGTTGTGCAGCACGACAGAAAGATGGCCGCTCTCCTGAGCCCGCTTCAGGACGCTCTCCTCCAGAGGGCCGTGGAACATTGCAGGAAACAGGGTTAGAATGTCGAAACGCATCTTAGACACGGATTACAGGACAGCAACGGATTAGAACAACGGATCACAGGACGGCAACGGATTAGAACAACGGATCACAGGACGGCAACGGATCAGAACAACGGATCACAGGACGGCAACGGATCAGAACAACGGATCACAGGACGGCAACGGATCAGAACAACGGATCACAGGACGGCAACGGATCAGAACAACGGATCACAGGACAATAACGGATTATGGTAGAGTAATTGTACATGGGATTGGCTGAACTGGCAAGTGGCACTCGCGCAAGTGGCGCTCCCTAATCAGTATTCCACTTCGCGGCTGAGCACGGTCAGTGCCAGTAGCGTCGTCTGTCCCACCTGCTCCAGTTTCTGCGGGTCTGTCTAACCCCATCCCCAACCCTGGCCCTGTCTGGGCGCCAGTGCCGGGGATGAACCCGACCACGTTGTAATACTTCTCATTCAAGTCGTCGCTCATCGTCAGGATGGTCTTCAGGTGGGCCGTCGCACCCGTGCCAGTCACCAAACCTTCCCCATCGCGCCATTTTCCAGAATGTAGACCTCCGTATCCCCTTCCGGGGCTGGATGGACGATGACCTGGTAGCAGGAAACGCTGCTCACGACCCTGGTGCAGGACCCAGCCACCCAGTTGAGACCGAAGCGACGCCCACGCTTCCATTCGAACTTGATCTCAGGATGGAACCACCATTTCAGGTCCTGGTAGTAAGCGATCACCTCTTCCACCGAGTCATCCGTGCGGTAATACCATTCGTAGCAATAGACGCCAGGCGCGGGCATCAGGCACACCTCGCCCTCGGCAAACTTGACCTCCACAGCGCCAGGGTAGCGGGGCGGCTTCATCCACAACTCGCCCACAAAACTCTGTGGCACGCCGATGAGGACAGAGATAAAGAGGCAGAAACCGGCGACGATGGCTAAACCAAGCACGATCCGGTTCAACCAGGCGCGGCGGCTGCGGGCGCGTATTGTGGATTCGTCGGGCATCTTCCAGCGCTTGAAGACTTCACTCATAGTACACCCCTGGCAGTGACAGTAGAATTTCTAAGGTTATTACCACCACTCATGTAATACTCGCAGGCCATCCAGAAAGTTCATTGCACTGAGGAAGTAATCCATCACTCCGGCAACGTGGCTCGCAATACACGCACCCAATTGCCCCCCAGGATGGCAGCGATGTCGTCCTCACCGTACCCCAGCTCACCCAGGGCCGGGCCAATGCGGGCCAGGTCGGCGACGGTGTCTATCCCGGCCGGGGCGCTCTCTGCACCAAAGCCACCGTCGAAATCGGAGCCCAGCCCTACGTGAGCCGCATCCCCTACCACCTGGCAGACGTGGTCTATAGCAGCAGCCACGTCGGCGACGGTGACCATGTCCTTAGCGTCCTCCCTCGCCCAGTCGGGCCGCAAGAAGCGGTTGTAAGGCACGACGCCGATGATGCCATCTCGCTCGACCAGACGCCGGATCATCTCATCGGAGAGTTGGCGGGGGCCGGGCACCCGGGCGCGGGGATTGGCGTGGGTGGCGACGATCCGGCCTCCAAAACGGTCCACCGCCTCGAAGAACGCTTCCTCTGCCAGATGGCTGACGTCCAGGATCAGGCCCAGGTCGGCCATCACGGCCAACAACTCACGTCCGGCGGCGGTGAGCCGGCCGGGGGCGCCATTGCCACCGGCATAGCGAGAGCCGGCGGCCCAGGAGAGGCCCACCAATCGCACGCCGCGCTCGAACCAGGCTGCGGCCTCCGCCGGCTCGCGCACGGGGTCCGCGCCTTCCATCAACAGGACAATGCCCACTCGAGGGGCCTTGCCCTCCTGGCCGGTGAGCACATCGTCGAGGTGGGCACGGTTCCCGATCAACGCAACCTGGTCACTTGTGTCGGCCAGGCGATGGTAGAAATCGAGTTGCGCCTGGCCCAAGGCGTGGGCCTCTTCAGCAGTGGTATAGGTGTGAGGCTCTGGAAAGCCCCGGTTAGCAGGCGCAACAAAGATCGTGCCAAAGACGACCGCCACACCGCCTGCCAGCCACTCGGGCAGGCCGACCATGCAGAGACCGTCGCGCTGGGGAATAGCAGTGTTCTCCTCCAAACGGCGGGTCTCGAGTGCACTGCGCAGCACGTCGCGGCCCAAAACGAGCGCGTTCCAGGCAACATCTTCGTGAGCATCTACGATAACCATAGACCTTCCTTTCGAGACGCTTGGGTGATTGGATGGCTAAGTGTACCACAAGTGGCACGTTTGACAACCAGGCGCAACAGCATATACTTTAGAGTCGGAGTGAATCGCGCAACATAGAGCACAAAACTGGCAAGGAGGTGGACGATGACCGATGGTTCTCGGCTGGTGATGAGCCAGGGCCCTCAACCTGGTCAAACCTTCATGTTGGATCAGGATCTGCTCGCGATCGGACGAGATCCAGGCGGCGACATTGTGATCAGCGACCCGCAGGTTTCACGGCAGCACGCACGCATCAGACGCCAGGGCCCCTTGATGATCATCGAGGATGTGGGTAGCACAAACGGCACATTCGTCAACGGGATGCGGTTGACCGGTCCACACACGCTGGTCAATGGTGACGTGATCAACCTGGGCGATGCGGTGACGTTGACTTATCACGGGGTAGACGTTGTCGTGACCGAGCCGCTCGCCGGACGGCCTACGACCGTCTCGCCAGCGCCGCCGAGTTACAGAGCACAGCCTACGCCGCTGCCGGCCCGTGCGGCCGTACCATCACCGGCCTACACTGCTGCACCTCCGTCAACTGCACAGCCAGCCGAGGAGCCGAAACGCAAGACCTGGCTATGGGTTGGGTGTGGATGTCTGGTGCTGCTGGTCGTGGTAGCCTGTGTCGGGGTGGTCGTGCTCGACTATCTCGGATTGCTTCCGCCGGTGTTCTACGAACCGTTACGCTGGTTGGGTCTGGTCTGATTGCCGGCAGGCTAGAAAGCCTGCCCCACGGGGCAGACTCCCAGTCTGCCCTTGTTCTGGCAGGCTAGAAAGCCTGCCCCACGATGGTTTCTAGCAGTCTGCGGGTGAGCACTTTGGTGTTGCTCCCCCCATCGCCGGCCGGCCCTACACAGCCAGGACAGCCATCGGCACAGGGGCAGCGGCGCACGACGTCCAGCGCGGCCCCCAACAAGTCGTCGTGGAGTTCATACAGCCGCACGCTCAACCCTGCCCCGCCTGGCGCGCGGTCGTACAGCGTGATGGTGGGGAGACCGGTCTCCGGTGCGCGGGCCTGCACGGCCGAACCCAGGTCGCCAGGATCGCACATCAGGTGCAATGGGGCCAGGTTCTGCAACAGATAGGCCAGGCCACTCAACGCCCCGTGCGCCCCGCGCGCCCGCTCGACGCGACGGTGGCAGGCCGGGCAGAGCGTGATCAGATTCTCCAACTGGTTGGCGAATTTGTACAGGTCGTTGACACCGGGAACATAGCCGAAGGTGCGGAAGGGGGTGATGTGATGCACGTCGTGCTGGTGGCCCTCCCGCTCGGACGCACCGCACTGCCGGCAGCGGTACCCATCGCGGGCACGAGCCGCATCCCGCTGGACAGGCCAGTTGGGACCATAGTCGGCTGGCGGAGCGAGAACGCCTGCTTCCTGTAGCCGCGCCGTCAGGTCCTCGGAGAGCGCCAGCCAATAGCCGATCGTGCGCAACTCTTGCTCCGGCAGGTCAATGGACGCCCAGGCCAACACCTCGTGGGTATAGCGCTTGATCTTGCGGTAGCCAGTGGCACGGGTAGTAACGAGAAGTTCGCCAGATGAGGAATGGGTAGATGAGGGCTTGTCGGAGCGCAGCACCTGCAGCACCTGTACGTCCGTCGTGGCCGAGGCAGAAGTGTAGTAGTCTACGTCAGCGGCCCGCACGCAGGCCAACCCCTTTCCCCAATCGAGCGACTCGACGAAGTAGGTCACCCCAGCGTGCAGGTAGATGGCCCCTTCGTGGATCAGCATGGGCGCGCTCGGCCGATCGATCTGGCCGATCACCTGCGGCGGGTCGGTGCTCACGTCCTGGATGACGACGTTGTCGGGGGTACTGGTGCGCAGCGACACACTGGCGGCCGGATATCCCTCACCGATCCAGGTATAGCGGCCGTCGTGGCGATGCAGCACTCCCTCCTCGGCCAGCACGTCCAACACTGCCCCGGCATCGCCAAAGTTGCCAAAGGATTCCCCAGGCTCGAAAGGCAACTCGAAGGCTGCACAGGCCAGGTGGTTGGTCAGCACGGCCAGGTTGTCCGGGTCCAGCAGCGCCTGCTCGACCGGCTGGCCGAAAAAATAGTCCGGGTGGGTGACCAGGTACTGGCCGAGCGGAAGCGCGCTGGCGACCAGCACCGCGGCCGAAAGCCCGGCGCGCCGTCCGGCGCGCCCGGCCTGCTGCCAGGTGCTCGCGATGGTACCCGGGTAGCCGGCCATCACACAGGCAGACAGTTGCCCGATGTCTATCCCCAGTTCGAGCGCGTTGGTCGCAACGACGCCGCGGATCTTGCCCTCGCGCAACCCTCGCTCAATGGTACGTCGCTCGTTGGGGAGGTAGCCGCCCCGGTAGCCCTGTACCGTCCGAGGATCGCCTCCGGCAGCGGTGACAGCATCGCGCAGGTAGCCCAAGAGGACCTCGGTGGTCAGACGGGCGCGGGCGAAGACGATGGTCTGCACGTCGGCCTGGAGGAAACAGGCCGCGATGTCCTTCGCCGCCAGCGTAGCGCTGCGCCGGATGCCAAGTTGAGGGTCCACCAACGGAGGATTATAGAGAATAAAGTGTTTTTCTCCTTGTGGAGCGCCGTCATCATCCACCAACAGGACGGGAGCCTCGACGAGCCGCTCAGCCAGTTCACGCGGGTTGGCGATAGTGGCCGAGGCGCAGACGAAATTGGGGGTGGAGCCATAGAAATGGCACACGCGCCGCAGCCGCCTGAGCAGGTTCGCCACGTGTCCGCCAAAGATGCCCCGGTAGGTGTGGAGTTCGTCGAGCACGACGTAGCGCAGGTTGGCGAAGAAGCGCGCCCAGCGGGTATGGTAGGGCAGGATGCCGGTGTGGAGCATGTCGGGGTTGGTGACGAGGAGCCTGGCCTCGCGCCGGATGGCGGGCCGGTGCGCAGAAGGGGTGTCCCCGTCGTAAGGGCGGACAGGGATGCCGGCCTGCAGCGTGCCAATCAGTTCTCCGAGCGCAGCGATCTGGTCGTGGGCCAGCGCCTTGGTCGGGAACAGGTAAAGTGCACAGGCCCCAGGGTCAAGGAGCAGCGTGTGCAGGACGGGCAGGTTGTAGGCCAGCGTCTTGCCGGAGGCGGTGGAGGTGGCCAGGACGACGTGCCTTCCCTCCAGCGCCGCCTCGATCGCCTGGGCCTGGTGGGTGTAGGGCTGCTCGATGCCCCGCTCGCGGGTGGCAGCAACCAGGCGCGGGTCAAGTCCGCCTGGCCAGGAAACCATACGGGCGGGGCGAACCGGAATGCGCTGCCAGGCCGTCACACAGCGCATAAACGCCGGATCTTGCCGGAAGGCAGTCAGGACGTCGGGCACAGACATTATGAACCCCTCCCAGGATTATAGATGCGAACCCCAGGAATGCAAGCGCCGAGTGGTATTCCTGTGGAGGAAATGGTATAATATACAAAGGAATGAAAGAGCAATCGGCTGGGCACCGGAAAGTGCAGAGAGGCATGCTCGATAAAGACCAGGTGGAAGCCGTTTTATTTGACCTGGACGGCACACTGATAGATACCGACGACGAGGCGGTGGAGAGGCTGGCGCGCCTCCTGCAACGATTACACTGGCCCCATCCACATCAGACTGCCCGCCGCCTCATCATGGCCGCCGAGACCCCCGCCAACACGCTGGTGACGTTGTTGGATATGGTAGGGCTGGATGCACCATTGGCGGCGTTCACCGACTGGCTCCGTCGCTTGTTGGGCCTGCACAGGCGGACCAAGTTCCCTATTGTCGCTGGTGTCAAAGAGATGCTCACTGCGCTGAACGGGCGCTACCGACTGGCTATCGTCACCACGCGGGGTTTGAGTGATACAGAGGCATTCCTGGACCAATACGCCCTGCATGGCCTCTTCGACGCGCTGGTGACCCGTGAAAGCACCTGGCGGCTCAAGCCTCACCCGGCCCCGATCCGGCACGCGGCCCGGCTGTTGAGCGTACCGGCCGAGCGGTGTGTGATGGTGGGAGATACGACGGTGGACGTCAAGTCCGCCCGGCGGGCCGGCGCGTGGGCCGTGGCAGTGCTGTGTGGCTTTGGCGAGCGGAAGGAACTGGAACGGGCCGGCGCGCACGTGATCCTGGAACATACCTCGCACCTTTCAGATCTGCTGGGGAGCGGCTTTCAGAAGCATCCAGTCTTATGAACACACACATCGCGTATGCCCGGATGGACTCGCCGGTCGGACCGGTGTGGGTAGCCACGACGGAGACAGGCATCTGTGCCGTGGGGCTGGGCAGCGGACAGCCGGAGAACTTGTTCGCCTGGCTGGCCCGGCACGTCAGTCCGGAGCCGCCGTGCGAAGACGCGACGTCCATGGCTTCCGCACTGACCCAGTTGCGTGAATACTTCGCTGGCAACCGGTACGAGTTCGACCTGCCGTTAGACGTGCGTGGCACGGCCTTCCAGCAGGCAGTATGGACCGAACTGATGCGTATCCCTTACGGGGCAACGATCACGTACGGCGAAATTGCCCGGCGCATCGGCCGGCCCGAGGCCGCACGAGCGGTGGGAGCGGCAGTGGGTGCCAACCCGCTGCCGATTCTGATCCCCTGCCACCGGGTCATTGGGGTGGGAGGCTCGCTGACCGGCTACGGCGGCGGCCTGGAAGTGAAAGCAGCACTGTTGCGGCTGGAAGGCGCATTCCCACTCGACCTGATTGGTGAGATAGGCAGCGTGAATGAGCGTTCACTAGCGGAGGACGATTGAGATGAGGAGCAAACAGTGTACATTCGTCTCCCTGGCCTCGATTGGGCTTGTAATGAGCATTTTGGCCTGTAACGCGCCAGGCCCTGTACCTCCAACCCCTTCTCCTGGTGTGGTGCCCAGCCCCCTACCTACACTGCCGCCGTCGGAGACACCGCCCATCCTGCCCACCCAGACCCCGACCCAGGCAGCGCCCACGCCCACGTCACCGGCGATCGTCAGAACGCTTCTCCCGACGGTGACCGAACTTCCATCGCCGACCACGCCAACGAGACCCACACCCGCCGCGCCGGTCAGCACTGGCCCACTGGATTTCCCCGCACCAACAGCGCTTGACAACTGGCAACCTCTGCCCGACGGCGAGTTTGAAGCGACCATTATCTTGCACATCACAGGTGGCGCGCCTCCCTACACCATCCATCACGACGTGGACGTTTTCACCACCAGGGAGACTCACCCGGCGATTGTCTTCAGAGTGCGAGGATGCGGTGGACTGGTGCACACCATCCGCGTCGAATCGGCGGACGGGCAAAGCATCCAGCATGACTACTGGATCCGCGCCCCCTGGTGCGATTAACACTCACAACCCACCGCCACAGGTTGCCGGCCTTCGAACCATGCACGATGACTTACGACAGCGACTGCGCGAACTGGGGGTAGCGAAGGGCATACGCGAACTGGCGACGCCTTCCGCCCGCCCCCGCCTCGCCATCGAGGATCTGGTCCCCGGCCGCTTCCACACGACTTCTCACGGGCAGTGTTTCGTCACCGAGGCAATTTACCCGCCCGAGCACCTGCACGGCACATGCCCCCTCTCCACGTTTCTGGCACTGCCCGCTGAGGTCGTCGCGCAGATCGCGCAAGATGACCTGCCGGCCGGCGTGAACCTGCAGCGGGCCTGCTTCCTCGACACCGAGACGACCGGCCTTTCCGGCGGCACCGGCACGATGGCTTTCGTCGTTGGGCTGGGCTTCTTCGCCGCAGGGGGCTTTCACGTGCGCCAGTACTTCCTGCGTGACCCCGGCGATGAGCCCGCGATGGTCGAAGCGCTGGCGGAGTCCTTGCTGGAGTTCGAGGCGCTGGTCTCGTTCAACGGCCGCGCCTTCGACGTGCCGATCCTCGAAAGCCGCTTCATTCTGGCGCGCGTCCCACCCCCGACGGCGGGGGTACCCCACCTCGACCTGCTGCCTCCGGCGCGGCGGCTGTGGCACTATCACCTGCCGTCGTGCGCGCTGAGTGCACTCGAACGCACGGTGCTGGGCGTGCTGCGCGAGCAGGACGACGTGCCCAGCGGCATCATCCCCTACCTCTACCGCGATTACCTGCGCACGGGCGACGCCCGCGAGATGAAGCGCGTGCTCTACCACAACGCAGTGGACATCCTCAGCCTGGTCACGCTGGCCGCGCGGCTCTGCCGTGCCTTCGCCGACCCGTGGGGCGAGACAGAAGACAAAAGGAACACAAGGCTGAGCGGCGCAGAGTTCTTTGGCCTGGGCCACTGGTATACCGCTCAGGGCCGGCAAGCGGAGGCAGAACGGGCCTACCGCGCAGCGCTAAAGGCAGACCTCGCGCCCGATTTGCGCGCAACCGTGCTGCGCGTGCTGGGAACCCTGCTCAAGCGGGCCAACCGCCAGTCCGAAGCCTTCGCCTGCTGGCAACAGTTGGCGCTGGAGGAAGCAGGCGATGTCCAGGCCCACGTCGAACTGGCCAAGTACCTGGAATGGCACGTGGGCGACCTTGCACTGGCGGCCGGCTGGACGCAGGCGGCGCTGGCACAGGTCGAGCAGTGGCCCACCGGGATGCGCCGTGACGACACACTGGCAGAATTGCGTCACCGGCTCGAACGGCTGGAGAAAAAATCGGCAAATCGGCAAATCGGCAAATCGCAACAGGCTGGCGTAGGGTAGCCGTCGGGTACGGACAGGCTGGATGGCGAACGGCTGTGCACTGTTCGTCAAGACAGAGCAGGAGGATCATGGTACAATAAGACACGCAATACTGGACGCCAAGCCAGTTCTGTGTTAGAATACCGCTCGCATTTTCTACCAACGGAGAATTTGTATGCGTCGTCACTTGCTCATCATCCTGGGACTGCTCATCGCGCTGGTACTCGAGGTGCAGCTCGCTGCTGCGGCCGGCCCGCACGACCCAGGATCACTGCCGGCTCCCACCGCCGGTGCCCCCTACGTGTGTGTGCCCAGCCTCATCTGGCGCAACCCGGAACTGTGTCCGCCCTACGGGCCTGGCACGACGCCCTATCGCATCGCCTCCATCCACCTGCCCGACAAACTGCCCGAACTCCCCGTCATCGAACTTCCTCACGACGAAGACGACGACGTCGTTCCCCACACCTACGCCTACGTCAAGACGCTGCCGCTGAACGTATACCGCCACCCGATGGAAGCGGCGATGGGCCTGCCGCCCGCGCGCACGCTGCTCTCCGGCGACTGGTGGGTCAGCGTGGACGGCACGGTCGAGTACGAGGGGCAGCAGTGGTACCAGATCAACGAGGACGAGTTCATCCCGGCCGGGACGCTGGCGTTTGCCAGCCCCTCCCGCTTCCAGGGCGTCTACCTCACAGAACAACCCCAATACCCGTTCGCCTGGGTCAACCGCTGGGTACAGCCCTCCGTCGTGCCTGGCGGTGCACCCAACGCCGCCGTCGAACCACTCAACCGCTACCAACTGGTCACGCTCTTCGCCGAGGAGCGGCCCGGCGGCGAACTGTGGTACCTGGTCGGGCCTGACCAATGGATCAAGCAAGAGAACGTCGCGCGCGTGGACGTAGACCCACCGCCACCGGAAGCCGGCCCAGGGCAGAAATGGATCGAGGTGGACCTGTTCGAGCAGACGATTGCGGCCTACGAAGGGGAGCGCATGGTCTACGCCACGTTGATCTCCAGCGGCCGGACGGCTACCTCCACTCCGCCTGGGCTATATCACCTGTGGGCCAAGGTGCGGGAGGGCAAGATGAGCAATCCCGACGTCGAGGACGGGAGCCCGGCCTGGTACTTTATCGAGGACGTGCCCTGGACGATGTACTTCCACGAAGGGTATTCCATCCACGCCGCCTTCTGGCACGACGCGTTTGGCTTCTTGCGCAGCCACGGCTGCGTCAACCTGGCCCCCCGCGACGCGCAGTGGTTCTTCACCTGGGCCGATCCGTTCATGCCCGACGACCTGGACGAGCTCTACATTGGCGAAGGCACGCCCAACACGTGGGTGTGGGTGCACTATACGTCGCCCTTCGAGTAAAATTGCAAATAGCAAATCGCCATTCGCCATTCGCATTATGAAACCCTCTACCCCCTTACGCCGTACCTTATGGCTTACACTGCTTGCCAGCCTGGGACTCCTCGCCGCGCTGTTTGCTGCGTGTACCGGCAACACGAGTACTCCTGGTGTCACCCCTACGCCGACGCGCACGCCGCGCCCGACCGAAACACCGACCCCCACACCGACCCCCACGCCAACCCCCACGCCGGCCTGGCCGGTGACCGTCTTCGTTGCCGAAGGGCTGCCTGCGCCCGTCGCGCTCGCGCTCAATTCCGCACTCACCGGTCACCCCGAGCTGTTCGCGCCGGCCGCTTCGGCCGAAGCCGCCGACGTGCTCGTGGCGCTCAACCCCGGCGCTGAAACGACGCCACTGGCTGAGTGGATTTACGCGGTCGTAGCGCCCTTCCCCACGCTGACCGACGAGGTAACCTGGGCCAACGTCGCCAGCAGTTGGAGCGGCACGCCGGCCGGGCCGTTCGCAGGCAAGCCGCAGTTAATGACAGCCGAGACCGCCATGACGCTGGCCGCCGTGTTGGGCGACCCGGCCCCTGGTGCAGCCGAGGTCGTCCCGGCGGAGGAACTCGTGCAGCGCGCCTGGGACACGCGCCCGGCCTGGGCGGTCGTCCCCTTCGATCAACTGGAGCCGCGCTGGAAGGTACTGCGGGTGGATGGTCGTTCCGTGCTCGACAAGGGGCTGGACCTGACCGCCTATCCGCTGACCGTGCGCGCGGGCGTGAGCGGCCTCGAGCGCGGCGTCGCCAAACTCCAGGAACTGCTGGCCGAGCAAGCCCCCCACGCAGTGGGGGGTTCGGTGACTGCTGCGCCACTTACTAACCGGGACCCGGCAAAGATGACGATACTGGTGATGACCGGCGTGACTGCGCTCGCACGCGGCACGGCCGTGACGATGGAGCGCCAGGGTATGACCTACCCCGCGCAGGACATCCGCCCCTGGCTGACCGAGGCCGACGTCGCACACATCAGCACCGAAGTCTCCTTCGCCGAGAACTGCCCGCCGCCCGCCCACAACGAGACGCTGACCTTCTGCTCCAGCCCGCGCTACGTCGAACTGCTGGAGGACATCGGCGTAGACGTGCTCGAGTTGACCGGCAATCACCTGCTCGACTGGGGGGTAGAACCGATGCGGCTCTCACTGACGATGTACGACGAGCGCGGCATCCCCTACTTTGGCGGCGGCTGGAACCTGGCGCAGGCGCAGTCGGTGCTGACATTCACGCACGGCATACACACGTTCGGCTTCGTGGGCTGCAACCCGGTGGGACCGGCCTCCGATTGGGCGACCGACGAGCGGCCCGGCGCGGCTCCCTGTGACTACGACCTGATGTACGCTCAGATCTATCAACTGCGCCAGCAGGGCATCATCCCCATCGTCACCCAGCAATACTGGGAGACCTACCAGTACGATCCTACGCCACAGCAGCGGAGCGATTTCCGCGCGCTGGCCGAGGCGGGCGCGGCGATCGTCCAGGGCAGCCAGGCGCACCAGCCGCAGGGCTTTGACTTCCACGGTGGGGCGTTCATCCACTATGGGCTGGGCAACCTGTTCTTCGACCAGATGTGGTCGCTGGAGACGCGGCAGGAGTTCGTGGACCGGCACGTCTTCTACGACGGGCGGCACATCAGCACCGAGGTGTTGACGGCGCTGCTGGAGGACTATGCCCGCCCCCGCCCGATGACGCCCGAGGAGCGCCAGGCACTGCTGAGCGCGGCGTTTGCGGCGAGTGGGTGGTAAACAGCAAATCGGCAAATCGGCAAATCAGCAAATCAGCAAATCAGCAACAAACGCTCCAAGCCCCGTCCCGGGGCGCCCCATGCCGCGAGCGCCCGCCTGTTACGACCCTGTGCCCTTCCCACAGACGTCTGCCTACACACCAGCCGCCGAATGATGAATGTTAAGAAATTAGTCCTGTAACCAGTAATGTCTCGTCTGCCGGGGGCCGCTCGCCCAAATCGTGTATAATATGGGTAGATCGCGTCAGGTAGTCTGCTTTCGTTCTTGGCGCACTGGAGCGTGACCGATGGCTGAGGAATTGATGGCTGGATTCGCCGTACTGCCTCCCGGTATCCAGGCCTGGGCATTGGCCCAGGTAGGCAAGTGGGCAGCCGATGCGGCCGAGAAATTGGGCGTCGCCGCATGGAAAAAGGGGAAGAAAACCGTCATGGGCGATGCCCTCCAGCGGGCCTTCCAGGCCGGCCTGGCCGAGTCTATGACCGAGTTTCCTGCCCGCGACGATGCGGATTATGACATATTGGGCCCACTCTTCAAAGAGGACGCTGCCATCGCCGAGGAAGCCACACGACTATTATGCCTGCGGGAGGAAGCGGTAGACCTGGACCGGATCGAGGCCAGCCTGCGAGCGACCGGCTTGGAGCCAGAGACGCTGCCCGACTTCGATCTGGGAAAGGCGCTGCAACGCTTCTTTCTGACCTTCCTCAACGCCGCCAATGAAGAGGACGAACTAGTCTAGATCGGCGTAGGAAAGTCAAGGCAAAATGGTTAACTGTGATCTACTGATTCTCGAAAACGCCCGCATCTACGCTATAGACGAGGACATCGTTGACCAGATGTTTGACTTTATGGTGCGGGATTTCTCAAGATTCGCACTGCAACTGTACTCTAAGCCCAGCAGCACGCCGCAGCAGACGGATTACTGCATGAGGATGATCCGCAAGCCGGCCGTGGATGAGGCGCGTTACCAGCGGGTGTGGCAGAATTACGTGTACGCATTGAAGGGTACGTACGAGATGAACGAGTAGCGGTTTAGGGCTCACGGATGAGATTCTGCTGCATGCTCCTGCCACCACACCAGAAACTCTGCCGGCGAAAGCACCTGTACTGACCCGCAGTCGGCCTCCGGGAAATGGCGCCGATTGCCGGTGACCAGCATGGCGCCAGCGTGGGCCGCCACTTCCAGAAACGGCAGGTCTGCGGGGTCTGGCACGTCACCCTGAGCGAAGTCGAAGGGTCTCGCCACCACAAATTCGCCCTCGGCCGTCAGATACGCCAACAGGTCCTTCACCGCCTGGGGGTCAAACCTGAATTTGGGACGCGCCAGCACCTGCCGATACTCGGCCAGGATGCGGTCATCGTAGACCAGGCGCACCTCTCCTGCCAGGAGCAGGTCCAGCACCCGTGCGGAAGGACCGAACGCCGACAGCAGCGCCGAGACCAGCACATTGGTGTCCAGCACGATCTTCATTCCACTGGTTCTCTGCGCTGCTTCGGTCGCCGCTCCTGCCGGGCCGCCGCGATTTCAGCCTCAATCTCCTCCGGGGTCAAGCGGTCCGTCCCTTGCTCGGCCGCGGCCTGGCGCAGCCGGGAGGCGGCAAGTTGCGCGCGGGCACGGCGCAGCACAGCCAACGTCTCCTCCACCTCATCTTCCCCGACCCCGGTAATCACGGCAATTGGACGCCCGCTGGAAGTGAGGACCAGGTCGCGCTGCTGGCGCAGTTTGCGCCACACCTCGCCCGGCCGGACCCGCAGATCGCGGACCGTGATGAAGTCCATTATAGCCTCCTGTATCTCAATTGTCCTACAAATAGTCTACAGGAAAAGCTATATCCTGTCAAGGCTGAATTTCATTCGTGACCCTGTGTCATTGATAAGGAAGCGCATCCACTCCCAACAGGCCTGAGCGTGCGGGGTGTCTGGCGCAATAAAGTAGCCCTCGGCGTATCCTGACACGGTTCCACCCTCGTTCAAGGGGAGAGGTGCAACGCCCAGGCCGTCCACGGCGGAAGCGAACTGTGCTCTGAGATGGGATGTGTTGATCCACATCGCGGCCCTGTCCCCCTTCAACAGTGCCCAGCGCTGCTCCAAGTTCAATGTCCCGGGATCGGTCGGGTCTTCGTCGAGGAAGAACCCGGGGCTTACCTCGTCTACCGTGTGCAGTTCCACGTAGCGTGCGACGGCTGCGACCGTGGCCGGGGCATCGAAGCGCGGCTGGGGGGGAACGGCCTCCTCGTCGAACAGGGAAACACCTTGCAGAGCGGCGAAGGTCTCAGCGTCGGCGTGCGGGAAAAGCGGGAGGAAGCCATATTGCTTGTCCTCGCCTGCACCTCTCGTCAGGGCCAGAGCCTTGGCGATAAAGTCCTCCAAATCCCACCCTGGCTGCGGATAGGCCACCCGGGCCGCGTCGAAGAGTGCCTTGTTGTAGTAGACGACGACGACGTGGGTGTCGCTGGGCAGCCCCCACAGGTCCCCCTGGTAGCAGAATGATTCGAGCACTGTGGGGTAAAAGTCCGCCATCGGGAGGCTGGGATCGGCATCCGCGAAAGGCTGCAGGTCCAGCATGTACTGCCGGCTGCGCGCGTCGTTCTGGTCGCCCATGCCCCAGACGTAGCAATCGGCTCCTGTGGTCACGCTCTCCAGGCTATAGGAGCCGGAGGCAGGCTCGGGTACATCCACGTTGACATCAGGGTGGCTGGCGTGGAAATCCCTGGCCAGTTCCTTGAAGCGCTCCAGATCGTACACGGCGACGAAACGGATCGTCACGCCTTCTTGCTGCACTGGCTCTGGCGTGGCCACCGCGACCGGCTGGGGTGGTGCCTGCGCGCGCGCTGCATCCTGCTCCGTGAGACGCTGGATCGCCTGTTCCTGGGCCGCGGCCAGTGCCTGTTCTACATTCTCCTCCCCTTTGATGACGGCGCCATAGAGCGGCTGAGCCGCCAGGTGGTGGTTCGTGGACAGGGCGTGTTCGGCGGCGTAGCGCAAGGCAGCCGCGACGTCCGGGCTGAGGCGCTCCCAGAAGCCCGTCCCCTCGGCGACGGAGCGACGCGCTGGCAGCGCAAAGGCCTCGAACATCGTGACAGCACGATGGGTGAGGAAGTGGATCCAGCGCCAGGCCTCCTGAGGGTGACCTGTGCCAGCGCTCATCGCATATATCCGCGTCCAGGCCGGTGTGGGACCGTAATCGGGGCTGTCGGAGGGAAAGGGCGCCATGCCGACTTTGTGGCTGCCGCCTTCGAACAGGAAGTCGAGCGAGGACTGATTCCACATGCGTGCCCGTCCCCCGTCAACCAGAGCCCGCCCCTGCGACCGTCCGGGCTGCTGCTCAGACGGGTCGAAGAAGGGCATCACCTTGTGCACGAGTGTCAGGTCCGCGAACCAGCGCACAGCTTCGGCGACCTGCGGCCGGTTCATGCGCGGCGTGGGGGGCGCGGTGCTATAGTCCATCAGCGGACCGGCGTGGCCGACGATGAACGGGATCGGATCAAACCACGCTTCGACGAAGCCCCAGCGGGTGACCTGGTCGCCTTCGCGCTCGGTCAGGGCATGAGCCTTGGCCAGGAAGTCGTCGAGCGTCCACCATGGTTCAGGGTAGGCCAGGCCGGCTTCGTCGAAGGCGGCCTGGTCGTAGTAAACCATGTGAAAGGTGATCGTGTGGGGGAGACCCCACGTACCGCCATCCCATTGCACGTCCTGCAAGGCTACAGGGTAAAAGTCCTCGCTGTCGAAAGTGGAATCCATCTGGATGAGTGGGGTCAGGTCTTTCACGAAGCCCTGCTGTGCATCCTCAGGCCTCAGCCAATCCAGGGCCATCGTGTCAGCCGCGCCGGCCAGCCGCTGGACGCCGTCCAGTGGAAAGTCCCCCGGCTCTTCCTCTATGTCCAGAAGACCCTCAATGGACAAGACCCGCACGTTGATGCCGGGGTTAGCCTCGTGGAACTGCTGGGCCAGTGTCTCATACTGGTCGCGCGTGTATCCGTGACAGGCAAAGGTGATGGTCACACCTGCCTGCTCCTCTGATGGGCCTGGAGTTGGCGAAGCCGCGCCGCCGTGGAACAGGCGGCGCTGGAGGGAGATACACGCGGGCACTGTGTGCGCCAGCGCAAGCAAAATGATCGTTGCGATCACGCGGATTCTTCTCTGTTGGCTCCTCAACTCTCATCCTCCCTCAGTTGATGGCTTCAATTGACCTGCGCTGTGTCAACGATTTGCCCATCGCGCAGTGTTACCTCTTGGCCGGCATAGCAAGCCAATTCCATATTGTGCGTCACCATCACAATAGTTTGGCCCTCAACGTTGAACCGGTGAAACAGGTCAACAATGGCCTGTCCGTTGGCACTATCCAGATTGCCGGTCGGTTCGTCGGCCAGCAGCAAGTGGGGACGGTTGGCCACAGTTCGATGATCTTACTCATAGCGTAAGGCCTCCATCGGTTCTACCCGCGCTGCGCGCCAGGCTGGATAAGACGCAGCGAGCACGGCCGCGCCCGCGGTGAACCCGACAATCTGCAAGAGTTGTGTCGCGCTGGGCAACGAGGTGTTCATCCACCGGCTCATCAGGAGCACTAACCCTATGCTCGGCAGGCCGCCGATCAGGGCCAGAAGTAGCGCCTCGGCAAAGACCATTCCCACGATCAGTCGTCGCCGGCCGCCGATGGCCCGCAGGGTGCCGAATTCCCGCGTGCGTTCCATCACTGCCATGACCATCGTGCTCATGATCACAGCCACAGCCACGACTAGCCCAGTTACGCTCATCGTGCTCATATACCTCATCGGCATGCGCATCACACTCTCAGCCTCAGTCAACATGTCGTCCTGGGTCACCACTTCCAGCGCCGGGTAATCCCGCCGAAGCGCAGCCGCTATCTCAGTTGTCTGGTTGACATCGTTCGACGTCAGCAACACCGCCGAGACGGTGCCTTCCTTGGCGAAAATGCGCTGCACGGCCTCCAGCGGCATTATGGCGGCGATGTTGGCGCTGTCCATGCTAGACCTCTGGAGGACACCGATCACGCGGACAGTCTGCCCGTTGATGGTCACATCCTGGCCGACCGAGGCCTCATAAGACTCGGCCATCTTCTCACCCAAGATCGTCACATCGCCTTGCTCGCCTGCATCAAAGCGGTTAGTCCCTTCAGATGCCTGCGCGTTGCCCAATAAAACTCCCTCTCTTCCGGCCGAAACACCGATGACCATCTCTTTGGCTGGCAAGAAGGGCATCATGCCGCGCTCAGTACGAATAAAGATCAATGGCGCGCTCTCCGTGGTGTTCAACTCCAGGTCACCACGCGACAGGATGACCTGGGCCGTCTCCTGGCTGATACTGCTGTCAATGGGTGGGTAACTCGACCCGCCTTGCTGGATGTAGATCTTGCCCATATACTTGGCCAGTTCCGAGGTCATTGTTCCGTACATCCAGTTATTCATGGTCAACGTCGTGCCGTTCAGGAACACGCTGACCATCACTGCCAGGATGCATAAGAGCGAGCGCATCTTGCGCTCGCCGAGATTCTTGACAACAATATCAAGCATGAGATCATCTTCTCCCAACGAACATGCACCAATCTCCATCAAACAGGACAGGGTAGGTAACGCATTTGCAGCAACTTGTTGGGCAGCGCGTTGTGTTTTCCTGGAACTCAATTCTCGTATAGCGCCTGATATTCAGGTTCGCCCCGGATAGCATCCAGGTCTGGATCTTCCTTTGACCAATCTATGAGCCCAGGATTTAGCACGAGCGACTCCCGCAATTCACGAATCGCCTCCGCCGGGACTCCTAGCAAGGAATAATGACACGCCAGATTGTATTTCACCTCCCCCTGCCAGACCGAACCGTCATCCAGACCCACCATGGACCTGGCCATCTCCCCAATCACCCTTCCCGCTTGCTCTCGGTTCCCCCGGTTTCGATGGAACTCAGCCACGTGCGCAATCGGATGAATGCAGCCAGTCCCAACGATGAGCCGCCACAACGGCCGCTCTCCTTGCCAGGGAAATTCCTCACGGCTCACCAGCTCTTGCTCCCCAAGGGCCTCTACCTGTGCCACGACCCTCTGAAAAGCATCGGCTGCCATCCTCAGCACCTCATCCCAGGTCTTGTCATGATACTCTTCGAACAAGATCGCATTTTCGCGATCAAGGTCCTCGCTTCTGGTCGGGGCTCTTCCCTCGGAAACCGCAAGCAGGTTGTCGGCCAAGCAAGCCTCCCAGGCCGCAATGTGGGAGATGACATCTTTGGCAGACCAATCCTCAAGTGTGCCGCTCCGGGCATATTCTTGACCAGACAATGCGTCTACGAAACTCATTTCCGTTTCGTGGGCCTGCTTTAGCAGATCCAACAAGAGCATTTTCCTTTCCACTTTAGCCTCCTATGGATTAAGATCAGGTGTGTCATTCAAGATCTTTGACGCACCGAAACCCTACATTGAAATCAACCCAGTTCGGCGGAAGCGCATTCCGGTAGTAGACTCGGTTACAATACGGTCCCGAGTGCCAGCCACCTCCGCGTATCACCCGGAACCGCCCGAACTCCGGCCCTCGCGGGTTCGCCGATAGACTTGACGAGTAGTAGTCCGCAGCGTAATAATCCCACACCCACTCGACAACGTTTCCTTGCATGTCGTACAGGCCGAAGCCGTTCGGCGGGTAGCTGCCGATGGCGAGCGGGCCACGCTTGTCCGACTTGGTATAGTTGCCGTCGGCGGGCTCGATTGTGTCCCCATTGGGATAGTTCATGCCCACCAATCCTCCCCTGGCGGCGTATTCCCACTCCGCTTCGGTGGGTAGCCGCTTACCGCACCAGGTGGCATAAGCCACAACGTCACGCCAGTTCACCCCAACCACTGGGTGGTTGGGGTAATCCAGCCCACAGCGGAACCCGGCCATACCCCAGAAGAATGGCAGCCGGTGTTGTGTTGCTTCACAGAAGCGCAGATACTGGGCGTTGGTCACCTCGTACCTGTCCACGTAGAAAGCGTCAACGTAAACCTTGTGCACGGGGTAGTGATCTCCCTCTGAATCCGAGCCCATCAGGAACTCACCACTGGGAATCAAAACAAGTTCCTCGGTAAGGCTGGCCATTGTCATTTCCTCCTTCTTCTAG